>Ga0137410_10000267_pt1 | contig 37346 bp, 36 predicted proteins | sample CZODoug1_16funga_FD_108878 | JGI IMG/M metagenome (GOLD analysis project Ga0137410, IMG submission 108878) | Vadose zone soil fungal communities from Angelo Coast Range Reserve, California, USA - CZODoug1_16fungal (Illumina Assembly) | ecosystem: Environmental > Terrestrial > Soil > Vadose zone... | reverse complement strand
GCCGCCAGAGCCGACGGTGTCCCATATCGCCGGTTGCGATCTTTCTCCAGCGCCTTCAGAGTGATCCAGTCCCGATCGCCGCGCAGCAACCCGATCAGTTGTGCAGTCTCCGTGCCTCGTGCTTCCGCGCGAGCCGTCGAAGTGGCGCGCTCCAACCCGACTTTCGTACTCGGACGTTGCGGATCCGTCTCCCGCAATAGCCGCAGCACTTCGTCCAGCCGCTGCTTTTTCCATTGCGTCGTATCAAAGGGCAGGAAGCCGGTCAGCAACTCGTAGAGGACCACACCGAGCGAATACACATCCGTGCGCGTATCGACATCGTGAAGATCGGGATCGGCTTGCTCGGGACTCATATACCCCGGCGTCCCCAGAAACGCGCCCACGTGCGTAAATAGGGTCTCGCCCGGCACCGGCGCCATCGCCTTCGCCAGACCGAAATCGATGATCCGCGGCACCGGCTTGCTGTCAATCTCGGCGACGAGAATGTTCGAGGGTTTCAGATCGCGATGAATGATCGCTTTCTGGTGGGCATGTTGTACGCCTTCGCAGACCCGCATGAAAAGTTTCAGCCGCTCGCGAATGTCCAGCTTTTTACGATCGCAGTAGTCCGTGATCGGCGGTCCATCGACGTACTCCATGGCGAAGTACGGCTGGCCCTCTGCCATCGCACCCGCATCGAAGACTTTGGCGATCGACGGATGATCCATGATCGCCAGCGACTGCCGCTCGGACAGAAAGCGCTGCACCAAAGCGCGGTCGTAAACACCAGCCCGGATCAGTTTCAATGCCACTCGGCGGCGAACCGGTTCGGTCTGCTCGGCTAACCAGACTTGGCCCATGCCACCCACGCCCAACTCCCGCACCAGTCGGTAGGGTCCGATGGTCTTGGATTCACCTCCGGCGTCCGCGACGGTGCTCACCCAGGGATTCTCCGAAAGACCGCCCGCATCCGCGTGAGCGGCCAGGAGCGATTCCACCTCCGCTCGCAACCCAGCGTCTAGGGAGCAGGCCTGGTCGAGGAAGGAACGCCGCTCGCCCGGCTCCCGATCAAGGGCAGCCCCTACGATTTCCTTAATTTTGGCCCATTGTTCCGGTTTTTCCACGGTTCCCTTTTTCCATTTGCCTGGTTAGCCAGGCCTTGGCTACGTTCCAATCGCGCTCGACGGTAGAGGGGTGGAAGTATACAGACCAGTTCCTAACTCGTTCCCTGTGGCCTCTTGGCCGCGAAAGCAGGCATTCTAGCAAAAGAAGTCTGCGAAGCTTGCTTCGATCGACTAATGAAGCACAAATTGATGACATCTCTCCCGGAGCTGGTTCATTCTCGCGCAAATGGCGCTCCTTTCACGGATATAATCCAGAAGCCAGCGATGTCCCTCACCTCCGGCTCCAAACTCGGCCCTTACGAAATTCAATCCCCGCTTGGCGCTGGTGGGATGGGAGAAGTTTATTCAGCCACGCAAAGCAGTCTTGGACGACAGGTTGCGATCAAGATTCTCGCCTCCGCTTCCGCACTGGACCCCGAACGTCTTCGCCGTTTTGAGCAAGAAGCACGGGCCGCGTCGGCCCTCAATCATCCCAACATTATTTCCATCTATGACGTAGGCCGCGACGACGCAATTTCCTACATGGCAATGGAACTCGTCGATGGCAAGACCTTGCGAGCGCTGCTCGAAGCCGGTCCGCTCGGCATCAAGAAGACGCTTCAGATCGCGACTCAAATCGCCGACGGTCTCGCCAAAGCGCATGCAGCGGGAATTGTCCATCGCGATCTGAAGCCGGAAAACGTCATGGTCACGCGGGACGGCTTCGTAAAGATCCTCGACTTCGGCCTCGCCAAGCTCCTGCCTGCACTCGACAGCTCTTCCGATGCGATGACAGTCGCCGGTCCCGCCACCCATCCCGGGATGGTGATGGGCACTGCCGGCTATATGTCTCCCGAGCAGGCGCGCGGCGGCGATATCGATTATCGCTCCGACATTTTTTCCTTCGGATCGATGCTCTACGAAATGGTCGCCGGCAAGCAGCCATTCAAAGGTGCGAGCACGGCGCAGACTCTCACTGCCATCATTGAAGACGATCCCCAGCCTGTCTCCGAAGCCAATCCCAAAACTCCCACACCGCTGCGCTGGATCATCGAACGTTGTCTCGCCAAGGATCCCGATGATCGCTACACCTCCACCCGCGATCTCGCCCGCGATTTGCAGGCGATCCGCGATCACCTGTCCGAGGCCACAACCTCTGCGCAAATCCCGCAAGCGACCCAAAGTTCGCCGCGTCCGAAATGGCTGACTCCATCGCTGCTCACTCTTGCGGGCGCGATCCTCGGAGGCGCACTTGTCTTCTGGCTTCGGGCGCCCGCTCCCGCGACGTCCGCCACGCTGCGCTATCTGACTTTTTCCGGCAACGACTTCGCTCCTTCGATCGCGCCCGATGGACGCACGGTCGCGTTCGTCTCCGGCCGCGACGGCACGCTCCGAATCTGGCTCAAGCAATTGGAAAGCGGCAGCGAAACCGTTCTGACTCCTGGCCCGGACGACGACTCACCCCGCTTCTCCCCCGATGGCTCCTGGGTTCTCTTCACACATGATCGCGCCGCCTATCGCGTCCCCTCACTGGGAGGAGAGCCGCGTAAAATCCTGGAGAAGGTCGACCACGCCGGCTGGTCTCCGGACGGCCACGAAATTGTCTTCGTTCGCTATGAGGCCCTCGGCCCAAAAGTCGCTTCGACCATCGGAATGGCCAGTGTGCAGGACGGCACTTCGCGCATCGTCCATCGTTTCGAAAACCAGATGCTCCGCGCCCCCGCCTGGTCTCCCGATGGCAACACCATCGCCCTGGTAGCGCAGCGCGCCGGGAATGTCGGCACTCCGGCCCGCGAGGTTGTCCTCGTTTCTCCCGATGGCCAAACGATTCGCCAGCTGAAATGTCCGCTTCTGGGCGGCGAACTTTCGGCTACGGCCTGGACCAATGGCAGCAAGAGCCTGATCTACGAATTGCCTGAATCCGCCGCCGACTCGGGCGGCGCTCTTACCACCACGGTTGGCTCCGCCGGCCATGTGCTGTCGCAGGACGTCAGCACCGGCAAAGTCCAGACTCTCTTCGCAGTGCAAGCGCCCGTATCGCGAATTGAGATTGCCGGCCCAGGCCGTCTCATCTTCGACTCCCTCACCCAGCGCAACAGCCTGAAAGAATTCTCTAGTGCTCCGGGCGCAGCGGCCGAGGGTCATTGGCTCACGCGTGGCAACAGCATCGATCGCCAGCCCTACTACTCTCCGGATGGCGAGTCCGTCATCTTCGCCTCGTCTCGCAGTGGCGACGTCGATCTCTGGGAGGTCTCTACCAAAACGAATGCTGTCCGCCGCCTCACCGATCATCCCGCTTCTGACTGGGACCCCTTCGTCACGCCCGACGGCAAACATCTGCTCTGGAGTTCGAACCGCACCGGCAATTTTGAAATCTGGACCGCCGAGCGTGACGGCAGTTCCCCTCGCCAGGTCAGCCACGATGGCTACGACGCTGAAAATCCAGTCGCCACCGCCGATGGCTGGGTCCTGTATGCCTCCGGCGACCCCGATCATCCTGGCCTCTACAAAGTCCGCATAGATGGCACTGAAGCGACGCTGCTGGTAGGCGGCGCAGTGGCCTGGCCCGACGTTAGTCCCGACGGCAAGTACGCCCTGTATCACATCGTAAGCAGCGCCCTGCGAGCCCAAATCTACGTAGCAACGCTCGCCAACGGCGCGCCGATGGAATTCCACGCTCGAGGTCAGCGCGGACGCTTTTCCGGCGACGGCCATTCCATCGTCTACATCAGTGATCAGGGCCAGGACATCGTCCGCAAGGGTTTCCCCTCCGCCGAGGGAGCCCCGATAACAACCCTCGTCCCTGCGTCACCCGACCTTTTCATTGAGACCTTCCACATCACGCCCGATGGCCACAAAATCGTCGGCTCTTATACCCAGCCATCTCGTAGCCTCGTCGTTGCCGACGGTGTCCCCGACGTCGCCCCGCCTGATCGCCCGCGCTGATCTTCAGGTCATTGCCGCCCTTCTGCATTATCAATAGCTTTGGGCGTATTTTTCTGATACAGTGTAGGGGCGTCTGATTAGAGTCGGTTGTAGAGCAGCTTCGAGCCAACCAGCTAGCGCCTGCCCAACGTACTACCGAATCCCTTCCAGCGTAAATCGATTGAAAGGAACACCCGAACCAAATGGCAGAACAAGGAACAGTAAAGTGGTTTAATGACGCTAAGGGCTACGGCTTCATCAGCCGGCAGACTGGCGAAGACGTTTTTGTGCACTTCTCGGCGATCCAGGCTGGCGGTTTCAAGAGCCTCCAGGAGGGCCAGAGCGTGGAATTTGACGTCACCAAAGGCCCGAAGGGCTGGCAAGCTGAGAACGTCCGCCCTCTGTAAGGCGCACCGACTCTGAACGCAGCAAGTGCCCGTCCGGAACATGCAAGCTGAGGACGGGCACCCTGCAAATTCATTCCGCTACTCCCCGATTGCAACCCAGGAGCCCTTCTGACCCTCGACGACTCGAAAGCGTCCTACGTACTCATCCGCCACAATGTTCGCACCTATGTATCCGCTGGGGTAGTCGAAGTCATCCAGGGGCGCCAAAACGCCGAAGCCGCCATGCGCGAATACCAGAACCGGCAGAGCCCTCCTGATGCCCACGAAGGCTGGCGCTACTTTCTGGAAAAGACTGGCCTTCGAGCTGGCATGGACCCCGCCCAGGCCACCGACGCCCGTCAAAGAGACCTCGAACTCCGCGAATCCAAAGAGTCGGCCAACAACGGAAGCGGCATCTCCTCCTCCCTGCACCACCACTAATCACGTCGTTGAAAACCAGAATTTGGATCCTCCGATCAGGATTCCAGTCCCCATCAGCGTTCGGATCAGCCCCGGACCGGGATTTGTATCACAACTCGCCTCAGGCTTCTATCGCATCAGCCTTCGTATCAGGCGAATCGCGGATGTGAATGGAGACAGCCAGCCCGACCTGCTTGTAGCCTCGATATGCGGCTCCAATTGCTCAGGCGCCGGGGTCGCGGTACTCCTGAGCAAAGCTGACCCGACCACGACGACTGTCACAACCTCCGACAGCCCATCGCAACTCAATCAGCCCGTGACCTTCACTGCCACCATCACGTCAACCCGTGGCCCCATCGCCAACGGACAAACCGTCACCTTCTTCGACGGCACGACCAAAATTGGAACCGGTACGACAGCCCAGGGTGTAGCGACGTTTACAACTTCATTGCTCAAAGCAGGAACGCACACAATCAAGGGCCAAGTTCCCCGGCTATCCGTTCTTCAAACCCAGTTCGGGCACGGTCAAACAGGTGGTGAATCCGTAACCGCGGACGCCCGTCTTCATTGCACGCTGATGTCGTAGGAGACCTTTTGCACGCTTCCGTCAAAGCCGCCCGCGAACAGTGCCACATGATGAGATCCTGAGGAGAGTGTCAAATTGACATCGGAGAATCCTTCATCGGCAAAAACTTCGTAGGCTTCTTTGCGCTTCACTCCGTCGATCCAAATCTCCATCTTTCGGATCGGGTAAAAAGAAGTTGCGCTGAAGGAAAACTTCACTGGGCTCGTCACCTGGCTGTTGGCGACCGGGGAACAGACATGGATGCCCGCAGGTGCTGCGGGCGTCTGGCAAGACCCGTCAGGGCGTGGGCGCGCGTTCAAAAGAATATCGGCGCTCTGGGGATGCTGGATCTCGTCGCCCGCAAGCAAGGCCACATCCGGCTTACCGTCGCGATTGTAGTCCCCGACCAGGGCTTGAAGGAACGGCACTATTCCATGTCCGCCGTAATACGTGTCAATCGCTTCGAATCCCAGTTGCCGGAACGCTCCCGAGGAGGTCTGGAGCAGGGTGCGCACGCCGATGGTACCGCTGTTATCGGGCGGAAAAGATGAATAGACGATATCTTTGCGGCCACCGCCGTTAAAGTCCGCCAACATTGGCGTGGTCTCCGTGTCGCCGGCTGACGTAAGATTCACCCGTGTGAAGGTGCGGCCGCTGTGGCCATAGTAGATGGCCGTCGCGAAATAATCGGCGACGATATCCGTCGTGCCATCGTTGTTCATGTCGGCAGCGGCGATCTGCGTCAGATCGCTCGTCGTGTCGATGGTACTCGCGCTAAAGGTTCCGTCCCCGTTTCCGAATAGCGCCGTCAAAATCACGACCGCAGTTCCGGGATTAATCGGATCGCTCTCGGTAGTGCGCAGCACCAGGTCCGCGTGGCCGTCGGAATCGAAATCGCCCAGGACGAGGTTTATCGGGGTCGTGTATTCGAATCCGATGTTGGCTCCGTTCGGAACGACTCGCTGGAAGACAGTAATCGGGTTATTGAACCCGTTCCCGTTGTTGATAAAGACCGCGACCTGAAAAGTCGAAGGCTGGCCGGCCTCCGAAGTGTCGAAGGCGATTGCCAGATCGGGCTTTCCATCCCCGTTGAAATCCGCCACCTGCGCGACGACGTCGTTCGGCGTAATCGACCATGCGATCGTCTTGAAGGAACTGAAGGAGCCGTTGCCCGCGCCGTATCCGATCTGAAAATTGTTCATAAAGATGACGTCCGCTTTGCCGTCAACATTAAAATCGCCGGTGGCGATCGGATAGCCACTCGGGCCAGTTACGGTCTGAGTCGTGAAACCCCCTGCACCATTCGACAACAGCTCGGTGATTCCAGACGAGGTCAGCGCGATCAAGTCCGGAATCCCATCTCCGTTCAAGTCCACCTGAACGGCCTTGTAATCCGCCGCAAAAGGATAGTAGCTCGGCATGAACGACTGCGTATAACCTGCCCCCGCTAGAAACAGGACTGTGAATAACATGGACTTCCAATTCGATAACGATTTCACGGACACCTCCCCCGCCGCACGACTACGGAACGCTAAATCCGGCGATGAATCCGAAACCGGTCGCGTAATCGTCCACATAAAAAATGTCCTCCGGAATATTGGTCCCGGGGGGTGCACTGTAGGAAACGTCTCCATTCTGGTCGGTCGTAAAAATAAAATTTCCGTTCGGTTGCTGGACGCCGTAGCAGTCCGAACCTCGAAAGATTGGACATTGCGAAGCGTAGTAGCCGGTATTGGGCTTGGCGCCCATCAGCTGAAATTTGAGTTGACCATTCAGCATCCAATTGACGGAACCAGTTTGAAGCGGGTCCTGCGCCGGCGGAGGACCACCCTGATACCAGGTACCTTTTCCGTTGACAGTGCTATCAAGTTGCAAGGTAGCGAAGTAGGTCGATGCGACGCCCTGGATGAGGCTGGTCGAGAATGCCGGAGTCCCATTCGCAACTAACTCGAAATCGCCGGCCCAGCTGCCAACAGGGAAAGGGACTGTACTGTTGACGACCCCGCTGCCGTCGGAAGTTACGGAACCAACCGTGAAACAGTTTGGATAGAGCTGGCCCGGAGCGGGACAGAATTCAACGGTGTAAGTTGTATTCGCGTTTCCATGGTTCAACTGAATCGTCGTAACGCCTGAGGTGTCAACCGTCACTTGACCCTGCGGAGTGCCGTTCTGTCCCACCCCCGGAAACAGTGAAACATCGTATTGCAGTGAGTTACTGGTCCCGACGGTGAAGTTAACTACCTGATGTTGAAGGCGATTGTCGAACGCAGCGGAATAAATGTCGGCGCGGTGGAGGCCCTTGGCAAGACTGAAGCGGCCATCGAGAAATGAGTACGTCGCGTAGGAATTGAACGACTCCTTTACCTTCACGCCATCGATCCAGACCTCGGTCTTGCGCAGCGGCGAGGTGAATGCCGCGCCGATGCGGAAGCGGACTGGCGAAGCTACCTGACTGCCATTTTGTGGACTGCAAACCGCAATCCCACTCGATGCTTTCGGTGGCGCACAACTGGGGAAACTTCCTCCCTTAGTTGTATTCCGCAAGAATTCGAGGTTCGTGTTGTAGTGGCTTCCATCAAGAGCATAACTAGCCATCAAATCAGGTTTGGTATCACTGTTGTAGCGGCCGGTCGACAGACTCTGTAAAAACTGTGTGGTGGCATAAATAGATTGTTCAGGCGCGTAAGATCCACCGGAGGTGCCAGTCAAGACTTCTACGGACGAGCCGTTTGGATTGTCTTCGATTACTGCCAAGTCCATGATTCCATCGCCGCTAACATCAGCAACGTCGACGGGCACAAACCCCGGCAGTAACCCCTTCGCCAACGATACGTCTTGAACATCGAAGGACCGGTTCGATGTGCCATGCAGAATACGGACAATCGGCTGTGCTACCGCGAACCCGGAGGTGCCAATCAGATCCGAATGTCCGTCCTGATCGATGTCGCTGGAGACCATGAAATAATAGTCCTCGGTAGGATAGTCGATTGCGACCGGCTGCGAGAATCCCCCATTGCCGTCGCCGTAATAAACTCTGACGTTCGTGAGACATCCGACATCGCGGGAGCACACGCCAGCCGCCGTGGCCAGGTCGGCTTTGCCGTCACCGTCAAAATCGCCGATTAGTAACCGTCCGCCTTTGGCGTTGCCATCGAACGTGAGCGGGGCGGCAAAGGTGCCGTTTCCCTTCCCGAGGAGAATCTGGAGTCGCACCACGCCGTTGGATTCTTCCGCCAACACCAGATCGAGTTTCCCATCGCGATTAAAGTCGGCCGCCGCGATACCGTCATTTTTCCAGCCCGGCGTGGTGGCAAAGTTCCAGGATGACTGGAGCTGGCCATTTCCCGCATTCAGGAAAATGTAGTAGTCGCTCGTGTCTTCCACTTCGGCTACATCTACTCTTCCGTCCCCATTAAAATCGCCGAGTACTACCGAGTTGGAGTTCCCCTGGTAAGGAGATGTGTAAAAAACCGGCGCTTGATAGCTGCCGTTTGGATTCGAAAGCTCGACGAAGAAACCATTCTTGTCGCGCGTGAGATCATTGCCTGGATTGACGATGTCGAGAATACCGTCGCCATTTAGATCAGCTTGAGCAGAAGGAAATCCGTGGCTGGCGACTTGCTTCCGTGCGAAGCTGATGCTTTGTGAGAGAGTGGCGGTTGATAAAACAACCAGGCAGAAAACTGGAATTACTAGAGAACGTAACATAGTGAACTCGTTGGTGCCCGGCTGTATTAGAGAAATATGTGCCGAATAAAGTTGCTTCCAACGCACGCGGAATTTGCTGCCCACGCGCAAGCGGCCGCGAGATCCCTTCGGTAGGGCATCACACCGCTGATATCCAGCATTAGCGAGATTGGCTAATCAACGCGTGTTCGCATCGACCAATAATCATGGGAGTGCTCAGGAGACTTCCGCTCGGAGGGACGCATCTCAAGCCCGGGCAAAATGCAAAAACATCTAACGACGCGCCGATTCCTTTTGCCGCTAGGCCTTGCATTCGCGCTACTGAACCCGTGGTTGCTCGACGGCGAACCTGTACGTGTGCGCCACGCAGAAGGCTTGGTCCACGGCTTCCTGCTGCTCCGCAGCCTGGACGGCAAGATCGTAGCCGAAGGTGATCTCACCGAGAATGCGGTCGGCAACATCGTCAACGCGCACCTCGTCTATCACTTCAAGGACGGCTCCCTCCACGAAGAAACCGCCGTGTTTTCCCAGTCCCACACCTTCCACCTTCTCAAGGACCAGCTGGTACAAAAGGGACCATCGTTCCAGCATCCGCAGGACACCTTGATCGACGCGGCTAAACGGGAAGTCACGGTTCGCTACTCCGATGATGACAGAAAAGAAAAGGTCATCACAGACCACCTCGATTTTCCCGCAGATCTCGCGAACGGGATGGTCCTCACTCTTCTTAAAAACATCCGTCCCAGCGAAGCGCCGAGAAAAGTATCGATGATGGTTGCCACGCCGAAGCCGCTCCTCGTGAAACTCGTAATTACTCCCGGCGGCGAAGAGACATTCAATATTGGCGACTCACAACGCAAGGCCACTCGTTACGACGTGGCCGTGGAACTCCAGGGAATCAAAGGATGGTTCGCGCATCTCTTGGGAAAGCAACCCCCGCCCACGCGAGTTTGGATACTGTATGGAGCAGCTCCGGCATTCGTTAAGTCGGAGGGCCCGCTGTGCATGGACTGTCCCGTCTGGCGAACCGAACTTGCGAGCCCAGTATGGCCACAAGCTCCTTCTCAGGAGGACAAATAGGCAATCCGCCGGACAACGGGATCGGTTGAATCTCTTCGCCGCCACCGCGAAGCATGACACCTCTTGCGCAATCCCGATAAGCTGATGCAATCGCCGGAGGTCGAGTACACCTTCCGCTTTCGTAACGTAAACGTCAGGGAGAGAGAACCATGCCACAGGAAGTCGTTCCGATGATTCATGTCCTTGATGTCAGGGCCACGGTCGATTGGTATACGTTGATCGGATTCAAAGTAATCCGATACAACGAAGAAGATGGCGAAATGAACTGGGCGTCGCTGTCTTTCGGAAACAGCGAGGTCATGCTCAACGCTGGTGGGAAACCGAGCACGGACCACCGTCGCGAGATCGACTTGTACATAACGACCGACAACGTCGATGATTTCTTTCGACGGATCAACGGTCGAGTGGAAGTCGTCGAAGGGCTGCACGACACTTTTTATGGCATGCGGGAGTTCATCATTCGTGACATCAATCGATTCTGGATTACGTTTGGGCAGACGGTGCGGAGATAGCCCAGCCTCTGTTTTTGAAAGGGGACTCCACAGTCGTCTCATGCGCTATTCCCACCGACCGCTGAGCGACCAAGGAATTCCCCTTTTGGTGGCTAAGAACTCTTGCGCGGCTGGGCGCTTTACGCTATTTACACGAATTGCTGACCATCTCCAAAATCTCTACTTTCAAATCGGCGTATTCCTTCCCGCCGGCTTCTTTCTTCTCGTTCCGTTCCTTCTTTTCCTCCTTGGTCGAGGATTCGTGGAAACTAGCACCAGTCACTTTGACTTTGTGACCGACGTGTTCAGCCAGCTTGACGCTGCCGCCACTCTTCAATTCCCAAGCCTTGCCATCGTCGCCGGACAAAATGAATCCACCCGGCTCGTCCCCTTTTTGTAAGCAGCCAGTCACGCTCTGTTGGGCCTGCGCCGCTTTGTCCTCGCCTGCCGCCTTTGGACTCTGCTGTCCGCTGGTACGGACCGGGAAGAGGCTTACTAACAAGATCGGAATCAGCCACAGCGCTGCCCACGAAATTCTGTGGGACGCAGTTCTGTGCGCCATAGTGTCGGACATATTCAACCTCCTTGTGGTTCGACGCCCTACCGCAAACCATGCACCCCTCCGTAGAGGATGTCCATACCGCCTTTACCGGAGACAAAAAACTTTGCCCTTTCAGCCGATTCACCGCCTCCGAGTTGCCCAAATCCTGTCAAGCCCCCGGAACACCGAACTTCCCGCTAAGCAGTTGATTCCGCGCGGAAGATAAATCCCTGGAACTTGGCGGGATACCCCGCTCCAAAATGCTATTCTGGAAATAGAGAGTAAAAAACGAAGGCGTAGGCCACCGGCTTGCGCTTTTTTCATTGGGCCCACGGGGACATATTGCACAAGGATCAAGCGCCAAAGCCGGGACGCCCCCGGCGCAAGCGCCCAGCCTCCACTCCGCCAGGGTCCCCAAACTCAAAGCCAGAAAAAACCGCTCGTGAGTACGAACAAACCACCAAGCGTCGCGGAGAACTTTCCGAACTCGCCTTCATCTTCAAAGCCACATCGCTCGGCTTCCACGTCTCCAAGCCCTACGGTGACAGCGAACGCTACGACTTCATCCTCGACGCCGGACATCGCCTCCTGCGCATTCAGATCAAATCCACCACCACTCTCATGTGCGGCCTCTACCGCATCAACGCGCATCGCCGCACCAACCGCGGCGTCGTCCCCTACCATCCCTCCGAAATCGACTTCCTCGTCGCCCACGTCATCCCCGAGGACGCCTGGTTCATCCTCCCCATCGCCGAAATCCAGGACTGCACCAGCGTCCTCTTCCCTCCCCGCCACCATCCCCAAAAACGCGCCCACTTCGCCCGCTACCGCGAAGCCTGGCGCCTGCTGCGCGAGCCGTAGTTCGTCTCTTCTAGATTGTCTTCACGTTCTTTCGAACTGCCACCCCGAGCGGAGCGAGGGATCTTACAGGCGCGAGAAAGAAGGAGTCAAACTTGGGGGGTAGGATGTGGCGACGGGAAAAACGGCTCCACCCCTATTTTCGGGGGTTCCAGGGGGCCGGGGCTGGGGAGTGGTCTGAGTAGTTGGTGTAATCGCCTGGTTTCAACAACTATTGGAATCCGCTGACAAGTCAGCATACAGTGAACGTATGAGAGCGATAGCTGCGCTTACATTGATGGCAGTCTTTCTGCCCATTCTCACATTCGGGCAAACCCCACAGAAAATAAGCACCTTCACAAACCCTGACGGTGCATTTCGCTTAGTTTATCCCACTGACTTTCAACTTTGCATGCGAGGCAAAATCGACCCTTGCAGTCAGTCCTTCATTCCCGTTTGTGAGCCCGACGCGCTCGTTTGCATGACTTATCCCGCAGAAGGATTCAAAGATACGAGTTTCGGGGCGGCGTCGTTCCAGGTAAGAGAGATTCTTGCAGAGGGAGAGATGATGACAGCCGACGTTTGCGTGACACCCTATCCACGGAAGGACGGTGACAACGTCGAACCCTGGCCCGAGTTCCTAATCTCCGCCAAGCACCCCGTTGAGTTGATTGGCGCCGTCAAGTTCGTACATGGAGTAAACGGCGGAGCCGCAACCGGTCACTGGTCTGGCATTGATCTATACCGTGCGTTTCACAAGCAAAGATGTTTCGAGTTGCGCGTTAGCGAGACGGGTACAAATCCGAACATCTCTGACCCACCTTCAAAGACGCTCACCCCAACGCAGCGACAGAAGTTTGGCCGAACGATGTCGGACATGCTCCACAGCTTTCGCTTCATCGACTGATCCCCGGCTGGTAGTTGGTGAAAAAATCGCGATTACACTCGTTGACCAGATTTCAGGCTTAGAATGCGTTATGCGATGGGTACTGCTGTTTCTCGGGAGTCTCGCCACTGGAGTGTTGACGATTGTGCTGTCGCTGGCCCTACTGTTCGTGTCGCTCTCTATTTACGGCAGGTATGTTCTGGGAATTGGCTCCAATGAGGCGGTCGGTTGGGATCCTGTTTCGCTTTTCGGGCGATATTGGAAGCTGGGCGTGATCGGCATTCCACTACTCATCTTCGGCCTTGGTTGCAGCTTGGGCTTCTGGTTCCTGAGCAAGCGATTGCATCCCTAGACCGGCGTTTCCTAGTTTGTAGTTGGCGAAACATCGCCATTACACCAACAACTTCGGCCAGGGCGGGGGCGTAGTTGGTGTAATCGCCTGCTAACAACATCGTGCCCGGCCGGGTGCCCCACGTTTCGCCTTTTGAAACGTGGGCGCTCACTGCGGAAAGAACTGCGGCGGGTAGTCCACTTCTTTCCCATCGACCGACAAACGGGCGCGTCATTTTTCGCGATCTGTGAAACCGTCTGTTTTGCATCAGTTGACTTCCGGTTTGCGGTACATTCAACGAAGTAACCGGCTGATGTAGAATTCCCCGACGAATCGAGTCCAGCGTCAACAGGAGTCACCGTGAACTACTCCCGCATTGCATTGGCCTCCCTCGGGGCTATGGTCGCCTACTTTGTCTATGGCTTTGCCATGTTCGCCGCATGGCCATCCATGAAAACTGAATTCATGAAGTATCCCAATGTCTATCGTCCCAAGGACGAGATGATGAAGGTGATGCCCTACGGCATGGTCGGCATCCTCGTCGCTATCGTGGTCGTCGTAATTCTCTACGCAAGAATCTATACCGCCGGTGGCGGCATCGTATCTGGCATCTACCTCGGCGCACTCATCGGCCTTTTCTCTGTCTGTACCTTCGCGATCCATAACTATATCAACCTGAACATCGGCCTCACTTTGACCATCTACCAGTCCATCGCCTACTTCATTCAGTGGATCATCGTGGGCGCAGCCATCGGCCTAATCTACAAACCATCGTAGATTTCATCGCGTGTTTTGGCCGGGTGCGCCACGTTTCGCTCTTTGAAACGTGGGTGTCGGCGCCACCAGGGTCGTCGCGGCAATTCAGTCTGCCATGGCAGCCTGGCGTAGACTACACCCCGAGGATCAAAATGAAAGCAATAGCAGTCCGAAGCGTGGTTACAACGGCGGCGACTATCCTGTTTGGTCTGTGTAGCTCTCACGCTCAGTCAACCCCGCCTAGCGCAGCAGTTGTAGAAACCGCCGCCAAGCCCCTGTTCCTGGAAAAGAACGACGGCGAACTCCGGATTCGCCGCCCGCGAACCGACAGGCCCGTCGCAGCTCCCCAATTCATGTTGAAAGTCAGTCCGAAAAATAACGGCTCTCAACATCTCGTGCTGGGTACGGAGGAGCTCGCGCCGGGAGCGGCCATTCCAAAGCACAGGCACTTGGGCCAGGATGAAATCCTGCTGCTCCAGACTGGAACGGCTCATGTTTGGCTCGGCGATCAGGAGCGCGATGTTCATGCCGGAGGACTTGTGTTTATTCCGACTAATACCTGGATCAGTTTGAAGAATACTGGGACCGAACCGATCAGCCTGACATTCATTTTCTCAGCACCCGGATTCGAGGATACGATGCGATGCAATTCCGTGGCGGCTGGCGAAACGCCGACTCCGATCACTCCGGAACAGCGAGCCGAGTGTGCACACGCAGGACACGTTGAGTACGAAGACATCCCAGTACAGCCCAAGACAAAATAGGTAGCATCTTGAGTAAGCGCTCTGAGGAAATTCACCACCATGAAAAGATCACCTTCCAAATCGCGCGGCTCGGCCGGAAGGGGCAACGCGGATCCTAAGACCGTCGACACCTACCTGGCCGCCGTCCCGGAACCCGCCCGCACGACCTTGAACAAAATCCGCGCGACGATTCGGTCCGTCGTGCCGGCGGAGTCCACCGAGGCCATCAGTTATGGCATTCCGTCCTTCAAGTACAAAGGATCGCTTGTGTGGTACGGCGCGTTCTCAAAGCATTGCAGTTTATTTCCAGGGAGCAAGGCCGTGATCAGGATGTTCGAAAAGGAACTCGAGGGTTACGCTGTATCCAAGGGCACCATTCAGTTTGCGGTGGATAAGCCTCTGCCCACGCCGTTGTTGAAGAGGATAGTAAAGGCGCGGCTTGCGGAGAAAAGCGCATAAACAACACAGCTCGTTGCGCGCCGCGAAAACAAAACGCCCGTCACATCATGAATGACTCGTGGTGCCGATGGCGGCGCCAACTCGCGGTTTCCCATACACCGCATATCAGGGTCGAAAGCAGCGCGAACGCCGCCAGACCCAGCACGCAATCGACGGCGAATTGCAGCAAGGGCAGAATCATGCGCCACATAGTGTTATCTCCCGCCCCAAAGATGGCGCGGGCTGCCGCTCAGGCTGTACCACCGGGATATCGAAGACTCTGTATTTTGGTGAGCCAAATCCCTGAGAGGATGAAATACCGCACTCCGATCATCACAGGTTCGGCGTGTCATGGTATCCTCTTTTCGTACCTCGCGGGGCCCGCGCGCCGATCTATCGGCGCCACGAAAAATGAGGGCTCCTACCTACGTTCTTCCTCGCAGGGATCGTGGATGGAGGAGATGCGAGCACACTTTCGAGGTGTGCTGTGCCATCATCCTTCAGCCCGGCGCACCTCTACTTCACAACAAATGAAAAGATGAAGAGGAGAGAACATGCAAATCAAGAAACTTACCCCTAACCTGATCGTCCGCGATGTCGAGGCCAGCCTGAAGTTTTATCGCGAAGTGCTGGGACTCGAAACCGCAATGACCGTCCCCGAACAAGCGCCGTACGTCTTTGCGGGAGTGTCGAACGGCGCAATCGAGATTTTCTTCAACGATCAGAAAGTGGTCGCGGCGGAATATCCCAAACTAGCCGCAACCGTCGGCGCGAGCCTTACGCTGTACATGGAAGTGGACAGCCTGCAAGTAGTCCTCGATCGCGTGCAGAAGGCCGGAGCAAAAATCTCCATGCCCGTCACCGAACAGTTCTACGGTATGAAGGAATTCGCCTTCGAAGACCAGGACGGTTACACGATCACGATTGCGGAAAAAATGTAAGATGGGTTGCCGTCGGGAGGGCACAGCTTCAGCCGTGCCGTTCCAACCAAGCGAAGACGAGGCTTGAGCCCCGAGGTTCGGAATTTCCGCGTACTCAGCAATTATCCGACGCCTCGCTCGTGAAACAAAAAGGGCCGCATCTCTGCGGCCCTTGATTTTGCTAACGACTAGCGACCAACGACGACTTACCGCCGTCCGCGCCCGCCGCCACCGCCATGATGTCCCCCACCACCACCGCCCGGGCCACGTCTGCCCCCACCACCACCTCCGCCTCCGGGACGCCGACGACGATTACGATCGCCACTGCCTCCCCGTCCGTCGCGGCCACCTTCTGGACGGCTAGTTGCAGCACCTGCCGGTGCGGCTTCACCCTCTACGCGATTGAAGTTCGGCTCATCGTCGGCGTCGAACTCGGCGCCGCCTTCGATGACCGCCGTCGGCTCACCGTGTGTGACTGGCGCAGCTGCGACCGGTCGAGCTTCATGTGATTCTCCTTCCGCATCGGAAGGAGGCGGAGCCCCGCCCATCTTGGCGCGTTGCTCTTTCAGAATCGCCTTGCGCGACAACTTGATGCGATTGCCTTCGACGGCCAGGACTTTCACCAACACCTGGTCGCCTTCCTTCAGTTCGTCCTTGATGTCTTTGATTCTGTGCTCGGCGACTTCGCTGATGTGGAGTAACCCGTCGGTGCCAGGGATGATTTCCACAAACGCTCCAAACTCAGCCAGCCGCGTGACTTTCCCGAGATAGGTCTTCCCTACTTCGGCAGTCGCAGTCAGGTCGCGGATGATTTGCAGAGCCTTGTTCGCGGACGTCTCGTCATTCGACGCGACGTTGACCTTGCCGCTGTCTTCGACGTCAATTTTCACGCCCGTCTGTTCGATGATGCTGCGGATCATTTTGCCACCGGGCCCAATTACGTCGCGAATCTTGTCGACCGGAATCTGCAAGGTGTAAATTCGCGGCGCGTAAGCCGAGACTTTCTCGCGTTGCTCGGTCAGCACTTCACTCATCTTGTCGAGGATGTGGAGACGTCCGCGTTGTGCCTGCGCTAACGCTTCCCGCATGATCTGCGAAGTGATACCCGCGACTTTGATGTCCATTTGAAGAGCAGTAATGCCGTCGCGCGTTCCGGCAACTTTGAAATCCATGTCGCCGTAGTGATCCTCCGCGCCCGCGATGTCGGTAAGGATGGCATAAGCATCGCCTTCCTTGACTAGTCCCATCGCCACGCCGGCTACCGGAGCCTTCAACGGAACGCCCGCGTCCATCAGCGAGAGCGAAGCGCCGCAAACTGTCGCCATCGACGAAGACCCATTCGACTCTAGAATGTCCGACACAACTCGCATCGCATACGGCCACTTATCTTCCGAAGGGAGCACAGCCGAAATCGCCCGATCCGCCAAAGCGCCGTGTCCAATTTCGCGCCGCCCCGCGCCGCGCATGAACGCAACTTCTCCTACCGAAAACGGAGGGAAGTTGTAATGGAGCATAAAGCGTTTCTTGGATTCGCCCTGGAAACCTTCGAGGCGCTGCATATCGTCGCTCGTGCCGAGGGTGGTAGTGACGAGTGCTTGCGTCTCGCCGCGGGTGAAGATCGCACTGCCGTGAGTACGGGGCAGGACGCCGGCTTCGACCCAGATTTCGCGCACTTGATCGAACGCGCGACCGTCGGGACGCCGTTTGTTCTTGATCACCGCATCGCGGAAAATATTCTCGCGCAACGCTTCGTAGTACTTCTCGAGCTTGGGCTTGGCCTTTTCGTCGTCGGCCGGTAGCGCAGCCACCAACTCTTTCTTGATCGTACGAACGAGTTCATAGCTTTCGGCCTTGGGATGCTTCTCGGTGTCGAGCGCATCGACCAAACGGGCGCCGATTTTCTTCTCCAGCTCTTTGTAATACGCATCGTCAAACTCCGGAGGGGTCACCTGCCGTTTCGGCTTGCCGACTTTTGCGCGCAGGCCATTGATTGCGGCGCAGATCTTCTTGATTTCGGTGTGGGCGAACTCGATTGCGTCAACCACCGTTTCTTCTTTTACTTCTTTTGCACCGGACTCGATCATCACGATCGCGTCGGACGTGCCGACAACCATAATGTTGAGCAGGCTTTCGTTCATCTCGGTGTAGGTGGGATTCGCGATGAAGCGGCCTTCGACTAATCCGACGCGCACGGCGCCGATCGGCCCGAGGAATGGAATGTCGGAAAGAGCGAGTGCAGCGGAAGCGCCGTTGATGCCGAGAACATCTGGATCGTTATCGGTGTCAGCGGAGAGAACGAACGCGATCACCTGGGTCTCGCACTTAAAGCCTTCGGCAAACATTGGACGTACGGGCCGGTCGATCTGGCGACTGGTGAGAACTTCGCGCTCGCTCATGCGGCCTTCGCGCTTGATGAAGCCGCCGGGGATGCGTCCACCGGCATAGGTGTATTCGCGGTAGTCGACGGTAAGCGGGAAAAAGTCGATGCCTTCGCGGGGCTCGGGATTGGCAACTGCGGTCGCGAGCACAACATTTTCGCCCATGCGCACGACGGCTGATCCGTGGGCCTGTTTGGCCAGTTTTCCGGTTTCAAATGAGAGGATCTTGCCGCCGGCGAGTTCGACCGTAGCTATTGTCGGTACAGGTTTCATAGTGTATTCCTTTTTGGGCACGAGGTTTTTCGTGCGGCGCGGAGTTCGCACGGATAGGCGGATGCCAGTGGGTCGAGGTTGGGAAAACGCACTTTAGCTGAGGCTCTCGGAGTTTAGGAACCGGTTCCACACGGAACCGGTCGCGCTTATTTGCGGATGCCGAGCTTCGAAATGACAACTTTGTATCGTTCGGAGTCGTACTTCTTCAGATAGTTCAGCAGACGACGACGCTTGCTGACCAGTATGAGAAGTCCGCGGCGCGAGCCGTGGTCTTTCTGGTGCGCTTGGAAATGCTCCGTCAACTGACCAATGCGCTCGCTCAACAGCGCGATTTGAACTTCCGGACTACCCGTATCGGTGGCGTGCGTGCGATAGGTGTCAATGACGGTCTGTTTTTGCTCTCTGGCTAGCACTAACCTGTTGCTCTCCTGTTGATATTCGTTTTCGTAACGCCTTCGAGGTTAACACGTTGCCGCGAGACGTGGCAAGGGGAGGCGATTTTACCGCAGAGATCGCAGAGTTCGCGGATGAAGGGCGGGGCTTTGGGTTTGCGCTGGCCAGCGACGAACTGCCCTTTCGATTGTTGAAGGTGGAGCATCCCGCCGTTTTCCTGGCACCTTCGGCGAGGCTCAAACATCCAACCTTCGTGCACAAGTTGCGATCTCAATCGCAGATCGTGTCAGAAAGGTTGATCTCATGTCCGACTCAGTTCGCACGGCTCTGTGGGTCCCGCTGCATGCCAAGCCTGGAAAAGAGGCAGCGGTCGAGAGTTTCCTGAAGAGCGGCCTAGCGCTGGTTCAGCAGGAACCCGCCACCACCGCATGGTTCGCGGTCAAACTCGGTCCATCGATGTATGGCATTTTTGACGTGTTCCCCGACGAAGCGGGCCGCGAAGCGCATCTGTCCGGCGCGGTCGCCAGGGCCTTGATGGCCGCCGCTTCTGAATTGCTGGCCGAGCCTCCGAAGATCGAGAAGCTCGAAGTACTGGCGGCGAAATTGCCGTCGATCAGCGTCGAGAAGGCGGCATAACCAACGGTTGTTTCGGGCGCAAGCCGAGAGGAGGGTGGGTCTCGCTCTCCCGGAAGCTTGTTTCCTTGAGTGAGTGTGAAAGCAGTGTCCATTCGTGCAACCGTACTCGGGGTTCAGCATCTATTCTGAAGGGAATAATTATGAGTAACGAAACCCTCGACGATTTCTGCAAAGACTGCGACCCAACCTTCACAGCCTTCCTGGAAGAGATGGCCGCGCACAATAAAGAAAAAAAAGACGAACTGGACGGCAAAGTAGTGTGCCCGACCTGCGGCAAAGTCCATCAGTACACTCCGAACACCGGCAAGGTGGCCAGCCCGCGGGCTTCCTGATTTCTACGCGCGGCCTGCGACCCGATCCAAAAGTAAGTAGCACAATCGCAAGAGTCGACACTCTACGCCAATAGCGAACCCTCGGGATATTTTCCGCCACCCTCGCGGTGTTGCCTTCGTGCGCATCGTTCGTCGGTTACATCCTCATCTGGAGGCGCCGAATGGTAGAGATTTTCCTAATTTCGTTTTTTCCACAGATGCTTGCCTAGCAAAAATTCACGGGAGATTCACAGTTCCTTTATATGGACTGTCTAGTATTTCCGTTTCCTGATAGCAGATGCTTTGGCGAGGGGCGCGCGGGAGTGTTGCTGTCAGTACTTTCGGAGGACCAATGCCTCTCCCCTGCCAGTGTGTATGCAACCAATCAAAAAGCCAGAGATTTTCCTTCGCAATCCGAGCGCTATTGATGATAGGCATCGTGCTTGGAGTCGCATCGACATCACTCGCACAAATTGATCGTGCGGTACTGGAAGGTACGGTCAGCGACCCCACCGGGAGAGTGATCGTCGGGGCCAGCGTTAAAACTGTCGCCGAAGGCACGGGCCTGACTCAGGAACAGCAAACCAATTCCAATGGCTACTACCGTTTCCCGGGCTTGGCTGTGGGGCGGTATGCGGTAACCACTTCGAGCAACGGCTTCCGGACGAGCGTCGTCGAAAATGTCACGCTTCAGGTCGGGCAAACGCGGACGCTGGACATTAATCTTCCGGTCGGAGCAACTACGGAAAAGGTCGAGGTGACGGAGGCCATCAGCCCCGCGGATCGCAGTTCAGCCGCAGCCTCCACAGTGATTAGCACGGATCAAATCGAGAATCTTCCGAACAATGGACGCGACTGGGCGAGTTTCACTCTTCTGGCTCCATTTGCCCAGGATGACGGAGGCGGCGATCAGAGAACGATTCGTTTCGCCGGGCGCGCTCGCGACGACAACAACTTTCAGATTGACGGCGTCGATGCCGGCGGAATTCAAGAACAGGCGCAAAAGTCGCAGACCCGTCTCCAGATTTCTCAGGATGCCATCGAAGAATATCGCGTCAACAGCGCGCTTTATGACGCGGAATACGGTACGCAGGCGGGCGGCCAGATCGACATTGTCACCAAGTCAGGCACAAACAGTTTTCATGGCACGGCTTTCGGCTATCTGCGAAATTCCGTCTTCGACGCACGGAACTTTAATGACTTCGACCTGAACGGCAACCCTGCCGTTCCGCCGTTCCGCATGGGGCAGTATGGGACGACCATCGGCGGCCCGCTGGTCAAGAACAAGACGTTCTTCTTTGTGAGTTATGAGGGCCTTCGGCAGTTGGAGTCCACGACGAAGCAATTCACGGTACCTGCGGGGGCCTGCTGTAGCGACCTGTCGGGAGGGTCCAGCCTTACGTATCAACAACTGGTGCTGAATACTTCGCCTGTGATGTGCACGATCATGCAAGCCTTCCCGTGGCGTGCGTCGGCCGGAACGATCAATGGCTGTGCGCCGCGGTTCACGTTGCCGGATGCTGCGTTTCAATGGCAGGGGTTAAATCCACCGGATCCAAACAACCCGGACCTCAACAACCAGGATCTGGTCACGGCTGCTACCCCCACGACTGTCCATGAAGACACCTGGCTGATTCGAATTGACCACAAGATCAACGACAAAACCCAGCTCTATGGCCGCGCGCAACGCGACATCAGCCTGGTCAACGCTCCGAATGGAAGCAGCCTGCCGCCCGATAAGCTCCAAACTATCAATCACCCGGCAAACTATCTCCTGGCCCTTCAACATTCATTCACTCCCAACTTATTCAACGAGACCAAGGTGTATATCAACCGTTCGCCATTTCACAAACCACAGGCGAGCGCGCTGACCTTTGCCGTGAATACGAATAATTTTGTGGCACTCAACGACAACACCGCCGACATCGAGGTCGGCACCACCTATGGGGTGGTGGATAATCTGACCTGGATTCACGGCCGGCATGCGTTCAAGATGGGCATGGAGATTCGTCGTGTCCGGCTCAATCAGGGACAGACCGCGGACAATGTGCTGAACTTCAGCGATGACAGTTCTTTAGTGAGCGCCACACTCGACAACCTCACTTTCAACGCGCCGTGGTGTTGTCACCGGCTACGCCGAACGTTCTATATGCCGTATTTTCAGGACGAATGGAAGGTTACGCCCACCCTCACGCTAACCGCCGGGCTGCGCTGGGAATATTACGGCGTTGCCAATGAGGCGACCAATCGCACTACTATCTTCGACCTCAATAAATTTCATGGCGTCTGTCTGGGATCGGGATCTTTTAACGTAGCGCCGACCCCCGGTCCTATCAACACGCCTCCGTGCCCGCGGAATCCTGATTTCTACGAACCCAATTACAAGAACTTCGATCCTAGAATCGCCGTGGCATGGGCTCCCAGCGTCCTGCACGGAAAGACGGTTGTTCGTGCCGGCTTTGGCATCTATCACGGTGCGGCGCAGAACGACGATTTAAACTCGGCACTGGAGAGCGATACATTCCGCGTAAAGACTCAGTCCGGCATTCAGTTGGATCCTGCTTTTGAGCAAACGACTCCCGATCTTTCCGGCATCGACACCAGCAAGACGGGCTCTCACCCGCGGGGATTGCAACGGCAAGGACGTCGCGACCTGTACGCCGAAACGTGGGGATTGACCATTGAGCAGACTCTGCCAGCCAACTTCCAATTTTCGACTCAGTATCTCGGAAGCCGGGGGGTTCGGCTGTTCTCGCGCGGCGCCGTAAATCTCTGTAGTGTTCCAGTTACACTCAATCCTGTGGACAAGAACGACTGCATCCGGCCGCTCGATCAGTTTTATCCAGACGGAAATCCCTTTGGCTCAGTTGACATCAAGCGGGACATTGGAGCCAGCAGCTACCACGCACTGGGAGTGTCTCTGGAGCGGCGCTTCACAAAGGGCCTCTCGTTCCAGTCGCGCTATACATGGTCCCACTCCATCAATGATGGATCGGTCGGCGGAGGTGAGTCGAATGGACCAGCAAATGTGAATTGTCTGCCCTGCGACAAAGGGCCGAGCGTCTTTGACATTCGTCACAACTTTGTAGCGAACGCCGTTTACGAACTCCCCTTCGGTCCGGGCAAAAACTTTCTCAATGGCGGCGGAGCGTTCGGCAAGATCGTCGGTGGATGGAGCCTGAGCAGCATTGGCCTGTTCCATACCGGCCATCCCTTGACCGTGAAAATGGATCTGGGCAACGCCATCACAAACTCGAACAACCAATTCTTTGATGGCGGTTTCGCAAGCACCTACCTGCTACCGGATGGCAACGATCAGACTGATCAGCGGCCGGATCTCGTCCCGGGCGTTCCATTGACGTTGCCGGGAGGCGGTCGCAACGGCGTCCCCCTGATCAACGCGGCTGCGTTCCAGGCACCGCCGGTGGACGCGAACGGCAATTTCCTTCGGTTTGGCAATGCTCCCAATGGAGTGGTCCGCACCCTGAACAGCTGGCAGATTGATCTCGCCCTCACGAAAGAAACTAAGCTTACGGAGCGAGTCTCGATGGAATTTGCCGTGCAGGCGTTTAACATCTTCAATCACGTGCAGCTGGGCGATCCAAGTTCGCTGACTCTCGCCTACGACACAACTGTCCCGGGTACAAATTTATCGGCTCCTGGCGATTTCGGGGTCATAAATACGACCAACAACTTCAACAACAACAACGACAACGACGCTTCGCCCAACACAGGAACCGGATTGCCCCGACAGCTGCAATTCATGGTGAGGATCAAATTCTAGATCCGCCGGATCTTCTCAGCTCTTCAGGGAGAATTAACGTGCGCCGCGTAAAATGGGTATCGTCGTGGTCCAATGACAGGCGGACTTGAGGTATAAGATGCGACTCAGATTTCACTTTCTTGCGGGCACGGCCCTTGCGGTGATGCTGTTGAGCACCGGTTCGTTCGCCGGCGACCCGCCTAAAAAACCCGCCCCGCCCGCTGCCGCCGACCCCGTCCTCGTCGGGGCGGGCGACATTGCCAGTTGCGACGATCTGGCCGGCGCCGAGGCAACGGCGAAGCTGATCGACAAGATTCCTGGGACAGTTTTTGCCGTGGGCGACCTGGCGTACCCTGACGGATCAGAGGAAAACTTTGCCAAGTGCTACGGCCCAACCTGGGGCCGCTTCAAGGATCGCACGCGCCCCGCGCCGGGCAATCACGAATATCACAGCGACGGAGCGTCCGCTTACACGCGCTACTTTGGTACGGCGGCCGGCGATCCCAAGCAGGGCTACTACAGTTACGATCTGGGAGCCTGGCATATTATTGCTCTGAACAGCCAATGCGCCGAAATCGGCGGCTGCGGTGCGGCCTCACCGGAGGGACAATGGCTCAAGCGAGACTTGGAACAGCATCCCACGGGGTGCACGCTCGCTTACTGGCACATTCCATTATTCAGTTCCGGGGGAAAACATGGCAATGATCCGGAGATGAAGCCTCTTTGGGATGCCCTCTATCACGCAGGTGCTGAGGTAGTTTTGAATGGCCACGATCACGACTACGAACGCTTCGCACTACAGGACCCTGACGGTAAGGCAGACCCACAGCATGGCATTCGCGAGTTTGTTGTCGGGAGTGGCGGAAAGAATTCCCATCGGACAATGGGTAAACCTAAGCCGAACAGCGAGATTCGGAACGACGACACCTTTGGAGTTCTGAAACTGACACTCCATGCGAACGGCTACGACTGGCAGTTCGTACCCGAGGCGGGAAAGACATTTACCGACACCGGTTCCGGAACGTGCCATTGACTCAGCGCGACTTTCAAATTCATTCTATTTCGGGAGATTCACAATGATGCGGTTAATCCGACTCTCGCTCGTATGCGCATTTGTATTTTCGTTTCTGCCTGCCGCAGTGGCTCAGGGCAGCGGCTATAAAGTCATTAAGAAGATTTCCGTTCCTGGCGAAGGCGGCTGGGACTATCTCAACGTGGATTCGGACGCGCATCGGTTGTATGTGTCTCATGGAACGCGCGTTGAGGTCATCGATCTGGAGGCGGAGAAAGTGGTCGGGCAGATTCCGGATACGGCTGGCGTGCACGGGATTGCAGTGGTGACAGAGTTCGGCCGTGGATATACGAGCAACGGGCACTCCAACAACTCCACGGCTTTCGACCTGAAAACGATGAAAGTCCTCGGTCAAACGCCGACTGGGAGCAAGCCGGATGCCATCATCTACGATCCGGCCTCAAAGCGAGTGTTCGCATTCAACGGCGACGGCAACAGCGCCACCGCGATTAATGCGGCGGATGGCAAGGTGGCGGGGACGGTGGATTTGGGTGGCGGCCCGGAATTCGCCAGCGCCGACGGAAAAGGAACGGTTTTCGTAAATCTTGAAGAACAGAACATGGTGGTGGCGTTCGATTCGCAGAATCTGAAGGTGCTCAACAAATGGCCGCTGGCTCCCTGCCAGACGCCGACCGCGATGGCTATGGACCACAAGAATCGCCGCCTCTTCATCGGATGCCGCAGTCACCTCGCCGCGATCGTCAATGCGGACACCGGAAAGGTGATCCAGACCTTGCCGATCGGCGATCATGTTGACGCCGCCGCATTCGATCCTGATGCCGGACTTCTGTTCTTCTCAAACGGCGATGGGACCATCAACGTTCTTCATCAGGATTCGCCGGATCATTACACTGCGGTTGACACGATCCAGACCGCACCGAAGGCGAAGACTATGACGCTCGATCCAGCCACAAAGCGGCTCTACCTTTCCACCGCAGAGGCGGGGCAGTTTGAGATCCTGGTCGTAGGGAAGAAATAAGGGCCCGATACCACTATTCAGGGTCTTCGGGACGCGGGTGATGGCAGTGCCTCCGCTCCTTTGAGTTAGCACGAACCGTTCGAGACAACTTCTGCGTTTCGAGCGGGCACAAGATAATTCGCGGCTTCGAGCGGAATCCCACGTTTGCGAACCAGCAAGCATGGGCACTCTGAGGTGCGGGTTCACACATGCTTCGGGCTTATCGTTATGAGAAACGGGGACCACCCCGGACGCAGTGGGCCGACCACCCGAACTCATTCTTTGTTGCAGGGTGCTCGGACGGAGCATAAACTTTCACCGTCGGCCCGTTCGCAATACATTTTGGGAAATCTCGGATGAACTTCTTCACGCCGTAGATCCGAGACGGTGGATTCATGTTTGCTCCCAGGATTGCAAAGTCACACGCGAAGTCAGCAGAAAAGTTGGTCAGCAGCCAACCGCAGCACCGTTCGACGCTTGTCTCGCAAACGCCTAGCCGCTATGCGGTCGAGCAAACCCAGATACTCCAAGGGAGCACTGGATGGACGACGAACCGAGAGGTTGAACCGGGCTGTTCATGGGAGTTTAGCAAGATTCCAGTATCCGCGCGGGACCGGACTGACCAACCTGGTGCTCAATCCCGCGTCGCTGCACCGCAACTAGTAGGCGCCCTACAGCCCAAGCTTGCGGTCGAGCGGGACGACGATCCGCTGGAGTTCGAAGCGGACCGAATCGCCAGCCAAGTGATGCGCATGACGGCTCCCAATGTTTCTACTCCTATTGTGTCGCCGCAGTTCAGCCGCGAATGCGTTGCCTCCGGAGAGAAAGAGGCGCAGACACTGGGAGACGGGCCGGACGGGAGGACGTCGGTCGCATCCGGCAGCGAGGCTTTGGGCCTGGTGCATGAGGCAATACGCTCGCCCGGGGAACCGCTCGACCCGCGCACGCGCGCTTTCTTCGAACCGCGCTTTGGCCACGACTTCTCGCAGGTTCGCGTCCATGCCGACAACCAGGGGGCGGAATCCGCGCAGGCCGTCAGTGCATTAGCTTACACCGCTGGGTCTCACATCGCCTTCGCGCCTAACCAATACACGCCGCAAACTCCTACAGGCCAACATCTGCTCGCACACGAACTGGCTCATGTAGTCCAGCAGCAACGGTCGGGACGAGTCACGAGTACGTCGCCCGCCGTCGTGCAGCGTTGGAAATTCCTTAAACCCGAACCAATGCCCCGTCATGTCATTCCTAACACAGTCCCTGGACTCGGCTTGACACGAACCCAATTGGTACAGGATGCGATAGACCATGACGACCGACAGGATGCGATCGACAAGCTCGTACGTTTTACCGGCATCAACACCAGTCTTCTAGCGAATGGAAAGATAGCTTACGACCCAGACTTGAAATCGGATGATGGGACCACCGCTATGCCAAGTTGGGACTACATTAATAACAAGGCGGATCCAGCCAAGGTGAAGATCGGTCCTGGAGCGTTCTCTAGCGTGTCTTACTTATATAGCGTCATCTGGCATGAGTACCAACACGTTCAATTTCAGCAGTCACTATCGAACCAGAAACTAATGCACGACGCGCAGGGCCACGGCGGTATGGATACGGATGAAGTAGAAGCTTCCGCTTGGGAGCTGCTCCATGCAACTGAGACCGGGCTCGCTAGTCAGCCGGACAAGATTGCTGAGGTTTGGAAGCAGTTAAACGACGAGTTCTGGCAACTCGATCCCGCGGCACAGGCTGCCAAGCGCCCCTTGGCACTACGTGCATTGGGAGAGGCGCAACGCTTCGTAAGAGGTAGCCAGGTAAACCTCCATCCGTTTAGTCGCTAATATGGGGTGTGGTGTGGGCCATCCGCCGTGCACAAACTACGCAACGTTTGGCAAAATTCCCACGGACAAACTTCGTCGCTGGTTCTCGTATCCTTCTGAAAATCCAGCAATTATTTTCTTGGCAAGCCAACTGCAATGATTAGCATGGCACGAATGCGTGAGAGGAGGAGCACCCATGTCTCGCACCGGAATTACGAATGACTGGAGAAAACTGTCGCAAGCGGCTCGCAAAGAACGCGACCCAAAGAAGTTTGTCCACCTCCTGAAGCAGCTGTACGACGTGGTGAATGAAGGTGAGGAAGAACGCCGCGTCAGTCCCGTGGCCGAGCACCGAAGGGGCAAAGGGGCGAGGCACGAACGTGAGGCCGCCTAGACACAAGCTCTCGTGGTAAAACGCTGGATGTCAGAATTCAACTTGAAGGAGTTCGTTCCTGTCAGACATGCATCCAACAATCTCGCCTGTCCATCCACACAACCCTCAGCAGCAAAGCAACATCGGACAAGCGAAGGATGATGGGCCACGAGGAAACCTAATGCGAATCACTCTCTCTGTTCGTTCGTTGTTGTTCGCGTTCGTAATGCTAGTCCTGTCGGCGGCATCGCTCGCGCAAGTCAGCGTGGTGATCAGGGTCGGGCCGCCTGCGCTGCCCATCTATGAGCAGCCTTTTTGCCCCGGTGAAGGTTATCTCTGGGTGCCGGGATATTGGGCCTATGACTATGACTACAACGACTACTACTGGGTGCCAGGTACATGGGTGCTGGCTCCGGAAGTCGGCTTTTTCTGGACCCCTGGCTATTGGGCTTGGGCCGGCGACAGATTTTTCTTTCATGAGGGCTATTGGGGGCCGCGCGTTGGTTTCTATGGCGGGATCGTCTACGGCTTCGGCTACTTCGGTGAGGGGTATGAAGGTGGACGTTGGGATCACGGGCGTTTCTTCTATAACCGCGCAGTGAACAACGTGAACGTCACTGAGATTCACAACGTTTACAACACCACGGTGATCAATAACGTCATCGTGAATCGCGTCAGCTACAACGGTGGCAACGGTGGGATCGATCGGCGTCCAACACGCCAAGAAGAGGAAGCGGAACATGAAAGACACATCCCTCCGGTAGGCGTTCAAACTCAGCATGTACAGGCTGCCCGCGCTGAACGACAGCTGCATGCTTCGGTGAACCGGGGCAGGCCGGTAGTGGCTGCTACTTCCAGGCCGGGAGCATTCCATGACCGCACAGCCGTCCCCGCCAAAGAGGCAGGAGCGCCTTATAACCCTGAAGCTAACCGTGGCGGAGTTCAGCGGGAGGACAGGCATGCGGTTCATCCGAGGGACTTGCCGCCTATCGAACACCCGAACCGAAACGCCGGCGGAGCGCAGCCCGATCAGAAGCGCCAGCGCGATCAGGAAAAGCAGCTACAAAAGCAGGAGCAGGAAAGACAGAAACTCGAGCACAACCAAGAGCGCGATCACCAGCGACTCGAACAACAGCGCGCCGATGACTCCAGAAGACAGCAGGTAGAGCAAAGACACCAGCAGCAGACTCAGCAACTACAGCAAAAACAAGAAAAACAGCAGCAGAAGATGCAGGAGCGACAGCGCCCGAGCGAGAATCACTCCAAGCCTGCCAAGGAGGACCGTCATCCGAACGGGCAGTCTTAGTCGGTCCAAAGGCAGGCGGGGTACCGCGCGCAGCGAGGGCAAGTAGGCAGACTGCCTCAATTATTTCAGGCTGGCGTGCATCTCGCTATGCTTATTGAAACTGACGCGCAAGATACGTTCTGAACCGACAGAGAAGTCGCCGGCTAGCACCTGAGACTGGTCCGAGAAGGGGTCGCGGGTCTGGATACGCACATGCAACTTGTGCTGCCCTGCTGCGATTTTCACTCGCTCCGATTCCGGGTTGTGCTCTCGACCAAAAATCCCCAGCTTCTTCTTCACCGCGCTCGGGAGCTTGCGCTGAAAGACCGCTTGATCGTCCACCCAGATCGTTGCATTTGCCTCTCGCGGTGGATTGTCGATCTGAAGGTCAACCGTTGCAGAGGTGGTTGGCGATCCCGTCGTTGCGCTCACGGGGCGGAGTCTGGTCGCCGGGAGCGGAGCAGTGGCTCCGGGCGTCCGCGAAGGAACGGTTAAAGGCGGAGTTAACGCCACACCGCGATCGGGCTGAATTTTGGCCTGTGTTGGATCGGCGCTGACTGCCACCTGAGATTGCCCGGACAATGCCGCCGGTTCCGACGGCGCGGAAGGAGTGTGGCGGACTATGCCATACGCAGCTAGTGCGAGAAGAACAAACGGAAGAGGACGGAGAAGCGGGAATTGATCCCATATCCTCCGGGTTTCGCGCATGGTCGTGCCGTAAAGGTCGGCGAACGCCCACTCGTTCGCGGGAATTTCCGATCCCCCGGTAGTTCTATCGCGCACAGGGGGACGATCCCAGGGGGCGCGCGCTCCGGGTTTCCCAGGATGCTGCTTGGTCTTACTCCACGGTTCGTGCCCGATCAGGACGTTTTGCAGATCGAGAGACATTTCCATCCCTCGCTGGTAACGCTGTCCAGGGTTTTTCGCCAACGCCCGCGAGAGAACATAGTCGAGTCCAGCCGGCAAATCCGGCTCTAAAGCCATCGCCGGCACAGGCTCATGACTCACCACCTTCAGTGAGATCGTGATCGGACTATTCCCCTGAAACGGCCGGTGCCCAGTCAGAAGCATGTAGAGAATCACGCCCAGAGAAAAAAGATCGGAACGGCCGTCAATTGGTTCGTCATTCAGCTGCTCCGGGGACATGAATGCCGGTGTTCCCCAAACGTGTCCGTGCAGCGTAAAGTTGTCGACGCTGAGTTTGGCGATCCCAAAATCGGCGATCTTTGCATGCCCTTCTTCCGTCACCAGGATATTGGCAGGCTTGAGATCCCGATGAATGACGTTCTGGCCGTGGGCGCAGTCCAGCGCCTCCGCCAGTTCCATCGTCAGACGAACTGCCTCGTCCGGCGCGAGTCTGCCCTTTTCTTCCAGCACTTGCTCAAGGGATTTCCCCTTGACGCATTCCATGACCAGATAGAGTTCATGAGTATCCGGCTCCTCGCCGACGTCAAAAATCGTGACGATTCCCGGATGAGACAGTCGTCCAGCAGCTTCCGCTTCGCGCCGAAAACGCTCGCGAAACTCAGACTCGGCGTCAGCGTTTTGCTTGTCGAGCGCAATAGTCTTGATGGCAACCGTGCGGTTAATCTTCGGGTCCCGGGCGCGGTACACGACCCCCATCGCACCCCGACCAATTTCGTCGAGGATCTCGTATCGACCGAAGCGACGATTGATTGAGGTACTCATTTCGGCGTGCGTGGCTCTGGATCGAATCGTAACAAACTGTTTGGGTCTTCACGGGACCGTTCGATTCTTTCTAAGGTTACGGTCGTAATGCAAAGAGCGCTCGAGGTCGGATTTTGGGCGCAATTTCGCAATAAAGACGGTGGCGGAAAGCGTACCAGCAACAGTTACAGGCTTCCCGTTCTGCGTTGCGGATGCCAATCCAGCCACAAGTCTCCCTCGGATTCCTCCGCAAGGACACGACCTTGCAGAATGCTCCACGTTTCATGGTTTTCGAAACGTGGGCGCCGCGCTACTCACGCAGTTCGCGGTAGCCTTGGCCTATAACGCGTCCCAATTCTCCTTCAAAATTCGAAGCGGGTGAACCATACTATCTGAGGAGACGTGACTGTCATGAGGTGTATACAAATTCTATTCCTTACTTGTGTCGGGCCCATCTCTCTGGCATTTGGTCAGTCGAGTTATCAACCTCCCAATGCCTCAGCGGATGTGGTTGCAGGCGTTCCCTTCAGTTCCGGGAAACCAGTGGGTCAGAAATTCCGCGACCGCTTCATCGAGTGCGATCAGCACGATAAGTGCGACGGGGTCCCGCTGAAGTTTGGTTGCAGCAAGGATCGAAACCGAAACACCGCGCTTCTGAAGCTGGCCGGGGGAGTGATTTTCTATGACGCCAAGTTGGGGATTGATGCCGACGGTTCTCCGCTCGCCAGAGACAATGCCGGTTCAACGGATCAGGTAGACACATCTTTTCGTTATCCACTCGCTGGCAGTCCAAGTGTCAACGCCGACCGAGTTCCGTATGTCGTGATTCCACTCGGAGGCTTCGGTAAGGAGCTTGGTGTCGTGCCCGGAGACATCGCCGCCGTCGTGTACCAGGAACATTTGTTGTATGCGCTGGTGGCCGATCTGGGACCGAAGTGCAAGATTGGCGAGGGTTCCATCGAACTCCATGAGGAACTTGGCAGAAAGGTTTGCAGGAACAGGAACTCGAAAGGAGACTGCACTCGACTGCGGGACGTTGGAATTGACAGGGACGTACTTTACTTCATCTTTCCTGGTTCCAAGGCCACGATCATCGAGGGATTGGCTCCCGACAACATCAATCAAAGGCTTAAGACAGAGGGCGAGAAATTGATGAAGGCCCTGAAGACCACGCACAACTGAATCATCCGCTCGGTCAGAATGACAAAGTGAGAAACGTGTAGTCCGATGGCCAGACTCATCGCAACGAGCGTTCTCGACCAATCCTAACTTTTTACAAATCTCTACCCACTTCTTCCGCAAGGACGCACCCGCAGTAGCGTTCCTCATGAAATTCACGGACGCATCTGCCAGCTTCCGCGCCAAACAACGGAGGATGTATGACGATGGAGAACCGCACGACAGTGTTTTATGTGGACGACAATCCGAAGTCGAGCCGATTACTCACGAGCGTTCTGGAAGGATGCGGGTTCCGGGTGGTCTCGGTGCATGATCCGGTCGAGGCGCTTGGCCTTTGCAAGAGAACATCATTTGATGTTGCACTCCTGGATTATGAAATGCCCGGCATGACCGGTTCGCAACTGGCGCAGGAAATTAAGTTTATGGTGCCCGACGCTCCGGTCGTGTTGATCTCGGGTTATGCGGCGCTGCCCCCTACGGAATTGGTTTTTGTGGATGCACACTTTGGATTGGGAACTACTTTGGACGATCTGCTGTGGACGATGCGGACGCTGGCGCGAACCGAACTGCTGTTGAGCTCGAATCATCGGTCATCGACTTATTGTGCGGACTCCACCTGAGAACTGACGGGCAGGGCCCGTCCGAGAACGTGCATCAGGAAACACTCTCATCAGCGTGTGCAGTAGTCCATCCAATAGACTCGTACACTCCGACTCGCGGGTTCTAAGGTCGTTAGGGTAGCCGGAATGATCCCGGTCCAGCCCCCGCCTGTGTTGGTTGAATCGAATGGCAGTTAAATTCGGTTCTGGAGACCACGCCGGTATGCCCCGCAGCTTCGCGGCTCGTCATGCATGCACTCCAAAATTTAGCAGCTTCGCAGCCAACCAGGGACTACAATAACCGACTGAACTTCTGGAGGAATGAATGGGTCAGAAGATCGGTTATTGGGTGAGCACTTCACTCGTAGCGGCGTTGATGCTATTGGACTCGGCCCTCTACCTCAGCAGCGCACCCGTGGCAGTTGCTGGTTTTGCTCACATTGGCTACCCGCAGCATCTGCGGATCATTCTGGGCGTCGCGAAGCTATGCGGCGTTATTGTGTTGCTGATGCCCGGCGCGCGCCTGCTGAAGGAGTGGGCCTATGCCGGTTTCACATTTGCTTGGATCGTCGCAACGGTGGCCCATTACCTGGCCGGGGACGGCGCGAAAGCCATTCTGCCGGTGGTGCTGCTGGGCCTTCTGATCGTTTCCTACAGAACTCGACCGGCGAGCCGCCGTCTGGCGCTCTCGGCGTAAAGCGCCTCCCGACAGGCAAAACAAAGGGCGACCATGGGCCGCCCTTCGTTACCATCTCTAGATTTCCCTTACAGCATCTTGGCGCTATCCACCTTTATACTGTCACCCTCGACTTGTCCTGTGACGGCAACGTGGTGGCCTTCATGTCCCTTCAGAGCTTCCGGGTTCTTCACGGTCAGAACCTTCTGATCCTTGTCGGTGACAACGACGATGCTGGCGCCCCCGTCCAGGCATTTCTTGGTACATGCCGCGGCGCCTTCATTGGCGCCTTTTGCGCCACACTTGGAATCGCTGATCCAGCCGTTGACAGTGGTTGCGTCCCCTGCGAACGACGCCGTTGCCAACAGGGAAACCAACGCGAGCGCTGCTAGTGCAAACAAAACTTTCCGCATGATACTCCTCCTGAGATTTGCTACGAAGAAAATTTGACGCCCAAGGATTAGGGAACTTTATCACAATCGTGCAGCGATGCGCACCCCGGGAAACCGCCCCATACCTACTTCTCATTTTTTGCGCTTCCGGTTGGAGGCTTGGGAGGCGGATCAGGCGCAACATAAACATACTCTCCCGGACGTGTGTAGTGCAGCTGTTCGCGCGCTTCTCGCTCAATCGCGCGATGGTCGGTCTTGAGCGCCTTGATCCGGTCCACGTATTGATCGTTTTCTTTCTGGAGACGCTCGACTTCGCTTTGCAAAGTTAGTCTTTCAGCCTGTTTCTGCTGGTAGACAACCATGCCATTCGCTCCGAACATGGCATGCAGAACTAGTCCGAGCGTGAGAATGAGGGCGGCAACGGTGCCCACGCGGCGCCACTCGAGCGCGATCCATGTCCAGACGGGACGCGTGTGCTCGACATACCTCGCGGCCATTTCCTCAGCCTTGGGCCCCTGCTCTTCGATGACCGCGCGCAGTCCTTCGCCAGAATATTGGCGTGGAAAAATGCGCTTTCGGGACGGCGGTCCTAGTCGAAGATCCATGATTTTGCTGCCGCGCTCAACTTCTCGAGTCCTTCTTTACTGCGCGCCTCGGTGTATGCTCGCACTACAGGCTCCGTCCCCGAAAGGCGGTAGCACACCCACGATCCGTCGGCGAGCACGAGCTTGAGCCCGTCGGTCCGGACCACGCTTGCAACTTTGTTGCCGCAGAAGTCGGTTGGATCGCGGCGTAACTTTTCAGTAAACTTCGCCTGTACCTCGGGCGTCAAGTGGAAGTTCTCGCGCAGTGGATAGAAGGAACCAACTTCGGCAAACAGCGCTTCGAGTTGCTTCCCCAGGGAAGCGCCTCGGCGAGCCACCATCTCACAGCACAGCAGGCCGGCGAGCACACCATCTTTTTCCGGGACGTGCTTCCGGATCGACAGGCCGGCGCTCTCTTCTCCGCCGATCACGATCTTGTCCTCTTTGATCAGTTCGCCGATATATTTGAAGCCGACCGGAGTCTCGTAGAGCTGAATCTTGTGCTTTTCGGCGAGCGCATTGATGAGGTTGGTCGTCGCTACGGACTTGCCAACACCGTTCCGCCAGCCGCGGGTTTCCACCAGGTAATCGAAGAGCAGCGCGACGATGTAGTTCGGCTGCACGAAGGTGCCGTCCTCGTCAACAATGCCGAAGCGGTCCGCGTCTCCGTCGGTCGCGATGCCGATGCCGGCTCCAGTCTCCCGCATCTTGTGGCGGAGGTCTTCGAGCAGATGATCGTCGGGTTCAGGGGCATGCCCGCCAAAGAGAACGTCGCGGTAGTCGTGCACCGTCGCGACCTCAACGCCTGACTCGCGCAAGAGCGCGTCGGAATATCCGCGGGCCGCGCCCCAGAGTGGATCGAAAACAACTTTGAGGCCCGCTTTTTTGATCACGTCGAAGTCGACGATCTCGCGCAGGCGCGAGAGATACATCCGGCGCGGGTCGATTGGCTGAGTCTCGGCTTTGCCTGCCTGTGTGGCGATGGGTCTCTGACCCGTCTCCTCTTCATCGTATGCGCCGATCTCCGCTTCTATGGATTTCGTCGCTTCCGGGAGCGCGGGCGCACCGTCGGATGTAGAGAATTTGATGCCGTTGTACTCCGGTGGATTATGCGAGGCGGTGAAGTTGATTGCGCCGTCCGCTTTGGCCTGCGTGACTGCATAAGAAATCGCTGGGGTGGGCGCAGCTTCCGCGATCACCAGCGGCTTGATCTGGTAGCTGGAGATGATTTCAGCCGCCATCGTAACGAACGTTTCGCCAAGAAAACGCGGGTCGCGGCCTACGATCACTTTCGGCGACTTGGAATTCTGCGCAACAACATAACGCGAAATCCCGTGGACCGCACGCCGAATATTCTCGAATGTGAACTCTTCCGCCACGATCGCACGCCAGCCCGAAGTGCCAAACTTGATTTGCGTCGCCATGGGTCGCCTCGTATCCTTCGAGTGAAAATGTAACGCCTGATTTTATATGACCGACAAAAGAGTTGTTCTCACAACCTGCGGCTCGGCGGAAGAAGCGCGGCGCATCGCGCAGGAATTGATAGAGCGCCGCCTGGCGGCGTGCGTGAACATCGTCCCGCAGATTGAATCGGTGTATCGCTGGAAGGGCGAAGTCGAAAGCGCGCCGGAATGGCTGTTGATCATCAAGACGACGGCCGACGCGTTTGAACGTTTACGAGACGCACTCGGAAACCTACATTCTTACGACGTCCCGGAATGTATCGAGATCGAGATTGAAGACGGCGGGGCCGCCTACCTGGAGTGGATTGGAGAGTCGGTGGAGTGAGTATTGAGATTTGGTTGTTGTAGCGTGGCGAGGAGCTACACACAACCATGACAAGCGGCGGCGAGCATTTAACTCGCCGCCGTCTGTTCTGAACTGGGTGAGTTACTTGCCGTTCTGATCGCGATGAAGGTCACGCCGGTCGTGCCGGATGTCTTTCTTGTCGTGATGGATGTCACGTTGATCGTGACGCACTTCTTTCAGATCGGCGTGGCGGTCGCCGCGATCGTGCCGGATGTCTCGCTTGTCGTGACGAGCATCGGCGCGGTCCTTGGCAAGATCGGCTGTATTGCCGGTGCGCTTGTCGCGCGCGATATCCGCTCGGTCGTGATTCAAATCGCGGTGGTCGTGATTGATGTCTTTTTGGTCGTGGCGAACATCGCGCACATCGCCATGGCGGCCGCGACGATCCCCGCGCAGATCACGGTGATCATGCCGCAGGTCTTGCTTGTCGTGTGGAACGTCCGTAGTTGAGCCCATGCTGCTTTGACCAAAAGCCATCGCACCGGCCAACATGATGAACCCAAAACTCAATACGCTGCGTCGCATCTGTCTCTCCTCTGAGGCTTCCTGCCTACGTTCGCTTGAACCCGGCGTGCCAGAGAAAGTTTCGCTGAGGGCGCGGAGTCGGCAAAGATGCTGGTAGGACAGGGACTATTATTTAGGTAACTCGGGCTTGCGGGCTCGCAGATTCAAACGAGTGTAATCCAGACTCCACGGCGGATTGGCCGCGGCAGAGATGCTCACGAGTGCTTCTATAAATGTTTCTCGCAATAACTCAGTGGGTAACAGCTCGAGATGACGGTGAAGTATGAACGTTCGGAGATAGCCCTTGAACTCCTCAGCAGAGGAAACCGTGATGGTGGCGGCTTCCAAATTCGCGCGAACCTCGTCGAATCCGGCAGCGCGTAGCCGGGATGCCGCGCTGACCGCGTCCGAGAAATACCAGGGCTCAGGAAATTCGCGGAGCCAAGTCGAGAATTGTGCGTTTTGAGAGAGGTTGCGCACCTGTTGCCGTAGGCACGCCAGGTTCGGACCTCCTCCACATTGGGCGTGCAGCCAGCCGCCGGAACGTAGCGCCCCAAAAAGATTGCGAAACAGAGCGTCGTGATC
>Ga0137410_10000263_pt1 | contig 37498 bp, 26 predicted proteins | sample CZODoug1_16funga_FD_108878 | JGI IMG/M metagenome (GOLD analysis project Ga0137410, IMG submission 108878) | Vadose zone soil fungal communities from Angelo Coast Range Reserve, California, USA - CZODoug1_16fungal (Illumina Assembly) | ecosystem: Environmental > Terrestrial > Soil > Vadose zone... | reverse complement strand
CGCCGCGCAAGAAAAAGGGCGCGCCGCAGCGCGCCCCATGAAAAGAAAGAGACTTACCGTCCGAAGCCGGCAGACTGCATGGATTGCCGCGAGATGTCGGAAGTCGAGGCGATGCCCTGCATGCGCAGCTTGAACTCGTCGGCGTTCGACGCGTTCTCGAGAGCCGTCTCGTAGCCCACCAGCCCCGCCTGAAACAAGTCCCAGAGCGACTGATCGAAAGTCTGCATGCCATACTGCGACGTGCCGGACGAGATCGCGTCGCGAATCGCCCGCGTCTTTTCCGGCACCAGAATGCATTCCCGGATGTAAGCCGTGGTCACCATCACTTCGACGGCGGGCACGCGTCCTTCAGAATCGGAACGGCGCACCAGGCGCTGGCTGACGATCGCCCGCAACACCGCTGCGAGCTGCAACCGAATCTGTTTCTGTTCCGGCGGCGGAAATATCGCGATGATGCGGTTGATGCTTTCGACCGCGTCCAGAGTGTGCAAAGTAGAGAAGACCATGTGGCCGGTTTCAGCTGCGTGCAGCGCGGTGCCAATGGTTTCCAGGTCGCGCATTTCGCCCACCAGAATCACGTCCGGATCCTGACGCAAACTGGCGCGCAGCGCCGCACCGAAGGAGGGTGTATCGACTTCGATCTCACGCTGGTTGACGTAGCCTTTTTTGTCGCGGTGCAGAAATTCGATCGGGTCTTCAATGGTGATGATGTGTTCGGCGCGGGTGGAGTTGATGCGATCCACCATCGCTGCCAGCGTCGTGGACTTGCCAGAGCCGGTTACTCCCGTGACCAACACCAGGCCGCGAGGCATGTCGCAGATTTGCTCTACCACTTTCGGCAGGAACAGTTCGTCGAGCGCACGGATCTTGGTCGGGATGACGCGGAGTACCAGGCCGACGTTGCCGCGTTGCTGAAACACGTTGACACGGAAGCGTCCCAGGCCAGCAACGCCGTAGGCCATATCGATTTCGGTGGTCTCTTTGAATTTTTGTTTCTGGCGCGCAGACATCATGCTGAACGCCATGTTGAGCATGTCTTCGGCGGAGACGCGCGTCTGGTCGGTAAGCGGGATGAGATCGCCATCGATGCGAAGATGGGGATAGTTTCCGACTTTCAGGTGCAAGTCGGAGGCGCGGCGCTCCATGGCAATGCGCAACAGGTCATCAATATTCATGCGTACAAGGACTCCGGGAACTCCTTTCATGATGAACCGAAGCGGGTAAGGGTACGAGATGACGGAAGTAATGGGACCAGCACTCAGCTATCAGCCGTCAGCCGTCAGTGTTTAGCATTGTACTATTAGCTGTATCGTTATCGTGACGGGCCAGCGGAGATGTGGTTGTTTGCGGATTCGGGGGACAAAAAAGCCGCCTCATAGGGGCGGCTTTGTTAAGGCGCACGCCAAAATCGGTTTATGCTGCGGTGCTTTCGGCATCGGCGTGCTGGAAGGGCTCGTCGTAACTGCCTCCGTATATGGACGGGCATTTCGATCCCATGGGACGCAAGTGGGTACAGAGCTCTCCGCGATGGTGAATGCTGTGGTTGTTGAGGAATCCAAGATACATAGCCGCGGGGAGATTGAAGGCGCCCAGGAAGTCTACTGGGGTCGTCAGTTGCTCAGCGGACATGGCCCGCACGCGATCGGCGGCACGTTTGAAATTCTTGTCATACCAGGTGACCAACTCGGCTGCCGTCTGCGGCTTCTCCGACTCGGGCGGATTGGCCATGGTGAATTGCAGATCCGCGATGCCGTCGAGAAACTGGATGTCGCTGTTGGCCATATGCCAGGCTAATTGCCAGGCCGAGCGGGCGTTGGGATCGGGACGGTAGTCGCGCTTGTCGTCGGGAATCGCCGAGAACACTTTTTTGGTGACTTCCACTTCGCGGGCGAAACCTTCGAGCATCATGGCGCAGTAGGCCTGGGCAAATTCGGGAGTGAGGGCGGGCGTTGACATGGGGAGTCTCCTTTTTGAAACAGGTTACAGCTAGGTGAATGGCTCGCCTCCGGGGAGGCGTCATTACTTTAGTTGATGGGGAAGGGAAGAGCAAACGTAGGAGGGAAACCGGACGGTACGCAGCGCCACTCATTCGCAAAGTACGCGAATGGATGGGGTACCGACCAGTTATCTGGGGCACCCGGCATCTGGAAACGGCAGTCGCAGCGTCGTTCTCCACGATTGCCAAATGATAAGCTTTTCCAAAAAGTGTTCCGCAGAAGTCATTAGGGAGCCGGTACAAGATTGCGAGGTGGAAACAGTATTCGCAAACCCTCACTTACAATCCAGTAATACACAGCAAGGTGGGCGGCGGTGCCCACCGTCTGACTTGCTCCACCGGGCGCGGCAGAAGTGACGGGTGCGGGAGCTGAACCACCTCCGGGTGGAAAGTTCTTATCGCACCATTCTCTGGCGGCCTCAGCCTTAGCCTTTAGCACGGGATCAATGATGCAGAGCCGATTCATCCACTTGCGGAGTTCGTTGCATCGGTCAGTCATTTTTTGATCATGACTTCCGTCGTTTTTGTAGTTCTTTTGCCAACTTTCCCATCCGCCCTCTCCAAACCATTCATCTGGATCTCTCTCCAAAGACTGATCGTGATTAGCACCTCGCCCCGCGAGTCCGGACCAGTCCAAGGCGACAATAGGATTGCCCTCGACATAGGCGTATAGATTCATTCCACCAGTCTCTTTCGCGGGATCTCGGCTGATGAAGCGACCAGTTACCCCATCGATTGCACGGTATGTAGCCAGGTTGAGGCCGCTCGCAGAGTGGTTGAAGAGTGTTGCGTATTGGTAGTCGGTCGGTGTTGTGCCAAACGTCTGGGTGATCGCGCCATATGGGCTGTAATCTGTCGCTTCTGCAAGCGCCCCCGTGGTGGCGTCAAGCACGTCGCGTGCGGATCCCAGCTGATCGGGCATGTAGACTAACCTTTGGCCACTAACGATATTGAATTCGCCTTCATCGAGGTCGCGGCGCAAAACATTGTCGATGCCGTCTCGGGTCTGGCAGATGATTGCACCGCACCAAAGGTAGCGAGTGATTGTGCTGCCGCCGCTTACAGCGGTTTCGACATCGATTGTGCGGTGGCCCATGCCGTCATAGGCAAAATTGGTTTTGGCAGCTGACCCTACATAGTCGATCTCAACCAATCGATTCTCTGCGTCCCATTTGTAGGTTCTGGTGCCGTCGCCGCTGAGAGTGTTGCCATCTGCGTCATAGGAGTAGGTTTTCGTTCCCCATTTTTCGAGCTGGTTCAGATCGTTGTACTTAGCCTTCACTGTGCCGGAAGGCGTGGTCACTGTTGTGGCGTTGTGGAGCTTGTCGTAAACGTAAGCGTCGTTGCCCGGCACTGTTGCCGTTGCGCTGAGCAGACGGTCGATATTGTCATAGCTGTAGCTGTGACTCTGGCTTGCAAAGGGATGACCGGCTGCGGCCGTATCGGTGATCGACATGATGTCGTAGGGGTTGATCGTTGTGCCGTTGAGATAGCCGAGCGTATAGCTGCGGGTGACGCCGGAATTGGCAATGCTGATGAGCCTGCGATCATTGACATTGGTGTCGTAACCCCAGCCTGTTGATACGGTGGTAGGTCCGTTGGTGACGCTGCGCGAGGTCGTTTGGTCCGTCTCTCCCAGGTAGCCATAGGTAAAGGAGCCGAGCGGGGTGCCATGCGAAGTGAGGCGCGAGGTGGCGTCATAGGCGAAGGCCTCATTACCGCCAGGAACATTCCTGCCCGCGAGACGACCAAGCTGGTCATAAGTGAGGCCGATGACATCATTGCCAAAGGGTCCGTCAATTGTCGCGAGCTTGAGTGCTCCCAGAGTGCCGATGGGTGTGTAGCCGTAGGTTGTACTGCCGAGTCCATCCGTCATCTGAGAGAGGCGTGGGAAAAACGGGTCCCAAGCCAAGGCCACATTCGGTGTCGGGTTGACCGTGTTCGTGTAGGTGATGCCCGTAATGCGGTTGTCGTGTCCGTAGCTGAAGGTTTTGAGCTGTCCTAAAGCGTCCGTAACCGAGTGCAGACGGCTGTTGGTGACTTCGTAGGTATAGGTTTCCGTCTGCGCGTTCGCAGTGCCGAAGGCGTAGGTCTTGGACGTGGGACGGCTCTGAAGGTCGATCTCCCAGTGCGTCACGTTGCCTTTAGCGTCCGTGATGTTCTTCAGGGTACCGTCTTCGTAGTAGTCGTACGCGGTGGAGATAGCTCCAGGTTCGGTTACCTTGATCAGCCGCCGATCCGCGTCGTAGTCGTACTTCGTTGCCCGTCCCAGGCGGTCTATGTGCTTGCGAAGTTCCAGGCTCGGCTTGCCCCCATTCGCCCCACCCTGAAAGGTGTAGTTGTAGCTATCAGTAGTGCCGTCGGGATACGTAATCTTTGTCACACGGTCGAGCTTGTCATAATCATAGGTGAGCGTGTAGCCCTCGGAATCGGTGCGTGTTTGCACCCGATCGGCCGAGTCGTAGGTGAGCGTGAGCACAGTCTTTAGATTGGCATTCTGGACAGTAGATAAGCGGTCCTGCGCGTCGTAGTTGTAGGTCGTAATGCCGTTGTTGGGGTCGGTGATGGTCGAAAGCTGGCCCGCCGTGTTGTAGCTATAACGCCAGACCTGCCCGTCCGCACCTGTATAGGTCTGGGGCTCGTGCTGGCTGTTGTAGTCGCTAAACGTCGCAATCGTAGTGTAAGTTGCTGGGGCGGCCGTGAGCTGCTGCACCGTGAGGAGATCGATATTATTCGTGGCGTAGGTGTATTTTGTGGAGCGCCCGATGGGGTCAACGCCAGTCAGGGGAAGGCCAAGGCTGTTGTAGGACGCCTTCGCCAGCTGCGTCGTGCCGTCGTCGAGCACCCGTCCTATGAAGGTGGGCCGGATCAGCGAGCCGCTGTAGTAGACAGTGGGCTGGTTGGGGTAGTTGGTCCACTCGCGGTACTTTTCCAGGGGTTTCTTGACGCTGCCAATCTGGTTCGAGATGTAATCAATGGTGCAGCATTGATGAAACCAGTGATAGATGACAGGATAATTGTCTCCGGGGCTGATTAGCCATTTCTCCGCAATGGGATTGCCGTTTGCATCGGTAGTCACACCGCCGTTGGCCGCGGCGTGCTTGTCCCAGTAATAGGTATTGCGCCATTGAAGATAGGGATTATCATTGTTCATTCCGGCGGGCGTGGCAGCTTCGGACCCCGTACCCGTCACGCTTTGGTTCTGGTACACATACACCAGTTCCACATTGCCCAAAGGGTCTGTCATGGCGAGCGAGCGGTCCACCAGCGGCGGGTTAAGGGGAATTATCGGATCGTTAGGGTTGGGGATGTCGGAAAATATCGAGGCGCCGTAGGGCGTGGTGAGCTGCGTGATGAAATCAGGCTCGGTGGCAGAGCTGTACATGAAGCTCGATGTGATGCCGACGGGATCCGTGATCGAAGCGAGGCGTCCGCTTGTGTCGTAGGTGAGCTGGGCGTTGCGGCCGAACGGATCGGCCATCTTGGTGATAAGGAAGGGGGCGCTCGGCAGGCCGTAAGTATATTTCATATTGCGGCCCACTGCGTCCGTGACCGACTTCAGCCGGAACGTCTTGTCGTAATTGAGCGTGGTTGTATTGCCCGCCGGGTCGGCGACCGAGGTCAGGAACATTATGCGGGGGAATGCGGTAGCGCCATTGGAGAGGGCGTACGTCTCCTTGCTGCCGTCGGGAAAATGCCGCTCGTAAGAGGTTGCCTGGCCCGTGGCGGGGATGCGGAAGAGCTGAGAATTGTCGTAGGCTTCGGGCGTGAACCCCCCCGACGTGGAGTTATAGCTCGCGTCCCCCAGCGCCATTAGCACGGAGTAGTCGTAGCCGCCCCCTCCGGCAACGATGCGCGTAACACTGCTGCCCGGAGTATTGGGGTTGTCCTGAATGTAGGCCTGCCAGCTGTGCGTCCACAGAGGGCCCACGTTCGAGGAGCTGAAATTCGCAGGCTGATCCGTATCGCGCGCATTGTATCTCAGTGTGTCGTAGGCGGCAAGGCCTTTCTGCGGCCGGTAGCCAACGGGCGTATCCTCCAGATTCAGGCTCACCGCCGCAAGGTGAGCGCTGGCAATTGCCATTCCGGAAGCCCCCGTGCAGGTGTTCTGCTTATACGCATCATGGACATCGCATCCGCCCGTCTTCGGATCGAGGGGCGTTACCTCACCCGGCATGACGTGAAACGTGTTGCCCATGCCGTACACGGCCTTTGCTTCGTCAGAGTTCGAGGCGATGACATGCCAGCCGTTCTTGGCAGTCGCACCAGCGGCTTCGACGGGCACGAGAAAATACCCGCTGCTTTCCGCGTCGATGGCTTTACCCGTAACTTCTGACCCCATGGCGCCGAATGTTGCGTCCTGCAAGTGATACAGCCCGTCGCGCGCCTCTGTGATGGCCGCATAATGATGCACGTTCCAATTGACGATCGACGGCACCGGAATGGGTTGCCCCGGATCGCGGCGCACCAGTTCGTACTTGAGCCTCGTCTTGTCGGCAAGCGTCGCGAGCTCCTCCAGCGAGAACCCGTGTACTCCGGAGCGGGCATCCTCGGCTATTCTGATCTGCTCGGGGCTTGCTTTCAGCGAAACCAGCACGACCCTGAGCGCCATTGGCCCGCAGAGGTAAGATATGTCAGGGCGGGAGTAAAACAACCGCAGCCCGTCCTTGGCTCCTTCCATCTTTTGTTCCGCCGAGCCGCTGATAGGACGCTTGCCGATGTCTGTAAAAAGCGCTTCGAGCTCTTTGGCGTGCCCCAGGCGCGCATGCATGTCGGCAAGCTCGGCGATCGCGCGGTCCACCATGCGCTTCGCCTGCGGGGTAGTGGCGTTGCGTCCGAGTTTCCACGCCTTTTCCAGGTAGCCGAACGTGCGGCTGAAATAACCCGCCTGATAGTAGCCCAGTCCAATATCAACAAAGAGCGCAACATTCCAGTTTGACTGCGGGTGCGCGCCGACAAAGGCAAGCAGCGGCTTTGCGTAGTCATCGTAATCGCCAGCCGGTCCCGCTTTAGCAGGAGCATCATGAAATACAGACAATGCGGCATCGAGATCCTTACCTTCTTGCTCTGTTACCGGCCCGGTCGCGACCAGCGGCTCCTCCATCCCCGGTACATAGCGCATCGGCGGCGGGGCCGACAGCTTCACTTGTAGGGGAGCCTTTGCTAACGAAGTCTCCCTACCTTTGCGTGCAGTCTGTGCGTTTAGAAAGAAGGGAAAAGTCAGAAAGAGTGTGCTGAAGAGAGTTACAGCTGTCGCCTTACGCATACATCCCCCAAAGAGAATGGATTTTGGCCTAGGGGTCTTTGTATCTTGATTCCCGAAACGGAACTAAACGAATCCGACTGAGAAACTCTGCGAATAATAAGCGCAATAGGAATCGCAGTGATGTTAATTGTTGGCAAATTTCGTAGCTGCCGGATGCCCTCGATAACAGAGAAGGTTCTGTCAGGCAAAAGCGTCCCATGCAGGTGCGAGGGCACCGCTTTTTCGCCAGAGTTTGAAAAAGTCGCAAATCTGGCGATCAGGTCGCCGTCCTCAATCGGGCTTGACAGGTTTTAAGCGGCGGAATAAAACTCACTTTAGTTCCCCAGGCACACGATCCTTCCCTTTCGCGCTGCCACTCCTAAAAAGAGAACGTCCGGGCCCCAAGTGTCTGTCATTCTTTTTGGAGGCACCATGTCGAAGCAATCTTCCCTTGAATGTAGGACAACGGGGTCGTAGAACCGCGTGAGCCAGCGATATCCCAGGCAGGAATGTAAGAGTCCGACGATGGTTTCATGTGGTGCCCAGTAACTTGCGAAACGCGGGCGTAAAGCGAGCGATCCTCTGAAGGTCCGACACTACCTCCCACCGTCCCGCGAGACGTCCGTAAAGGGCAACTTGCATCCGCGTTTGCTACTCTCGATTCCCAGTTCGAGCGCGTGCATGATTCGGAGCGCGTGTTGCGGAGAAACATCCAGTGGCGAGCCGGAAATAATCGCGTCGCGGACGTTCTGGTAGTAACGGCTGTAGTCGCCGGTTTCGGTTGGAATTCGAGTCGCGGTGATCTTCTCACCCTCCGCAATTGACAGAGTGCCCCAGTTTTCCTTCGGCTCCTGGCCCCAGTTCGGTTGGTCGAGCGTTTCGCCGCGTTTGAGGGCTTCCTCTTGCGGATCGGTGCCATATTTCACGAACGATCCTTGTGTTCCGTTCAGACGAAAGCGCGGGCCGGGAACACAGGTGAGCAGGTTCGATCGGAGAAGCACTCTCAGTTTGGGGTAATGCAGCACAACGTCGAAGGCATCATCGACGACGGCGCCATCGCGTTCGGCGCGCAGTTCGGCGGTCATGGCGTCGGGTGAGCCGAACAGGACGAAGGCCTGGTCGAGCAGATGTGGTCCTAGGTCAAACCACAGTCCGCTGCCGGGCGTCGGCAGTTCCCGCCAGGTCTCCGCTTTGAGCACCGGACGATATCGTTCCATGTGCGATTCGAAGTGAACTAGTCGTCCCAGTGAGCCGTCTTGAATAAGGCGCCGCACGGTCAGGAAATCGCCGTCCCAGCGGCGATTCTGATAGACGGTGATCAGCCGCTTGCGCTCCTGTGCGATTCGCACCATTTCCGCGGCTTCGGCGGACGTGGGGGCAAACGGTTTATCTACGACTACGTGGCGGCCTGCCTCCAGACATTGCCGGGCTAGATCGAGGTGACTCTGGTTCGGAGTGGTCACGACCACCAGTTCGATCGAGTCGATCGAAAGCAATTCGCCGACGCTGCGCACGATTCGCACATTCGGATAGGCTGCGCTCGCGCTGTTGCCCGAGCGTTCGACGATCGCTGCCAGTTGCAGTCCGGGAACCGCGCTGATGATGGGCGCGTGAAATACGCGTCCGCCCAACCCGAATCCAATCAAACCAACTTGAACCGTTCGCATCGATGAAGTCTCCTTCGCACAAATTTTCAGGAGTCGCGCAGACCCTGCGGAGTCGCGGGAACTGTAAGGGTAGCAGGATCGTCGGACTGAAATGCGCCGTTTTTCGATTTGCACGACGCGAAACGCGGTTCGCAGGCGTTTTTCTCTACCACTTTTGTGCCATTTTTGGCTTGTTCTCCACAATTTCCACCGGGTTGCTACTTGCTTTCTCGACCACGAGTTCCGGATAATTATCAAAGGAAGTATTAATCGCCGTGCAACGATATAGCCGAACCGATCTGCTGCGCATTTTGCGGATCACTTCTCGTCAACTTCAGGCGTGGGAGAAGGCGGCGCTAGTGACCGCCACCGAGGGCTATTCGTTTTTCGATCTGCTGCAAATCAAGAAAGTTCGCGATCTGTGTGCCGAGAAGGTGCGTCCAGCCGTGATCCGGCAGTCGCTTGAAGCGATGCAGAAGCAGGTGGCCGGCATGGAGAATCCTCTGCTCGAAGCAGGCGCCTACCAGAGCGGACGGCGGGTTGCCTTCCGGCATCAGGGACGTGTGCTCGAGCCCATCGCCGGCCAGTTCATGTTCGATTTCGCGACCCAGGAAAAATTAGTGACCAGCCCGCCCCGCACCGGTCCGGAGCTGGTCGTCACCGACGTTGCCGAGTTATTCGCGCGCGGAATCGCTCTGGAAGAAGAGCCCCGCACGCAAGACGAAGCTATCGCTGCTTATTTAAAGGTTCTGGAAATGGATCCCAATCACGCCGCTGCGCACATCAACCTCGGAACTCTTTTCTACAACCGGCAGGAATATTCCGCAGCCGAGCGGCACTATCGGTCGGCCATCGAGATCGATCCTCGTTACGCGCTTGCCCACTTCGATTTGGGCAATGTACTCGACGAAACTGGCCGCGTCCAGGAAGCGATTGCCACCTACAAGACCGCCATCCAGTTGGCTCCCACCTATGCGGACGCGCATTACAATTTGGCGCTTGCCTACGAAAAAATCCGCGAGCCGCGAAAAGCGCTGCAACACTGGCGCGCCTATGTGCGGCTCGATACCGCTGGGCCTTGGGCCGTTCATGCCAAGCATCAGATTCAGCGTATCTTGCAGGCCGACGGCCTGAAACTGGTGTACGCCCGCAAGGCCAATTGACGGCACAGAGCCGCGGGCAATCCAAATCCCTACACAGCGAACACTTCGACTGCTGGTCACTGTCATTATTATTTGTAAAAACATCGTCAAATCCCTCGACCAACGTGGCGTGAAACCAGTTTCGATGCTATAGTTCCGGCCCAAACCTGCCGTGACTCGACGACCTTTGTCTCCGGCCTGCACGATTTCTTAGGCGAGGAACTGAAAATGAAAAACCAAACGTTTTGGTCTTCCGTGGGCAAGGCTTGTGCGATTTTCGCTCTTGTAGTGACGATCGCGAATGTCGCATGGGCAGCTGGCTATAAACGCGTCTACAGTTTTACTGGGGGCCTTGACGGCCGAGATCCCGCGACTCACCTGACGTTCGACAGTGCCGGCAATGCCTACGGCACAACCGCTGGCGGAGGCGAATTTGATTTCGGCGCAGTCTTCAAACTGACACCTTCGGACGCTGGATGGGTGCAAACCGTTATCTACAGTTTCGCCGGAGGAAACGACGGACTTGATCCTCACGGCGGAGTGACTATCGGCCCGGACGGCGCCCTTTACGGTACTGCGGTCGCCGGTGGGAACGCTGGAATCTGCGCTGGGGACGGCTGCGGCGTGGTTTACAGGTTGGCCCTAGTCGGCGATCAGTGGCTCCAGAGCACGATCCATAATTTCAAGGGCGACAATGACGGCTGGGGGCCGGGAAGCCGAGTTGTGTTCGATGCTGCGGGCAACCTGTTTGGCACGACTCCGAACGGCGGCCGGCATTCCGCCGGAACCATATTTATGCTCACTCCTACGCCGGGCGGAGCGTGGCACAAAAGAACGATCCACAGCTTTACCGGTGGCAAGGACGGCGCCACTGGCTCGATGGGCGACCTTATTTTTGACGCCGCCGGTAACATCTACGGCGTGACCGAGCAAGGCGGTGCGAACGGAGTGGGCACTGTTTACAAACTTTCGCCTTCCCCGACCGGCCATTGGACGCTCACCACGCTCTATGCCTTCAAAGGCATGCCGGACGGCGGGAATCCATACGGCGGATTGATCTGGGACAGCGCCGGCAATCTCTATGGCACTAGCTACTACGGCGGCTCGGTGGGAATGGGAACAGCGTTCCAGTTGACGCCCGGGCCGAATGGCAAATGGCAGGAGAACATCCTGTACAACTTCCTGGGTGACACCGACGGAAGCCTTCCCACCACGACGCTCATCTTTGACAAGGCTGGCAATCTATTTGGTACAACCTCTGCGGGCGGACGGCCGTCCTGCGATTGTGGCACCGTGTTCAAACTGACTCTCTCCGGTGGAAGCTGGAAGGAGAAGATCGTTCACAACTTCGGCAAGAGCTTCGACGGATACGCTCCAAACTACGGTCTGACATTCGACGCTGCCGGCAATCTTTACGGCGCTACACCAGCGGGCGGGACGAGTCGCAAAGGGATGATCTTCAAATTCACGCCGTGAAGGGCCGTGGCCGAAGTCGGCAAGCGGCGGTCTTGAAAAAAGGGGCGCGGCTTGCGCCGCGCCCGAGGAGAGAAAAGCGACCGCTTAGTTCACCGCAAGTTTGTTCTCGACACTGAACGCTCCGAACACTCCGTTCGCTCGCATGCCGGCAATGGTCTTGTCCATTTGGCTCTGGACAGTTCCGTAGAGCGTTACGTGTCCATTGTCGACCACGATGCGAATCGGATCGACCGGATCCGTTGCGTACCGTCCCAGCACCGAGTCGCGGTAGATTGCGCGCGCCGTGCGAATACGGAGTTGGTCGTCGAAGATCGAGGTCGGCAATACTTTTACCTCGTTCACGACATCCTTGACACCGGGCATACGCTGCACGGTTGCGAGCGCCGAGTCGCGGGCTGTGTAGTTCACGGTTTCGCCGCCGACGGTCACTGAACCGTCCTTCACGGCCAGTGTCAGATTATTGAACGCGTTGTCGCGATAGCCGACGCGATCATAGGCCAGCTTTTTCGCCAGTTTCTGCTGAAGCTGGGCATCGGACACGGTTTCTCCCGCGACCACGATCTTGTTTCGAACACCCGCCACGTTGGCGAGCTTCTTTACTTTCTTGGCAGCATCGAGCTTGTCCTGGTAGAGGCTCACCGTGCCGGTCAGGGTCACGATGCCGTCCTCAACACTCGATTGCACATTCTGAAGCTGCTTCGCATCGTGCACCTTCATGCTGACCGCCTGCTGAATCTGCTGATCGTATCGGCCAGTTGCGGCCAGAGCGGTCATGCTCATCAGGACGAGCAACGCTACAGCACTCATTCCCAATATCTTCCTCTTCATGGTTGCTATCCTCACTGTAGAATTCCGGTCCCCGATATCCTTTATTAACCGGTTAGTTAAATAGATGCTGCATGGTCCCCGCCGGGATGCATGGTCGGCCCGGAGCATGTAAATAGTTGGAGATCAATTATTTACAAATGTTTGACAAATGCTCGTGATGACAAATAATCTCGGAATATGGCGCACGGTCTGCAAGCTGAACTGAAACAGAACATTCCTTTTGCCAGCCCCGAGCAGGAAGCCTACCTATCGCTTGTGCGCACAGCAGACGCTCTCCAGTCGCGCGTCGAGGCAAAACTAAAAGAGTTCGGACTCACTGGCACGCAGTACAACGCTTTGCGCATACTGCGTGGCGCGGGACCGGAAGGGTTGCCCTGTAGCGAAATCGGCGAACGCATGATCACCCATGATCCCGATATCACGCGCCTGCTCGACCGTTTACAGAAACGCGGTCTGGCGGAGCGCGCTCGCGACAAGCAGGACCGCCGCGTCATCTGCGGGAAGATTACTCCGGCAGGCTTGAAGCTCCTGCGCGAGATGGATGCGCCCGTACAAAAGCATGGCAAGGAAATGTTGCGGCACGTTGGGCCGAGGAAGTTGAAGCAATTGATCGACCTGCTGGAACTCGTCCGGTGTGGAGTGAGCACTCCTGCCCGCTAAATGTGTCGAGTGAAGACACTGTCGAAGGCTCAAGCTCTGATTTCGTTCGGGACACAAGAAAGTTCAACAGCAACGGCGGCGGACAACAGTGTCCGCCCCATACTCGGAAGTTACCGCAACTGCGAGATCGTCTTCCTGACTTGGCTTGCTACTTTCTCGGGCAGCGGCGCGTAACCTAGCTTTTTGGTCATCGCCTCACCGTCGTCGATCATCCACCGCAAGAACGCGGCCATGACCTGTCCTTTTTCGGTATCGCGCATGCGCTGCGGCACCAACAGCCAGGTGAAGCTGGAGATGGGGTACGCCCCGTGGCCGGGAGGGTTGGTGATCGACACGCGAAAATCGGCGGGCATGTCATGAACGGACGCGGCGGCTTCTGTCACGCTATCGAGGTTCGCCCTGACGAATGTTCCGGAGGAATTCCTTACGGCGCCAAACGGCACATCGTTCTGCAAGGCGTAGATAAGGTCAACGTATCCGATGGCGCCCTGTAGTTGCCGGACTTGGCTGGCCACACCTTCATTGCCTTTGCCATCTAGACCAATCGGCCATTTGACCGAGGTGCCTTTTCCGACGTAACTCAGCCACTCGTCGCTGGTTTTTGAAAGGTAGTCGGTGAAAGTGAAGGTTGTTCCGGCCCCGTCTGAACGGTGAACCACAATGATTGGCAAGTTGGGCAAGTTTGCGCGCCGATTGGCCTGTGCGATCCAAGGGCTGTTCCAGGAAGTGATGTTGCCGAGAAAAATGCCGGCCAGGATTTCCGGAGTGAACCTTATTTCGCCACTTACGCCAGGAATGTTGCAGATCGGCACCACCGCTCCCAGCACAGTCGGGATATGGAAGATCTTCGTGTGAGATTGAGCCAACTCCGCGTAGGTCATCGGACCGTCGCTCGCGCCGAAGTCCACTGTGCCAGCGATTATCTGACGGATGCCGCCACCGCTCCCGATGGCCTGGTAATTAATCTGAACGTCCGATTCCAGCTTATGAAACTCGTTGAACCACTGCGCGTAAATAGGGTAGGGAAATGTCGCCCCCGCTCCATTGAGGGAGACCGCCCCTGTGGTCCTGAGGGCGCGGGCTTCGACGGGGACGACGCTCACAGAGGAAATTTCTGTTTGCGACACGCTGGCAGGAGACGGCTGAACGATGACTGCGACCGGAGCGGATTCACGTTGGATGGTGACGGATGACGAAGCTACTTCGATGGAAGATTCGGCGAAAGATTTGGGCTCAGGTACGCTGCGGGCGACTCTCTTGACTGCCGTCTCGATGGGTGCTGGAGGCGCCGCCGGGCTTTCCACATGGGCGGCAATTGGTGCGGGGGCGGGCTGGCGTTGTGCCCGGCTGCGAAGATCGACGAGGACGAGGGCCGCGACCACGGCCAGTGCGGCCAGTAGGATCCAGCCGGCGCGCTGACTGATTTGAAGCGTCAGAAGGGGCTGGGACCTCGGCTCGGACCGAGAGGATAAATCGGTCTTGGACATAAACCACCGCCTAACCTGCGATCTTCTTTGTACCCGGTCTTCGTGAATAACAGGTTAAACGTGCTAGGTGCGCTTGCTCCGTTGTTTAACGGCGCCACTCCTTGGAGAACGCCTGGGCGGGATCGTCTTGCGAACTTTTTCCGGGAAAACGCGAGCGAAGATCTTGTCGATATTCTTAAGCTGCCGCTTCAGGTCGAACGCATGCTCAATCTTCGCCCGCGGGACGCGGCCGGAAATACTCGGATCTTCCAGTACCAACTCATGGAAATCCAGATCCTCTTTCCAGGCGCGCATGGCGTGTCCCTGTACCAGGCGGTAGGCATCTTCGCGGGCCACGCCGGCTTCCACCAGGTCGAGAAGGAGCTGTCCGCTGAAGACTAGTCCGCGCGTACTGTGCAGGTTAGCCAGCATGCGCTCGGGATATACGAACATGGTCTCAATGAGAGTGGACGTTTTGTTCAGCAAGTAATCGGTAAGCGTGGTCGAGTCGGGGATGATGACGCGCTCGGCCGACGAGTGCGAGATGTCGCGCTCATGCCAGAGAGCGACGTTTTCGAATCCCGCCTGAGCATTGGACCGCACAACCCGCGCCAGACCGCTGATCTGCTCGCTCGTCACCGGATTGCGCTTGTGCGGCATCGCCGACGAGCCTTTCTGCTTGTCGCTGAAGTACTCCTCGGCTTCGCGGACTTCCGTGCGCTGGAGGTGTCGAATTTCGGTTGCAATCTTGTCGAGCGTGGAAGCGATCACGGCCAGGGTCGCGAGATAGTGCGCGTGACGGTCGCGCTGAATGACTTGCGACGACACCGCGGCTGCCTTCAATCCCAAGCGGGCGCACATCTTTTCTTCGAGCTCTGGAGAGAGGTGAGCAAAAGTTCCGACCGCCCCGGAGAACTTGCCGACGCGCAGGTCTTCACTAGCAGCTTTGAAACGGGCGATGTTGCGCTGCGTCTCCGAATACCAGTTTGCGATTTTGAAACCGAACGTGATCGGCTCGGCGTGAACGCCGTGTGTGCGCCCGATCATGGGCGTGTCTTTAAATTCCCAGGCACGGCGTTCGAGTACGTTGGCCAAGCGTTCTAGATCGCTCGCGATGAGCGACGACGCCTGCTGGATGATCAGCGCCTGGGCGGTATCGACGACGTCGTTCGAAGTCAGTCCATAGTGAAACCAACGCGCATGCGGGCCGACGATCTCGGCGACCGCGGTGGTGAAGGCGATGACATCGTGTTTGACCTCGGCTTCGATTTCGAAAATGCGATTGACGTTGAAATTGGCGCGCTCACGGATCGCCTTGGCTGCTTCTTTGGGAACGATGCCGGCTTCAGCCAGAGTCTCGGTGGCTGCGACCTCGACCGCGAGCCAGGTGCGGAAGCGATTTTCGTCATTCCAGATGCGGCCCATCTCGGGCCGGGTATAACGTGGGATCACGGCGCTCTCTCCCTTGGGGGAACTGTGGATTGTAAATCAGAATGGTGGCTCTGAGCTTCGAGCTACGAGCTAAGAAATGCGAGCAAGCTTCGACGTTAAAGAGGCTGTTAAGATTTCCAAGTGCGAGAGTTCCTGAATGTCGCGGGATGGCTGGCCTGCGTAGTCTATTCCACCATCCCATTGTTCTGGTTGATGATTCATCCCTTCGCTGATCGCTGGCGGTCGCGGCGGCGGTCGCCGTATCGAGTGCTGGTACCGATCTGGATGGCGATGTGGGTTGTGACGGCGGCGATCACTGCACCTTTGCGAAACGGCGCTTTTTACCGAACAAACTTGGTGTGGGTTCCAGCAATTCTGTTGTTCATTCTCGGCTTTTTCATCTATTCGCGCTCTGGAAAGAACTTCAGCGCGAAGCAGTTAGGCGGTCTGCCGGAAGTGCACGGCCGGAACCGCGAACAGCGGTTGGTGACGGACGGAATCCGAGCACGCGTGCGCCATCCCGTGTACTTGGCGCACATCTGCCAGATGCTGGCTTGGAGTATCGGGACAGGTCTCGCCGTGTGTTGGGGGCTGACGGCGTTCGCCATCATTGCGGGAGCAGTCATGATTTGGATGGAGGATGCGGAGTTGGAGAAAAGGTTTGGGGAGGTCTATCGTACCTACCGCAACTCCGTGCCCGCCGTCATCCCAAGAGCCTCGTAGCCGACGCCAGCTATAATCCGCTTTGGCTGATGGCTGATGGCTGAACAGCTGCTTTCTCATGCGCTTCGAACTTTTCATTGCTACGCGATATCTCCGAGCGAAGAGACGCCAGGCATTTATTGGTGTGATCACGGGCATTTCTGTTGCTGGAGTCGCGGCTGGGGTGGCGTCGCTGATTGTTGCGCTCGCGATCAATAACGGTTTCCGCCAGGATTTACAGCAGCGGTTGCTCGGATCTACCGCGCATGTGAGCTTGCTGCGCGTGCAGAGCGATGGAATTCAGGATTGGCGTCCGCTACTCGACAAATTATCCAAACAGCCGCACGTCGTTGCAGTCGCTCCGGCGATTTATGAGCAGGTGCTGATTTCTCGAGGACCGCGGGCGCGGGGAGCAGTATTGAAGGGGATGCTTCCGCAATATGAGCGGAAGGTGAGCGATCTGCTGAAAGCAGTGACGCTGGGATCGGCCGCGGCGCTGGAAGAGGGCGCTCATGTGGAGCCGGTTCTTCGACCCGGCTTGGACGGATCAGAGATCCGTCCCCACACTACATCTCCCGACGATCTGGCGGGGGTTCAGCAGCGGGTCGCGGCTATGCCGCCGATCATTCTTGGTAAAGATATGGCGGAGCAGATCGGCGCTGGCGTGGGGTCCATTGTGCTCGTGACGAGCCCGCAAGGCGAACTGACTCCTTTCGGCATGGTTCCGAAGTACCTGCGCTTCAAAGTCGTCGGTATCTTTAATTCGGGGTTCTTCGACTACGACTCTTCCTGGGCGTTCACGCGCCTTTCAGATGCACAACAACTCTTTGGGCTGGGCGACCTGATCTCGGTCATCGAGTTCAAACTTGACGATATCTACGCTGCCAACGACGTTGCCCGCCAGCTCGAGCAGGCCGCCGGTCACGGCTTCATGGCCAACAGCTGGATGGACGAGAACAAGGCCCTCTTCCGCGCGTTGCGGCTAGAGCGTGTGGTCACGTTCATTACGATCGGACTGATTGTGTTCGTGGCGGCGCTGAACATCCTGATCTCGCTCACCATGATGGTGATGGAAAAAACGAAAGATATTGCGGTGCTGATGTCGCTAGGCACCAAGAAAAAACAGATTCGCCGCGTGTTTATCGCGCAGGGCATGCTGATCGGAGTGATCGGAACCGCGGTCGGGCTGGTGCTTGGATACGCGATTTCGTGGGCGGGCGGGCACTACCACTTCATCTCGCTTTCGCCCGAAGTTTATTCCATCGACTATGTTCCGTTCGTGCCGCGGTTCATGGACGGCGTGATCGTCGCGATGGTCTCGATTGGGATTTCGTTGGTGGCGACGATTTATCCGTCGTGGTCGGCGGCGCGGATTCTGCCGGCGGAGGCGTTGCGCTACGAGTGACCTCAAATCCCAGCATCCCCAAATAAAAAAGAGACGCGGCAAGCCGCGTCTCTACACGAATTTCTTCCTCGTCTTACGGTGCGATTACTGCTCTGTAGATATTCAGCACGCCGTATCCGAACACGTTGTTCGGAACCTTTCCCTGGGTGCCGCCGCATGTTTCAAGCGTCTTCAGATGGACTGCTTTCGTTTCGAGAAGCTTTTCGCTTGCATCTATGTTGCCGATCAGGCTGGGCTTGGCCTGCCAGAGCAGGGCAATGCTGCCCGCGATGTGCGGGGTCGCCATCGACGTTCCGGACCATCCTGACGCATAGCTGTTCGTAGGGACTGCGCCGCGAATGCTGACGCCCGGCGCAGAGATATCGGGCTTCCTGCGGTTGCTGCCGTCTATCGTGATCGGTCCACGGCTGCTGAAGCTGGCGATATGGTTGAGTGAATCGGTGGCCCCTACTGTCACCGAGCTGTCATAAAGGGAAGGTGGATCGGTGATGCTGGAGCAGGACGATCCAGAATTACCCGCGGCCACTGCGGGGAAAATCCCAGCAGCGCGCACGCTGTCGACGACTGCCAAGAGCGTATTGAAGGAGCAGCCTTCGCTCGGAGGACATCCCCACGAATTGTTGATCGAGTCGGGTGCTTTCGTCGGATCGCCCTGATTCGGATTGCCGCCCACGGGATAGGGCGCCATCAGAAACTGGAAACACTCGCTGTAGGTCGTAGGCGAACCGGTGCCACCCGAGTCCATGTTGCGGCACGCAATCCATTTCGCGCCCGGAGCTACGCCGATCTGGTTGCCGTGGCCATCGTCGCCGACCATCTGGCTGACGGTGAAGGTGCCATGGCCGTGAGGATCGATGGGAGTCGGCGAGTGCGCGGAGGTGGCATCGTGCCAGTTGTAGTCAAAGTTGGCTTGGCTGCCATTCCAGCCGCGAAAGTGTCCCTTGAGAGCGGGATGATCCCATTGCACGCCAGTGTCGTTTCCGGCAACGACGCGTCCTTCACCCTTAAATCCAAGCGCCCAAACTTTTGGCGCCTTAACTTTCGTGACGTTCCACTCAATGCCGTTCGGCTGATCGGGCGCATCGAGCGCGCCGGCAATGGGCAGATTGGTGCGTACATGGGGATTCGCGTCAATCTGCTTGACGTCGGAGCGGGCCGCAAGTTCAGACATCAGCGCGCGATTGCCACTCACCTGAATCATGTTCACGATCCAGAACGACTGATAAGGAATGCCGCGCTTTTCGAGCAGCGCGATGATCGGAGCCTGCGTGCGGCTGGCAACGTCGCGCAGCGAGTTCACAACGAACTGCCCTTTCTCAGCCTTACTGGGCAGGGACGCCGCGGCTCTCAAGTCGGCTTGTTCGGAGAGGACGATTAAGGCTTCCGTCGCATTCCCGTGGGCAGTTTCAGTGAGTACGCGCGTTGCGATCTTGGGGTTGGAGGCAGCGCCGGAAATCGGAGCCAGCGTGGTCAGCACAGCCGCAGTCAGACCGGCAATGGCCAGAACGACAAGAATGACTACAGAAATACGTTTGCTAAGGGTCATGAGGGTCCTCTAGTTGTGAACTGACAGGGGGTTGGGATTCACCGCGCAAAAACACACAGGGCGGACGTGAGAAGGACTCTAGCGTTGAACGAGACGAGTGTCAACTGTGAAGAAGTTTGCGGCTTCAAACGGCAACGCCAGCGCCAAGGCCAGCGGGGTGCAGGGGCAACTCCTGTGACCACGGTCACATTACAGCCGGTTATTTCGGGTATACAGTTTTTCGCATGTCGCCTTTCCAATATTGGAATCGCGTCAGGAGCAACGGCTTTCTTCTTCGTGGTCTAATGGATTCGGGGACCGTTTCTACAGTTTCGAAACGGCCAGCTCGGCAAGCGTCCCTGATGCCCTTTGATCCGTAGGAGCGATCGTTTGCATCCAATAGAACAAGGACCGTTGTTGCGGGTCGAAGGTTTAAAAAAGGTCTTTCGCTCAGGCGAAGCCGACTTGGTGCTCTTTGAGAATCTGTCTTTCCAGGTGAGCAAGGGAGAGATGCTCGCGATTGTGGGGCAATCGGGTACGGGGAAGAGTACCTTGTTGCACATCATCGGCGCGCTTGATCGTCCTTCTACGGGTGCCGTATACTGCGCGCACTCTCAGGTGAATTCACTCTCCGAAGACGATGCTGCTGAGTTTCGCAACCGCGAAATTGGCTTCGTTTGGCAGTTTCACTACTTGCTGCCGGAGTTTACGGCGCTAGAGAATGTGGCCATGCCACTTCTGACGCGCGGGCAAGCTTTGTCCGTGGCCTCAGGAGAAGCTTCGAGTTGGTTGCGCCAAGTGGGACTGGAAGCGCGCGGGCATCATCGCTCGGGAGAGCTTTCCGGAGGCGAGCAACAGCGTCTTGCATTGGCACGTGCGCTGATCACCAAGCCGCAAATCCTGCTCGCAGATGAGCCGACCGGCGATCTCGACGGCCGCACTGCGGAAGTGGTTTTCGAATTGATCGCGCGTTTGCATCGCGAGCATCAATTGACTTCTCTGATCGCGACTCACAATCTGGCCTTTGCACGACGGTGCCATAGAGTGTTGCGCCTCGATCAGGGCAAAATAGAAGAAGTGGCGCCGGAGTCACTTCCGGCGTGAAGAGGAAAGACAGGTCGGCGAATGGGACAAACCAAAGTACCCGCCGAGAGCGCGGTCTGGTGTTACTGTTAAGAGTGATATGGTTTGGCTAGTTGGCCGATTGATTGCATAATGAGGTTTGGGTAGGGGGAGGGCGAGCGGGTAGGCTCGGTTCTCCGCAAGAGCTCATGGGGGCATTAAGTTTATGTTCGAACGTTATACGGAGAAAGCCAGGCGCGTCATCTTTTTTGCGCGGTACGAGGCCAGCCAGTTCGGTTCTCCCTACATCGAGACCGAACACCTGCTGCTCGGACTGCTGAGAGAAGATAAGGCCCTGACCAACCGTTTCCTGCGCTCGCACGCGTCCGTGGAATCGATCCGCAAGCAGATCGAGGGTCACACCACCATCCGCGAAAAAGTTTCGACCTCGGTTGATCTCCCATTAAGCAATGAGTGCAAGCGCGTGCTGGCCTATGCTGCTGAAGAGGCCGAGCGCCTTTCGCACAAACATATTGGAACCGAACACCTGTTGCTCGGATTGCTGAGGGAAGAAAAGTGCTTTGCCGCCGAGATCCTGCATGAGCGCGGACTCCGGCTTTCAACGATTCGCGAAGAACTCGCCCGCACCAGCCAGGAAAAAGCGCAGCCGCAACGCGGACAGCGTGAGTCTTCTCTATTAAGCGAATTTTCGCGCGACCTGACCCAGGCCGCGATGGACACCCAACTCGATCCGCTGGTCGGACGCGATGGCGAAGTGGAACGCGTTGTGCAGATTCTTTGCCGCCGTACCAAGAACAATCCCGTGTTGATCGGCGAGCCGGGCGTGGGAAAAACCGCCATCGTAGAAGGACTGGCACAACGCATCGCCGATGGGGAAGTGCCTTCGTTCCTAGCCGACAAGCGCATCCTGGCTTTGGACCTTTCTCTGATCGTTGCCGGAACAAAATATCGCGGACAATTTGAAGAACGCCTCAAAACCATCATGAAGGAACTGATGGAGTCGCAGAACTCCATCATCTTCATTGACGAACTACATACGCTGGTCGGCGCAGGATCGGCAGAAGGTTCGCTTGATGCCGCCAACATTCTGAAGCCCGCACTTTCGCGTGGCGAGATTCAATGTATCGGCGCGACTACGCCGAGCGAATATCGCAAGTCGATCGAGAAAGACCGGTCGCTGGAGCGGCGTTTTCAGGCTGTGAAAGTTCCACCGCCGAACGAGGCCGACGCGGTCAAGATTCTGAATGGGATCAAAGAGCGCTACGAGAAGTTCCACGCCGTCACTTATACCGACGACGCGATCAACTTCTCAGTCTCGCATTCGAGCCGGTATATTCCGGATCGGTTCCTGCCGGACAAGGCAATCGACTTGATCGACGAAGCGGGCGCGCGCGTGAAGCTGCGCCAGACTTCGTTGCCCGAAGAGTTGACGGAAGTCCAGAAGCGGATCAAGTTCATCGTCCATCGTATGGAGAACGCCATCGCGAACCACGAGTTCGAGAAGGCGCGCTTCTACTCGGATGAAGAACGCAAAGAGCGCGAAAACCTGCGTGCTCTTCGCGAAAAATACCACCTCGATGAATCCTCCACCGGCGTTGTCGGTCGGGAGGACATCGAGGACGTGGTATCGCGCTGGACCGGCGTTCCCATCACCTCAATTAAAGAAGAAGAAACGCAGAAACTGCTGCGCATTGAGGAAGAACTGCACAAGCGGATCATCTCGCAGGACAAGGCCATCAGCGCCCTGGCCCGCGCCATCCGCCGCAGCCGCGCCGGCTTGAAGAGTCCGAATCGTCCCATCGGATCGTTCCTGTTCCTCGGACCGACCGGCGTCGGCAAAACCGAAGTCGCCCGGACACTCGCACAGTTCATGTTCGGCAGCGAAAAAGCTCTCGTGCGTTTCGACATGTCGGAATTCATGGAGAAGCACTCGGTCTCGAAGCTGATCGGTTCGCCTCCGGGCTACGTCGGTTACGAAGAGGGTGGACAGCTGACAGAACGCGTCAAGCGTGCGCCCTATTCGGTCGTGCTGCTCGACGAAATCGAAAAGGCGCATCCGGATGTCTTCAACATTCTGTTGCAGGTATTCGAAGACGGCCAGCTAACCGATGGCCTCGGCAACACGGTTGACTTCAAGAACGTGATCCTGATCATGACGTCGAATATCGGTGCGCGGCACCTGATGAAGCGCGAGGGCCTGGGCTTCCAGTCGTCGAAAGATGACATGGTTTCCGAGAAGGTCGAAGACTTGGTGAAGAGCGAAGTCAAACGCACTTTCAACCCCGAATTCCTGAACCGCGTCGACGAAATCATCCTGTTCATGGCCCTCAGCGAGACCGACCTGATCCAGATTCTCGAACTCATGGTCAACCAGCTGAACCAGAACCTGGCCCAGCGTTCGATCACAGTGACAGTCGCCGACGAAGCCAAGAAGTGGATCCTGAACCAGACGCTCACCGACCGCAGCTACGGAGCGCGTCCCCTGCGTCGCGCGTTGCAGAAGTACATCGAAGACCCACTCTCAGAAGCGCTCATCCAGGGCACTATCACCACCCGGCCAGCGTTCATCGAAGTCTTCCTCGAGGACAACAAGCTGTACTACCGTCCAGTGGATGCGGAGAAGGCGGAAGGCGTTCTGCTGTACGAAAGCTAGATCGCGTAGGACGGGTCTTCGGCCCGTCCAAGTCGGGCGAAGTTCGGCAGGAATTCAGCCGTCAGCGAAAAGCTAGCGGCTTTTGATTGTCAGGACTTTCTCGCTTGTTGCCATGGGCAAGAATATGCGTACATCGACGCATCGACGTTAAAATTTAGACATGATTCCGCCGGAAGTTATTCTCGATCGATGGGTGAAAACACAGTCCCGCACGCATCCCGGTTTTATCGGCTACGTCGGGAAGCTGGATATTGAGAAAGTAAATCCACCTGCACTCCGTGCGCTTCTCGCCCTCATACAAGACGCCATGAACGTTGCTCTCCAATCAGAGAGCGTCAACGCCTCGGGCGGCGTCGAACATCCACCATTTCATTTTGATTACCTCGAAGTAAAGGGCCGTACTCAGGTAAACGACCCTGCCAAGAACGCCCACGCCTTCCAGCACTCGGGCTTTTCGTTCATTGCGGTTACGTTGCCTTTGATTGAGCTGCTATGGGACGTTTCACAACGCCTAAGCAGCTCAGCGCTTGTTCAAGGATTGCTGCAAATCGATCCTGAAACGGAAAGGCTGAAAGCTCTTCAGGCGCTGCTATTCCAATTTCAGGTCGGCTTTCTTGTTTCACACGAGTACACTCACCACGTACATCAGCACTGCAAACAAGACGAAGATTGCATAGCTGAGGTATGGACCGAGTTTTCGCAGAACGAGACGAACGGTAGCCTTGATTCCCAGGCGCAAGAGCTTGATGCGGATGGTTACGCGATTTACCTCGTTTTGGCGAATTATCTCGGTGGAGGAGGACGACAGAGCGGCCTCTTGCAACTGGGACGGCAGGATCTGCCGAGAAGCGACGCCGACGAATTCTTTCTCATGTGTTTCTTCTTGGCAGTAGCGGCCTTTTTCTGCACCATCTGGCCCGAGGATATCAAAATCATGTCCATAGGCCAGCTCAGCCATCCTCCGGTGCCGGTGAGGATCGAATATGCAATCCGAGTTGCAAAGATGTGGTGCGACCAAAACGGATCTGTTCCAGAGTCGTGGTTCGGCGCCGAACGGTTCGGAACGTTATTTGGTGCAGCTGCGGAGGCAGTCGGCAGAGCTGAACGCCAGTCTTGGGATGCACATATCGCGTTCCTCCAAAGCGAGGAAGGTAAGAAATACGACCGGATATTATTTGAGCGGTTCGAGACAATGCGTCGGAATCGACAAGAGTCGAGCCAATCGGCCGTAGGCGCCAGAGCATAGGCCTATTTGCGCCTACGTTGCGGTTTCACTTGCTCCAATCCTCGACTTTCAACCCCTTCACCCGCCGAAACACACGATCATGCGTAACCAACACAGCCTCCGCTGCCATTGCCTGCGCAGCAATCATCATGTCCAGGTTTCCCATCGGCTCCCCTTCTCTTTCCAGCATTGCGCGGATGCGGGCGTAGTGTTGCGCGGCCTCCGAGTTCCACGGCAGCACTTCGACGCGGAGTAGGAACTCTTCGACCACTATCTTCAGCTTGGTTGCTTCAGGAAGCCTCACCACGCCGAAACGCAATTCTGCCTCGGTCACAACCGAGATTCCAACCTCGGACATGGGCACCTTGAGCAATCGCTCACGCACGCGGGGAAAGTTGCCTTTGATGACATAGCTCGCGGTGTTGGTATCGAGAAAATAGCGGACCGTCATCTAGAACAACTCGCGCTTTTGCGGAGGCGTGTCCTTACGATCCGACAGGAAGTCTTCGGGCACGTCGACGGTCTTCAGCAACGCGAAGAAATCTTTCCAGGATTCCGGACGCCGCGACAGGATCACGTCGCCGGTTTTCGGGTCCCGACGGACATAGACCTCCGAGCCCTCAAATCGATATTCGGAGGGCAAGCGGACGGCCTGGCTGCGGCCGTTACGGAACAGTTTTGCGGTCTGCGGCATGGTATATATTTTGGTATATATCAGGGTAATTTGTCAAGCGTCCAGATTTCTTGCGACCCTTGTTGCCCAGAGGCAATCAAAATCTCACAGCTGAAGCAGACACTTTCCGCAACGAGGTCATCATGTCCAAAGTCAACATCGCCGAAAAATTCTCGAAAATCACTGAATACTGGAAGCCTTACATCGGCGCCGAGCTCAACGGACAGCATGTGAAGTTCGACAAGCTCAAGGGCGAGTTCGTCTTTCACCATCACGAAAATGAGGACGAAATGTTTCTGGTCGTGAAAGGCCGCTTCCGGATGGAATTTCGCGACCGTCACGAGTGGATCGAGGAAGGTGAGTTCATCGTGGTGCCGCGAGGGGTCGAGCACAAGCCCGTTGCGGATGAAGAATGCTGGCTACTGCTATTTGAGCCGGCGGGCACTCTGAACACAGGCAATGTGGCGAACGAGCGGACGGTGCGTGAATTGGAGAGGGTCTGAACCATTCCAGCCCCTGACCTAAGGGGGCTGAAGCCCTCGATCACAACCGGCTTACCGCAGCGGTAAACCGCTGCGCCACCCAAACCCCAACGCGGTGACGTTTCCAGGCGGACAGTCCATCAGGCCATGCTGCCGCTTTGTCCCCTTCCTTCCTCTATATTGCAAACGCACGCTCGTACCAGACACTTCGGTACCCTACAACAGCTCGTTCCAATCCGGCAGCATAGAGACTTACCCGGAACCTCCCTCCTCCGCCGGGCCGAAGCGGTCTTCCGTCATGTTCGATACCGAGTCCAAGGATTCTCAGGTCGTCGAAACCTGGCAGCGTTTTGTGCAGGGGCTGCTGGGTGTGCTCGCGCTGATCGGCGCCGGAGCGATGGCCCATTACTATGCTCCGCCTGAAACCGCCGGGCTCGCGCAGCAGGTGCATCAGCTTACGCAACAAGTCGCAGACCTTGAGCGGCAGGGAGCGTTCTCCCCGGCTGCGGTGGACGATGCCCGCGAGTCGGTGGCTTACATCTATGGCATTTACAGGATCTCGGGCGTTCCGGGATCGGTGCCCATTCACGCCCGCGTTGCTGGGACGGGCTTTATCGTAGCGCCCGGTCTGTTGGCGACGAATCGCCACGTCGCAGAGCCCTGGTATGGAGACCGCGAAGCCGCCGTCTCCTTGCGCCATGGCGCGACGGCCGTCCTCGAGAGGCTGGAAGCCTACTTCCCAGGATCACCGGTGCCAGTGGTGTTGCATACGGTCGTGCTGTCGAATCACGGTGACCTCGCTATCCTGCGCATCGAGCCGACGGCGTTCACAGACAAATTAAAGGCATTACCCCTAGCGTCTACGGCGCCTCATGTCGGCGAGCCTATCAGCGTGCTGGCCTATCCAATGGGGGTAACGGGAATGGTCGCCAAGTCGCCGGCTGCGGTTTACGAGCGCCTGTCGTCGCATCAGGACGACGCCGGCACCGCGGGTGAATTGGCCGCCCTGTCTCTCATCCGGCCCTCGGCAACTTTTGGGCACATCGGCGACGTCTCCGCCGACAAGCTGATCTATGATGCAACCACCGCCCGCGGCGGCAGTGGCGGGCCGGTTCTGAACACACGCGGACAAGTTGTCGGCATCAACTCCGCATATATCGACGGTTTCTCCGGCGGCACTCTGGGCATTGCAGCGTACGATCTGCTGCCGATGATCGAAAAGGCCAACCACGCTGCCGCTGTCGCGTCTGCAAAATCAAGGTAGAACTCTCGCTCCCAGATGCAATTTGTTGCGCACTTGGCTATACTTCTTCGCGTCACCCGTCTACCCTCTCGCAGGCAAGTGCTCTGGATTCAGGCAGATTTGTATCTCGCTGATTTGAATAGCGAATTGGCCTTCAGGCTGCACCGAGAGGAGTAAGAATCCCAGCGCTGGCCGCCGTTCGCTCTTGCGGCCCCTCGGGACAGTCTAAGATGTGTTCTCCCGATTTGGGTCAAGACTTGAGTCAAAGAAGAGATCTCACAATGATGAAGAATCTGCTGTTCGTGGTGGCGTTGCTGAGTGTGGCGTTGTGGACAGGATGCGCGACTGGTGGCGGCGGCCATACCGGAGCCAAGATCACGGTAACGGTTAGTACCCCTCAGAACCAGAACGTTGTGGGTGTAACCCTGACTCTTCAATTCACAGCAGTGGTATCGGGAACCGACAACACCGCGGTGACCTGGAGTCTAACTCAGAGTGGTGGTGGCGCGTGCACAGTGGCCTGCGGGACACTAAGCTCGAGTGGACTTTACACGGCTCCCTCCACGCCACCGTCTCCAGCCAAAGTCGATATTACCGCCACCTCCGTGGCCAACCCGACCAAGTCGGACACGGTAGAGATCACGGTTCTACCCATCACTGTAACGGTGACTCCGGGGCCAGCCCTGGTCGGAGTTGGTTTGCAGCAGCAGTTCTCAGCGCCGGTCACGCCGGACGCGGCGCCCCAGACCGTCACGTGGGGACCGCTTTCGGGCGCGAACTGCCCGGCCAATGATTGCGGAACCGTGGATGCGTCCGGTCTGTACACAGCTCCGGACCTCATCCCCTCGGGAGGTTCCTTTTCGCTAGAGGCGACCTCGACGATTGATCCGCCCAATTGGATCGGCGTGGGGAACGTCACGGTTGTAAGTTCACGCATGAGCGGGCCTTATGCATTTCGTTTTTCGGGATATGACAGCACCAATAAGCCGGTGGCGATTGCCGGCGGCTTCGTTGCGAATAGCAACGGAACAATCGCGAGCGGCGTGCAGGACGAGCTCACACCTGCAGGTCATAATCGCTGTGCCATTCTTTCCTCCAGCAGTTATGCGTTTAACACCCAGAACAATCACGGCACGCTCACTCTGAAAACAAGTTCCGGCGCCTGCTCTGTCAACGCGCGCACTTACAATTTTGTGCTGAATGCGAATGGCGACGGACAGATGATCGAGTTCGACGCGGTCGGGCGCGGTTCAGGGAGGGTCTCGTTGGCTTCGAAGTCTGCCTTCAATAACGGTGCGCTGACCGGAGGCTTTGCGTTCGGACTCTCGGGCACCGACATCCTCACCGGCAAACGCGCGGGTTCCGCTGGCTTCTTTGTAGCCGACGGCGCGGGCAATATCGGTCCGTCAAAGGGCCTGTTGGATATCAACGATGGCGCGGTGGCAACGTCCAGTTCCAACGTCACGGGTTCCTACAACATCTTGTCGGATGGCAGCGGCACGATGACCCTGGTCGACAACGATCATGGCGCCGCAACTTACCAGTTCGCGATCTACGTCGTGGGCGGTAAAACAACGAACGCGACCAATCCGCTTACCTTGTACATGATCTCGACCGATCCGCTGGCCAACAAGCCGGCTGTGGTCGGTACGATCGTCTTCCAGGATAAGACCCAAACCTTCGACAAGAGCGCTTTGAACAGTTTTTCGTTATCCAATCTAACGGGAGTCGATAGCACGGGATCGCACACTCAGGTCTCTCTCACGACTGCCAGTGGCGACGGAAACGGAAATATCTCGGCCAGCTACGATGCCAACAATGCCGGTACGATCGTCGCCGCGAAGACCTTCACGTCTACTTACAGCGCTACGGGCAGCGGCCGCTACACCGTCGACTGGCTAAGCCCGGCCGTACACTTTGTTCTGTACCTGACCGCCGCCAACCGCGGCTTCCTGCTCGATCAATCGAGCACAGCAGTCTATACCGGCACAATGGATCAGCAAACGGGATCTGGTTTTGCAGTTTCGGAAATGTCGGGCACGTTCGACGCCGCAACCGGCAGTTCGGGCGTTTCTGGCTCAAGCCAGGTCGCCATAAATCTCCTGATGACCGCCGACAGTTTGACGAATTTCAAGGTTGCAGGCACCCAGGATGAAACGGACCCAGTACAGCACCAGGGTCAAACGGTGACCGCACCCACCAATACGATGACGAGCGCGGGGACGGGCACGATTACACTCACCGCACCCGCCGCCACCAAATATGTGATCTACGCGCTCGATAATCCGAGCAAGCAGGCCTTCCTCATACAGCATTTCGAAATGATCGACGTGGATCCAGCCAACATGAATCCGACGATCATTTTTGCGGAGAGATAAAAGTAAGCACCACTGTGGAAGAGCCGGCCTTTAGGCCGGCGTCGATGCGAGGAAGAAATCAGGGTTTTAGCCCCGCGAAGGCGATCACGGGGGCCTAAAGGCCTCGTCGAAGGGCGTCCGAAACGCGGCCCTGAAGGTGCCGCTCTTCCACTCACTTCATGTACGCTACTTCGCGCGAATTACGACTTTCGCCGTCGCCAGATTATCGAACCGGTCATACGCGCGAACCACCACGACATGGTTGTTCGAAACGGGCGTCGTTCCCGTCGACGCGGCCACCGTCAGCGGTACGCGGAAGTCATAGTCTTCGGTCTTCGAGTCGGACAACTGTCCTACAGGCTCCACAAACTGCCAGTCGCCGGCATCGAGGGAATACTCCGCGCGCTTGATGGGAGAAAAGGAGTCGCTGGCGCGAAAATGTACTCGCAATTGATTGCCTTCGGCAGTCGCGGTGAGACCGGTGATGGCAGGAGGTGTCGTGTCGACTTCGAAGCGAGCACTCTCGCGTTGTGCGCTGAGTGATTCGCCTGGTGAGTGCGAAGGCGAGTCGGACGCTTCGACCATCGCGGTATAGCCGCCATCGGGTAACAGGCTGGCGTCGAAAGAGTAGTAGCGGTCGCTGAGGTTGTTCTTTAGCAGCAACCAGCGTGTTTCGCCATCGCCGCGGTAGTAGAGGGAATATTCCAGCTGATCGTCGTTGTCGTCGTGCGCCGACCAGCGGATTCCGATCGAGTCGCGATCGCGTACGCTTGGCGGCGGAGGGTCAAAGCGCGGCTGGCCCGGCGTTGGCGCGTCGGTGCCGGTGACGTGAGGAATCACCTGGTAGCGATAGCCCGGCTGCACAGTGACGTCATCCACTTGCGGGGCGACGTTCTTAGGAAGGTAGTAGATCTGTACGGAATCCACACGGGGCGCAGGATTGTTCGCATGCAACACTGCTTTCCACTGCACAAAACGCGCAGGCGGCACTTTAAGGTCTGCGCCGTTCGCGAGATCGACCGGCGTCCACGGACTCCAGTTGCGGTCAGGATTATCGACGTTGCCGCTGCGCGCATAGAGTTCGGCATTGCCGGCGGAGCGCACGCTGGCTCGTCCCCAGCGCGAAAATACGTGGGCGTCCAGCACGTCGCTTTCGTAGGTGCCTTCCGCTTCCTGTCCCGGACCAAGCAAAAAAATCTTGCCCAGATTGCTGCTCGAAGCGTACAGTCCGCCGCCTGGCGCACTTGCGAAGGCCGTGATCTGGGAGCCATTTGCCTTCACGAGGTCGGTGAAGTCATCCACTCCGTTGATGGCGAAGATGTGTCCGCGGTTGCCGGTGCCTGCCAGCAGGCGTCCACGCTGATCGAAGCCGAGGGCGTATACCAGATCCTCGCGCGAAGTCCACAGCCGCATCGGCGAGCCGTCCGGAGCAATGCGATAGATTTCCGATCCGCCCGACGCGCCCAGGCCGGGTGCTGGAAACGGCGAAGCGCCGGGAGTTGAAGCGAGCCCCCCGCTAATCGGCGCACCTGTTCCGGGCTGGTTCGCCGGAGGGTTCATCATGTTTGTGATTGCAGGCCCAGGCCCGCTGGAGCCAGGACGTTTTTCCCCCGCTCCCGCGGCGTAGATATTGCCGGCGCTATCAATGGCAAGCGATGTGATTTCTTTCTTCGGCGCGCTGTACAGTACAAACGCCTCGCCGTTGGTCGCGATGCGATAGATCAAGCCGCTTCCGTCGGACCCGGCAATCACATTCCCCTTGGGATCGATCGCGAGTACCCGAATGTGAACTTCATCGCTCTTGAAAAAAAGTGTGTGCTGGCCGCTGGGCGTGACTCTGTAAACCTCTCCGCGATCGCCCGTCGCGACATAAAGGTTGCCTGCGCTGTCGAGGACGATGTCCCAGATGTACTTCGTGCCTGGATCGAAATACGGTGTCGCGCTCCACGAAGGCGAAGTCTTCGTATCGGCTTTCGCGCCCGCGGACGGAGCCTTCGCCGCGATGCGGTACACCTTGCCATCGGGAGCCGTAGCCGCGTACACCGTACCGCCCTTGTCCACCAGTAGCGATTGCACCTGAAGTTCCTGCGGTTCGAAGATGGTCGCACTCTGGCCATCGGGCGTAATGCGGTAGACGCGCGCGGGCGATCCAGCTGCGGCGTAGACGTTACCGGCTGCGTCCGAAGCAATCGCCCAGACGTATGTCGAGGGGAGGGTCGCGAGCGTTTTGAAAGCCGGTGCGAGTTCCAGTCCGCCGTTGCTGCGGAGCGCAATGCCCTTCGGAGTGCCCTTCACGAGATCGTCAAACTTCGATTGTTCCCAGATACGGGTACCCTCAGCGAGGGCGATAGTGGAAAGCAGGGTAAAAAACAGAACAGTAGTCTTACGAGCCAAATTGAAACCTCGATTCAGAACGATGGCGCGATAATTTGCGGGGAATCATGCAGATTAATTGTAGCGCCGCTACCTTGGCGGCTGTCGCGCGGGCCCTTGCCCGCGCCGGTGACTGAAGAGCGCAACCACCCGCGAAATGCCTAAATCTGTCAGCCGTCCTGCAACAAGCAACGGCAACGGCGTCGGACAAGAGTGTCCGACCCATACTATTTCACGTACACCGTCAGCATTTGCGCGCCTGCGACCACGTAATCCAGCGGTTCGGTCGAAGCTTCGTTCACCGACGATTCATTGAGGACGACCATCTCTTGCGTACCGCGCATGTTGTCCATCACATTCATGACGGAGAGTGGCAGGGTCGGCATCACTTTGTCGGCGACCATCGCTTCGGGGTCGGATTCAAACAGTGAAACGTACACTCGATTGTTGGAGTGCTCTTTGTTCAGCAGGGCGATCGTCGATGCCAGCCCGAGTTTGCGATTCGCCAGCGGCATCCCACGACGCATGCGGTCGAGCGTGTCACCGTCACTCACCAGGATGCGAAGTATTCCCTTCGAAGCGGACGTTGGGATCCGGATCGGAATCTGCCGGACCAGACGTTCTCCGCGATACGGACGAAGCACGGTCTCCACCGTGATCTGGTCGCCAGGACGAGCTTCGGTCGCATCGGCACGGGTAGCCTCAAGGCGCGCCGAGCGCCGTTCGCGCACCAGATCGAAATCCAGCTTGACACCTTGAATCTCGGGAGCGTCGTAAGGATTGTCGTAGATGCGTCCGAAACGGTCGCCGATGGTGGCCGCCGCAAGCGCCGCGGCCGGCTGCCCGCCGTCCAGGGGGGCGAACATGTTCTTCAGCGCGACGTCCTGATATCCTTTTACGCTGAGCGCGCCGTTCATCCGGTAGGTGATGTCATCGCCGTAATCGTTGGTGCCGTGGAGTGCGTTGAAGACCGTTGCCATCATCGCAACTGGACTCAGGCGCGCATTGTTGAGAATTTCGTAATGAAATTCCTTCGTCGCCGGTCCGCCGCGAACGGTGACTGTGACCGGAATCATCTTCGACTCTTTGCCCATCTGTCCGAGGATGCCGTTGTGGCGGTCCTGTACAAACGACCCAATCGTCTCGGTGGTGGTGACGATCTTGAAAGCGTTAAGCGGAGAAGCCAGCGTGGCGACCACCGTCGCCTTGGTCATGGGCAGATCGATCCCTCCGAACTGCATCAGCGGGTGGCCACAAGCGAGCAGGCGTTGCGGATCGATGTAAGTAACCGTGCAAGTGGCAGCGATATCCATATCACCGCGCACCAGCACCGCGCTGACAGCAGATCCGGGCTCGATTGGTTCCGGCTGCTTGCGATCGCTTGAGGAACCAACGCCCATCACCGGGACAATTCCGGCTGCCGCGAATTGCGGCGCGTACAGACGCAAAGTCTCTTCCGAAAATCCAGAAAACACTAGCGGAGTTTCAATCGGCTTGAGGTAGTTGCTGTAGCTCTGCATGGGCGACGTGGAGCTACCACCCGGAGCAGCAGTGCGCGTAGATGCACTCGATGCAGTCGAGTCGACCGCCGCCGGACCAGGCGCGGGGCGCCGATCCGTCGCGTCAATCTCCAGCATTCTTTCGATCGGCGTCACGCCGGCAATGGGCTCTTTGGAGAACTCTCCAATGCGGAAGGCGAGCGCGCCGGCTAGTTTGCCGTCGAAGTAAACGGGGCTGCCGCTCATGCCGGCTACCACGCCGGTGTATTCCGGTTTGGTCCCGTGCAATCGCACCAGGATGAGATCTCCTTTGGCGCCGTTGATGTTGCGCAGCACGCCCAGCACTTCCACGTCCATCGGTTCAGGCTTGGTGCCCTGGAAGACCGTGTAAGCGGTCCCGCGCATGCCTTCGTGGATCTGATCAATCGGGATGATAGCGGTTTTGTTCTTGTCTGGTGTTGTGACGACTTGTGCTGTGACCCAGGTGGAACACGTGAGACACAAAAGGGCGGCGACTGCGCGGACAACTTTCCCCATGAATAGCCCCGGAGGCAAAAAAAGCCTGCCTATTTCATTAGACTCCGCGTCTTGTCGGTGGTTTCACGTGCAGAGGAGGTATGTAAAGGCCGCAAAATATCCCAACTGCGGAGTTCTTGCATCTATACTAGCACAAGTTTTTTTCGAGGGTTCCCATGCTTTCAGATGTTTTTTTCGGGCTCCAAAGGCCCTTTGCGACTCTCCGTAACAGATTGACTGTATTGGCTCTAGTCTTGTTTGTGGCGGTCGGCGCCCCGACCTTGGCCAGCTCCCAGGATACATCTCAGCAACCCCCCGCCCCGGCGAATCCAAACAAGCAGGACACGCCGCCCGCAGCGGGCGGCCCGCAGACCGACGTAGGGCCTTATGCGATCCCCAAGAAAAAAGAGGAGCCTCCCGAACCTCCGCCCGAAAAGCCCAAGAAGATCGCAGGCATGCCCGACTATTCAATCAAAGTCGATGTGCCGCTGGTCAACCTCGACGTTCTTGTCACCGGCAAGGACGGCCAATTTATCCCCGGCCTCACAAAGGAAAATTTCAAGATTCTCGAGGATGGCTCGGAACAGAAAGTCGCAAACTTTAACCTAAATGGAGACGCGCCGATTACGGCCGTCCTGCTGGTGGAATTTGCGTCCACGAACTATTCCTTCATGGTCGATGCCTTGAATGCATCCTATGCGTTCGCGAACACCCTGAAGAAAAACGACTGGATAGCGGTGATCTCCTACGACATGAAGCCTTACATCCTGGCGGATTTTACGCAGGATAAACGCGCCGTTTACGGAGCGCTGAACCAGTTACGGATACCAGGTTTTGCGGAAACGAACATGTTTGACGCCGTTTTCGACACGATCGACCGGTTGGATCGCATTGAGGGCAAGAAGTACATCATTCTCGTCACCACCGGAATCGATACTTTCAGCAAGCTCACTCTGGACAAGATCCTCAAGAAAATCAAGTCGACCAAAGACATTTCCATCTACCCGATCAGCGTCGGCTTCGCAGTACGCAACTACTGCGAAGTGCACCGTTGCGGCTATACCCATGGCTTCGGGATCCCGGTTGACAACATGGACTACCTGCAAGCAGACAACGAGATGAAGACGTTCGCCGCCCTGACCGGAGGACACGCCTACTTTCCGCGTTTTGAAGGCGAGTTGCCGGGAATCTTTAACGACATCGCTGCCGACCTTCGCAACCAGTACTCGCTCGCCTACCATCCCACCAACACCAAACTCGATGGTACCTATCGCAAAATAAAAGTTGAGTTGCAAGCCCCCGAGGGCGGCCCGCTCAAGATCCACGACCAGAAGGGCAAAGACGTAAAAGTATTGATCAGCGCCCGGGAAGGTTACACGGCTAAGCATCAAGTTGAGTGAAGCAGTACCCAGTGGCCAGTACTCGGTGTGTGGGACGCACTCTTGTCCGTCGCCGTTGTTGTTGCTTTTGCAGTTGACCTTTGCAGTGTTAGCTGTGCGGAGAAGTTTTCAATGGACATGAAAAAAATGGTCCAAAACAAACATCAATCCCACGCCTAAGAAAACCACCAGCGCCATCTTCACGCCCGGCTCTTTGTTGACCTCCGGTATCAGGTCCGACGCAGCGACGTAGATGGTGACGCCTGCTGCTAGGGGGAGTCCGGCGCTCACTTGGTGGCGGAAAATTGCCATTACAAACACACCTGCCATTGTGGCCGCGCCCAGCACCGCCGACGCCCACCAGGCCGTCGCGCGGCTGCGTCCACTTGCTAACATGACCGACGCGACCGTAAAGCCTTCCGGAATTTTGTGCAGGAAGACCGCGAGAAAAATAATCCAGCCCAACCAGTTCGAGACCAGGAAGCCAGAGGCGATCGCGATGCCGTCAAAAAAAGTGTGGATGATCAGTCCCACCAGCACGGAATAACTTTTGTGCGCGTGAACAAATTCGTCGCTGTGGACTTCTTCGCCGAAGTGAAAGTGGGGCGAGAGCGTGTGCTCGAAAAAATGAATGATGAGATACCCAGCAAGAATGAGCAGAGCTCCAGACCGACCCCGCAGCTCCAGACTTGCGGGGACTACTTCCAGCAGAGCGGTCGCCAGCATGAATCCAGCGCCTAGCGCGATGAAGTACTTCAGGTACCGCCGCTCCCAATGCCGCTGGACAATGATGGTGCCACCAAACACATTGGCCATCGCCGCCGTGAGGCCGAGCAGCAGACTGGTGGTAATGGGATGCATGCGGATTTGCAAGCCTATCAGGTGTGAGGCGGCGTTTCCAGAATTTCAAAGCCGTCGCCGGGAATGAAATTACAGTTGCATCATGATCTATGACATACTCCGCCAAAGCCGAGAAGACTAATACTGTATTCGAAAAATATGACTGAGACCATTCGCCGTCGATTGCGAAACAAGTTTCTTTGGGGCGGAGCCTTCGTGGGCGCTCTCTACGGACTAGTCATACGCATAGCGTTCGGCAGTGCATTGCTCGAGCGGTTCGGCGGCGCGATGACGTGGGCATTCCTATTGGGTGTTCCCTTCGCGATAGGGTTCATTACCATCTTCATCCTCGAACGTAGAGAGCCCGCAGAGCCATCGGTTTGGGTCATCTGGCCATGGGCGCCTTTGGCCACCGCTGCCCTTGGAACGTTCGTCACGTTGTACGAGGGGATTATCTGCATAGTAATGTTGCTCCCGGTCGGCATGGCCTGCGCCAGTTTGGGCGGTGTCATTGCCGGAGCGTTGGTGCGGTTGTCGGCTCGCCCTCGCACGAACGACATCATCGCCGGCATCGTTCTGCTCTTTCCCCTGATGATTGCGCCGTGGGAGCAGCGAGTTCTCTATTCGAAGGAGATTCACACGACGGAGAACGTTATCGAAATCTCAGCGCCACCGGACGTCGTCTGGAACAATATCAAGCGCGTCCGAGCCATCCAGCGAAGAGAGTTGCCGGATTCCTGGAGTCATCGCATCGGATTTCCCGACCCCGTCGAGGCCACTCTCTCCCAGGAAAGCGTCGGAGGCGTCCGTCACGCCACCTTCACCGGAGGTGTCCTCTTCATCGAGACCATCGACGTCTGGCAGCCCGAGCAGCGGCTGGCATTCTCCATCCAGGCGCAAACCGACAAAATCCCGCCCACAACACTGGACGAGCATGTCAGAGTCGGAGGACCCTTCTTTGATGTCCTGCGCGGCGAGTATTTACTGGAACCATTGAAAGACGGCGTGGTCAGGCTGCATCTTTCCAGCCAGCAACGTCTTTCCACGGATTTCAACTGGTATGCGCGGATTTGGAGCGACGCAACCATGGCTGATCTCCAGGGCAGAATCCTGAAGGTAGTCAAGGCGCGCTGCGAGCGCGAAAGCAGCGTTCAGCATTCGGCGAACTGAGGCCGACTCGTGCTCCCGGGCGATGCACTGATCCAGCAATGCGGTTACACTTCACGAAGAACCGCCACGTTCGCCAGTAACTTGTCGCAGACGTTGATGGAACTCTCACGAAGTACTTCGCGCACGTCTTTGTCGTCTGCTACGGTCAGCAGCGTGGCAGTCCCATGGCAAATGAGAAACAGCGCGTCAAAGACCGAGGCGTATTTTTCAGGCTCGCCGCCGAAGCGCGCCGCTAGTTGCGTCAGCGCCCAGGCGCGTCCGGGCCGCGGATTGCCGGGCGAAAAGAAATGCCCCCACGATAAGCGCAGTAATTCGTACTCATGCGGATTTTCTTCCGCATAACGCAGATATCGCCGGTACACCTCTTCCAGGCTTGGGGACGAGAAAAGTTGAGAATTCAACTCGTCACGGAGGCGATAGGCTAGCGCCAGCCGTAGCGCCTCCTTGTTGCGAAATCGTTTGTAGAGCGTGGGAGTCGTGGTG
>Ga0137410_10000262_pt1 | contig 37500 bp, 31 predicted proteins | sample CZODoug1_16funga_FD_108878 | JGI IMG/M metagenome (GOLD analysis project Ga0137410, IMG submission 108878) | Vadose zone soil fungal communities from Angelo Coast Range Reserve, California, USA - CZODoug1_16fungal (Illumina Assembly) | ecosystem: Environmental > Terrestrial > Soil > Vadose zone... | reverse complement strand
GGCGCCAACTGCGCGATTTTCCGATCGAGTGGAGGACTACGTTCGCTATCGTCCCGGATACCCGTCTCAGGTTCTCGAATGTCTGCGCGCGGAGTGTGGACTACAACCGGCGCACGTTATCGCCGACGTTGCGTCCGGCACCGGAGCGTTCACGCGCCTCTTGCTGGAAAATGGAAACCGAGTGTTCGCCGTCGAACCGAATCAGGCGATGCGTGAAGCCGGCAACCAACTGCTGCTGGCATTCGACAATCTGACTTCGGTCGCTGGCACCGCCGAAGAAACGACCCTGCCCTCCGGTTCCGTGGATTTTGTCACGGCGGCGCAGGCGGCGCACTGGTTCGACCGCCGGCGTGCTCGCGCGGAATTCGTCCGCATTCTCAACCCTGGCGGATGGTGCGTCCTCATCTGGAACGAACGCCGCACCGCGGCGACGCCATTCCTGCGCGATTACGAACAACTCCTGCTAACCTACGGCACCGACTATGAAGCGGTCCGTCACGAGCGCACGACCGAAACCATTCATGAATTTTTTGCGCCTGCGGCTCATCAGGAGCGCGTCTTCGACCTTCGACAGCAGTTCGATTTCGAAGGCACCGCCGGACGCCTGCTCTCGAGCTCGTATGCTCCGCTCGCCGGCCATCCCAACCACGAGCCGATGATGCGCGAGTTACAGCGTATCTTCAACGCTTATGTAAACCAGGGCGTTGTTGAGTTCGAATACAACACGCGAGTCTTTTATGCGAAGATTTCATCGGGAAACAGGTAGTGGTGTTTGAGAATCAAGGATTCGTATCAGGGCATCGCTTCAGCGATGCAGAAGTGCCGGGAAATGCGAACGGCTTGAGCCGCTGGGGCTTAGGCCAGACTTTCAGCGGCTAAAGCCGGTCAGTGTTTGCTCTTTGGCATGCCTGAAGGCATGCCCTGATACGAATCTCTTTCAAAACTGCACACTACCAGCAAACAACAATTGTTGATTTCTGATTGTTGATTGCTGACTGAAACAGACGAACCCTGTACGAGTTTTTGCATCAACAATCAAGAATCAACAATCAACAATGACTTCCATGTCTGACTCAAAGTCTCTCCACATGTCTCCCGAAGAATTCCGCCGCCAGGGCCACGCGGTGGTCGACTGGATTGCCGACTACTACTCTCGCGTCGAAAGCCTCCCAGTTCTCTCGCGCGTGCAGCCGGGAGAAATCCGCGCGAAGCTGCCGCAGAGTCCGCCGCAACAGGGCGAACCGTTCGAGCAAGTCTTTGCCGATGTCGACCGCGTCATTCTGCCCGGAGTCACGCACTGGCAGTCACCCAATTTCTATGGCTACTTTTCCGCAAATGCGTCGGGGCCTGCGATTCTGGGTGACCTGCTCTCGTCAGGACTGGGCGTGCAGGGTATGCTCTGGTCGACCAGTCCGGCTTGCACCGAACTGGAAACGCACGTACTCGACTGGCTCGTCCCCATGCTCGGACTACCGGAGAAGTTTCTCTCCTCAAGCCACGGCGGCGGGGTCATTCAGGACACGGCTTCCAGCGCCAACCTCTGCGCTCTGCTGGCGGCACGTGAGCGCGCAACCCAATTCGCAAGCAACCAGAAGGGCTGCGACGGCCGGCTCGTCGCGTACGCCTCCACGCAGACTCATTCCTCGATCGAGAAGGCAGCGAAGATCGCGGGGCTGGGATCGGACAATCTGCGCGTGATACAGGTCGATCAGAACTTCGCCATGCGCGCTAACGACTTGGCCCGCCAGATTGAGGCTGACAAAAAGTCGGGCCTGGTTCCCTGCTTTGTGTGCGCGACGGTCGGCACGACTTCGTCGAACGCGATCGATCCGGTGCGCGAAATCGGCGCCATCTGCCGCGATCATGGTCTCTGGCTGCACGTAGACGCCGCAATGAGCGGTACCGCCGCCCTCTGCCCGGAGTTCCGTTTCATCCATGACGGCTTGGAACTTGCCGACAGCTATTGTTTCGATCCGCACAAATGGATGCTCACGAACTTCGATTGCAGCTGCTTCTACGTCCCGGATCGCGGTCACCTGATCCGCACGCTCTCGGTGTTGCCGGAGTATCTCCGGAATCAGGCGACCGAATCGGGCGCCGTCATCGACTATCGCGATTGGCACGTCCAGCTCGGGCGGCGCTTCCGCTCGCTCAAACTATGGTTCGTGATCCGGCACTACGGAATCGAAGGATTGCAGCAGCATGTTCGCGGGCATGTACGCCTGGCACAGCAGTTCGCCGATTGGGTGCGCAGCGACTCGCGCTTTGAACTGGCCGCGCCGGTACCGCTGAACTTAATCTGTTTCCGGCTGCGCTCAGGAGACGGCGACAACCAGAAATTGATGGACCACCTCAATCAAAGCGGAAAACTGTTTCTTACGCATACCCGGCTCGACGGCAAGCTGACCCTGCGATTTTGCATTGGACAGACGCACACCGAGGCGCGCCATGTGGAGCGAGCGTGGGAACTGATCCAACAAGGGACTGCGCAGTTTGGGATTTCCTGATACTTTGAAGCGGCATGGTGCGGGAAATTTCAGCGGGCGGCGTTGTACTTCGTGAAATCTCGGAGACCTGGCACGTCGCCCTTATCGAACCGCAGAAGGAAAGCGCTCCTGGCACGAAATCCCCCCGTCAGCGCTCGAAAGCCACTTTGGCCCTTCCCAAAGGGCTCGTCGATCCGGGTGAAACCGCCCCGGTGACGGCTCTTCGCGAAGTACATGAGGAAACCGGCATCGTCGCCGAACTCGTCGCCAAACTTGCCGACACCAAGTACGTTTACGTCCGCAACTGGGGCGATGGTGAGCGCGTTTTCAAGATCGTCAGCTTCTACCTGTTGCGCCACGTCTCCGGAGAGATCGACGACGTTACCCCTGCAATGCGTATCGAAGTAAAACGCGCGCTCTGGATCCCGCTCGCGGACGCTTCCCGGCAACTCATGTACAGCAACGAACGCAAAGTCCTTCGCATGGCCCAGGACTACCTGGAAACGCGCGGCCTTCAACCGGAAACTACTGCGCCCACTCGACGAACCGAACGGAAAAAATAAGTCATGCGGATGTGATGCGTGCACTTCCCGAAACGCCTAGGGAATGATCGGCACGCGACCGTTGTAGTTTTTCGGCAACTACCCACTCCCAAAATCTAGCAGGCTGCTGAAGAAGTCGTTCAACGGTCTGCCAGCAAACCTCGGCGGCTAAAGCCGGATTGATTTTGAAGCAGTTACGGCACGGCTGAAAGCCGTGCCCCTTTCAAAACAAAATCGAAATCGGAGTTTTTCCGCGGCCTGCCAGAGCTTGATCGATCAACTCTTTCTCCGCATCTGTCAGCGGACGCACCGCGCCTTTCTTCAGATCTCCCAACTGAAGCGGCCCTATCGACACCCGCACAAGTCGCACCACGCTCATTTCGAGCGCTGCCAGTAGACGCCGAATGTGCCGGTTCTTGCCTTCGTCGAGCGCAATCTCCAGCCAGCTATTCTTGCGTCCCACACGCACTACGCGCGCCGCCCTGACTCTGAGACGTTGGTCACCCACGCTGACACCCTGCCTGATCCACGCCAGCAGATCGTCTTCTGCGACGCAATCCACTTGCACGTGATATCGCTTCTCCAGATGGCTGTCTGGATCCGTGATCTTCGCGGCCCACTTCGAATCGTTGGTTAACAGCAGCAGCCCCTCGCTCGCCTTGTCGAGACGACCCACCGGACCAACCCACTCAGTTCGGGCCGGGAGCGGCTCCTTCTGCGCATCGTGGGTCTTGGTTAGCCGGTGAAGCGCTAGAGTGGGAGGGAGCAGGTCGTACACGGTCGTCCGCCCTTCCTCATCGGACGCCGTTGTCACCACCCCGCGCGGTTTGTTCATCGCGAGATAGATCTTCGCCCGCTCTTCGACTGGAGCATCGTCGACGGTGATGCGATCGTGTCCTAGCCGCACCGGTGTCTCGGGATCGCGAACCATGCGCCCGTTCAAGGTCACGCACCCGGCCCGCACGAGCGCGGCCGCCTGAGAACGGGAGCAATGCCCCATCTTGGAGAGAGCGCGGGCCAGACCCGTTCTCAACTTCTTTTTCACGGCCCTATGCTAAATGGTGTGGAAAGGAAACTATCGTGGCGGGAAAAGAATGCTAAGGGTGCGAGAGGTGGCATGTTTCACCACGCGCACCGTGGCTTGGCCAAAATTCTCGGAACGGGCCATCTTGGCCGCGAACAATCGCCGGTCCTGATGAGTCTTGAGGCACGGCTTGCCCGTGCTGAGCGTACATTTTTCCCTGGGTAAGGCCAGGCACACGGGGCAGCGCACCGACAATATCTGCCTTGGCGTGAGTTGATCGGGGGCTACCATCGTGTTGTCCAGTCTCACAGGTTAAGGACTAACGTCGTCCCGCCGCTCGAATCACGAGCTCGGCTCAGACGCGGACTCAAAACCTGTTACGGCCATCCGCGTAGGCGGGGGCAGACGGCCTTGCGGCCGCGGAATGAGATTCGGCGGAATGTTGATTCATCACTTTTGCCGCCTGCGTCCGTCGGTTACCATTCGCTGTGTTGAAGTCCAGCGTGCTGACGCTGTGTTCGCAGGAAACACACTTGAAGGTGATGCCGCCATTCATCGGTTCGGTTGTGTAGTGTCGCACAATGTCATTGTAGCCCCTTATTCCCAAAGCACTTCCGGGCATTAGGTGTGGGACTTTCGGGTTGAAAACCACCACCGGTGAGTCCTCGAATCTGACTCGGTTCGAACGTCAAAAAGGTATTTTCCCAGTAAACCTGGCGCCGGGACCGGAATGATTTCGCTCCCAGATTGTTTGTGACTCAGGCAAAATAGCGCGCTATGAACTTCAGGAAGATTTTGTTGTGCGAAGCAGCCCTGAGCCTCCTGTTGACCGCCAATATCGTCTACGCTGCTGGACCATTCGAGGTAACGATCGAGCGGGATGTGACCGCAACAATGCGCGATGGCGTGGTTCTGCGAGCGGATGTCTACCGCCCTAAGGCGGACGGCCAGTTCCCCGTCCTGTTGCAGCGCACTCCATACAACAAGAGCAGTGGCGTGAACTTCGGGATCAAGGCGGCAGCGCGCGGATTTGTTGCCATCAACCAGGACGTTCGAGGCCGCTATTCTTCCGATGGAGACTGGTACACATTTCAACACGAGTCCGCTGACGGCTACGACGCGGTGGAGTGAGCGGCGGCGCTGCCTTACGCCAACGGCAAGGTGGGAATGTTTGGCGGCTCCTACGTCGGCGCGACCCAGATGCTCGCGGCGATCGCCCGTCCGCCGCATCTGGCGGGCATTTGTCCAGTAGTTACCGCGAGTAACTATCACGACGGCTGGACCTATCAGGGAGGCGCCTTCGCCCAGTGGTTTGACGAAAATTGGACTTCAGGCCTGGCACTGGACACCTTGAATCGGACGGCACAGCACAACACCAATGCATTGCTCGGAATGGGGAAGCTGCCGCTGACCAGTTATTCGCTGTTCAATTTCTCGGACTCATCTTCTGGGCTTTACTCCACCCATGCATTGGCTCCTTATTTTCTCGACTGGCTGGCTCATCCCAATTACGACGAGTACTGGAAGCGCTGGTCGATCGAAGAGCACTACGCCGACATTAACGTCCCCGCTCTGACCGTGGCCGCCTGGTATGACATTTTTCAGGGAGGATCGCTCCGCAATTACAGCGGCATCCGAGCGCGTGGAGGAGAGGCAGCGCGGTCGGGACAACGATTGCTGGTGATTATTGGTGGACACGCCGGTGATGGGCGGAAAATCGGCGAGGTCGATTTTGGCCCGGCCGCCGAACAGTGGGACGAAGACGAAGTCACTTTGCGCTGGTATGAGTATCTCCTCAAAGGAGTCCAGAATGATTTCGCGAAAGAGAAACCGGTCAAGATCTTCGTAATGGGGAGAAACGAGTGGCGTGAGGAGGACGATTGGCCCTTGGCACGTGCCCGAAGCACCAGGTATTTTCTCCATTCGGATGGGGGCGCGAATTCCCTGCGTGGAAACGGCAGCCTATCTGCCACGGCTCCGCATGCTGAGCCTCCCGATCACTATGTGTACGACCCGTCAAATCCTGTGCAGACAATTGGCGGCCCGTTGTGCTGCGACAGCGCGCACATGGCCCCCGGTCCGCGCGACCAGCGTCCCGCAGAAGCTCGCGAGGATGTTTTGGTTTACACCACTCCCGTCTTTTCGCAGGATACGGAAATCACCGGCCCGATCAGTCTGGAACTCTTTGCCAAGTCATCCGCGGTGGATACGGATTTCACCGCCAAGCTGGTGGATATAGCGCCAGACGGTTTCGCGCAGAATTTGACGGAGGGAATCATCCGGGCGCGCTATCGCGACTCGCAAGAAAAATCCGTCCTCATGAATCCCGGGCAGATTTACAAGTTCACCATTGACTTGTGGTCCACGAGCAACGTGTTTCTCAAGGGGCATCGGTTGCGACTGGAGGTTTCCAGCAGCAATTTCCCGCGCTTTGACCGGAATCTGAATACTGGAGAAGACCAGGGTACCGCCAGTCGCTACGTGCCGGCCACGAATACGATTTACCACGACTCCGAGCATTCCTCGGCGCTGTTGTTGCCGATTGTAGGGTCCAGTTAAACGGAAGGGCCGGTTAGCTCGGAAATTGCAGTAAAGCAAGATTAAAGATGGTGAGCGCGGTAGGAATCGAACCTACAACCTACTGATTAAGAGTTAGCTTTCCGAATGTGGCTACAGCATTGACAACTGCAGCCGTCACAATAACTTAACGATCAAAAGACCCGCATGGACGGTTTTCGAAGAGCGTTGAAAAAGTTGGGGAAATCGAACGGCGTCAAACTGCAAAGGACACAAAAAAGACACAGCGCATCTTGCCAACAGTGTCCTGATTCTCGACGGATCCTTTTCGTCTGTGGCATCGCCGTGAAAGAACGGCCCATGAACGAGTTTAAAGGATTTACAAGAGACGGACGACCTTCAAGTCGTTGCAAATTCCCGGTAGCTGTGAGCAAAACCGTAGCGTAGTCCTACTGCGGTGCGTCCGAGAGATGCGCGATTGGATCTGCTGCGTCACGGACGCGGATGGAGACCTTTGCCCCATGAACGGAAACAAGTGGATTTGGATTACAAATCGGCAATGCGATATCGAACCGGACTGATCAAGGCGGAAAGAGGAAAGATTTTTCTCCACAGTAGCAGAATTACGGCGGTCGCGTCAGCCATCGTTCGCACGCAAGAGGCGCTTTGATCGCGGAGAGGAGCGAATTCGTCCAGCCGTCAATTGGAGTTACTGCTTACCAACTTGCCGTAGAACTCGGGACGCTCCGGCAGACTTGAACGATCCCACCCACCACCGAGGGCCTGAATCAGCAAAACCGTACTCGCCATGCGCCGCCCCAGGATATTCACCGCTGTTACCTGATCCGCGAGTGCGGCGCTTTGCGCGGTGGTCACCTCCAGGTAGCTTGTAACCCCACCCTTGTACCGAGTAATTGAAAGATCGAGCGATCGCTGTGCTGCCGCTACTGCTTCATCCTGAACTTTCGCTTCATTTTCGAGAATTCTCGCAGCCGCCAGATTGTCTTCCACCTGCTGAAATCCAGTCAGCACGTTCTCACGATATGCAGCCACTTGAGAGTCATACGCCGCACGGGCCTGATCCGTGAGGGCATGGCGTCTTCCCCCGTCGAAGATCGTCCCCAGGGCAGACAACCCAATCGACCACAGGCCGCTCGGCCCCTGGAGCAAAGTGGTGATGCTGGCGCTTTGAAATCCGCCTGAAGCGCCCAAACCGATCACCGGATAATATGCCGACTGCGCGACTCCGATCTGGGCGTTGGCGGACGCCACCCTCCGCTCCGCGGCCGCGATATCCGGGCGTCTCTCAAGTAGTTCCGAGGGTACGCTGACAGGAATACGCGGAGGCGGGGCGGTGAGAGGCAGCGGGGGGAGATTGAACTCCGCAGGAGGTTTCCCGATAAGAATTGCGACCGCGTGTTCAAACTGCGCTCGTAGAACGCCTACATCAATCGCTAGTGCCCGGGTAGTCTGCAGTTGAGTTTTCGCCTGCTCAACTTCTACCTCGGACGCAATCCCTCCATCGAAACGGCTCTGATTTAGTTCGAGTGCTTGCTCGTACTGTTTAACCGTCGAGTTCAGGATTTGCTCCTGCGCGTCCAGACTACGGGCCTGAAAGTAATCGATTGCCAGATCCGCGTGCATGCTCAGATTGACCGTCGCAAGATCGGCCGCGCTGGCTTGTGCTTGCTCTCGATAGGACTCCACGTTCTTGCGAACTCGGCCCCAGACATCGGCCTCGTACGACACATCGACCGGCAGCACAAAATCATTTTGCGTGGTGCCGTTAGAAATCGCTCCCGGAGGCGGACTGTTCGCCGACACCCGCGTCCGAGATCCCGACAGCCCGGCAGTCACAGTTGGAAAATAGTCGGCCCGGTTGTATCGTAAAGCCGCCCGCGCCTGGCGGAACTGCGCCTCCGCTATCTTCAGGTTTTGATTCGATACATTGACCTGAGCCTCGAAGGCATCAAGCTGCGGGTCTTGAAATATCTTCCACCACTCACCGCCAAGGTTCTGGTCATTCGGTTGGGCGGGTTTCCAGTTCCCCATCTCTTTATAGGCGGTCGGCGCCTGCATTACTGGAGGGTGGTACTTGGGCCCAACCGCACAACCGATAAACAAAAACATACTCGAAAAAGAGATGGCCGCGACGGTATGCCTCCACACTCGATTCGCGGCGTTTTGATTGCGAGGGACTCTCACTTTGTGCCTCCTGCAGCAGCGGTCTGGACGACCTGCACCTTTTGTCCGGTGACGATGGAATCTGGCGGACTTACAATCAACGATTCGCTGCCCGTGAGGCCAGCAACAATCTCAATTTGATCTCCGAAGTCGTGCCCGGGTGTCACCGCCGTTAGCGACGCGCTTCCATCTTTCACAACTGCGACCTGCAAACCTTGCGAACGGAATACAAGCGTGGATACCGGCACGAGATACGAGGAGGTTTGTCCAGGTACTTTGAGGTGGACCTCCGTATAGGCGCCGGAGAGCAATTCGCCGCTGGGATTATCCACGTCAATTTCCGCCACCAGTGTGCGACTATCAAAACTGATCGAATTCGATGTTCGAACCAGCTTGCCCTGGAATCGTCGTCCAGGGAATTCCGCTAGGGTCAGCTCAGCCGTTAGTCCCGGAGTGGCAGCTTGCGAGTACTGCTCCGGCACATTCACGTAGACACGCAACGTCCCGGGCTGAGAGATGTGGAAAAGATCGGTCTTGACGTTCCCACTGTTGCCGGAGGCGATTAGCGCTCCGATATCGGTGTTGCGGGCGGTGATGATTCCATCAAACGGCGCATAAATCTTCTCGAACGACTGCAGAGTTTCAAGCTGTTTCACGTTCGCCAGGTTGGCGTCGACGATCGCTCTGTTCGCGTTGTAAGTGCCGACGGCGTTATCCGCGTCTTGCTGCGCTACCGCATGGGATGCCAACAAGCCCGTGTATCTTTCTTTGGTGATCTCCGCCAGTTTGAGATTGGCTTCGGCGGTAGCCAGATTGCTCCTTGACTGCTGTAGTTGCTGATCGACTTCCGGCGTCTCAATCTCCGCCAGCAACTGGCCCTTCTTTACATGGGCTCCGATGTCCGCGTACCAGCGCCGCAGATAGCCGTTGGTGCGAGAGTAGATAGGAGCACTGATGAAGGGTTGAACATTTCCCGGCAAGACAATTTCCTGCGAGGGCGCGGAGCGTTGAGGAGAAACGACCGCCACTGACGGGAGTGCCATCTGCGCGGTTTCCGTACGCACCGTCGCCGCGACCCGCGCACGCGTGACCATGCCGTATGCGAAGATTCCAGCGAAAAGCGCGAATATAGCGACCGCGACGAGCCAGCCTCGTCTCGACCGGCGCGGCACCTTGCTGCTGAATGGTGTCGGTTCCTGTATCGTAGCGTTGCTTTGTGTTTGCGTTGACATAACCATTCCTTTGATCCTTCGAAGAATTCTCCTAGTGCTGAGTCGCAGTCTCCGTATCTTTCCGGTGCATGCTGTGGATTACGCTGAACACTGCCGGGACGAAGAACAGCGTAGACACCGTGGCGAAGAGTAATCCGCCGATCACGGCACGGCCCAGAGGAGCGTTCTGTTCTCCTCCTTCACCCAGTCCCAGCGCCATGGGAGCCATACCGATGATCATCGCCAGAGCTGTCATTAAGACCGGACGAAAGCGCATATAGCCTGCATGAATAGCGGCTTCCACTGCACTCATCCCCTCGCTCAGTTGTTCTTTAGCAAAGCTGACCACCAGGATGCTGTTCGCTGTTGCCACTCCGACGCACATGATCGAGCCCGTTAACGCCGGAACACTGATGGTGGTTCCGGTCATGAACAGGAACCAGACAATTCCAGCCAGCGCCGCCGGCAACGCCATCAAGATGATGAAAGGATCAAGCCACGACTGAAAATTAACGACGATCAGCAGGTACACGAGGGCAATGGCGAATATCAGACCTGTCAACAAACCCAGGAAAGACGACTTCATGGTTTGGATCTGGCCACGTACGATAATTTGCGAGCCTCGTGGAAGCTCTTTCTGACTCGCGTTAATGACTGAAAAGATGTCCTTGGAGACTCCGCCGAGATCCCTGCCCTGGACGGAACCGAATATGTCAATCACGGGGGCCACGTTGTAGTGCGAGACCACGCTCAAGTCTGCACCTCGGCTGAAGGAGGCAAGACTCGCAAGGATCGAAGGTGGCGCAGTACCAGCGCCAGTAACCGGAATATTGTTCAAGTCCTGGAATGACTGAACGCGATATTGAGGTGTTTGGATTGCGATCGGATAGCTCACCCCATTTTTTGGGTTTAGCCAGAAAGTCGGCGAGGTCTGCGAACTGCCGCTAAGCGTAACGAGGAGATTGGTCGCAACTTCTCGCTGAGTGAATCCGATATCGCGAGCTTTGGTTCGATCCACATCGATATGTATCTTCGGCTGATTAAAGGCCTGCTGAATGCGAAGATCAGATGTTCCCGAGACATTTTTTACGCGCGCCAGGAGCTTGTCAGCAAATTGGCGATTGCCTTCCAGATCGTTGCCCACCACTTGAATATCGATGGGGGCGGGTAGCCCGAAATTAAGAATTTGCGTGACCATATCCGATGGCAGGAAATAGAACGTCACTCCAGGAAAATCTCGCGCCAGTTTTAACCTCAAATCGTGTACGTATCCGGCGGTCGGGTGATGCTTCCGGGAGAGCGCGACGATGATGTCTGCATCCTGGGTGCCAATGGGAGCCGAGTTACTGTAGGAAAGATTGATACCGCTATACGGCAGGCCGATGTTGTCGATGACGCCGGCGAACTCCTGCGGCGGTATCATCTGCCGGATTTCGCTCTCCACTCGATCACACAGCGCGGCCGTTTCCTCAATGCGCGTGCCCGTTGGCGCACGGAGGTGCATCGTGAACTCACCACTGTCCACGGACGGGAAGAAATCCTGTCCCAGCCACGGGAGCAGACCGAAGGAAAGAAGACAGGCCACGAGGAAGCCAGCAACAAATATGCGGCGATGACCGATAAACGTTTCCAGCAGCGTGCGATATGCGTTCCGGATGCTTTCAAAACAGTGCTCGAACCAGACTTGAAAACGCACCAGCGGGTTCCTGCTCGTGCCGGCTTCGTGCGGATTGTTTTCCGCATGGCCCTTGAGGAAGTATTTGGCCATGGTTGGCACCAGTGTCCTCGAAAGCAGGTAGGACGCCAGCATAGCGAACACAACCGCCTCGGCCAGCGGCACAAACAGATAGCGCGCAACACCGGTGAGTAAGAACATCGGCACAAACACGATGCAAATGCTAAGCGTTGAAACCAGCGCGGGTATTGCGATCTGCTGCGCGCCATCGAGAATCGCTTCTTCTAAGTCCTTGCCTTCGGCGAGGTAGCGGTGGATGTTTTCAATCGTGACGGTCGCATCGTCCACCAGAATGCCAACGGCCAGAGCGAGGCCGCCCAGTGTCATCAGGTTAATGGTCTCCCCCAGAGCGCTGAGCGCAATAATCGAAGACAGAATGGAAAGCGGAATTGAGATGGCAATGATCAGTGTGCTGCGCCAGCTGCCAAGGAAAAGAAGAATCATCGCTGCCGTCAGGCAGGCGGCGATGAGAGCTTCCCGTACCACTGAAAAGACGGCGCCGCGCACAAAGACAGATTGATCTCCCAAGAGGGCGATGTGAAGATCCTGCGGGAGAGTGTTCTTGACCTGCGGCAAGAGTTGTTTAATCCCGGAAATGATGTCGAGCGTCGAGGAGTTACCGATCTTCTGGATCGTCATTAGCGTAGACCGGCGGCCGTCGACGCGAACGATATTGGTTTGTGGCGGAAACCCGTCCCTTACGAAAGCGACGTCATGGATGTAAATCGTCGATGTTCCAACGGTCTTGATGGGGAGATCGTTGAGTTCTTTGATGGTCGACGGGCTCCCGTTCATGTCCACGTTGTATTCAAAGGTCCCGATCTTCGCTGTCCCGGCAGGCAGGATAAGGTTTTGCGCGGAGATGGCGTTCACCACGTCCAGTGGTGAGAGTCCGTTCGCTTGTAGCGCAGTGGTGTTCAAATCAATTTGAACCTGCCGTTGCTTGCCCCCGTAGGGATACGGGATAGCAGTGCCAGGCACCGAAGTGAGCTGGGGCCGGATGAAATTCAGCCCGAGGTCGTTTAACTGTTGCTCGGAGAGCGTGGGGCTGGAAAGCGCCAACTGAAGAATCGGAACACTGGAAGCGCTATACGTGATAATGAGCGGAGGGGTTGTACCCAGCGGCAACTGTTTGAGTTGAGTCTGGGACTGACCGGCAAGCTGCGCAATGGCCGTGCTGATGTTCGCGCCGGGATGGAAAAACACTTTGATGACCGCAACGCCGTTGAGAGATTGCGATTCCAGGTGCTCGATATCATTTACGGTGGTGGTTAGATTGCGCTCCTGAAGCGTGATGATGCGGTTCGCCATATCCTGCGGCGCGAGCCCACTGAAGTTCCAGATGATGCTCACGACGGGTATGTTGATGTTCGGGAAAATATCCGTGGGAGTGCGAACCGCGGAGAGCGTTCCCATGATCAAGATCAGAATGGCTAACACTGCAAATGTGTAGGGCCGTCTCAGCGCTAGTCGAACAATCCACATAGAAGTATCCCTGTTTGTTATTCACCGATTTACGCTTGATTGTCAGTTCGCCAGGTGAGGAACTTGGCCCACGTCGGCTACTTTCTTGCCAGAAGCAGGCGGATCAGCGAGTGCCCGACGCACCAGGCGGATGAGCTTCGCCCGGGCCCGCGCAATCTGGGCCTTCACCGTTCCTTCCACTACTCCGAGAATTTCCGCCGCTTCACTGGTCGTGAGGCCCTCCAGGTCGCGCAACTGAAATGCTCTGCGCAAGGTTGGGGAAAGCTCCTCGGCGAACTGCAGGATGCGGTCGCGGAGTTCAGCGTTTCGATACTCTTCTTCGAGGGTCGGGCGGCAATCGGCCACGCGCTCTGACACCGTGAATCGATTTTCATCTCCGACCGGCTCGTCGAGCGAGACATGCATCTGACGCGGCCTTCTCCGCAATTGCATCCGCGCACAATTAGAGACAATGGCAACAAGCCAGGTCGACATTTGCGCCTGCCCTCGAAATTGATCCCGGTGCTTATAAGCGGAGAGCAGTGCATCCTGAACAGCATCCTCGGCGTCGGCCGCATTGTGCAGGTATCGATGCGCCGTTTTGTAAAGCAAAGGCAGATAACGCGAAAAAACGTCCTGCACTCCCTGAGCGTCGGTTGCGGGAAAAGGGGTTTCGGAGTGCTGTTCACCTGGCATGTATAGCTCTGTCGCTTGCACGTTGTATTCTCCTCAATCTGCGATATGGAGAGGCACGTCTTTTGCCAATCCACCTGCGCGAACCTCAGCGCTTGTTTTCAGCAGTATGAGCGAATCGAGAGGTCAGGGTGACCACATACAAGGTCCCGCCGCCGACACAGAGTCCGCATTTCGACAGGGCTTCAATATCAGTTGAATGTGGACGGACACTCGGGAGGAGTCAGCACGATTGCCTCTTTACGATTTGGCTGGGTGTGTTGGGATAGCGTTACAAAAATCTCATCGCCGGCCAAACCCGGAGAGTACGAGTCGCCTTCGCAGCGGAATGAAAGATCTAGAGGAGGCGGGACCGCGAAGGCGACTGTCGCTCTCGACACATTGCCACCTTTTCTTTTGATGCTGTCCTCGACATTTCGGTCATCCATTTTGATCAGGTGTGGCGTCGGACCCTTCTCCCCGTGTTGGAACGTGAAATGCATCACAGGAAATTGCACCTAGATCGTGCCACCGGCGGGATGTGCGCGGACAAGCCATCAGCTGGCCAAACTTTCACGATCTTGGAGACTACGGAGACCAATGAAACTTCTTACCGCAGATAATGTCACACTTGCATTTATTGGGCTGGGCAACATGGGCCAGCGAATTGCACAACGCCTGCTTGATCACGGATACCAACTCTTCGTCTACGACCGCGACATCGCCAAGGCTGACCCACTGGCTGCGCAGGGCGCCGTGGTCAAAAAGAATATTCTCGAACTGGCACGCAGTGCCGACGTGATTCTCTCGTGCTTGACCAACGATGAAGTAGTTCGGGCCGTTTATACGGGGACTGAAGGAGTTTTTGCTCGAGCACGGTCGGGAACCTTAGTGCTGGAGATGAGCACGATCTCTCCGGAAACCTCGCGCGAATTGCAGAGAAACGGTGCCGGATTTGGCATCGAAGTGCTGGATGTCGCCATCTCCGGCAGCACTCCGGCCGCTGAGGCAGGAATCCTGACGTTGCTGATCGGCGGCGATCGGGAACTGTTCCGCGCCGCTGAGCCAATATTCCAGGCAGTTGCAAGACAGTATTTTTTTCTAGGTGGCTCTGGCTCCGGAACAGCGATGAAGTTAGTCGTCAACACTCTATTAGGCGTTGGCATGCAGGCCATCGCTGAGGCGGTGGCGCTTGGGGAGAAAGTTGGCCTGGATCGCCAGCGTTTACTTGAGGTGTTATCAAAGACCGCTGTCATCGCGCCGGCTCATATGGGGAAACTGTCGCGGGTGGCGAACAACGATTACAGTCCGCAATTTCCCCTTCGCCTGATGAACAAGGACTTCCAATTGATTCTAAATGCAGCCGCAGACATGCATCTGCCCATGCCGGCGACGGAAGCGGCGTTTTACGTCAACGCAGAGGAATTGGCGCACCACAAGGAAGAAGATTTCTCGGCTGTGCTGCGGCGAATGGAACAATTCGCCGGGGCCGCAGATGTTCAGGCGGCCTCGACGGCAAGTTGACGCCGCGTAGTTGTCAGCAACAATCGGGCGGCCTCGACCATATGTCGACGCACGTGTCGAAGGGCAGTCATGCTTTAGCTAGTTCGCAGTAGAATAGCGGCCGACTACACTCCTCATGACGCGGAGAACTCGATGTGGACGTGCTTGATCGGCGTCACTTCGCTCCTCACGTGGGTGGAATCCGAGTTGCTAGTAATTGCAGAGAGGAAACGACCGTGGCCAACGTTGCGATTGACGGTGTCGTTCAACACGCACAAACCGACGAACTTCTCATTGATCTGATCAACCGTACGGGCATGTCAGTTCCCCAGGTTTGCTACCACCCTCAGCTCGGCCCGGTGCAAACGTGTGACACATGCATGGTTGAAGTCAACGGGGCCTTGGTCAGGGCCTGCGCGACCAGAATCACCGATGGCATGAAAGTCTCCATCAAGTCAGCGAAGGCGTCGGCGGCGCAGGTGGAGGCATTTGATCGCATTCTCAGCAACCACATGCTCTACTGCACGGTCTGCGACAATAACAATGGCAATTGCACGGTCCACAACACTACGAAGCTGCTGGCCATCGAGCATCAGCGAATTCCTTTTCGATCGAAACCCTACGAAGTCGATAGTACGAACCCGTTCTATCGCTATGATCCCGATCAATGCATACTCTGCGGACGCTGTGTTGAGGCTTGTCAGAACGTCGAGGTCAACGAAACCCTTTCCATCAACTGGGAAGACCCGAACCCACGCGTGCTCTGGGACGGCGGCTCAACCATTGGCGAGTCGAGCTGCGTTTCATGCGGTCACTGCGTCACGGTTTGTCCTTGCAACGCGCTGATGGAAAAAACGATGCTCGGTCATGCAGGCTTTTTGACCGCTCTGAAGAAGTCTGCCCTAAACGGCATGATCGAGGTGGTCAAAGGCGTTGAACCCGAGACGGGCTACGGATCGATTCTTCAGGTCTCCGAAGCAGAATCGGCGATGCGGAACCACCGCATCCGCAAAACGAAGACAGTGTGTACGTACTGCGGCGTGGGCTGCAGTTTTGATGTCTGGACGAAAGATCGTCACATCCTCAAAGTAGCGCCGCTGAAAGGCCCGGCCAACGGGATTTCCACTTGCGTAAAGGGAAAGTTTGGCTGGGGTCACATCAATAGCGAGGACCGCCTGACAACCCCACTGATTCGCGAAGGCGACAAATTTCGCCAGGCCAGCTGGGACGAGGCGCTCAGTCTTGTAACTCGAAGACTGACTGAAATCAAAGCGAACGATGGACCGGACTCGCTCGCGTTCATCTCATCTTCCAAGTGTACGAATGAAGAAAGCTACCTGATGCAGAAGTTAGCCCGAGCCGTGATTGGCACCAACAATGTCGACAATTGTTCCCGCTACTGTCAGTCGCCGGCGACGCAGGGTTTGTTCCGTACGGTCGGCTACGGCGGCGATTCAGGTTCTATCTCCGACATGGAGAAAGCTGACCTTGTCCTCATCATTGGCAGCAACACAGCAGAGAGTCATCCGGTCATTGCCACGCGTGTGAAGAGCGCTCACAAATTGCGCGGACAGAAACTCATCGTCTCGGATCTTCGGGAACATGAAATGGCAAGGCGAGCGGACCTCTTCCTGCACCCCAAGCCAGGCACAGACCTGTTCTGGCTGAACGCAATCACTCGCTACCTGCTTGACAACAACCTTGCCCACAGCAAGTTCCTCGATCAGTGGGTCAACGGACTCGACGACTATCGAAAGAGTCTGGAGCCTTTCACCATGGAAGCCGCGGCGCGCATTTCCAGCGTGCCCGAGGAGACTCTGAAGACAGTCGCGCACATGATCGCCGACGCCAAGGCCATGTGCATCCTCTGGGCGATGGGAGTGACGCAGCACACCCAGGGTTCCGATACCTCTACCGCGATTTCGAACCTGTTGCTTGTCACCGGCAATTACATGCGGCCGGGAACCGGCGCTTATCCCCTCCGCGGGCACAACAACGTGCAAGGAGCCAGCGACCATGGGGCCATGCCGAACATGCTGCCGGGGTACCAATCCGTGAATGATCCCGAAGTACGGCAGCGATTTGAGGCGGGTTGGAAGGTCAAGCTGCCTTCCACCAAGGGACTCGACAACCACCAGATGGTGGAAGCCATTCATGCCGGCAAGCTCAAAGCGATGTATCTCATCGGCGAGGAAATGAGCATCGTCGACTCCAACGCCAACTATGTCGGGGACGCATTCGCCAAGCTCGACTTCTTTGTCGTGCAGGACATCTTTTTCAGCAACACCTGTCGATATGCCGATGTTGTGCTGCCGGGAGCGCCGAGTCTGGAAAAAGAAGGTACGTTTACCAGTACCGAGCGGCGCGTCCAGCGACTCTATCAGGTGCTGGAGCCGCTCGAGGGATGCAAGCCTGATTGGAAGATTACGCAGGAGATTGCCAACCACCTGGGGGCGGGTTGGCATTATCAACATCCTTCCGAAGTCATGGATGAAATCGCTTCCCTCACACCGATGTTCGCCGGTGTCAACTACGAGAGGCTAGCGGGATACAAATCGCTGCAATGGCCGGTCGCGTCTGACGGAACAGACGAACCACTGCTCTATACCAAACGCTTTGCGTTCCCGGATGAAAAAGCTAGGCTATTCCCGGTCTCGTGGATTGGCCCCACCGATCTGCCCGACGCCCAATTTGATTTGCATTTGAACAACGGACGACTTCTCGAGCATTTCCACGAAGGCAACCTGACTTACCGCACCGAAGGGATTCGAGAGAAGACTCCCGACACGTTTGTGGAAGTCTCCCCCGAACTGGCCGAAGAACGCGGGATTCAAAGTGGGACCTGGGTACAACTGGTCTCGCGGTACGGCAAGGTCCGCGTGCGCGCTCTAGTTACCGACCGCGTCCATGGGCGCGAACTGTACATGCCGATGAACTCCGTTGAAAGTCCCGTGAACCGGTTGACCAGCAGCCACACCGACCCAGTGACCAACACCCCCGCCTACAAGGAGACCAGCGTTCACATGAACGTCTTGGCCGAGGTCGGCGAGAGTCCATTGCCGCGCATCAATTCTCGCTTCGGTCATCCGACGCCGCAGAACGGTGTGGAAGTCGAACGTAAGTGGAAGCGGCCAGACTACGCCCCTCCGGGAAATGGTCTGGTGCAGTTGCAGACCAACAAATAACACGAGGAGAACTCAATGGCTCAACCAATTCCTTTGGAAGTTCCGCCGCGCAACCCGCGCGCCGAGTTGCGCTCTCGATTGGAGCAGGCTCCTGAAGAACATGCCGACGCCGTGTTGGCCGCGTACGAAGTACTGCAACAGTTGCACGAGCGCGGCGTGCTGGAGATCATGCGCGGGGCCCTGGCGGCGAGTGACGAAATTCTGGAGAAAGTAGTCGACAATGCCAAAACACCCGAGGCCATTCGAGCGATCAGGAATCTCCTATTTTGGCGCCGTATTCTTGGGAGCATCGAGCCGGAATGGTTCCAGGGAATCTTCCAGGCAATCCCAGAAGGAATCGCAAAGGCGACTGCCGAGCGAGATCGCCCGGTCCGCCTCTTCGGGTTGCTTCGGCGCGCCCTCAGCAAAGATAGTCTTCGCGGCCTCGCTGCAGCCCTCGACTTTTTGCAAGCCTTTGGGCGTCACCTGGGCTCCTCGGGGAGTCAGTCTTCGCAAATTTAAGCAAACCATGAAATCAGGAAAGGTATGACAAATCGTTGGGCGATCGCTGTTGCCGGAGTTCTTCTGCAAGTCGCATTGGGCGCGGTTTACGCGTGGAGCGTCTTTCGGGCGCCGCTCACGCAGGAATTTGGCTGGAGCATTTCCGAAGTCACACTAACCTTTACAATCAGCATCTTTGTGTTGGGCATCGCGGCTTTTTGTGGCGGCCTCTGGCTGAATCGCGTGGGACCAAGAGTCGTCGCGATCACAGGCGGATTTCTGTATGGTCTCGGAGTTTTTCTAGCGAGTTTCTCCGACCAAAAACTGTGGTGGCTATACCTAAGCTACGGTCTGATCGGCGGAATCGGACTGGGCTTCAGCTACATTGTGCCCGTCGCGGTCCTGGTGAAGTGGTTTCCAGACCGCAGAGGGCTAATCACCGGCATCGCCGTTGGCGGATTCGGAGCAGGAGCACTGGTGACCGCGCCAGTGGCCACGCGGCTCATCCAGAGTGTCGGCGTCCTGCAAACATTCGCCTATCTAGGTATCGCATTTCTCATCGTGACGGTTGCCGCCGGTTACTTCATGCAAAATCCCCCCGAGGGTTGGAGGCCGCAGGGCTGGGCCCCCACGGCGTCGCAAACCTCCCAGCGCTCCAGCGGCGACTACACGCTCGGCGAGGCGCTCAGAACCTGGCAATGGTGGGCCCTATGGCTGCTTTTGTTTTTGAATACCTCTGCGGGAATTTCGGTGATCTCCCAGGAAGCTCCATTGTTCCAGGAGCTTGCCGGAGTAACCGCCGTGGCAGCTGCCGGCATGGTCGGAGTGGCTAGCATCGGAAACGCCTTTGGAAGGGTGTTTTGGGCATGGGCATCCGATTCGATCACACGACGCGCAACATTCGTGGTGATGTTTCTCGGACAGACCTTGCTCTTTTGGACTCTTCCCAGCATCAGTTCTGCCGGCGTGCTGACAGTCGTCGCATTCATCGTGCTGATGTGCTATGGCGGAGGCTTTGGGACCATGCCTGCCTTTGCAGCCGACTACTTTGGGACGAAGAATGTGGGAGCCATTTACGGACTCATGTTGACCGCGTGGGGCTCCGCCAGCGCGTTTGGTCCGCTGTTGATTGCATACCTGCGCCAAACGACCGGCTCGTATGGAGAAGGTCTCCGCGTGATTGCAGGCGTAATGGCTGTTTCCGTGTTGCTTCCCTTGATCGTATCTCCACCTCGCCGGATCAACGAAGCTGTCGGATCTACCCAACATCGACCGCTCCCCGCAGCGTAGATGCTAGGGATGGAACAACTGGCGGACTGTTGGGTACTACGTGGCACTCTAACTCCACTCTATTTCGCGACCTCTCTCAAGACCAGTATTTGTAGACCAAGAACGCGTTGAGTCCACGGGCGGACGCATGGTCGACATTTCGACAGGCTCCATCCTTGGATGCCTGCCCAATTCTCAGCGCACCCATAGGCAAGCCGTTGATCCAGAACGACCAAGCGGATTCTACGTGCGCAGAATGCTTTTGGAAGTACATATGCATTCCAGACATAAGTGATCTCGTTGGCTAACGGTCACCGTCAATTTTCAAAAGGAGATTGAGATGCAAACGCGCAAACTTGGCAACTCTGACTTGCATATTACTAGAGTGGGCTATGGAGCCTGGGCCATCGGCGGCTCAGGCTGGCAGTTCGCGTGGGGATCACAGGATGACAATGAATCCATCGCCGCCATTCACCGATCCTTCGAACTCGGTGTCAACTGGATCGACACGGCCACGGTCTACGGTCTGGGACACTCCGAGGAAGTGGTAGCCCGCGCGCTCAAGTCGTGGCCGGGCGCGCGGCCCTACGTCTTCACCAAGTGCGGCCTCCGGGGGAACGCCAAAGGCGAGGTGTACAAAGTTCTGAGCTCTGGGTCGATCCGCAGCGAAGTCGAGGATAGCCTTCGCCGGCTTTCCGTCGACGTAATCGACCTGTACCAGATCCACTGGCCTCCCGATCCCGATTCACCAGAACTGGAAGAAGGATGGTCCACACTTGCCGACTTGAAGCGCGAAGGCAAGTTGCGCTGGATTGGAGTCTCTAATTTCAGTGTCCAGCAGTTGCGTCGCGCCACGGCCATCGCGCCAGTAACTTCTTTGCAACCGCGCTATTCGCTGGTGCACCGTGAGATCGAAGACGAGATCCTTCCCTACTGCCAGAGCGAAGGAATTGGGGTCATCGTTTATTCCCCGATGGCTTCTGGTCTCCTGACCGGTGCCATGACCCGCGATCGCGCCGCCAAGCTACCGAAGGATGACTGGCGGAGGGTGCATCCCGATTTTACGGAACCAAATCTTTCTCACAATCTGGCGCTGGTCGAGCGAATGCGAGAGATATCCGAGCGCCACAGCCGTTCTGTCGGCGAAGTCGCCATTGCCTGGACTCTGGGCCATCCGGCAGTGACCGGCGCCATCGTCGGCGCCCGTAGTGCGCGGCAGGCAGAAGGAGTCATGCGCGCTGGCGATTTGCGCCTCACCGAAGATGACGTCAACGAGGTCGAAGCCTTCGCTGAGACCGCGGCGTGAAAGAAACGCATAAAACAGGAGGTCGATTATGAACGGGTTGATTGATTTTGCGAGATTGCGGTACGCGGTAATCGAAGCACTTCGAACTGACGCTGATCCTGAACGCTTCGTGATTGCGTATCGCCACGAGCAATCCCTTCACGATCTCATAGCCGCACCTTGCATCATCGCTGCAGGCTTCTTCTCTCGCGAGGAAGCCAAGGCGAGGATCAGGACTTGCGTCTCGACGGCCGCAGCATAGAAACGTACGGCGCGGGGAACGATGGCCCACGTTACTTTTAAAGGAGCAACAAAGTGGAACACATTATTCGGAAGATGAGACAGTCATTCACCTCGATCCAGGCGCTTGTCTTGGTCCTGGCAATAACCGGAACCGGCTCACAGGCCTCAGGCCAGGTGGGAACTGGCAAGACAGTTATCCAGAAGGCGACGGAACAGTTTGACAATAGCCCGTTGAAGACGATCTCGCTCGGCAACGGTCTATTCCTGTTTTCCGGTGATGGAGGAAACGTTACGGCAATAGTCGGTGACGGCAGCACCTTGCTGATCGATAGCGGAATGGATTCGCGAGCTGTTGAGCTGAACGATGCGGTTTTCAAAGCGACGATGCGTCCGGTCACGCGGTTGGTGAATACCCATTGGCACTTTGACCACACTGGCGGGAACGTGTTCCTGGGCTCTTCAGGCGTAACCATCATTGCTCAAGAGACCGTGAAGGAGCAGCTATCGTCGGTCCATGACGTTCCCTTCATTGGCTTGCGCGACGGGCATTACCCGCCACAGGCCCTCCCTACAGTGACCTATTCAACGAACATGGCGCTGGATCAAGGCTCTCAGCGGCTGACGTTGGCCAACTATGGACCCGCGCATACAAACGGAGACACAATCATCTATGTTGCGCCAGCGAACGTTGTAGTGGTAGGCGACATTTTCTCCAATGCCTTCTATCCCATCATCGATCTGACGTCGGGAGGCTCAATCGATGGCATGATTCTTTCCGTCGATCGTATTCTGGCCCAAACCGACGAGCAGACAAAGATCGTTCCGGGCCATGGCCCAGTAGCCACGCGAGCAGATCTACAAGAATATCGCGACATGCTGGTGCAGGTTCGGCAGCGCATCCAGCAGTTGATAGCGGCAGGCAAGACCATGGATGAAGTAGTGACTGCCGCGCCGACCAAAGACTTCGATGCCAAATGGGGCAGTGGTTATGTATCCCCGGATGTCTTTACTAAACTCGTATTCAGCAGCCTGATCAAAGGCGGTGCGAGCCGTTAAGTGGAGTAGGTGTGCAAGAGTGAGAGGCTGCTATACCGGAATCATCAAACGCCGGCAGCGTTCGTAGAATCCGGATAAGGGAAAAGCATATGAACTGGTTTATCTGGGCCCTGCTCTCGGCTTTTTTTGCGGGCCTCACGGCCGTCCTGGCGAAGGTCGGGGTGGAGCACGTTAACTCAAACTTGGCAACCGCCATCCGCACCGTAGTGATTCTAATCTTCGCCTGGTCGGTTGCTCTTTTCACGAAGAGTCAGCCCCTCTCGACGATTGGAAGGCGAACCTGGATTTTCCTGATCCTCAGTGGCATTGCTACGGGGTTCTCTTGGCTATGCTATTTCCGAGCATTGCAGCTTGGTGAAGCTTCCAGCGTAGCTCCTGTTGACAAACTGAGTGTGGTGATCGCGATAGCCCTGGCAGCCATCTTTCTCCATGAGCCGATGACTTGGCGCCACTGGGCCGGGGGTTTGCTCATTTTCACGGGTGCAACGGTGCTGGCGTATGCCTAATGGCGCCAAGAAACATTTGAAATGATGAATCACGTTCTCGTTATTGGTGACGATCATGAACTGGTTGACCTTTTACGGGAGATCCTCGCATTCGAAGGTTTTGCTGTTGATGCCGTTTACGATTACGATTCCGGCATTGACGCTGCTCTAGACCGGGAGCACGTACTGGTCGTGCTGGATGTCATGCTTGCCGGTGGATCGGGATTGGAGCTTCTGAAAACGGTTCGTGCGTCGTCCAACGTGCCGATTATCCTTCTTAGCGCAGTGGGCGAGACGGTGCACCGCATCCTCGGTCTACAAATGGGAGCGGACGACTGTCTTGCAAAACCATTGGACCCGCGTGAACTAGCGGCTCGTGTTCATGCAATTCTGCGACGTACCCGCGATACACCGATGGAGAACCGCGAAATCAAGGTCGGCGATGTCACGCTGTCGGCCAGCCGGAGAGTGGTTGTCCGTGCCGAAAGACCAGTTGAGCTAACGGATGTCGAGTTCAACGTGCTGGAATGTCTGCTGCGCAATGCAGGCAGCATCGTCACCCGGGAGACCATCGCAGAGAGGGCGCTAGGCAGACCGTTAGCCTCGTTTGACCGCAGTGTCGACGTACACGTGCACAATTTGCGCAAGAAGATCTCACCGACGCCGGATGAGCGAATCAAAACCATTCGCGGTATCGGCTACATGTACGCTCCACCGCTAGAAGCTGTCGAATAACAGCACTGTGCTCCCAGAGTTTCTCATTGTTGTTGATTGACTCTTCGGGTCGGCAGTCCCCTCCCATCGCCTTGACAAACATTCACACTTCTTAACCATTCTTAACTCTCAACTTCCCAACTGCAGAATCTAACTAATGGACAGCTGATATGCAGCCGTCAAAAGGAGAACAACAATGAAACTGTCAAAGCTCAGCATGATCGCGGGTTTTATCATCGCGTTTACTCTCATTTTCGAATTGGCTGCTCACGCGGACGAAGACAATCAGTCGACGAAGATATCGTTCAGCCAGGCGGTACAGGTACCGGGTCAGACCCTCCCCGCGGGCACCTACCAGTTCGCGCTCGCAAGCGACGATGCTAACCGCGATATTGTCCGGATCTTCAACGCGAATGGCACCGAGCTCCTTGCAACGATTCAAACAATCCCGGCCGAGCGAGCGAAGGTGACCGACGGGACCTCAATTACGCTTGCGCAGCGCCCAAATGGCCAGCCGGACGCGCTGGTGGCGTGGTATTACCCCGGCTCGGACACTGGGCACGAATTCATCTACTCCAAGCAGGTGGAAAAGGAACTAGATCAGGACGCGAAGCAAACCTTCGTAGGCGATCATGGAACCATAACCAGGTCTGACGCGAATGGAGAGGGCAATTGACACACCGCCTGACATCCGGCATTCGCTCCTGTCAACATCAACTCGGGCGGATGCCGGGCCAGGCAGAAGCACAAGTTGTTCATTCACTTTGTGAACATAATCTTGGCCATCATGCCTTTGTCCTCGTGATTCAGAAGATGGCAGTGAAATACCGACATGCCCTTGATGACCGGGTCAGTGAAGTCAAGGATGACATCCACCGATCCGCGATATGGAACGTTCACAGTATCCAGCCACGCGGGATGAGCAAGGGGGACACCGTTCTCTGTGTAAGCCAGAAAATGGACCTGGTGTATGTGGAAAGGATGGAGTTCTGCAGTCTCGTTGACGATACGCCAATGCTGATGGGTGCCAACGCGAACGCTCGTCATCGGCCTTGCATCCGGCGCGAACTTGCGGCCATTGATATAGAAGCCATTCTTATCTTCGGTGAACACGACGGTGAAGTCCGGTGAGGTCTTTTTCAATCGCTCAACGTCGATCAGCTTGTAGAGTGGCCGTCGGTCGTGGAGAGCGTGCACCCGCTTTGGTGGTGCAACTGAACCGGCGTGATCCGAACTGGGCGCCACTAGATCCGCCAGCACCATCCCCGGGTTGGGATCTCCGTCGGGACCGGTATCCACACAAAGGGTGCGAAGAGAACTATGGGGTCCAGGCGCTGGTCCCGTGACGATCGCTTCGAGCCGGCCCGCAGGCGGCAGCAGTAAGTGGTCGGCGTTGCGTGCCGGAGCTGTGGGTTCATGGTACGCGACGGGCATACCGTCGAGCGCCACAATTTCAAAAGGCTGGCCATCGAGGTCTATATCTACATAGCGGTCCGGAGAGGCGTTTACGATACGCCAGAACTGGCGCTCTTTCGGCGCGATCTCGATACTTGGTCGAACCGCCCCATTCACGGTAAAGATCTCTTCGACTGCCTCCGCTTCCCCGCCACATCCCTTGGATGGAACTACAACCTGATGCCTCAATTCTGCGGCACGTGGATCATGTTCAATCGAGAGGCCGCGCACAACGATCACCCGTTCGGGGAGTTGTCTCACCTGGGGCGCATAACGCTCCATTCCCTCGATGACGATGGCGCCTGACATTCCATCCAAGACCTGCCGATGACTCTCGCCGTGCGGGTGAGTGTGGTACCAGAACAACCCCGGGGGATGATCGCGCGGAATCTTCACTGAATAATGCAACACCTCGCCTGGTTTGGCCATCATTCCGAGCACGTCATCTTCTGGTGCGTTCGGCGAGACCGTGAGCCCATGAAAATGCAGGTTCGTCATATCCATGCACGGACTCACCGCACAAGTCTCGGTGGATTTTGCTGGGAGATCGTTGACATAAGTGATTTTCAGAACGTCGCCAGGGGAAGCTCGGATCACGGGGGCGACGATCGCGCCGTCGAAGGCGAAAGCGTCCCGGCCATTTTCGTTCACTGCATGCAGCGTGAGCGCTACGACGTGATGTCTTGCTCGCAATTCTGGAGGCTCCGGCAGCGACGCAGTCTGGGCCCAACTAACCACTGCGAGAAATATGTGCGCTCCGGTGATTACGTAACGCGTGTGTTTTCTTGGCCTTTGATTTGTCACCGAGAATTCCTTGTTGCCAGCGCCAGCCGTTCCCGGGCCGCGGCTCTTCCTATCCAAGCCACAGCGGGTTATGGACGGTGCCGTCGAAGTGATGAGTAGTTTTGTACAGTTCGAACTCGCCCGCGGCAGCCGCCTTTGCCGTTTTTGCGAGGAGGCCTGCGACTTGGGAAGAGTCCATCGGCTTAAACTTTCGCGCGGCATCGAGAGCCTGCTGAAGAATCGTGAGCGAGTCACAGCCGGTGATCACGACAGTTGTCGGAAGATTCATTGCATAATGCAGGCACTCGACCGCTGTAACGGTCTTGCTCTTGAGAATAAACCGGTCGCCCATTGATTTCATACCGAGAACTCCGATGCGATCTCTTGTCAACACCGGCAACACTTTTTTTTCAAAACTATAGAAGTGAGCATCCATCACGTTGAGGGGCATCTGGACGGCATCGAACGTAAAGCCGTGCTTTGTGGCAGCGGCCAGCATCTGCAAATGAATGTCTGGGCTCTTGTGGCCTGTAAATCCGATGAAGCGGATCTTCCCGGCCTTTTTCGCCTCCACGACGGCTTCGAACGCTCCACCTGTGGCGAAAATGCGATCCGGATCGGAATCGCGAATCACTTCGTGGAACTGGAGCAAGTCGATACGATCCGTCTGCAGCCGGCGCAACGACTCATTGATTTGAATTGTGGCAGAGGTCTTGGTTCGGCCATCGATTTTGGTCATCAGGAAGGCTTTCTGACGGTAACCATCGCGCAGCGCCTTGCCCATTCGAACTTCGCTCTCGCCACCGTTGTAGTCCCAGCAGTTGTCGAGAAAATTGACTCCTTCGTCGATCCCCGTGCGAATGAGGCGAATGCTCTCTTCCGGATCGCTTTGATTGCCCAGGTGATACCCGCCGAGGCCGATCACCGAAACTTTTTCGCCGGTGCGGCCGAGCGTTCGATATGGAATTCCGTTTTTGCTATCCGGCATGGCTGCACCCCTTAGTGTTCCGGCCATTAGTAAGGACGCAGCAGTCACGCCGAGAAAGTCTCTCCTGCTGACGCCGGTGTCGGTGCTTGCTGGCGTTTTGTCTCTGGCCGGCGACTGCGCGGAAGCATCGCTGTGGGAGTGATTCGAGTCTCTAGCTCTTGGAGTCATCGCAAGTTCTCCTGTGCAGTTGTAGATGCGAGTTAACCCAGGGCATACCGTTCCTTGAGAGCGCCAAATCGGAGCGCCGGTTGCTTCCTCCTATGCTGTTTCGACTAACGCGGCACGATCACCAGTTCGTCTCTTGGTATCGCATCCAGCGTCGCCTGGTCGATGTGGAGATGTGCCTTTACCAGTTCAGGCGGGGTGTGAGACAGCCACTCCGATAGCGACACGTCCTGGTAGAAGTTGCTCCGGAACATCTCCAGAAAGACCAGATCTGTGTCGCCAGTATTTTCGATGTAGTGCAGAAGAGTTTTTTCGACGTACCCGACGTCTCCGGCCTGAAAATCCATCGTGCGAGCGCGGTTGCCAGTCGACACCACGGTCATTCTTCCCTTGCCTGCGATGTAATACTGCCATTCGTCGGCATTGGGGTGCCAGTGCAGTTCCCGCAGACCTCCTGAGTGGACCGTGACCATTGCCATCGCAATGTTAGTGGATGCCCTGAAGGTATTGGAATCGACGATACGGACCTCACCACCGTTTGCGCGCTTCGTCGGCGGCGTCTCCATCGTGCGAAAGGCGAAATCGGTGGGCGATTTCCCAAGTGCTCCTGCGGCTGCCTTCTGGTCGGCAGCCAATGATCCGGGAACTTCACTTTGGAAAATGAATAACTCTTGCTTAGGGAGATTATTCAAAGCCGCCTCGGCAACGCCGAAATTCTTGGATAGCACCTCGCGCGGAAGGTGCGCCATCGAGTCGCTCAGCAGCACCGTCTCAGATTCCGAGAAATTTCCGTCGTCAAATACCAGCATGAATTCCGTACCATCCGGATCGAGGCCTTGAATCGAGTGCGGAACCCCGCTGGGAAAATACCAAAGATCGTTTTTCTTCACATCGGCAACAAAGCTCTTGCCGTCCCGATCAATCGCCGTGATCCGTGCCGACCCGTAGAGCACGATCGCCCATTCATTCGCTGTATGCCAGTGCAGTTCACGAACGCCACCGGCCGTGAGCCTCATGTTTACGCCGGCCAGGGACTTCGACACCGGCAGTTCGCGAACCGTCACCTCGCGCGACCATCCGCCTTCGTAGGTCCGCTTGTTGGCAAAGGAAAATGGATACTTGAAGTTCGGGACCAGACTCTTCGAATCCGTGCCCGGCGGCCAGGCGGAATCCGGGTTCTGTCCATCCATAGCTGAATTTGCGGGGCCGGGATCAATTGCGCTCCGGCCAGGCCGCGGCGGGTTTTCCTGTGCCACAGCGCCACCCACCGCTAGACTTCCGGCTGCCGCCGCCAGGGCGGCCGAGCCGAATCCAAGAAATCCACGACGCGAAAATTGGTCTTTGGTGCCGTCGTTCTCCATGTGGCGTAACTCCTTTCTGCATGAGGCCGTGCAGCCGTAAATACTCAACAAGCGAAACCAAATCGGGCTCGGTTCAGGAGGCCAGCTCGGTAATCCCAGTTAGGTCCAAGTATTCGTTGTCTGACAATTTCAAGGATGCCGCCTGCACATTTTCTTCAAGATGTGCCAGGGAGGAAGTGCCGGGAATGGGCAGCATAATCGGAGATCGCTTCAATAACCACGCCAATGCGATCTCGATCGCTTTTACGCCGCGAGCCTTCGCAATCCGTTCCAGCACCCTGCCGGCCACCCGCCCTGCTCCCAGCGGGAACCACGGGATGAACACGATCCTATTGCGCTCGCAATAGTCCACCACATTGTCCCATTCGCGATCGGCGAAACTGTAGCGGTTCTGCACCGACACGATCGGTACGATTTTCCGGGCGCGCTCGATGTGCTCTACGGTGACATTCGATAATGCGACTAACCGGATCTTTCCTTCCGATTGCATATTGCACAGGGTCTCAATCGACGCATCGAGAGGTACCATCGGATCGGGAGCGTGTAACTGGTACACGTCGATCCGGTCGAGGCGAAGTCTCTTCAAGCTTCCTTCCACAGCCTCGCGCAAATGCGACGGGCTCGCATCGTGCGTCCACTGGTTCGGTCCAGGGCGATTCCATCCACCCTTCGTCGCGATGACAAGGTCCTTCGGGTAAGGCGCCAGCGCTTTCGCGATCAATTCTTCGCTGACATTCGGACCATAGGAGTCAGCCGTGTCGATGAAATTGACTCCCAACTCAACGGCTCGTCGAAGTACAGCAATTGCGGTGGCGGGATCCTTAGGTGGTCCCCAGATTCCGTCGCCCGTAATGCGCATCGCCCCGAATCCAAGGCGGTTGACGATAAGTTCACGACCCAGAGAAATTGTTCCGCTGCCTGTAGCCGACCGACTTGTAGTTTTCTCACTCATATTCATTCTCCGAAGATTGTGGGTTTTTCAGACGTTGCTCACTTCACTTCGTGACGCGCCATCTCGAATCCGGGCCGCGCTTCAAGCCTTTTGCGAGTGTCGTGGTTTTGGTCCCGAGGTCTTTTTCGTACACCTTCCCGTTGCTAGCGACTATGAAGGTCATGACCCCGGACGAACGATAATCCGCCGGATACGCTACCAGCATAGGGATGCCGGTCGTCCTGGAGGCGGATGCAGGATTTTTAGTCCAGGCCGAAGAATTTACTGTCACAAGTCGAAAGTAGTAGCCGTGAAAGGGCGCCGACTGGCTTGCCGTTTCGCGAGCTGTGTTGTCTGCATTCGCAGTACCGCTACTGACGAGGCTTTGCGCATACTGGATAAACGCATCGCGGGGTATTGTTTCTGTCTCGTTGTGCTCTTTTCCCAGTGCCAGAACATGGCAAACCTGGAGAGCGGTGGCCTCATTCTCGCCGATTGTCCGGAACAGAATTTCGTCTTGACCGGCATCGGAATCGAAGAGCCAAACGCCGTTCTTTGAAACCAGCGGAATTGGGAATGGCCAGTTTTCCGCGCCGATGTACAATACGGTGGTACCGTCCGGCTCTCGCACCAGACGGTGCATCTCCTGATATTTCTGGCTGAATCGTTCGCGTTCGAGCTTGTCCTCGATCTCGTCGTTCGACGAGGTTACTTCCTTGCCGGCCCCCAGGACCCTTTCCACGGCTTCCTCGTCCTTATTCTGTACCGCCTGGAATAGAGCCTTACTCGCCTCTCCCGGCGACGCAAAGGTTTCCGGTCCCGACTTCTGAGCGACGCCAACTTGAGAGAAGCCGGCCATCAAAAGTGCAAGGGTGCTGAGTGTCGCCGCCCAGTCGAGTCTCGGTTTGGAAAATGTCCTGCTGCACAGATTCGTCGCGCTCATGATTTCGTTCTCCATTTTGTAAATTTCTTTTCCAAGAATTAGCCCAAGTTACCGGTGCCCGCCGCCTCCGTGCCCGCCACCCCCGTGAAAGCCCCCACCGCTACCGCCGTGAAAACCTCCCCCGAAGCTGGATTGCCCGCGCGAAGAGAATCCTCGCGTAACTCCTCCATGATTAAAACCGCCAAATGCGCTGGAATGGCCACCAGGCTGGACATGCGGTGCCGTGAATCCATGTTGCGGAGCTACGAAGCCGTGCTGTGGCTCTGATCCATGGAAGCCCGGATTTCCGCCCGCGCCGCGGCCCTGTACTCCGCTTCCAGCGTGAAATCCGCCAGCATGATTGAAGTTTGCGTGCGTGTGATTGAAGGTGTCGTGATTAGCGAAGATTCTGCTGTGGGACTCGTAGTGGTGATTGTCGAAACGAATGTCGTGGTGGTGCCAGTCGTATCCCCAATGGTGCCAGCCCCAGCCAAAGCCACCGAAGTAGCCGATGCCGAAGCCGTAGCCAAACTCAATTCCCGGTCCGGTAAGATAGAGTCCTGGATACCAATACCAGCCTGGCCAGATCCCGATAGGCGCTCCATACACGAGCCAGGGATCATATTCCGGCACGTAAACGACCTGAGGATCGGCCGGCTCGATCACGATTGTTTGACCCTGTTGGCTGACTGTCTCCTGCGAAGTGCTATTTAGGTTTCCCGCCTTCTGCGCGCGGTCGCGCATCACTTGCACCGCGTTCATCACGCCCTGTTCCTGATTGACGTAGGCATCGCCGAGCGATGAAGTCCAGGAAAGGTTCTTGTCCATGTTGGCGAGCACAGAAGGAAATTCGGTCAGCGCTTTCACGCTCGGGTCCCAGGGTTGTTTATCGACTTCTTGCCCTAGTTGTTCTCCCTTAAGATCGGCGTGTTGCTGCATCCACCGGTCTGCTTCGACAATCTGGTCAGGATAGGTCGCAGCTGCGAGGACCTGCGCCACCAAAGCGTCCGCATACAATGCAATCGGGGCTACGAGTTGTTGCAGTTGTGCTGGACTCTGTTGCGCCTCCAGAACCGGTGGAAGCGCAGTCGATTGGTCCGTCTGATCGCCCAATGCTGCCGGTACAGTGGACAGCAAAAGGCAACCGGAAAGAAAAAGGGACAAACTATGTTTTAGTAAGGTCACAATCAATTCTCCTGAGGCGGTAACGGTCTCAAATGGTCGCCGCCGGATTTCTCATTATCAGTTGGCAAGTTCAGCGACAATACGAGGCACGAACGGCCGAACCGTCAGCGGACATGCCGTGTGGTCGCATTGACAAGCGATTTCGACATCGTCGCTTCCTGCATCGCGACAGGAGTCTGAGCAGTACTCGATTCCCCTGGGCACATGGCACAGACAAGGTATGTGTGCGCACTTTCTGGTTTCTTGATTCCCCATTACGAATTCATCCTTTCCAACTCCATCTGACTTCTTGGACTGGCACTAAGCCAACGACTCTGACGTAGCGCCACCTACTGTCCGCCCGGATGAGTGTGAAGGGGTCTCACTCAACCCCGGGCCCCCCAGTTGTTGGCGGCTACGTCGTCTGGAGTGATTGCATGCAGGTTTCCAAACATAGCGTGGCGCTAACCCGATGCTTTCCAAGCTGGTGTGATCAGCAACGAAGAATTCCAACCGTCTGGGGTGTCAACAGGCGGATGGCCGCGTCCGCATTTCGACGTAGCTCACCTCCGCGCATCAAAGATGCGATCACTACTATCTACCGCGTGCGAGCCAGGACACTACTCGACAATCCCTGAGAAGCCTCATCTGCGATGGAACTACAACTGCAATGAACCTGGAGAACTAGATACGTGTACCTATTCCAGATTTGGTTACACCATGACGAGGCTAAACATGAAACTCGGTATTACTTGTTTGCTGATCGCTACGTTCGCGCAGGCGCAATCGCCGGCGACCCACCGACCGGTTGTGGCTGACAGGCCGAAAACGTACCGATCATCGAACCTCCTGCACGAGTTGGATAGCTCGCTCGAGGCCGTCGTGGCGAAGGTTTCGCCCTCGGTGGTCCAGATCGTTGTAACCGGCTACGGCCCAATGGAGGATCACGGGCACGCCAATGCCGCAGTCATTGTCCGCGAGCATGCGATCGGCTCGGGAATTATCGTCGATGCCGACGGATACATCATGACTAACGCCCACGTAGTGGAGGGTGCGCAACGCATCCGCGTGATCCTTCCACCGCCGCCGACGGGCTCACCGCTCGAACCTCAGCCCATTCGCGCCGCGCAGATCCTCGACGCCAAACTGGTGGGCGCGCACAAAGCATCGGACTTGGCGCTTCTTAAGGTGGAGGCATCGCACTTGCCCGCGCTTACTCTTGGAAGTGAGAGGCAAGTCCGCCAGGGAGAACTCGTGCTCGCGATCGGCAGCCCTCAAGGATTGCGGGATTCAGTTACGATGGGCGTAGTCAGCTCAGTCGCTCGGCAACCCGACCCCGACGATGCGATGGTGTATATCCAGACCGACGCACCGATGAATCCGGGAAACAGCGGCGGCCCGCTGGTGGATGTCGATGGAAATGTGGTTGGGATTAACACTTTAATGCTAAGCACAGGTGGCGGCAGCGAAGGGCTGGGCTTTGCAATTCCCGCGGTCATCGTCAATTTCGATTATTGGAGCCTGCGCAACTACGGCCATGTGCAACGAGTCGCGATCGGAGCGAAAGCCCAGAACATCACGCCCATGCTAGCTGAAGGACTGGGTCTGCCGAGGAGTTGGGGAGCAATCATTTCCGACACGCTCCCCGGGGGAATGGCGGAAGCCGCAGGTCTGCAGGTACAAGACATTGTGCTTGCCATCGACGATCATCCCATCCTCGGCCTTCCCGACTACATGGCCGCACTCTACCTGCACCCCGCTGACCAGGTTCTAAAAATAGATGTGCTTCGAGGCGTAAGCCGGATGTCCTTCAATATCCCCGTGACAGTGCACCACGACAAGCTCGATGAATTATCTGAACTTCCTGACCTGCAGAAAAACTTGGTCCGAGAGCTGAACGTTTTTGTCACGGATCTGGACAGCACCGTGAAATCGGCCTTGTCGGGCGCCCGCAGCGAATCTGGGATCGTAGTTGTGGCCCAGATCGGTGAATCGCGAACCGTGGATACGGGCCTGAAGACTGGAGACATCATTCGCGTAATCAATCGCACTCAGTTGCAGACCGTCGCTCAATTACAAACGATCGTCCGCGAGCTCAAACCTGGCGATCCTGTCGTCCTGCAAGTTGAACGTAGTGGGAAACTGCAGTATCTCGCGTTCGAGATGGACTGAACCGCAGACGAGCGTGACCGCCGGACGACGAGTGTCGAACTAGGGACGCAATCTCATCGGAAGCGCTCGAGAACTACAATCACAACTGTCCTCACTTTTTCCCTACATTCAATCACTTGCGACCATCTTCTGCTCCCCTCACCTTTGGCACCCTTGGTGCATAAGTCCTGGATGAGGGCATCGACGTTGTGAGATCGCAACCCGAGCCCAAACACTAGACGGTCGCGAGGAAACAAGGAAGTAACACGCGAACGATTTCAATAGTATTGGAGGAAACTTAAATGCGAAAGATGATGTCCTGTTTGAGCAGCATAGTATTGGTTGTTCTGCCACTTCTCACCGGCGTGGCGAGCGCATCGAACCAAACCAAAGATGACGAGCGATTGAGAAATTCTGGCAAGGTCTTGAAAGAGATCCTCGACGTCCCCGACGACATTCCGCAAGATCTGCTCGACAAAGCAGATTGCGTTGTTGTCTTTCCCTCAGTCCTCAAGGCCGCGTTCATTGTCGGCGGGAGCTACGGGCGAGGCGCCATGTCCTGTCGCAAGGGTGAAAACTTCCACGGACCTTGGGGCGCTCCCACGATGATGGCCCTTGAAGGCGGCAGCTTCGGCTTTCAGATCGGTGGAGAAGCTACGGATTTTGTGCTGCTCGTGATGAATGATCGCGGCGCACACGGCATTCTCGCCAGCAAGGTCAAGCTGGGGGGCGACGCTTCTGTGGCCGCGGGCCCGGTCGGCCGCGATACATCGGCCGATACCGACGCGACTCTGCGAGCCGAAATCTTGAGCTATTCACGGGCGCGCGGCTTGTTTGCCGGCGTTTCTCTCGAAGGGTCCACAATCCGTCCAGACAACGGTGACAACCGTAGTGTGTACGGCAGGAAGATTCCTGCGAAGGACATTGTTCTTTCCGGAACAGTCGCCGTGCCTCCAGCAGCCGAGCAATTGATCTCGACTCTGGATGCCAAAACCCCGAAGCACAGACCGTAGCGGGACACGATTGAACCAGCCCGGCCACGTTTTCCATAGACCAGCGGTTGACGTGGCCGAGTTCGTTCCTTCGGTTCGCCCATCGCTATAACGAAACCATTTCGATCAGCTCATGATCGATCAGATCAAAAGGAGAAAAGAAATGTCGCAAACAACAAATGCAATATTACAAAGTCGCAAGCTTGCCCTCGCCAGTCTGGTTGTTGTTGGACTGCTCATCGCAGGAACCACTCCCGGATTCTCCGCTACCAAGTCCGAGACCGTTGCCGCTACTGCCATGGGCACAAGCACTCAGCTGGGATCCAATTTCAGCATCACGCTGAATATTTACGACTACTCAACCGAGGCAGACAAGCAGATTCTGGTCGATGCGTTCCAGCAGGGCAAGGATCAAGGATTGGTCAACGCACTGAGCAAGATGAAAGCGGCCGGCCACATCGAAGTTACCGGCACTCTGGGCTATGACTGCAGTTACATCCAAATGATCCCAACCTCAACCGGACGAAAGATTCGCTTCGTCACGAACCGCCTCCTCAAATTCGGGGAGGTGTACTGGGACACCCGGTCCGCCGCCTACAACTTGACCGCTGGAGAATTCGACATCAATGATGCGGATAAGAGCAAGAGCACAGGCGTCCTGTACCCCGCAGCTGAATTCGTGATCGACAAACAGGGAGAGCTGCAAATCAGTCTCATCGGGAATCCCTGGAACCTGGTGGACATTATCGACTGGAAAGGGACGCCCGGCGTTAACTGAAGCGCGGCTGGTACAAGTTTATGAACAAAGCAAATCGATTGGCTTACATGTTGCTGTGGATGGGGATCGCTATCTTGATGGGGCGTTCGCAGGAGGCGGCAGGAGACTATGTCGCCCGTCGGAAGCCACTCCTGGGGGCGCAGCTCCCAGGATGCAGGTTCAGTTGATCAGCCGCGGAGAACAGACGCGGTAATATGCAGTCATTTCTTACCAGGGGGATGAGGCCTTTTCCGGCTTGCAGGAGTTGGCGGAAAAGTATCACGTTACGAGTGCCCACTTTACCGCTATTGGAGCTGTAAATGGAGTCACGCTGGGGTGGTTTGATCCCAAGCGGAAAATGTACAAGAAGATTCCGCTCGAGGGCCAACGCGACGTGATCGGGATGAGCGGCGACATCGCGCTCTATCAGGGAAAGCCGGTCGTCCATACGCACATTGTGGTGGGAGATCCCGATGGAACCACGCGCGGCGGCACCTTTTTGAGTGCGTACGTATCCCAACGCCGGAGGTCATGGTTACGGTCGACTCGATAGCGATGCACAAGCGTGTTGGATTCGGAAACAGATCTTATGCTCATTGATCCATCTGTGAAGTAGCGAGTCCGTGTTTTAGGTAAGGCGGAAAGGATCATGCTAGACGAGACGATTCGCGCTGATGCTACTGCGATATCATGTTTTCAGAGTGCCGGTGAGTGCTTTGAAGCGGCAATATCCGCCGCCTGTTGCGCCTCACACCGAAACCGGATCAGCGGATTTTCGTAGGAGTCGCTGCTCCAGTCGGCCACCATATTGACACCCGAAGATGTGTGTGACCGCTCGTTCGAACCCGGCAAGAATTGGCGCTGGTGCCAGGGAAACGGTTCATAAGTGAAGCGCGGCGTGAGTGTTTCGCGTGGCGACCGGATGGAGTCAAATGGGTGCTGTGAACTTGATTGGCTCGTACAACCACGCGCTCGTGGCGCTTTCGGTGTTGATCGCCATGTTTGCGTCGTACGCTGCTCTGGATCTCGCAGGTCGCGTAACAGCCGCGGGCGGTTGGACTCGTGCGGTTTGGCTGTTGGGCGGAGCCGGTGCAATGGGGACGGGCATTTGGTCCATGCACTACATCGGGATGCTGGCGTTCATCCTGCCGATCCCCGTGGCGTACCATTGGCCGACCGTTCTGCTGTCACTGCTTGCAGCCATTCTCGCTTCGGCCGTTGCCCTGGGTGTGGTGAGCCGGCAGAAAATGGGCACGTTCCGAGCGCTCGCCGGAAGTGTCCTGATGGGTGCGGGTATTTCAAGCATGCATTACATCGGCATGGCCGCCATGCGTTTACCGGCCGTATGCCAATTTAATTCTTTTATCGTCGTCCTGTCGGTCGTGTTCGCGGTTCTGATGTCTCTCGCCGCGCTATGGATTACCTTTCACTTCCGAGATGAGAAAACGGGGATCGGTCGGGAAAAGCTAGCCGGAGCCGTCGTGCTGGGTGCTGCGATCCCGGTCATGCATTACACCGGCATGGCCGCCGCCAGTTTCACGCCCTCGGGCATGCCGGCGGACCTGTCTCACGCCCTAAGCATCTCCACACTTGGCACGGCCGGAATAGCCGCAGCGACCTTCATCGTCCTCGGGCTGGCTCTGCTGACGTCCTCGGTGGATAGGCGATTCGCTGCCCAGACCCTGGAACTGCAGGAAGAGAAGCTGAAGCGAAGCGAGGCGTACTTGGCGGAGGCGCAGAGGCTCACGCACACAGGGAGTTGGGCCTGGCGGGTAG
>Ga0137410_10000261_pt1 | contig 37570 bp, 38 predicted proteins | sample CZODoug1_16funga_FD_108878 | JGI IMG/M metagenome (GOLD analysis project Ga0137410, IMG submission 108878) | Vadose zone soil fungal communities from Angelo Coast Range Reserve, California, USA - CZODoug1_16fungal (Illumina Assembly) | ecosystem: Environmental > Terrestrial > Soil > Vadose zone... | reverse complement strand
CGCCGACATCTACGGGCCGTCGCAGCCGATGATGCTCGGCATCGCCGGCCGGCCGGAGTCGAAGGACGGCAAGCGCATCGAGCCGATGGAGGGGCACGGACTGCAGGCGAGCTCGATCGGCTTCCTCATCGACATCGACACGCCCATGGTCTGGCGCGGGCCGATGGTGACGCAGGCGCTCGAGCAACTGCTGAAGGACACGAACTGGCGCGAGCTCGACTACCTGGTGGTCGACCTGCCGCCGGGCACGGGCGACATCCAGCTGACGCTCGCGCAGAAGGTGCCGGTCACCGGCGCCGTGATCGTCACCACGCCGCAGGACATCGCCCTCATCGACGCGCGCAAGGGCCTCAAGATGTTCGAGAAGGTCGGCATCCCGATCCTCGGCGTGGTGGAAAACATGTCGTTCCACGTCTGCCCGCAGTGCGGCCACGAGAGCCACATCTTCGGCAAGGGCGGCGCCGATCGCATGTCGAAGGAATACAAGACCGAGCTTCTCGGACAGCTGCCGCTCGACGAGTCGATCCAGCGGCAGGCCGATTCCGGACGGCCGACGGTCGTGTCGGATCCGGAGGGAAAAATCTCGGAGATCTACAAGCGGATCGCGCGCCGGGTGGCGGTCAAGATCGCCGAGTCGCAGCGCGACATGACCTCCAAGTTCCCGAACATCGTCGTCCAGAACACCTGAATTCAGGCCGGGACTTCGCCGAGCACGGTGCAGCGCCGGATGACGCGACCCTGTGTGGCCTCGTCGTACGGGGTCGCGCGATGCAGCACGCAACGGTTGTCCCACACGATCATCTCGTGCGTCCTCCAGCGGTGCTCGTAACTGAGGTCGCGATGCACGATGAGCGCATTCAGCTCCTCGATCAGCGCCCGACCCTCGTCGTAGGGCAAGCCGACGATGGATTCGGCGTGGTCCCCCAGGTACATGCACTTGCGGCCGGTCTCTGAGTGCGTGCGCACGATCGGGTGATCCACTGGAGGCCGCGCGCGGCGCTGCTCCTCCGTCATCGGCTCCTCGCCATGGCGGCGATTGCGCGAAAAATCCAGGTTATGAACGGCGCGAAGACTCGCGATGCGTGTCTTCCAGGCCGGATCCAGCCGCTCGTACGCGCCGTACATGTCGCAGAAGTGGGTCTCGCCGCCGCTTTCAGGCATGACCTCGCCATAAATGATGGTCGCCTGCCCGGTGACTCGCTGCCATGACCCGTCGGTGTGCCAGGCGAGCGTGCCCTTGTCGGGATGGCGGCCGTTCGGCCTGCCGTTCTCGTCCAGGTTCGAGAGCCGATAGAGCTCGGGAAATCCGTCGGCGTGATACTGGTTCATGACGTGGATCTGCACCTCGCCGAAGCGCCGGGCGAACTCGACCTGTCGGGCGGGCGGCAGGTCCTGCGGCGGGAAGAGCAGCACCTGGTAGCGAAGGAACGCCCGATAGAGACTCTGGAAAAGGGCTTCGTCGACGCCGCCCGCCAGATCGACGCCGGAAACCTCCGCGCCGAGCCGCGGCGTGAGCGGGCGAACAGCGAAGGGCCAGCGCTCGCCGCTCAGAAGCACCGCCCGTGGTCTTCCGGGCGCCACGGGTTGTTGAAGGTGCTGATCGACTCCAGGAACACCACCAGGTCCGACTGCTCGGCGGCGGTGAGCTTCAGCGGCCCGACGGCGCTCGAGCCGGTTTCGGAGTAGTGCCGCACCACGTCGGCGATGGTCGCGACCTCGCCGTGGTGTCCATAGGGCGCGGTCAGCAGAAGGTGGCGCAGCGTCGGCACCTTGAACGCGCCGCCCTTGCCGGGGTCCGGCCTTCCGGGCGCCGCCAGCTTCGAGAAGCCGTTGTCGCGCAGCGCGCCGTTGGAGAAGTTCGGGCCGCTATGGCAAGTGCTGCACGTGCCCTTGCCGACGAAGATCTTCGCCCCGCGCTGCGCCGTATCGGAATAGATCCAGGGGGTGATGCGCTCGCCGCGGGCGAGCGCATTGCGGAAACGGTCGAACGGCGTCGGCGGGGTTTCGAACGTCTCCACCAGCGCGGCGAGAGCCTTGGCGACGTCGGTCATCACCGCCTGGTCGTCGCTGGGCGAAGGCGGCGCGCCGAAGGTCTTCTGGTAGCGGCAGGCGAGCTGCTCGTCCTTGCGGATGACGTCGGCGACGTGGCGCGGGCTCGCTCCAAGCTCGCGGGCGTCGAGCATCGGCCGGATGCTCTGCAACCAGAGCTTGTCGGTGACTCCGTCCCAGCCGAAGGCGCGGCCGAGGCGGAGGTTCATCAGGGTCGGGGTGTTGCGATCGACTTCCTCGATCGCCGCCCCGCGCGTCCGGTTGTCGGTCCAGTTGCGCTCGGGGACGTGGCAGGTGCCGCAGGAAAACTTGCCGCTCGGCGAGAGGCGCTGGTCGAAGAACAGGCGCTCCCCGAGCTCGATCGCTTCGCGGTTGCCCGACGCCCGGTTGCTCGGGTCGGTCGCGAGCGGCGGCGGCCAGGGACCGTGAGCGACGATCGCGCGGACCTCCTGCTCGGTGAACTGCGCTTCCCCGGCGGCGATGCCCGCCGGCAGCAGCGCGGCGGCGGCCAAGGCTCCGGCGAGGGCTCTCGCTCCCATGCTCACAAGCTATGATAGGCCAGTGTCAGTCAAATCCGACAAGTGGATCCGCCGCATGGCGGCGAAGGGCATGATCGAGCCCTTCGAGGCAGGCCAGATCAAGGAGCACCAGGGGCGGAAGGTGGTGTCCTACGGCACCTCGAGCTACGGCTACGACATCCGCTGCTCGGCCGAATTCAAGATCTTCACCAACATCAACTCGACGATCGTCGACCCGAAGGAGTTCGACGCCAAGAACTTCGTCGACTACCGGGGCGACGTCTGCATCATCCCGCCCAACTCCTTCGCCCTGGCGCGCACCGTCGAGTATTTCCGCATCCCCCGCAACGTCCTCACCATCTGCCTCGGCAAGTCGACCTACGCCCGCTGCGGCATCATCGTCAACGTCACCCCGCTGGAGCCGGAGTGGGAAGGCCACGTGACGCTCGAGTTCTCCAACACCACGCCGCTCCCGGCCCGGGTCTACGCCAACGAGGGCGTCGCCCAGGTGATCTTCCTCGAGTCCGACGAGGTCTGCGAAACCTCCTACAAGGACCGCGGCGGCAAGTACCAGGGGCAAAAAGGCGTGACGTTGCCGCGCATTTAGTTTCGCGCTTTGGACGGACTACTACAGGTAGTGGTCAGGCCTCCCCAGACACCCCATTAGGACCGTAAAAATGTTTGTCCGAGGTCTTGACTCCCGGGGGGTCATCCCTATAATCGGCCGAAGTTTTTTCGCTTTTGAGGAGCAGGAGGTCGTCATGAGAAGTTCGAAGATTTGCTACCGCGTGTACGACGTTTCCGTACGCGACATTCCCGAAGGTTAGTTTCCCGAGCGAGGAGAATTTTGATGGGGGACCGCCCTAGCAGCATCCGCAGCAGAAGCACCGCAGTCGCAAGGCAGCCGCAAGAACAGCTCTTCGATACGCACCCCGAGGTCAGTCTCGACTTCGAGATCGTGCGCCAGGCCGCCCGGCAGAAATACACCCGACCGTTCCTGATCCTGGACACCGCCATCGTGCGGGCCAAGGCGAGGCGCTTTCGCGCCGCCATGCCCCGCGTGCGGCCGCACTATGCGGTCAAGGCGAACCCGGACCGGCGCGTGCTCAAGGTGCTCGCCCAGGAGGGCTGCGGCTTCGAGATCGCCTCGACTGCCGAGCTCGACCTGCTGCTGTCGCTGGGCGCCAACCCGGCCGAGGTCTTCTTCTCCAACCCGATGAAGTCCCGCGAGTCGATCGCCTACGCCGCCGCCAAGGGGGTGGAGTGGTACGTGGTCGACAGCCTGGACGAGCTGCGCCGGGTCTTCGAGGTGAAGCCCAATGCCAAACAGTATCTCCGCATAGCGACCCCCAACATCGGCAGCGACTGGCCCCTCTCGGGCAAGTTCGGCGCTGGCGCGGCCGACGCGCGCGAGATCATCGCCGCTGCTGCCAAGCTGGGCGCCGACCTGGCGGGCATCACCTTCCACGTCGGCTCGCAGTGCCGCAACCCCGAGAACTGGCGCGTCGCGCTGGAGAAGGCGCGCGGCCTGTTCGACCTGATGACCAAGGCCGGCCTCAAGCCGCGCCTGCTCAACATCGGCGGTGGCTACCCGGTAAGGCACGTGAAGCCCATCCCCTCGATCGAAGTGATCGGCAATGTCGTCAACGAAGGCCTGAAGGCCTTCCCCGACGATGTGCAGGTCATCGCCGAGCCGGGGCGCTACCTCGTCTCCGACGCCGGCTACTTCGTCTGCCGCGTCCTGGGAACGGCCAACCGTGCCGGCAAGCGCTGGATGCACTGGGACGCCGGCCTGTTCGGCGGCGTGATCGAAGCCTCCGAGGGGCTCCGATACCGCATCCGTACCGACCGCTCCGGTCCGGATAGCGTCTGGACGGTGGGCGGGCCGACCTGCGACTCGGTCGACATCGTAATGCGCGACGAGCCGCTGCCTTCAGACCTGCAGGAGGGCGACTACGTGTACATCCGCAACGCCGGTGCCTACACGACCGCCTACGCCAGCCAGTTCAACGGCTTCCCCCTGCCCGAAGTGCGCGTTTTCGAGTCGAAGGCCTAGGCTTTCTCGTACAAGACGAAATCGAAGCGCATACCGTTGGCCGCGGTGTGCGCTTCGCGCTGCTTCTCCCGCCACAGCGACCGGTCGTAGTCCGGGAACCGGGCGTCGCCCGCAAAGTCCTGCTTGATCTCGGTCATGATCAGGCCCGCGGCCAGCGGCAGCGCTTCCTCGAAGATCTGCTCTCCGCCGATGACGCACACAACCGCTTCCCCCGAGCAGAGCGCGAGCGCGGCGTCCAGCGAGCTGGCGACCGCCGCACCTGATGCCTGGTATCCGGCCTGGCGGGTGATGACGATGTTCTCCCGGCCCGGAAGGGGTCCCTTGAGCGACTCCCAGGTCTTGCGTCCCATGACGACCGGATGGCCGAGAGTCACGCGCTTGAAATGCTTCAGGTCCTCCGACAGGTGCCAAGGTAGCTTGCCTTTGGCGCCTATGATTCCATTGGCCGCGACTGCGGCTACGAGGACTATCCGGGTCATGGCGACATGGTAATGCGCGTGGTATTAGGGGCGACGCTGCTGCTGGCGGGTTGCGCGCTGCTGGAGCCGCAGGCGACGGATATTGTCGCGGTCGACGGCATCGTTGCCGAAGCGCTCAAGGCTGCGCGCGCGCCGGCACCCGAGCAGAAGGTGGCGCTCGCCGCGGCACAAGCGGTGTTCGAGAAGAACCCCTCCGCCGCCAACCGCTTGCGCCTTGCCACCCTGCTCGCGGTGCTGCCGCCGCCTCTGCGCGACGACATGCGCGCGGCCGAGCTCCTGGAGTCGGTTGCCAGCTCGTCGTCGCCGGGATACGGGCGTTTTGCGGCGCTTCTCGCCAGCCAGGTGAGCGAGCGCCAGCGGCTCGCGCGCGAGCTTGAGCGAAGCACGCGCGAGCGGGAGCGCGCCGACAAGGAGCGCGACAAGCGCGAGGAAGCCCTTCGCCAGCAGATCGAGGCGATGCAGTCGATCGAGCGGGGCATTCTCGAGCGCGAGGAAAAGCTCCGCCGCCGTCAGAAGTAGGCCGGCTCAGGGCGCCCGGAATGCCCAGCGGCGCGCCCAGAAAACCGCCAGGGCACAGCTCAGCGCCAGGCCGCCCAGGACGTAGAACGCCGGCACCAGCCCGTAGCGATCGGCAACGATGCCCATGATGAGCGGTGTGCTGAAATGCGAGAGGCTCCAGCCGAGGCCGCCGAGCGCAAGCGCGGAGCCGCGCTCCTCGGGACGGCTCGCCTCGGAGATGGTGATCTGGAAATAGAGCGTCATCGCGGCCGAACCCACCCCAACCAGGAAGAGGCACACGGCAATCGGCAGCGTGTGGTTCCAGACGGGGAGAAAGCCGATCGAGGCGGCGACGATCGCCCCGCAGACCACCGGCCAAAGGGTCTGCGGGCCGCTGCGGACGAAGCGCCCCACGAGCAGGTTGGCGCCGATCGAGCCCACCGCCCGCAAGGCAAGCAGCAAGCCCGCGCTGCCCGCGGCATAGCCGAAGCTCGTCAGGAGCAGCGGGAAAAAAGAGACCGAGAGCGAAAAGGGCAGCGCCGAGAGGTAGGCGCAGAGCATCGAGTAGCGGATGCTCCGTTGCCGCAGCAGCGGCCGGTAGCCTGCGAGGACGCCTGTCGCGCGGGGCTCGCGCACCGGCCCCGGCTGGGTGGCCAGACCGGCGAAAAACGCGATCAACCCGAACGCGGCGAGGACCGTGAAGGTGGTCGTAAAGCCGAACATGGCGAGTGAGAAGCCGCACAGCGAGGTCCCGACAATCTGCCCGGTGTTGGTCACGGCATTGAGGCGGCCGAGCTGGACACCACGCGCACCGGGCAGTTCGGTCGCCATTGCCCAGGTGGCGGGCCAGAAGGCGGCGCGCGAAAGGATCAGGACCAGCTGGCCGGCGAGCAGCATCCAGAAGCCCTGGGCGAAGATGAACCAGGCGCCGGCCGCTACCGTAGCCCAGCACGAGGCAAGCATGATGCGCCGGCCGCCGATGCGGTCGGTATAGGCGCCGCCCGCGAGGTTGAGGGGGGCCTGGGCGAGGACAGGCGCGCCGAACAGGACCCCGATCTCCGCGTTCGACAGCCCCTGCGAGTACGCGTACAGCGGAACCACCAGCCAGGTCATGCCGAGGCCGAAATTCCAGGCGAGGGAGGCGACGAAGAACACCGGCCGGATTATGCGTAAGCTCGGCGCGAGGATTCCGACCAATGCCCATGCGGTTCACTTTTGCCCTGGCACTCATGGCGCTTGCCCTTCCGGCGGCCGCGGCGGGCTGCAAGGTCCAGTCCGGCGACAAGACCGTCGCGCTGGTCGAGCTCTACACGTCGGAGGGTTGCAGCAGCTGTCCGCCCGCCGATCGCTGGCTTTCGGGCCTCGCCGCCAGCGGGCACGCGCCCGAGCGGGTGGTGCCGCTCGCGCTGCACGTCGACTACTGGGACTACATCGGCTGGAAGGATCCGTACGCGAAGCGCGAGTTCTCCCAGCGCCAGAGGAAGCTCAGCCAGCTGCAGCGCATGGCGCTCGTCTACACGCCCCAGGTCGTGCTTCAAGGCAAGGACTTCCCGCGCTGGGGCACCACGGCGTTCGATACCGCAGTCGCGGCGATCAACGCGCGGCCCGCGAGAGCGCGCATCGCGCTCGAGATCCATGGTGCCGAGCGCGGCGGGCTGGATACGCAGGCGCGCGCGGAGCTCGTCGACCCGGCGCTCGCTGGGGACGCCGCGCTTTATCTCGCCGTCTATGAAAACCGCCTGACCAGCCGCATTACGGCCGGCGAGAACAGCGGCCGCACGCTGACGCACGACTACGTCGTGCTCGAATGGCAGGGCCCCTTCGCTTTCGGCTCGAATGGCCGAATTTCCGAGCGACGCTCGCTCGCGCTGCTGCCGAAGGGCGCGCCCGAGCGCTCCGGCGTAGTCGGATTCGTGCAGGACCGGCGCACCGGAGAGGTACTCCAGGCGCTGCGGCTTCCGTCCTGCTAAGACCTCGATTTTCCTTTACCATTCGCGCGCAAGGCCCTGCCCCGTTGGGGTAGGTAAGCGCGCCCGGCCCGGGGGTCGGGATCACAAGGAGCGTCCATGCAAGCGACGCAGATCCGTCAAAAGGACGGCGTCTTTTACTTCGTCAGCTACCGGGCCAAGGACCTGCTGGCGAAGGTTCGCTTCATCAGCCGCTTCTACGGCGACGGCGAGGAAATCGCTCCGACGCGCATCGCCGAGGACGACGATATCGCGCAGTTCATCGCCAAGATCGAGCGCACCGACCACGCCTTCCAGCGCGCCCTGTCGCGCTCGAAGGTGCGCCAGCTGAAGAACTTCTACGAGACCGCGATCACGCAGCCGCCGATCCCCGGCACAGTGCTGCTGTTCACCTCCGAGCGGCTCAATTTCCGCGGCGACAGCGAGGGCGGCACGGGCAGCCTCAACGAGCCTTCGGCCAAATACCTGATCATCGACGGCCAGCACCGCCTCGCGGCGCTGCGCTTCTACCTGCAAGAGCGCCCCGACGACGCGAGCACCATCAACGTGCCTTGCATCATCTTCGACGGTCGCAGCGAGGACTTCGCGACCGAGATGTTCGTCATCATCAACTCGACCCCGACGCGCATCAACAAGAGCCACCTCGTCGACCTGTACGAGCACGTTTCATTCGCCGCTCCCGACCGCAAGTTCGCCGCGCGGCTGGTCGAGAAGCTGTATGGCGAGGGCGACAGCCCGCTGCGCTACCGCATCAACCGCCTCGGCGGTCGCAGCCAGCGCGACAAGTGGGTGCTGCAGGCGGAGCTGTTCAACGAGTTGCACCGCTGGGTGCGCGGACGTTGGCGCTCGATCCAGCTCGCTGGCGGCAGCTCCAAGGAAGTGCCGCGCTACTACGCCATCATCCGCGACTTCTTCAAGGCGGCGCGCGCCGTGTTCGGCGACGCGGTGTGGGCCAAGGACAACTACATGGTCACCAAGCCGGTGACTATCAAGGCGATGGTGCGCGTATGCGCAGACCTTGCCCGGGACGATGCCGAGCCGGAGGCCGGCCGGGTCGCCCGCTGGGAGCAGCGCCTCGGCCCCTGGACCGAAATGGCCCGCCAGTTCCGCGAGGAAGGCTTCTACGAGCGCTTCCCCGCCAAGGGCGAGGTCGAGCGGGTCGCCCGCGTGCATCGAGACCTCTCGCGCGCCGCGGGTATCGAACCCGGCCGGTCCAAGTAGTAGTTCACACTCCGGAATAGCGGCGCACCGCGCCTGTTCGCCGCGATATGAGATCCCTTCTCGCAATAGCTTTCGTCAGTCTGACAACGGCGGCCTGCGCCAGCATGGACGCGACCGAGTGCCGCGGGACAAACTGGTACGACATGGGCTTCCGCGATGGCCTCTATGGCATGCAGCGAATGGATTTCGTCTACGCCGAGCAGTGCGGCAAACACGGCGTCCAACCCGACGCCGCCGCGTACGCCAAGGGGTGGCAGGAGGGCGTGTGGGAATACGACAAGCGGAAGATCCATGGCGGCTCGGACTAGCGCCCTAGTCGTTCTCTGCCTGCTGTTGTTGGCCGGCTGCGCCGCCATGAACGAGGGCGAATGCCGCAGCGCCGACTGGTACAAGACCGGGTATCGCGATGCGGACCCCTACGGCCTGCAGCCCCAGTTCTACATTTACGAGCACCAGTGCCGCGCCTGGGTGCAAGCCTCCCAGACCGACTACATGCGCGGCTGGGTCGACGGCTACCGCGAGTTCAACACCAGGATGACCGGCAGCGAGTGCTGCCGCTAGAGGGCGCCTGAGCGCCTGAGCGCGTCGATTTCCGCGTTCGCGTAGCCAAGCTCGCCCAGGATCGCGGCGGTGTGCTCGCCGAGCGCCGGCACCGGATCCATCCGCGGCTCGAACCCCGACAGGTTGAACGGCGGCTTGAGCACCTCGAGCTCGCCCGAGGGGGAGCCGACCTTGGCCCAGCGGCCGCGCGCCTCGAGCTGTGGATGGCGCCAGAACTGGCCCATGTCGTTCAGCCGAGCATTGGCGATATCCGCGGCGTCGAGCCGCGCGATGACCTCCGCGGCCGTCAGGTCAGTAAAGACCGCGTCGATCTCCGCGTGCATCGCCTCGCGGTTGCGGAACCTCGCGGGGCCGGTGGCGAATCGCGGATCGCTTTTCAGGCCGCCCTTCATCAAGACCCGGTCGCAGAAGGCGGCGAACTCGCGCTGGTTCTGCACGCTGAGGAACACGGCCTCGCCGTCACCAGCCTTGAACGGGCCATAGGGCACGATCGTGGCGTGGTGCGCGCCGGAGCGCGGCGGGGCGCTGCCGCCGTACGCGGTGAAGAGCGCCGGGAAGCCCATCCATTCGCCCAGCGCCTCGAGCATAGTGACGTCGATGGTGGCGCCTTCCCCGCTGCGGCCGCGGCGCACCAGCGCGGCCAGGATCGACGAGAAGGCGTACATGCCGGCGGCGATGTCCGCCGCGGGGATGCCCGCTTTCGCCGGAGACTCCGCGCTGCCGGTCACCGAGAGCAGGCCGGCCTCGCATTGCACCAGCAGGTCGTAGGCCTTTTTCGACGCATAGGGGCCCGCCGGACCATAGCCCGAAATCCCGCACCAGATGAGGCGCGGGTGTTTTTCTCTTGTTTCGATAGAACCCAAACCCAACCGTTCCACTGCGCCTGGGGCGAGGTTGTGCAGAAAGACATCGGCCTTCTCGAGCAGGCGCCTGAGGATCTCCTTCGCCTCGGGCCGCTTCACATCGAGCGCGAGGCTTTCCTTGGAGCGGTTGACCCAGACGAAGTGCGAAGAGAGTCCTTTGACCGTGGTGTCGTAGGCGCGCGCCGAATCGCCGCCGCCTGGCCGCTCGATCTTGATCACGCGCGCGCCGAGCTCGGCGAGCTGGCGCGTGGCGAACGGGCCGGCGATGACCTGCTCCAGCGCCACCACCGTGATTCCCTCGAGCGGCCTCATGAGAAGGTGATCCTGAGGCCTTTCAAGCCGGTGACCTCGGTGCGCCACGTTTCGCCGGGCGCGACCGGGTGCGCGTCGGTCAGCACGCCGGTGGTGATGATTTCGCCCGGCGTGAGCGGCGGCGCCGCAGGCTGCTTGCGCAGAAGTTCCACCAGGTGCGCGAGCGCGAGCAGCGGGCTGCCGAGGACGTTGGCGCCGACGCCCTGGTCGACGAGGCGCTCGCCCTTGAAAAGCCGCGCTTCCACCAGCGGCAGCCTGTCGGCATCCTGCAGCGGCATCGGTGCGCCGACGATCAGCCGGCCGTGCAGGCCGTTGTCGGCGGTGCAATCGGCGATCGTGACCTTCCAGGCGGGATGGTGGCACTGCACGATCTCGACCGCGTGCGCCATCCATTCGATGCAATCCGGAAGGTTTTCGCCGGGCGTTTTCTTCAGCTTGAAGGCGATCTCCGGCTCGATGCGCGGTTGAACCAGCCCATCGAGGGCGACGGTCGCCTCATTGTCGCGCGCCTGAATGAAGGTGCGGTCGTAGACCATGCCCCACATCGGCTCGTGCACGCCGTAGCGCTGCCACAGCGTGCGGTTGGTGAAGCCTATCTTGCGGCCCACCGGCTTCCAGCCGCGCGCCACGCGGTGCTCGTGCAGGCGCTGCGCCGCTGCGTAGCCCGCCGCAGGCGTGAGGCCGGGATAACGCTGGCTGAATGGCGCCACCTCTCGCGGTGCGGCGTGCAGATCGATCAGTTCGTCTGAGAGATTCATGAAAGGTTGCGCTCAGTTGCGATTTGACTGCCTGCGTGCCACATTAGGCAAGTATGGAAACTTGGCTGGCATGGGGGGTGCTCGGCCTGGTGCTCGTCATCGCCGAGCTCCTCACCGGAACGTTCTACCTGCTGATGTTCGGTATCGCGGCCTTTGGCGCGGCCGCCGCCGCGGGACTGGGCCTTGTGTTTGCCGTGCAGGCGCTCATCGCCTGCGTGGTTGCGGCGGCCGGCTGCTACGGCGTGCACGCCTACCGCGCCAGGAACAGCGCTCGGCAGATGCCGCCGATCGACGCCGGAATGCCTGCCAGCTTCGAGAGCTGGATCGACTCCGGCGCCCGCCTCGCCCGCGTGCGCTATCGCGGCGCGGGCTGGGACGCCCGCGTCGAAGGCGCGGAAGCGCTCGAGCCCGGCGCCACCGTCTACGTACTCGCCGCCGATGGCAACACGCTCAAAGTTAGCAAGACCCGTCCCGAATAGCGCGCCGGCCGTTCCGGCTGTCGCGTCCCACCAAAAGGGAGAGTTCACCATGCTCTGGAAACTGGCGGTCGCCGTCGCGGCCACGATCGTAGCCACGCAGGTGCCGGGCCTTGCCGGCCACTGGTTCTGGGTGCTGCTCATCGGTGTGCTGGTCGCGTTCCTCATCGAGGGCGTGCGCATCGTGCCGCAGCAAAGCGCGTGGGTGGTGGAGCGTCTCGGCCGCTTCGACAAGACGCTCGAGCCCGGATTGAACCTCATCATCCCGTTCTTCGACCGCATTGCGTACGTCCACTCGCTGAAGGAAGTGCCGCTCGACGTGCCGGAGCAGGTCTGCATCACCAAGGACAACACCCAGCTCGGCGTCGACGGCATCCTCTACTACCAGGTCACCGACCCGCGCCTCGCGTCGTATGGGTCATCGAACTACGTGAGCGCGATCAGCCAGCTCGCGCAGACGACGCTGCGTAGCGAGATCGGCAAGATGGAGCTCGACAAGACCTTCGAATCGCGCGAGGAGATCAACAAGCAGATCGTCCACTCGCTCGACGAGGCCGGGCGCAACTGGGGCATCAAGGTGCTGCGCTACGAGATCAAGAGCCTGACCCCACCCGAGGCGATCCTGCGCTCGATGCAGCAGCAGATCACCGCCGAGCGCGAGAAGCGCGCGCTGATCGCCAAGTCCGAGGGCGAGCGCCAGCAGGAGATCAACGTCGCCGACGGCGAGAAGCAGGCCGCGGTGCTGCGTTCGGAAGGCGAGAAGCAGGCGGCGATCAACAAGGCGCAGGGCGACGCCACCGCGATCCGCGTCATCGCCGAGGCGAATGCCGCTGCAGTGCGCGCCGTGGCCGAAGCGATCGGCGACAAGGGCGGCATGGACGCGGCCAACCTCAAGGTGGCGCAGCAGTACGTCGAGGCCTTCGCCCACCTCGCCAAGGCATCCAACACGCTGATCATCCCCGCCAATGCGGCGGACATCGGCGGCTTCATCGCCACCGCGATGACGGTGCTGGACAAGACCCGCCAGGGGCAGGTCGCGGCGAAGTCCTAGGTCAGTCGACCTGCGCGACGTCGGCCTCGAGCCGGGCGGCATGCGGCCGGGCGACGATGTCTTTCGGCGTGCCGGCAGGGGCGTACATCGCCTGCCACGAGCTGATGTCGTAACCGGCGAGGCCGGATTCGGCCAGAGTCGGCACCTCGGGCGCGACGAACGATCGCTTCGCCGAGGTCACCGCCAGCGCCTTCAGCCTGCCGGCCTTGGCCGGCGGGTAGGCGGTGGTGATGTTCTCGAAGCTCAGGCCGATGGTGCCGGCAAGCAGGTCGGGAATCATCGGGCCGCTGCCCTTGTACGGAATGTGCTGCATCGACGCGCCGGCCATGATCTTGAACAGCTCGCCCGAGATGTGCTGCGAGGTGCCGTTGCCCGCGGAGCCGAAGCTGTACTTGTTCGGGTTCGCCTTGAGGAGCGCGATCAGCTCCTGCACATTGTTTACCCCGAGGCTCGGATGCACCACCAGCATGTTCGGCAGCGTCGCCAGCATGGTGATCGCGGCGAAATCCTTGATCGGGTCGTACGGCAGCTTGGAATAGAGCGAGGCGTTGATCGCGTGCGAGCTGATGGTGCCGCCGCCCACCGTGTAGCCGTCGGGCGCGGCGCGGGCAAGCTCGGTCGCACCCAGCGACCCGGCCTGCCCGGGCTTGTTCTCGACCACCACCGGCTGGCCCAGCGCGTTCTGCAGGCCGGCCGCCACCATCCGGCCGAGGATGTCGGTCGTGCCGCCGGGCGCGAACGGCACGATGTACTTGATCGGTTTCGACGGCCAGCTCTGCGCCTGCGCCTGGTGCGCGAACGCGCACGCAAGCGCGACCGCGATGCGGATGACGAAATTCATGGTCCCCTCCTCCTGGGGACCAGTCTAGCAGTTCACAGCGAGAACGATAGCGTCAGCCTCGCGTTGACCGGAGCTCCCGGGCTGATGTTGTTGTCGCCGTCCACGGTCGGGTAGTACTTCCTGTTGAAGATGTTCTCGATGTTGAACTGCAGCCGCGTCTTCCGGTCGGCGAAGGCGTAGTAGATCGCGCCATCCACCCGCCAGAAAGCGGGGATCGTCACCGTGTTGTTGAAGGAGGTGAACGACTCGTCCTGATAGATCACGCCGAGGCCGGTTCCCCAACCGCCGCTGTGGTTGAACCGGTTCCAGAGCGAGAACGTGTTCTCGGGCACCAGGCCGATCTTGTTGCCCGCCGGCACGACAGACGCCGGCGTCGCGGCGGTGCCGCTGCTGATCGGCTCCTTGACGCGGCCGTCGAGGTACGCGTAGCCGCCGTACACCATCCAGTCGCGCGTCACCTCGCCCTGGATGCCGATCTCGACACCCTCTACGCGCTGCTTGCCGCTCTTCACGAAGGTCCCGGGATTCGCGGGGTCGCTCACGTGCACGTCCTTGCGATCGAGGCGAAAAATCGCGCTCGAGAGAGTGAGCCGCGGCTGCAGGTCCCAGCGCGCGCCGAGCTCGTAGTTGATCGCCTTCTCGGGCTCGAGATCGGCGGTCGTCGTTGCGAGACTCAATTGCTCTCCCGAGGGCAGGAAGGAGTAGCTGTAGCTCACGTAGTAGACCTGCGCCGCGGTTGGCGTCCAGACCAGGCCGGCACGCGGGCTCCACCCGGTGTCGGTGCGTGACAGGTCGACCGCCGGAGTGGTGAGTCGTTTGTCGTCGAAATCGACCTTGAAGCGGTCGTAGCGCAGACCGGCGATCGCTTTCCATTCCTTCGTCAGGGCGATCTGATCCTGCGCATAGACGCCGACGATGCTGCCCTTGACGTGGTTGTCCGCATCGGTGCCATTCGGCCGGAAGGTGGTTGCCATCGCGAACGGCTGCGAGGCCGGCACGACTGCGCCGATTGCGGTGCCGGTAGGACCGAAGAAGCCGGTGTTGCGCTTGTTGCTGCTGTCCTGATAGCCCAGTTCAAGGCCGAGCAGCAGGGTCTGCTCGATGCCGCCGCTGCCGAATTTCTGGATGAGGTCGGTCTGGTTGAACAAATTGCCGCGCTGGTTGGCATTGTTGTAGGCCGACAGCGTGAGATTGCCGCTGGCGTCGACGGCGCTGCCCGGATACACGTTCTGGTAGTACTTGTCGTAGTACGTCGCGCGGGTCGTGTTCTTCAGGGTCTTGCGGCCGCCGAGGTCGTTGTCGAGCATGGCGTATGCGGAATCGACGTAGGAATGCGCGTGGCTCTGGGCAGCATTGCCGAAGAAGTTGCCGGGATCGGTGCTGTAGGGCCGGCCGTTCTGGGAGGGAATGCCGCGATCGGCGGTGCGCTCATCGTTCAGGTGCTCGTAGCCCAGCGTCAGGGCGGTGCTCTCACCCTGGACAAGGACGGTGGGATTCACGGCCCAGCGCTGCAGGCTCACGTCCTTGCGAAAGCTGTTGGCGTTTTCCGCCATCGCGTTCAGCCGCCACGCGCCCGAGTCGCCCATCTTCCTGCCGATGTCGACGGTGTCGCGCAGCTGGCTCCAGCTGCCGACCGTGAGATTCATCTCGGTGACGCCTTCGAGGGCCGGCTTCTTGGTGACGCGATTCACGACACCGCCGGCGCCGCCACGGCCGAAGATCATGCCGGCCGGGCCCTTCAGCACTTCGACCCGCTCGATGTTGTAAAGATCACGAAACACCTGCGCGTCATCGCGCACCCCGTCGACGTAGAAGTCGGCAGTCGTGCTGGTGCCGCGGATGATGACCTGGTCCCGGTTGCCTTCGCCCTGGTGCATCAGCACGCCGGGAACATAGCGGAAGACGTCGCCCATGCTCTGCATGGCCTGGTCCTTCATCACGCTCGACGGAACCACGGTGACCGAAGCCGGGACTTCCCGCAGCGGCGTGTCGGTCTTGGTCGCGGTCGAGGAACGGGTCGCGCGATAGCCCGTCACCGGGCCGTCGGCGCGTTCCGCCTCGCCTTGAACCTTGATTTCGGGCAGCGTCTGGTCGGACTGCGCTTGCGCGAAGGTCGAAAACGCTGCGAGAACTGCCGCCGCAACGGGGCGGCGATGAAGCGGGGTCATGCGTCATCTCCCAAAGTTTGTTTGCTGTTTGCAACGCGCGGGCTGGCGCGCCGTCGGGAGACGGCTGGCTGGCTGGCAAAGTGAACGAAGCTAGGCTTTTTCCGAAACGCTCCTGTTTTCCCCTGTGCCGATCGACACGTAACCGAGCCAGGCAAGCGGAATCACCACTAACAAGAGGCTGATCAGGTTGGCGTAGGTTCCCTCGGCCCATTCCTCGGTCGCGATGTGCCAATAGACGTTGTCGATCGGCAGCGCGTTGGCCTCGGTGAATTCGTGGAAGGCGTAGAACAGCAACTGCAGCACGAACAGGACGAGGAAGATCGAGGTCACCTGGAAGAAGAGGCCGAGGTTCACGCGGTGGCCATAGCGCGCCCAGCCGGCGGCGAGCAGCCCGGCGAGCACCAGGCCCAGGAATGCGCCGACGAGCAGCGCTTCGTTGCCGGCCTGGCGCGCAATCGATGCGGCGACGAAGGCGAACTCCATGCCTTCGCGCGTGATCATCAGCAGCGTGAAGAGAAATATCCCGAGCCACGCGCCGGCGCCGGGCCGGCTGGCGGCGGATTCGATCCGCGCGCCGATGTCCGCGCGCATGCGCTTCGCCGCCTTGAGCATGTAGGTGACCATCGAGATCACGAGGACGGCGGCGATCAGCGCCAGCACGCCCTGCGAGAAAGGCCGCACCGCGACCTCGGCAAGCCAGACGCCGAGCACCAGCGACGCGGCCACCGCGCCGGCCGTTCCCCACCAGACCGCCGGAAGAAGCGGCTCGCGGCCGGTCTTCCTCAGGTACGCCGCGGCGATGGCGACGATGAGGAACATCTCGATCCCCTCGCGCAGCGTGACTACGAGCATCTGTCCCATGGCTGTTCCTAGTGGCCCACGTTCGGGTCGGTGACGAAGCCGATGCGCGTCAGCCCGACTTTCGCGGCGTCGGAAAGCACTTCGGCGACATGATGGTAGGGAACCTCGCTGTCGGCACGCAGGTGCACTTCCGGTTGCGGCGCAAGTTTCGCCGCTGCCTGCATGCGCTCGCGCCACTCCGCCCCGCTCACGACTTCGCCGTTCCAGTACACGGCGCCGCGGCGGTCGATCGCGAGCTGCACATTGTCCGGCTTGGTCTGGTTGGCCTGGCTCGAGGCCTTGGGCAGGTCGACCTTGACCGCGTGCGTGAGCAGCGGTGCCGTGATGATGAAAATGACGAGCAGCACCAGCATGACGTCGATCAGCGGGACCATGTTGATCTCCGCCATCGGCGCCTGGGCGCCGCCCTTGTCGAAGCCGCCGAAGGCCATCAGGCTTTCACCGCGGCGGGTTTGAGCGGCACCACCGCGCTGGTGTCGCCGAGGTGCGAACCGGTGGTGAGTACGGCGAAGAGGTCATGAGCGAACGCGTCGAGGCGCGCGAGCACCATGCGGTTGGAGCGCACGAACGCGTTGTAAGCGAGCACCGCCGGAATCGCGACCGCGAGGCCGAGCGCGGTCATGATCAGCGCCTCGCCCACCGGGCCTGCCACCTTGTCGAGCGTGCCCTGTCCGGAAAGCCCGATCGCGACCAGCGCGTGATAGACGCCCCACACGGTGCCGAACAGGCCGACGAAGGGCGCGGTCGAGCCGACCGAGGCGAGGAGCGTAAGGCCCGATTCAAGGCGCGCCGTGTCCTCGTCGATGACGCGCCGCATCGCTCGCGTCAGGAAATCCGAAGTCGAGCCCGCCTCGTTCAGGCGGTTGCCGCCGTGCCGCTGGTGGTGCTGCGAGGCGACGATGGCGTGCCAGGCGAGATGGGAAAACGGCTCGTCGGGATGGCGTTCTTCCAAGCGGTGCTGCACGGCGCCGACCGACGGCGCGTTCCAGAAGACTTCGAGGAAGGTCGCGCTGCGGCGCTGCTCCATCCAGTGCGCGAGCGCCTTGGTGACGATCAGGTACCAGCTCGCGACCGACATCAGCAGCAGGAAGGCGAGCAGCGTGCCGCCGACCGCGTCGGTCTGGGCGAGGAAATGGGCGAATCCGATCTGCGTCTGCACCGTCTAGCCTTCCAGCTTGAAAGAAATCGGGATCAGGACCCAGGCCGGCACCGGCTGGTCGCCGCGCTTGGCGGGGACGAAGCGCCAGCGGCGCACCGTCTCTCGCGCCGCGTCGTCGAGCCGGACATGGCCGCTCGAGCTGCGGATCTCGACGTCGTCGGCCCGACCCTTCGGATTGACGAGTACGCGCAGCACGACGCGGCCCTGCTCGCCGACTCGCCGCGACATGGCGGGATACACCGGCGGCGGGTTGTCGAGATAGTCCGCGGCGAAAATCGGCGCGGTGATCGCGGGCTCGGGCGCAACCGCGACGGGCGCGGGGTCGGGCTGCGGTGGCGGCGGCGCCACCAGGATCGGCGAGGGCGAAGGCGCTTCCACCGGTGCGGTGATCAGCGGTTGAGGCTCCGGCGGCTTCGGCTGCGGCTTCACGACCGGCTTGGGCCGCGGCGGCGTCTCGACCGGCTTCGCGTCCGGTCTGGACGGGGTGATCAGGCTGACCATGATCGGCGCGGCATTGAGCAATGCCGAGCGCGTCGGCTCGTAGGAGACGAGCGCCGCGCCAACGAGGACATGCATCCCGACCGCGAACGCAACGCCGGCGCCCCGCGTGGCGCGCGACGGATGGAGAGCGATCTGCGCGCCGGCCATCGTTAGCGGCCTCGCAGCGACTTGTTGCCCGTGATCATCGCTTTGACCAGGTTCTCGTCCTGCGCGCGGCTCGTGACCAGCGCGCCGCAAATATGCACGCCAGCGAGCGCCGCCAGGGCGTAGGCCAGGCCCGCGTGCAGGTCCTGAAGCCATTCCTCGCCCCAGAAGGAATCGAGGCCCTGCATCCACCCCGTGAGCGCGACCAGCAACGCGAGACCCCAGAGCGTGAACGCCATGAGCGCGCCCAGCGGGTTGTGTCCGGCGTAGGAGGCTGACCCCTGGCGCTTCAGATACGCGGCTGCTTCAGCGGCGCTCGCTGCCATCGTCGACAGCCGCGCGTAGCCGGAACTGCCCAGACCCCAGCCGAGGCGCATGACGATCAGCGCCGCCGCGGCATAGCCGAGATAGCGATGCCAGGGGTTCGCCCCGGCCTCGTTGAACAGCTCCACCACGATGAGGACGGCAACGCTCCAGTGCACAATCCGTACGAAGGGATCCCAGACCCTGGTTTGGCCGCCGTCCACCCTTACTTCCGGATCTCAGCCTTGACCACGCTCAGGGTCTTGGCGTCGAAGTAGACCTCGGCCTTCTTGCCTTCCTTGTTCACGCCGTAGATCTCGTAGCAGTTGCCGTCGATCTTGAACTTGTCGATCTTGTAGCCCATCGACTCGATCTTCGCCTTGGCGTCGGCCTGCGGCATCCACTCCGCTTTCGGGTACTTCGGGCAGTTCGCGGCAGCGAAAGCGGGCGCGCACGCGAGGAACAGCACGAGGGCGATTGCGTTCTTCATTATTTCCTCCTGGATAGATTCGTTTTTGGTTTAGGTCAGGCAGTGAGAATCAGCTTGTCGTTCTGCGTCAGGCGCAGCCGGTACTCGCGGCCGTTGTGGACGATGACGAGCTCGCGGCTCGGGCCGAGCAGGCTCTCGCTCGCGACCTTCTGCGGCGCCGCCCGCCGAGGCTCGGCAACCCGTGGTTTCATCAGTTCAGTGCTCATTGCTATTGACAAGAACGATAATTGTTCTCATTATTGTTGTCAACGATAAGGCCAAGCGCTATCAACAGTTTCACTATGTTTTAATGTAAGTGACCACTGGCTCCGAATATTTCAGGTCCATGGAGCCTGCTGAGAAGCGATAGGAATGAATAGCATCCGGGAGAGAACGGCGTGTACATCTGCATCTGCAACGCGATAACCGAAGGTCAAGTGCGCGAATGCGCCCAGGGCGGCACCTGCTCGCTCGAAGAGCTCGCCAACGCGTTGGGCGTGGGCACCTGCTGCGGCCGTTGCCGCGACTGCGCGGCGCAAATCCTGGCCGACACCCGTAACGAAATCGCCCTGCCTGCCTGACAATTAGGCCTTCCTCACGGAGGCCGGCGAATGAAGGGCGATGCGAAGGTCATCCAGCACCTCAACAAGGTGCTGTTCAACGAGCTCACCGCGATCAACCAGTACTTCCTCCACGCCCGCATGTTCGGCAACTGGGGCCTGAAGAAGCTCGAGGAGTTCGAGAAGAAAGAGTCGATCGACGAGATGAAGCACGCCGACCGCCTCATCGAGCGGATCCTGTTCCTCGAAGGCCTGCCCAACCTCCAGGACCTCGGCAAGCTGATGATCGGCGAAGGCCCCAAGGAAGCCGTCGAGTGCGACCTCAAGCTCGAGCAGGCCGCCCGGCCGCCGCTCCAGGACGCGATCGCCTACTGCGAGACCGTGCGCGACTACATCTCGCGCGAGATCCTCGAAGACATCCTCGAATCAGAGGAAGAGCACATCGATTTCCTTGAGACCCAACTCGAGCTGATCAGCCGCGAGGGGCTGCAGAACTGGCTGCAGTCGCAGGCAGGTAGCGCTTCTTAGCGACGCTCGCTATGCACCAGGGTCGTGACGCCACTTCGCGACGTCGAATCGCCGCGGCGTATCGGTAATGAATCGCGACAATATGACGCGGCGCTCGGCGATATCGCGCCGGCGTCAACATGTGCAAAATGATTTCCGAGGTTGGAAATGACAGAGGGCACGACCGCTAGCCGTGCCCTCCGGTGAAGCCTCAAGCGGCGAATCAGACAGCGACTGCACTTAGTTTGGCGCTACCGTGGACCAGCCACTCTTTCTGGTCGGTCTCTCGGATGGCACTGGTAACAGCGTGCTGGCCACCTTCCCGATTCCCGTGTAGCTGAATCAGTGCTACACAGGTCGTATCTTCCGACTCCCCCGTAGACTCGTCTATGCGCCTGTCGTCGTTCGGCGTAGTCCGGTAGGACTAGAGCGTCGCCAATTCGGGGTCACGCCGATTCGGGGTCAGGGTAACAATTCCGGATAAAAAGCCCCGCATGGGCGGGGCTCGGATCCTGTGTCGCTTGCGGCGTCAGATGGGCACGGGCTCGGTCTGCTGAGGCTTGGGTTCGGGCGCCGACGCGGGCGCGGCGGGCTTGGGCTTCTTCAGGTCATCCTCGAGCTGCTTGGCGAACTTGCGCGCTTCCTCGGCGCGGATCTTCATGTACTCCCACTCGTATTCCAGGCACATGGTGGCCTCCTAGGGGAAGTTGCGTCTTATCCTACGCCCGCCGCCTGCAGGAAGTCACGCGGGAAACACCTTGAAACACCTCCCGTAGCGGGGAAGCGTTTAAATAGGGCATGCGAAGGACGTCCGCCCTCGCCCTGACCCTGCTTCTCGCTGCCTGCGCGGGGCCGACGACGCGCGAGCCAGCGCGCAGCCTGAGCGCGGAAGAGCTGATGCTGCTCAACCGTGTGACCTGGGGCGCGAATGCATCGTCGGCGCGGGAGATGGCGGCAACGAGCACCGGGCGCTGGCTCGAGCGGCAACTCAAGCCGCCGCAGGGCGACGACCTGCCGCCCGAAGCGAAGGCCCAGGTCGCGGCAATGACCATCACGCAACGGTCGATGCGCGAGCTCGCGACTAAGCAGGCCGGCCGGCGCCGCGAGTTCCGCCGCATGAACGACCCGGCGAAGGCCAAGGAGGCGCAGCAGGCGCTGCAGCAGGATCTGAACAAGCTTGCGCGCGAGACCATGACCCGCTCGGTGCTGCGTGCGGTGTACTCGCCCTGGCAGCTGCGCGAGCAGATGACGTGGTTCTGGATGAACCACTTCAGCGTTTTCGCGGGCAAGGCCGAGACGCGCGTCTACCTCGCCGACTACGAGGAGAAGGCGATCCGCCACAACGCGCTCGGGCGTTTCCGCGACCTGCTCGGCGCCACCGCGCGGCACCCGGCGATGCTGCGCTACCTCGACAACGCGCAGAACCGGGCCGGCCACATCAACGAGAACTACGCCCGCGAGCTGATGGAGCTGCACACGCTCGGCGTCGACGGCGGCTACTCGCAGAAGGACGTGCAGGAGCTGGCGCGGGTGCTCACCGGCTTCGGCCTGTTCGCCTTCAGCCATGCGTGGCACGACGACGGGCCGAAGACGCTGCTCGGCGAGCCGATCCGCGCCCGCGGCGAGCGCGAGCTCGACGAGGCGCTCGACCGCCTCGCCCGCCATCCGTCGACCGCGCGCTTCGTCTCGCGCAAGCTGGCGGTGTTTTTCGTCGCCGACGAGCCGCCGGCGGCGCTGGTCGAGCGCATAGCGGGCGAATGGGCGCGAACCGATGGCGACATCGCGGCGGTGCTGCGGCTCGCTCTCGCGTCGGACGAGTTTCGTCTTTCCCTGAACGGGAAATTCAAGGACCCGGTGCACTATGTCTACTCGGCGGTGCGCATCGCCTACGACGGCCGGCCGATGCCCGAGCCGGGGCGCGTGCTGCTCTGGCTCGGCCGCCTGGGCGAGCCGCTCTATCTGCGGCAGACGCCCGACGGCTATCCGCTGGCGCGCGGCGACTGGTCGAGCGCCGGCCAGATGGCGGCGCGCTTCGAGGTGGCGCGCGCGATCGGCTACGCCGCGCCGGCGCTCGAGCCAGGCACGATGCGTGTCTCCCTGGGTGAGCCGACGCGAGCCGCGCTCGAGAAAGCGTCCTCGGCGCAGGAGCGGAACTTCCTCCTCCTCGCTTCGCCGGAGTTCATGCAGCGATGAAGCGCCGCCAGTTCCTGGCAGTCTCAGGCGCGACCGCGCTCGCCGCGGCTGCCGGCCGTCTCTATGCGGTGCCGACCGATGCGCGCTTCCTGCTCGTCTTCCTGCGCGGCGGCTACGACGCGGCGAACGTGCTCGTGCCGGTCTCGAGCGCCGACTACTACGAGGCGAGGCCGAATATCGCCGTCCAGAGAAGGCAAGGTCTGGAGGTCGACAGCGATTGGGGGTTGCATCCTGCGTTGCGCGACTCGATCTATCCGCTCTACCAGAAGGGCGAGCTCGCGTTCGTGCCGTTCGCCGGAACCGAGAACCTCTCGCGCAGCCATTTCGAGACGCAGGACTCGATCGAGCTCGGGCAGCCGGCCGGACGCCGCGACTACAGCTCCGGTTTCATGAACCGGTTGGTTGCCTTGCTGGAGCCCAGGAGCGCCATTTCCTTCACCAACCAGTTGCCTCTCGTCTTCCGCGGCGAGGCGCAGATCGCCAACGCCGCACTGCGGTTCGCCGGCCGCACCGGCGTCGACGCCCGCCAGAGCAGGATGATCGAGGAGATGTACCGCGACACGCCGCTCTCGACCCCCGTCTCGGAGGGCTTCGCCGCGCGCGACAAGCTGATGAGCGAGCTCGGCCAGGAAATGGAGGCCGCGGGACGCAACGCGCCGAACGCGCGCAACTTCGAGCTCGAGGCGCGGCGCGTCGCGCGGCTCATGCGCTCGAGCTACCGCCTCGGCTTCGTCGACGTCGGCGGCTGGGATACGCACGTCGCCCAGGGCGGCGCCGAAGGACAGCTCGCGGTCCGCCTGCAGCAGCTCGGCAGCGGCCTCGCCGCGTTCGCCGCGGAAATGGGGCCGGCGTGGCGCGACACCGTCGTCGTCGTCATCAGCGAGTTCGGCCGCACCTTCCAGGAGAACGGCAACCGCGGCACCGACCACGGCCACGGCACGGTCTACTGGGTGCTCGGCGGAAGCGTGCGCGGCGGCCGCCTCGCCGGAGAACAGGTGCGCGTCGCGCGAAGCACGCTCTTCGAGAATCGCGACTACCGGGTGCTGAACGACTACAGGGCGGTGCTGGGCGGCTTGGCCTCGCGCCTGTACGGCCTCTCTGACGCCCAGCTCGAGAAGATCTTTCCCGGAGCGAAGCCCGCCGACCTGAATCTCGCCTGATCAGAATTCGGGGTCAGGGTAACAATTCCCCAAGCGGCGGGGGTGATACGGAATTGTTACCCTGACCCCGAATTACCCGAATTACCGCGTGACCCCGAATTACCGCGGCGAGGCGCCGCAGTTCTGCAGGTCTTCATCGGTCATCACCGGCTTGATCTCGCATGGCGAGCGGTTGCGCGAGCGCTCGACCATCCCGGGCGGCGGTGAGGTCACGACCGGCGCGGAAGCCGGTACGACCCGCTCGGCCGGCAGGACGTCCAGCTTGCCCGCCTCCGTCGTCGCCTTGGGCGCCTCGGCAACGGCGGGCTTTTCCGTTCCGCCGCTCGCGCTCCTTCGCACCGGCGCTTGCGCGACTGCCGCGTCGAAGCCCGCCGGCTTGTCGCCGGTCCACTCGAACTTGTCGACCTTCCAGCCGCTCGCCTCGCGCACCATGTCGATCACGCCGAAGCTCGGCGCGGTCGTGCCCATGAAGGTGAAGCTGCCGGTGGCGCGCAGGCGTGCGCGCGTGCCGTCCGGACTGGTTGCAAGCGAGCGCACCGAGTAGACGCGGGGCATCATCGAGGAAGCGAGCTTCAGCCGGATCGGGTCGCCGGCGTAGGTCGTCAGCTCGGCGCGCCGCTCGTCGCTCGCGTACAGCATCATCTCGCTGAGGTTGTGCGACAGCGTCGCGCGATGCAGCCGGAGGTACGCCGATTCCGGATCGTCCTGGGCCTTCGCAACCCACGGCGCCGCAAGCGCCAGTGCGAGCAGGAGCCTCAGGTATAGCAGATGAACTCGACCGCCTCTTTCGCCGCGACGCGCGGCTGGCCGAAGGCGATCCACCCGCGCTTGCTGAGCGTCAGCTCCTCGCGCTGCAGCAGCACTTCCTCTGCGCCCTGGATGGTGACGTAGGTGCCGTTCGAGCTGGTGTCGGTCAGGACGTACTTGTCGCCGCGCCGCTCGATGGTGCAATGGTGGCGCGAGACCTGGTCGTTGTCGACCACCAGGCCGCAATCGTGGTCGCGGCCGATCACCACCGCATCCTTCTCGCGCCGGCGCACGACTTCGCCGCCGCGGTACTTGAGCTTCAGCTTCAGCACGCCCTCGCCGGTGACACGCCGCTTCGCCACCAGCGTGGCGCTGTCGTCGGCGCGCCAGACCAGCTCGCAGATTTCCACCTGCTCGGAGCGGCCCTTCACATCGACGGTGCCGAGCTTGCGCATCCAAGGCCGGTAGATCGGCGAAAACAGCTCGCCGGTTTCCTGCGTGGTGATGATCTGGCCTTTCGCTGCGTGCTCGCCGAGGCGCGCGGCGAGGTTGACGGTGTCGCCGAACACGTCGGTTTCCTTCTGGATCACCGGGCCGTAGTGGAAGCCGATGCCCAGGCCGAGCTTGACCGCGGAAACCGCCGGAAATTCGTTCACGGCGGTGTGCATCGCCACGGCCGCGTCGGCGGCGCCATCGGGCGTCGCGACCAGGATCATGGCCTTGTCGTGCATGGTCTTGATGAGCCGGCCGCCGCAGGACGTGGCGGCTCCGCCGATGCGCTCGAAACAGCGCGCGATCGCGCTCTGCGCCGCGTCTTCGCCGGCGGCTTCGACAACGCTGGATGTGCCGATAAAACTGGCGAACATCACCGTAGTTTTGCGGTTCGTTTCCATCCCCTCCCGTGACGCTAGCGGAGAAGGGCGGCGACCGCAACAAGCGCGCGGCTTTTTGTTCTGCTATTTCGCGGTCGCGACCGTCTGCTCGGGCGTCTCGGCGCTGCTGCTGCCGTCGCTGGCATAGCCGGCGGCGACGACGATGATCAGGACGACCGCCACCAGGCTGATGGCTCTTGAAAGTTCCATGGATTGCGCTCCTCGTCGTCCCCCTGCGAAGCATTCTCCGCAACTTGTGTTACACCTGTCAGCGCAGGAATTCACATGCGCACCCAAGTCGCGATCATCGGTTCCGGGCCGGCCGGCCTGCTCCTCGGCCGCCTGCTCGAGGTGGCCGGCGTGAAATCCGTCATCCTCGAGAGCCGCTCGCGTGAATATGTCCTCGGTCGCATCCGTGCCGGCGTATTGGAGAGCGGCACGGTGGAACTCCTTGAGCGCGCAGGCGTTGCGGGTAGGCTGCGCGAGGAAGCACTGGTGCACGACGGCTTCGACCTGGCGTTCTCCGGCGGGCGCCTGCGCATCGATCTGAAAGCGCTCACCGGCAAGTCCGTTTCGGTCTATGGCCAGACCGAAGTGACGAAAGATTTGATGGACGCCCGCGAGGCCGAGACGATTTACGAAGTCCCCGATGTACAAATCCACGATTTCGAGCTAGGGCCTCCGCGCGTCACTTGGGGAGGAAATGCGGGCAAGCAATCCCTCGAGTGCGATTTCATCGCCGGCTGCGACGGCTTTCATGGCGTGTGCCGCGCCAGCGTTCCGGCCGAGAAGCTGCGCGTCTACGAGAAAAACTATCCGTTCGGCTGGCTGGGCGTGCTCTCCGACACGCCGCCGGTGTCGGACGAGATGATCTACGTCTCGCATGAGCGCGGCTTCGCGCTCTGCAGCCAGCGCAGCCGCACGCGGAGCCGCTACTACCTGCAATGCCCGCTCTCGGAGCAGGCCGACGAATGGCCCGACGAGCGCTTCTGGGCGGAGCTTCGCCGGCGGCTGCCCGCGGATGCGGCCAAAGCGCTCGTCGCCGGCCCGTCGATCGAAAAGAGCATCGCGCCGCTGCGGAGCTTCGTCGCCGAGCCGCTTTCGTTCGGGCGCCTCTTCCTCGCGGGCGATGCCGGCCACATCGTGCCGCCGACCGGCGCGAAAGGTTTGAATCTGGCAGCCAGCGACGTGCACTATCTGAGCAGCGCCCTCATCGCTTTCTACAAGGGTGATGAATCGCAGCTGAAATACTACTCGGCAAGAGCGTTGGCGAGGGTCTGGAAGGCTGAGCGCTTCTCCCGGTCGATGACCAAGCTCCTGCACCGTTTCCCTGAAGAGGGCGATTTCGGCCGGCGCATGCAGCTCGCCGAGCTGGAGTACATTGCCGGCTCTCGCGCTGCGCAAACCGCGTTGGCCGAAAACTACGTGGGGCTGCCTTATTGAAAGCCGCGAACGGAGAAGAATGTCTCGCCCCATCCTCGAAGAATCGAAAATCCACCCCTCGGTGCGCGGCAAGATCGCGAGCTACCGCGCCGACAGCGTCAAGGAAGTGCAGGACGCGGTCGCCGCGAACCAGATCGTCGTTGTCGGCATGCGCATGAACCCGTGGCCCAAGAAGGCGCGCCGCATGCTCGACGCTGCCGGTCTCGCGTACAAGTACATCGAATACGGCAGCTACATGAGCGAGTGGCGCCGGCGCCTTGTCCTCAAGATGTGGACCGGCTGGCCGACATTCCCGATGATCTTTGTCCGCGGCAGCTTCATCGGCGGCGCGCAGGACCTCGAGCGGCTCATCAACAGCGGAGAACTCAAGAAATGATCCACGTCATCGCAGTGCTCACCGCCAAGGCCGGCAAGCGGGACGAGATCCTCAAGCACTTCCGCGCCAACGTGCCGGCGGTGCGCGCCGAGAAGGGCTGCATCGAGTACGACGCCGCGATCGACGCCGACCCGGCGCTGCCGTTCCAGAAAAAGTGGGGCGACGACACCTTCCTCGTCATCGAGAAGTGGGAAAGCATGGACGCGCTCAAGGCCCATGCCGCCGCGCCGCACATGGCGGCCTACGGCGCGAAGACGAAAGAGCTGATCGCCAGCCGCACGATCCACATCCTGTCCCCGACCTGAATTCGGGGTCAGGGTCGTAATTGGGGGCTAGTTCAGCCGAGCCTGACCAATCCCTCTTGCAGACCGTCCAGCACGCGCAACGGCTGTGCCTCGGCGCCGAAGTTGGGCGCACCGATCGTCTGCTGCGCCGCCTGCACGCTCATCCCGACTACCGCACCGTTCCTACCGTACCAATAGGCCAGGTCACCGCCGAGCGCGGCATCATCGGAGCGCGACAGGTGCCACTGCAGCAGCGCATTCGTCAGGCTCCAGCTCGTCAGGCCAGGGTTACCCGAGTACGCCTGGTCGAAGCTTTGCGCGAGGCCTCGGAAGTCGAACGTCTGGACCTTCCCGTTGCGCAGCGGATCCTGGGAATTGGGATCATAGGCGGCGCTCGCATCGAGGATGATCTGGAGGTTCGCGACGTCGTCCTTGCCCCCGTACCAGTCCTTGAGCACCAAGCGATCGTCGTCGCCGGCGTTGAGGACGAGATCGTCGCCGCTCCGCGAAAGGCTGAGGTCGTCATAACCGATACCGCCGCCAAGCGAGATCGTGTTCGAGGCGCCAGCGTCGGAAAAGATCGTGTCCGTGCCGCCGCCGGCGTTGTACGCAATGACGTTGAAGCCGCCGCCAGTTTCGATGCTGTCGTCGCCGCCGTCGCCAGCCAGGAAATCGTTGCCGTCGCCGCCGACCAACGCGTCGTCACCGCCACCGCCGGAAAGTACCGCACCCTCGGGGCCGGCCACCAGGTTGTCGGCGCCCTCCCCTCCCGCGAACACTTGAGTGATCGACTGCGCTTGCAGACCGAAGTTGACGTCTTCGAGCGCGGTACGAGCCTGATCAAGGCTCATGCCCTCGAGCGAGCGCTGCCTGCCGACGGCAAAGGCGAGGTCACCGCCAATCGCCTGCGTACTGCCCTCGCCGAGGTGGTTGGCGGCGAGCGCGCCGGCGATTGCCCAGGTCGTCAATCCAGGATTCGCGAGCCGGGCGGCGTTGAAGGCGTCGACGAGGCCGATGAAGTCGAACGTCTGAATGTTTTCGGAGACGATCTGCAGGGTCGCGACGCTGCGGTTGTCCACGGTCGCCGAGTACCAGCCGTTGAACGTCACTTGCTCCGAGGCCCCGGTTTGCACGATCAGGTTCGATCCGGACTTCCTGAATGCCAGGTCCTCGGCTCGGATGCCGCCGCCGAGCGAGAGGGTGTTATCGGTCCCCTGGCTCGCCGAGACGACGTCCTGCCCGTCGCCGCGGTTGAAGGCGATGATGTCCGCCCCGGTGCCGGTCGTCAGCGTGTCGTTGCCGGAGCCGCCGAAGAAGAGCTCGTTGCCGTCGCCGCCGACGAGCTTGTCGTTCCCCGAGCCGCCGTCGAGCACGTTGTTGCCGCCGCCGCCGCGCAGCGTGTCGTTGCCCGCGCCGCCCTGCAGGATGTCGTTGGCGAGATTGCCGGAGAGAGTGTCGGCTCCTCCGTACCCCTGCAGCAGATTGGCGCCCTTGTTGCCGAGGATGACGTTGGCGAGCTCGTTGCCGAAGCCGTTGAGGTCGGCGGTGCCGGTGAGCGTCAGGTTCTCGACGTTGTCGCCGAGGCGCCAGTCGACGGAGCTCTTCACCGTGTCGATGCCCTCGTCCGGGTATTCGATCACGACATCGTAGGGATCGTCGACGAAGTAAGTGTCGTCACCCTCCCCGCCGAGCAGGAAGTCGGCGCCCGCGCCACCCTTCAGGACATCGTTGCCTGCACCTCCATCCAGGAAGTTCGACGCCTCGTTGCCGGTGATGATGTTGTCGAGTGCGTTTCCGTCCCCGTCGATCGCCTCTGCACCGGTCAGGGTCAGATGCTCCACGTTGTCGGGCAGAACGTAACTGACCGATGACTTCACGGTATCGATGCCTGCATCCGGGGCTTCGACGATGACGGTGCCCGGATCGCTGACGACATACGTGTCGTCGCCCGCGCCGCCGGCGAGCGTGCTCGCCGCCGCGTTCCCTGTGAGGACGTTGTCGAGTGCGTTGCCCGTGCCCGTGAGAGGCGCGGAGCCGAGGAGCACCAGCTTCTCGACGTCATCCGTCAGCGCGTAGCTGATCCAGGTCTTCACCGTATCGGTGCCTTCGCCGGCATTCTCGACCACGACATCGCCCGGATCGTCGACGATGTAGGTGTCGTTGCCGGCGCCGCCGATCAGCACGTCGGCTCCGGCGCCGCCGTCGAGCACGTTCGCCGCAGCGCTCCCCGTAATGACGTTGTCGAGCTCGTTGCCGGTGCCGCGAGTCGCCGCGGTGCCGGTGAGAACGAGATCCTCGACGTTCGCAGGGAGCTCATAGCTCACGGAGCTCCGGATCGTGTCGTTGCCCTCGTCCGGGTACTCGATGACGAGGTCGCGCGCGCGATCGACGATGTAGGTGTCGTCTCCGAGACCGCCGCTCAGCGTATCGCGGCCGAGTCCACCGTCGAGCGAGTCCGCGCCGGAGCTGCCGACCAGGATGTCGTTGCCGTCGGTGCCGATGAGCGTCACGCCGGCCGGTACGGGAATCGGCTGCGGAGCGAGGCCGAAGCCCGGATCGGCCAGTACCGAGCGAACCTCTTCCTCGGTCAACGCCGACGTGCCGCCCTCGGTCGCATACAACCAGGCCAGCGTACCGCCGAGCGCGTCGGCACCGCTGACCGCGAGCTCATATTGTTGCAGGACGCCGTCGAGCGCGAACGTTACCGAGGGATCGGGCCGGCTATAAAGGTCGACGAGCACGGCGTTGAAGTCGTAGGTGTGCACGGAGCCGAAGAGCTGCGCCGTGATCGGTGGCCAGGCGTAGGGATCCGCCTCGAGCTGGCGGGTGAGGCGGATCGAGTCGCCGCTTGCGAGCGAGAGGATGACGTCCGCGCCGTCCGCGCGCAGGAAGAGGTCCGCCGGGCCCACGCCGCCGCCGAGCGATAGCGCGAGGGGACCGCTCGCCGCGTACACCGTGTCGTGGCCGTCGCCGGGATTGAAGGCGACGACGGTGGCCTCTCCGCGGGTTTCGATCCAGTCGTCGCCCGTGCCGCCGACGATGAAGGCCCGCCCCTCGACCAGGAAATAATCGTTTCCGGCCCCGCCATCCAGGAAGTCGTTGCCGCCCTGGCCGAAGAGCTGGTCGTCACCGCCGAGACCCTGGCCGATGTCGTCGCCGTCGGTGTAGACCAGAATATCGTCGCCCTGCGTCGCCCGCACCTGGAATGGCTGCGCCAGGCCCAGCATGTCGGCAGTCCAGTAGATCGCGCCGTCGGCGAACCGGAACTGCTCCACGCCGGTGCCGATCGAGTCTCCCGCCTGTGCGAGCGCGACGCTGAGGCGGTGGTCTTCTCCCCAGTAGAGCTCGAGCGCCGTGCCATCGGCGCTGTGCATGACCGTGAGGTCGAAGATCGACACGCCTTCGCCGAACTCGACTGCGTCGATCGGGATCAGGCCCGCGTCATAAAGCGGCTGGAGCGCCGCATAGTCGTCCGCGGCAATCTCGGGCACCTGCGGCAGCGGCTGGATGTAGCGGATGTCCTCCGGCCGGTAGGAAAGGCTGAAGAACTGCAGCTCGGCGCGCAGGTCCTCGAGCGATGCGTACGCCACGGCGAACGCGTCGAACGGATAGCCGTTGCCGTCGCGGTAGTGCTCGTCGCGCTGGCCGAGGAGTTGGTAGCCGGGGTGCTCGGTCTCGGCGCGGCGCATCGCCTGGCTGAGCGGGAAGCCGGTGCCGCCGACGACGCTCCACCAGCCGCCGAATTCCTCGCTCTCGGCGACGAACTGCACGCCGAGCCTCGCGTAGTACCAGTCCGCGAACTCTCCTTCGCTCACGCCGCCACCGTCGAGCACCTTGCCCGCGCCGGCATCGTCCGCGGCGAAGAAAAAGACGTTCGCCTGATCGGCCCCGATCAGCGTGTCGTTACCGGCGCCGCCATCCATGAAAGCGCCCCCGGCGAGCGTGTCGTCGCCGGCGCCGCCGTGCAGGCTCGCGCCGCCGGTCAGCACGTCATTGCCGTTGCCGCCGTATACGAGCCTGCCGCCTAAGATCGCGTCGTCGCCGTCGTTGCCGTAGACGAAGTCCTCCGGCCCGGCGTAAATGGTGTCGTTGCCACCGCCCGCGTCGATCAGCGCGACGTGATCGCCGCCGCCCGCGCCGAAGATCACGTTGTCGCTCGCCCTTGCGCGGATCTCCTCGACGATACGGACCTCGTTCTGGCGAATCACGCTGAAGGTCCCGATCGGATTCGACCCGCCGATCACGACGCCGACCGGAGTGGTCGAGGCCGCGAAAGCGTTGACCGAGTAGCTGTTGATGCTGCTCGGCACGACCGTCACGCTGGGGTTCGCACCGCCGTAGAAGAGCTGATAGGGCGATACCGGGAAGATCTGCGTGGTGCTGCTCGAGGTCGGCACGCCGACCGGGTGGATCTCCGCGGCATCGCTCTCCTGCGCCACGCTCTGCGGCGTGACGTTGAACGCGACCTGCGGGTTGGCGAGCGCCGTGAACGAGCGACCGCCGCCGACACCGTATCCGCCCAGCACCGTCTCCCTCGCGGTGACCGTGTTGATCAATTGGTACGGGTGGAAGCGGTCCACCCGGAACCAGATCTGGGTCTGCGACCAGGAGCTGTAGAGCAGCGCATGGTCGGGGAACGTCACCGTGCCGTGCGAGAGAGCCCTCCATACCGAGGCAATGCCCGCCTTGTAGTCCGCCATGGCGGCGAGCGCTTCGAAGTCGGCGTTCGGATCGGGGCGGTCGATCAGGTCCTGGATCGGCGACGTCGTCCCGTCCGCGAACGCGAGCTGCCAGTTCTGCGCCGGGGCGCCTTCGGCGTAGAAGTCCTCCATCAGCGCCGAATCCTGGCGCCCGCGGATCGAGACGAGCAGGTCGTCGCCGCGACGCCGCGCGCTCAGGGAATCGAGGTCGAGCCCGTCGGCGACGCGCAGCGTGCCCGCCTCCGCCTCGCTCGGCGAAGCGTCGATGATCGTGTCCGCGCCCATGCCGACGTACACGAGGTAGGCGTCGGCGCCGGGGCCGCCCTCCAGGATGTCGTTGCCGGCGCCGCCGTCCAGGAGATCGTCGCCTTCCAGGCCGACGAGCCGGTCGCCGGCTTCCGTCCCGGTAATGACGTCGTCGCCGGACGTCCCGGTGATCGGGGCGATCGGCAGCGCCTCGAGCTGCGCGCGCTCGAGCGCCGAGCCATCGCCGAACTCGATGCGCTCGATCGCGTTCACCGCCCCGAGGTACTGGCCTTCGATCGTGACGCGGTCGCCGGTACCATAGTCGATCACGAGATCGCCGTTTGCCCGGCGCGCGAAGGTGACGTCGGCCGCTGTGATGCGGGCGGCGAAGCGGATCGTGTCGACGCCCGCGCCGTCGCCGATGCCCTGCGCGACGAGCGCTTCCTCGCGAATGACGTCGACGCCGTCGCCGCGGGCGAAGAGGTAGGTGTCCGAGCCGGCGCCCCCGGAGAGCTCGTCGCTTCCCGTGCCACCGTCGAGCGTGTCGTTGCCCTCGCCCCCGGCGAGGCGATCGCTGCCCGCGCCGCCCGACAGGCTGTCGCTGCCTTCCGCGCCCTCGAGGTCGTCGTCGCCGTCGCCGCCTTCGAGAATGTCATTGCCGAAATCGCCGCGCAGGACGTCCGCGCCTTCTCCGCCGATGAGCAGGTCGTCGCCCTCGCCGCCCTCGAGCCGGTCCGCCCCCGCGCCGCCTTCGAGCGTGTCGTCGCCGCCCTCGCCGGCAAGGAAGTCATTCCCCTCGCCGCCGAGAATCGTGTCGTCGCCAGCGCCGCCGATCACGAAGTCGTCGCCGCCGCGCGCGTCGACCCGGTCGCTCACCGCGGTGCCGCGGATCACGTCGCTCTCGTCCGTGCCGTCGATCTCGAAGCCCTGCGCCAGCACGTCGTCGTAGCTCATCACCTCGCCGTCGGCGAAGACGATCGAATCCAGCACGCGCGTGGCGAGGGGATCGTCGGTGTCCCAGCCGTCGAAATGGATCTCGTCGCCGTCGCCCAGGTCGACCATCAGGGAGCCGGTCCTGAACTTCACCTGCTCGCGGCGGATCCCGGGGCCGAGGACGAGCACGCTCGCGTCGGCGCCGGTCGCATCCTCGGGCAGGTCCTGGATGACTTCCACTCCATCGCCGCGATAGAACACATACGTGTCCTTGCCAGCGCCGCCCAAGAGGACGTCCGTTCCCGGGCCGCCCCAGAGAAAGTCGTCGCCTTCCCCGCCGATGAGGATGTCGTCATCCTCGCCGCCGATCAGAATGTCGTTGCCCTTATTGCCCTTGAGCGTATCTTTGCCCGCTCCGGCGTCGAGGTAATCGTCACCCGAGGTGCCAGCGGCGTCGGCCTCAGCCGAGTCACCGTCGATCGTGTCGTTCCCCGCGCCGCCGAGGAGGATGTCGCTCCCCGCCTCCCCGATAATCACGTCCGCGCCATTCCCGCCCTCTACGTAGTCATCGCCAGCGCCCGCGAACACCCAATCGTCACCCGCGCCGGCAAAGATGACGTCCGCCGCGTGCGCGACGCCGAGAGTCACTGTCGCGCCCACGAAATCGACGCGGTAGGTCGTGCCGCCGTCCGCGTTCTGTGTCTCGACCCGGGTCATCGTCCACCCTTGGCTCGCCGAGCCCAGGGATCCGTCGCCGAAGATATTGTCGTTCCCGCCGCCGCCGACGATCACGTCCTCGTCCGCGCCGCCGAGGAGCGCGTCGGCTGTGCTCGTGCCAATGATCGTGTCCCTACCCGTGTCGCCAGAAACCAAGTCGCCGGTTCCCGCGACCGCCGGTGCCGTCTCGCCGCCCGCGATCGCCTGCGGAAGAGTCAAGGTCTGCTCGTCGCTCGTATCCGCGTAGATGACGTCGTCGCCCGTGTTGCCGGAGAGGATGTCGGCACCCTCTCCTCCCTCGACCCAGTCGTTCCCGCCGCCCGCGAGCACGTAGTCGCGCCCTTCGCCCGTGACGATGACATCCCGCCCGCCCGCATCGCTGCTCTGCAAGCCATCGCCGTAGACGACGTCGTCCCCGCCCTGCGTGTCGAAGAACTCCACGTCGCCCGCCGCGCTGCCCAGGAACACGTCGGCCCGGTCGTCCTGTTCGATGTCGGGCCGCCCGTCGGTACCGTCTGCGCGCACCGGATTCCCGAAACCGTCGTCGATGGCCTGTATCCCTGCCTGATTCGGGTCGGCATCGTAGTCCTGCTTGTCGCCGGCGAAGGTGCGCACCACGGTGTCCGGGAACGTGGGCTGATCGACGAGGCGAAGGCCCTCATAGCCCGCCATTTGCGCTTGAGCGAAGTTGTAGTCCCGGATGGTGATCCTGTCGGTGCCGTCCGCGAACGTGACCTCCAAGTCACTTCCGTTGGCCGTAAACGTTGTACCCGCCAAGGTCCATACGCCATCACTCGCCTTGATCCCGAGAGCGAGAGGGGTGCTACCACGAATAACGCGGCCTAAGCCGTCTACATCCTGTATGGTGACGTGCGATGGACGGCCTATTGTGCGGTAAGTGTCGAAGCCTACGCCGCCTGTGGCAATGGCTGAAAATCCCGCTCCATTCGTTGCCTCCATTGCCACGAAAGTCGACGTCGCGCTGGCTACGTCGATTTTCATGACGTCCATGTCGACCAATGCTCGCCCGAAGATGATTTGTTGGTCATCAAAGACGCTGCGAGTGGAAACGATTGCATCAGCGAGCGTCGCCGGATACGTCAGTCGATCGAAGTCGCGCACCACTTCGCGCTGCAGTCCACTCGAGGATACCGGCGAAACCTGCTTCACCCTCAACGAGTGCGACTCTGCCGGCATCGTCATCGTAATAACGCTGCCGTTGTAGAGATTCAGCGTCTGCGTCGTTACTCCGTTTTGAGCACTTGTCGTGGCTGCCGCCACCGTTGCGCTAGCGTTGTCTAGCCGAGCATTAGGCCCCGTCGTGTCCAAGCTGAAGAAGCTCGTGTCACCCGACGGCGTCGTCGTGACATAGTCTGGAGTCCACTGGACCAACCCGTTAGGGAAGAACGCCTCGTCGTGAACGTTTATCGGCGCGCTCGCATCAAATGCGCGGGACACTTGGACGTTCTCGATGGCAAGCCCCGATCTCTTGAAGAAATCAGTGGCCGCCTGCAGCGAGAGCGCTCCGATACCCCGGTCGTAGCCGCCGCCGATGTCGACGTGGTTTCCGTACATCCCGATGGTCGTGACGCCGGGCTGGCTCGAATAGTCAGTCGCTCTAAAGAGGGAGCGGTATTCGTTCCAGCTCTTGATATCGACAATATTTCTCACGTTGGGCGCGAACGCGAGATTGCCCGATACGCCCGTCGTCACCGGATCGAAGATGACTCCAGCGGAGACCCCGACCTGGCCCGGCGCAATCAGTATTTGCTGCGTGTCAGGGTCGATCAATCCCCGTTCATATAAGAGCTGGCTGAAGATGGCAGCGGACGCGTCTCCACGACTGAAAGAAGTCAGCGCCACGGTGACTGAGCCGTCTGCATGGTCAGGATCGCGTAGCCACGCGGATGCCTGAGCGGCAAAATCACTGTAAGCTTTCTCCGCTGTGCTGCTGACTTGCTGGTTTACCGGCAGCAGCCACGTGGCGGGGTTTAGAGATTGTTGGACTCCGGGGTAATATCGGGCAACAACATTGGAGTTAGTTCCTGCGGCCAACTCCACCTGCGCTTCCAGTTCATCCGCGTTCGTCGTGTAGGGATCGCCCGAACGCTCGGGATGGGCGCGGTCGTTGTTTGTGCCGTCGAACGCCGCGAAGAATACAAATTGGTTCGCGTTGATCACGCCAGCCTGCGCGGCAGCGAGTACCGCTTGCGCCTGCTGCTGGTTAGCGCTCAGTACTTGTTGTCTTTGCTCAGCATTCAGACTGACCGTCGTGGGCATGGCGTTCCTCCTCTTCCGCGCCGCAATTACTTCGCTTGGTCGGGGTAGATCGTGATGGTCTTCAAATACTGGTACGGCCTAGGTCCATTCGGCGGCATATCAGGCGGGCGGCGTTCTGGAGTAATCAGATATACGTAGAGCTGCGGCCCTTTGACAATGAAATGGATTCGATGATCGGTGATGTCCGCGGGCAGCCGCCGGCGCAAGTCGACCGTGTCTTCATAGACCTGCCCTGTGCTCTTGATCCGCCATTTCACATATAGGAAGTCGCCTCGCAGCATTTCGCCGGAGATCCCGCCTCTTTGTATCGATCGTCCCTCCTGGCGCAGGTACTCCGGATTTCTAGTCGGGCGTTGCTTCGAATCGCCATAGCGATAGTCGAGTAGCTCGGCATCGGGACTATCTGTGATGGCATCAAAGCTAAAGGAGTGGTCCACCAGCGATGCCGAAGCGCATGCCGAGAGGGCAACGGCTCCGACTACCGCAAGCAGGCGTATGAATCTCCGAGGAGTCGACATAGCCAGAGCAAATACGACTCTCGATAGGCTTACAAACAATGTTCCTGCGTGTGCCATCGTTCTATCGTAGTGAAGTATAGGGAACGTTTTGCGAATGATGGGCCGAGATCAACCGTCATTGCCGCGAACGAATCAGGGCTGCAACGACAAGAGCATTCCCCCTTTGTTCTGAAATATCACGGCGAAACGATTCAATAGCAGGACAACGCGATTAATCGCGCCGTACAAACTCATAAATCGTTCGGAAATTTTTCTTTCCGCTCGCGAGTAGATTCGCTAGATTGGCGACGGAGGATGCAGATGAGCGACGCGTCTCTTGTCCCGTTGTCCGCCCTCGAATTGCGCGACGCGGTGCGCAACTCGAAGCCCTACGATCCGATGCGGTTGAGTCGCGTCCTCGGCGTCGACGAGCGCTCCGGGCTCATCGAGGTGCAGGCGCACACGCCGTGGAGAGCCATCGCCGATCGCCTTCGCCCGGGCGATCCACAGGCAGAGAGCACTCGCACGACGATGAGCACGGTCGGCGAGAGCATCGCCACCAACGCCGCGGGACCGGACGGGCGTCCGGCCGTCGTGCATGTGGAGGCGCTCACGATGGTCACACCCGACGGCGACTTGCGGCGCGTCAGCCGGCACGCCCATCGCGAGCTCTTCGCCCTCATCGTCGGCGGCCACGGCCTCTTCGGCGCGCTCTATAGCGTGATGCTACGCGTCGACACCATGTCGCAATCTGTCGAGAAGCAAAGTCCGCCCGAGAGAATTGGCGCCGCCTGCGACGG
>Ga0137410_10000259_pt1 | contig 37626 bp, 29 predicted proteins | sample CZODoug1_16funga_FD_108878 | JGI IMG/M metagenome (GOLD analysis project Ga0137410, IMG submission 108878) | Vadose zone soil fungal communities from Angelo Coast Range Reserve, California, USA - CZODoug1_16fungal (Illumina Assembly) | ecosystem: Environmental > Terrestrial > Soil > Vadose zone... | reverse complement strand
GATCGGGCCAAAAACGTCCACCCGATTTCGATCTCGCTTTTGTTTTTGTCGTATCCGTGGAATCGCGACGAACCAATGATCTGGCCGTCTTTGGAATCAGTGGCGGTCAGGGCTCCACCGGATTCCAATGCCTCGCGAAAGAATCCCGTGAAAACCTCTTCCTTGTAACGGTCATTGCTCGGATGTTGTTCCCAAATCAGAGGATCTGAAGCTACGGCAAAAAGGTCGTGAAAATCCTCTGGTCGAAGCGGTCTGAGTTCGAGAAGGTCGCCTTTCAACGTAGGTTGGAGATCAAACGACATAGGCTGCTGAACCCTAATCTCATCTACTTTCCCATCAGCAGCTTTGCGATAGTCGCCAGTTGCATGTTGGACGTGCCTTCGTAAATCTTTCCGATCTTCGCGTCGCGCCAGTATTTTTCCACCGGATAATCCTTGGTGAAGCCGTATCCGCCATAAATCTCGACCGCCAGTGAAGTCACGCGTTCGGCCACCTGCGACGCAAATAGCTTGGCCATCGCGGCTTCTTTCACAAACTCCACACCCGCGTCTTTCATACGCGCGGCGTTGTAGACCATGAGCCGGGCCGCTTCGATCTCGGTTGCCATCTGCGCAATCTGAAACTGGATCCCCTGGAATTCCGAGATTGGCTTGCCGAACTGCTTGCGTTCCTGCGCATACTTCGAGGCATACTCCCATGCGCCGCGCGCTACGCCCAACATCTGTGCGCCGATGCCGATGCGCCCTTCGTTGAGCGTCTCGATGGCAATCTTGTAACCCTTACCCACTTCGCCGAGGACATTCGCAATCGGAACGCGACAATCTTCCAGAATCAACTCACAGGTGGAGGAAGCGCGAATTCCGAGCTTGTCTTCTTTCTTGCCGACGGTGAATCCCGGAAAATTCCTTTCGATCAGAAACCCGGTAATCCCTTTGTAGCCCTTGGACGCATCCACGGTCGCGAACAAGATGAACAAGCCGGCTTCTTTGGCGTTCGTGATCCAGAGCTTTCGTCCGTTGAGGACGAAATCGTTTCCTCTTAGCTCCGCTCTGGTTTGGAGGGCGAACGCATCCGATCCGGAGCCGGCCTCACTCAAGGCGTAAGCGCCGAGTGTGTCAGCCGTCATCTTAGGCAAGTAGCGTTTTTTCTGCTCGTCATTCGCCCAACGAAGGATGGCATTGGCTACCAGCGTATTCTGCACGTCTACAATCACGCCCGCGGAAGCGTCCACACGCGAAAACTCTTCCACCGCGAGAATCGCTTCGAAAAACTTGCCGCCGGCCCCGCCGTATTGCTCGGGAATCTCAATCCCCATCAGACCGAGCTGGAAAAACTGCTCGAGCAACGCGTGATCGAACACCGCTTTTTCGTCCATCTCTTTTGCCAGCGGACGAATTTTTTCCTCGGCAAACCGGCGAACGTTGTCGCGAAACAGGATTTCATCTTCACTGAGACTGGTCAGCGGAGCGGGACTTGCAAGCTGCAAAGTTTCCGGCATGAATTCACCTTCTTGTAGAGACGGGCAATCCCCAAGAGTGTCTAAAATTAGTCCAAATTAGATTGAGTGAAAACGGGCTGTTCGTCAACATCACGCGGTGCTGACCGGAGGCAAAGCCTCCGGTCTGGCGCGAGCGCGCCGCTTTGCACTTGAGCCAGGCGCGATCCTGTGGTGGATCGCGCCTGCCCGTCTCTCACTTAGTCCTGAAGGGTTCCGACGCTTAATCCGCTGCCGCAGTAGTGCCAGCGTTTGTCTTGGCTGTTTCCGCCTGGCGCAGCCGCACCGAGCGGTTGGACGGCAGGCCCGCATCCCGAATCTTATAGAGCAGCGCGCGATAGCTGATGCTCAAGGTTCGCGCCGCCTGCTTCCGATTCCAATGGTGCTGTTGCAGAACTTTCAGGATGACCTTGCGCTCCAGTTCGCGTACTGCCTGGCGCGTCATCTTCTTCAATGAGATGGGGCCATCGAACGAAATTTCCGGATTGAAATAGTCGGGCTCGCGCGCCACCAGGTCGTTGGTGATGACTTCTTCCTGACCCAAAATCACGTAGCGCTTAATCAGGTTTTCCAGTTCCCGGATATTTCCCGGCCAGTGATACTTCTGCAACACGCTCATCACTTCGTTCGACACGGGACGGGCGCGGCAGTTGTATTTGCGGTTGTAGTATTCGAGGAAGTAGTTGGCCAGATCCTCGATGTCGCCGCGGCGTTCGCGCAGGGACGGCATGCGCAAGTTCACGACATTGATGCGGTAATACAGATCCTGACGAAAACTGCCGCCTTCAATCTCCGCCTCCAGATTGCGGTTGGTGGCACACACGACGCGCACTTCGACTTTCTTGTCTTCCTGGGCGCCGATCCGGCAGAACTGGCCGTCCTGCAAAAGCTGGAGCAGCTTGGATTGGAGCGAGAGGTCGAGTTCCGAAATTTCGTCGAGAAAAAGGGTTCCGCGGTGAGCCAACTCGACCCGGCCGGGCTTCGCCCCAAATGCGCCGGTGAAGGCTCCCTTCTCATAGCCGAACAGTTCGCTTTCGAGCAGCGTGCCGGGTATGGCGGGACAGTTCACTTTGACCAGCGGCCCGTTCTTCCACGGAGATAGTCCATGGATGAGCCGCGCGATGATGTCTTTGCCAGTGCCGCTCTCGCCATGGATCAGAACGGGAACGTTGGCTGCCGCTACCTTAGACAGCTGGGAGCGGACTGCTAGCATCGGCTCAGAATGACCGAAAACGATGTTCTCCGGGGGAATTTCGCCGAGGGACTGTGCCAGCGAGCCGAACTGAAGGTTGCTCATAATCCTGGAGCCTCATGGGGTGAATGCTACCCGCGTGCACTAAAAGTGCATCCCGAGCACCAAACTACTGATGGTTACCAGCAAGCGTCGTAAAATCGCTGTAAGTTGCCCCTGATGTGCAGGTTAAAGATCACTGCCCAGGGTAACTTCGAGGTGACCCAAGGTCTCGGGAAGCTCGTCCAGGGGAGGGACAGCGTAGGAAAAACATTTCACACCGCAGAACTAGCTTTTCTCAATCGTGAACGAGGGATCGCTGCCCTATTCGTGCTCAAGGGACGCACGAACTTCACTCCCAATAGATGGTAATCGTTCAAATGAGCGACCCAAACAGTGCGTGCCCGCATGGCTCGGGAGGGTCGATAAATGCCATCCGCCGAACCAATGGGTGCGGCGGGAATTTCGAGGGAAACCGGGCTAGCCTTGGCCAAAGCGCGCCGGACTAACACCAATGCGCCTCCGGCCGAGATATTAACCGCAGTGGCGAACTCCAGCGATTCTTTGCCCTTATCGTCCTTGCTGCGGACGAAAACCGGAATGGCAAGCTGAAGCCTTGCCCATTTACGCTGTTCTTTCCTGGGGGAGTTCGCGCTCACTGTCCGGACCGCCGAAAACAAGTAGAAACACCCGATTGTGCCGCAGATTGGGGGCCAAACCTCGGATCGTCCCAAAGCGCTATGGGTAGTCCGTCAAACCTCGCTACCGCAACGGGAATTGGCGGAATAGCAACTTTCTACCAAATTTGGAATTCCCGGCCAGGAATTAATGGGAAGTGCAACATTTTACTCATCCGTGCCGCCCGAATGCATTTCCGATTGACAGTAACAGTCAGCTGACATAGCATGAGTTCACTCTCGTTCTGATGGTAGCTGGTTCCCTCCCCTTTATAGTTCATTGACGCAGGATTCCCTGATGGCCGCAACGCCCGACAAAAGTCTAGTGCCGCCCATTGGAGGCGCTCGCGCAGAAGGTCGTATCCCTCCGTCCGGCACCGCTGCCGCGCGAAGCGACTCTTCCGTCGACGTCACACGTGAATACGAACAATTGCGCGATCGTTTCCGGCGCACAACCATTGCGTTGAGCTCGGCGGCGCACGACCTGAAAACCCCTTTAGCGATCCTGAATGGCTACACCGAAGTGCTGCAAAGCGAAAAGCTGGGTCCATTGAATGAACGCCAACGCGAAGTGCTAAAAGATATGTCTTCGAATGGACAGCGCCTGCAACACTTCATCCAGGATTTTCTGACGTTCAGTGTGCTCGAGACCGGCGAACTTCGTATGCACTACGAGCTCGGTGATATGAACGTCTCGCTCTCCGAAGTCTGCCGGTTGTGGTCACCTCGTTTTCAGGAGCGCGGTCTCGCCCTCTATTTTCTGGCCAACGAAAAAATCAGTCCACTGCCGATGGACTCGGCCAAGATCCAGCGCGTGATCTCCAATCTTCTCGAGAACGCATCGAAGTTCACGCCCCAAGGCGGCACGGTGTGGCTGCACGCGGAACCTTACGTATGGGAGCGGCGCGCCACCAGCAAACCGACCGTGGCTGGGGAACGTCGCCGACAAACGACGGGTGCACCGAATGCGGTCAAAGTGAGTGTTTCCGACACCGGTCCCGGTATCTCCCCCGAATACCATTCAGAAATTTTCGATGACTTCTTTCGCCTGCCGGGCAGCGAGGCTTCCGAGGGCATGGGCCTGGGACTGGCCATCGCCCGCCGCCTCGTGCATGGCATGGGTGGAAAGATCTGGGTAGAAAGCGAAGCGGGAGCGGGCTGCAAGTTCTCCTTCTTGATCCCGTTCAGCCCAATCACGAACAGTTCTTCACGAGGGTCGAGCCGATGAGCGAAGCCAACATCCTGCTGGTGGACGACGAACCGGGGATGCTGCGGTATATCCGGACGCTGCTGGAGGTGGACGACTACAAAGTCGAGACCGCAACCACCGGCGAAGAAGCAGTCGCGCGAGTGCAGAAGGGGCTGCATCCCGACCTGGTGCTACTCGACCTCCTCATGCCTGGGATCGATGGATTGGAGACGCTCGAGCAACTCCGCCAGATCAAGCCCGGATTGAAGGTTGTCATGCTCTCCTGCGTGAACGACACTCGCAAGGTCGTTCAAGCGATGCGGCTCGGCGCCCATAACTATCTGACGAAGCCCTTCCAGAAAGCCGAGCTCGACGCTGTCATCGATCAATGCATCGGCGAGGCCAAGGGCGAGAGTTACGCGGGCGACGTCGAGGAACTTTGTGACGACGTGTTTTTCGTCGCGGCCAGCCCGGCGATGAAAAAGATTCGCTCCCAAGCGGCGCTAGTCGCGAACGTCGATATTCCTGTCCTGCTGCTGGGCGAAAGCGGCACCGGCAAGGAAGTGCTGGGACGCCTGATTCATAAGCTTTCCCAGCGTGCTCATCGTACGTTCCTGAAAGTGAACTGTGCGGCCGTGCCGGCGGACCTTCTCGAAAGCGAATTGTTCGGTTACGAGGCGGGCGCTTTTACGGGCGCCACTCATCCCAAGCCGGGCAAGTTTGAGCTTTGCAACAAAGGCACAATCCTGCTCGATGAAATCGGTGAAATGCCGCCGCTGCTCCAGGCCAAGCTGCTGCACGTATTACAGGACCAGCAGTTCTCCCGCCTCGGTAGCCGCTCGGTGATCAAAGTGGACGTGCGCATCCTAGCCGCTACCAACATCAACATTCCGGAAGCCCTCGCCACCAAGCGTCTGCGCGAGGATCTTTACTACCGGCTCAACGCTTTCACCATGTCGTTACCGCCGCTGCGCGAGCGCAAGGAAGAGATTCCGATTCTGTTGAAGCACTTTATGGCGCGCATGTCGGAATTGTATGCGCGATCTCCGTTGCCGCTTTCGCCGGCGATGATGGACGCTTGCTTGAAACATCCCTGGCCGGGCAACCTGCGCGAATTAAGTAATTTCGTGAAGCGCTATCTCGTGCTGGGAGACGAAACCCTGGCGGTCGCTGAACTTCAGCCCAAGCCGGATAGCGGCAATGGTCTCCACGTGGATTCCGCCGGCCGATCGGTGGTTGCCAGTGCTGAGGCCGGAGGCGGCGCGGGTGGTCTGAAGTCGCTCGCTCGCAACGCCAAAGACGAAGCCGAAGCGGAAGCCATTTCCCGAGCTCTGGAAGAGACCAATTGGAATCGAAAACAAGCAGCCGTGCTGCTCAAGATCAGCTACAAGGCATTGCTCTACAAAATCCGTCAGTATGGCATCGCTCAAAGCCGCAGCACTCACCGGCTGTCCGCCGGCGCATGACCTAGCTGTCCAGCGCGCGGCTGAAGCCGACATTCATTTGACGGGTTTGCGGCACGAGTAAAACTCGTGCCCTCCCGCAAAATCAATTCCAAACACTGCGGCACGAAGTGAACTCCGTGCCCTTCCCGAAAACCTGCGAGGCAGGGGAGTTGTTCCGCAGACTGTGAGCCGGGCAATCATCCAACTGCTTGCGGTTACTCCTGTTCGGCTGGCGCGAAGAAAACCAGAACTTCCAACTCTTCCTGAATGTCGTAGAACCGGTGTTCCGCGCTCGCTTCCACGAAGATCACCGCGCCCGCGTGTACCTCGGCATGCTCGTTTGCGATCTGCATTCGAGCGCGTCCGCGCACCACATAATACATTTCGTCTTCACGATGCGGCTTCTGCGGATCGTTACCGCCCTTGGCCAGAACGTAGACTCCAGCGCTCATCGCTGGGACGCGAAGAAATTCCAGATAAAGTTTGCCTTTCGCGGCGCGTTGCAGGTTGAGATCGTCAATATGGAAGAAGTGAATCATGGATGGAAGCGCCTAAAGGTGCGTTGTTCTCCAGCTAATTCCGGCAGCGCCAAAGCGATGCCCTGATACGAAGCGAGTTCTGCCCTTCGAGTCTGAATCGCAGCAGGAGACGCGGCAAGCCACGTCTCTACCGATGTTGCCTCTGAGAACTGAGAACTGTTTTCTAGCCAATCGCTCCGCGAAAAAAGATGTCTGTGTATTGACGAACAATCGCTTCGCCAGTGAGCGGGCCGCCGGGCTTGTACCACTGATAGATCCAGTTGATCATCCCGACCAGCGCGAAGGTGGCGGCGCGGGGCATGACCTGCGAAGCTGAATTGCGTTGCCGCTGTATGTCGGCAATCAGGTTCTCGACGAAATGTACGTAGTCTTTCTTGCGCGCGTTGATTTTGCGCCGGAAGCCCGCCGGCAGCGGATGATTCTCATGCAGCATGACCGTAATCTCGCGGTCTTCCTCGCTGAGCACCACTTCAATATGCAGCCGGATCAGCGTGCGCAGCCGTTCTTCGGCGCCTTCGATACGGCGCGCGGCATTGATAACCCGTTCCTCGGTAATGTCCATGGCGTGCGACATGATGTGGAACAGGATTTCGTCTTTCGATTGGAAATGATGGTACAGTCCGCCCTTCGACAGCTTCATGGCGGCCGCCACGTCGTTCATCGACGTAGCATCGTAGCCTTGCTGCTGAAACAACCGGGCGGCCGCGCGCAGAATTTCCTGCCGGGGCTCGATGATCGCTTCGCGGTTCATCACCAAAGATGGTATCGCGGAACCGGGCTGAGCGTCAGGTAGGAACTCTCGCCGCTTTTAAGGAAGCTATAATCGGCAGGAATGCGACAGTTCTTCCGGATGCTTTTGCTGGCGCTGGTGTTGTTGATGGTGGCGCTGGTCTCGGCGCTGACGGCGATGAGAATTGCTATTCATGGGCGCGAAGTTGCGATCCCTAAGTTGGTCGGCATGACTCCGCCGGAGGCGCAGCGCGCAGTGGCGGCACTTGGTCTCGATGTGGTGGTGGAGCGGCAGTTTTATAGTCCGGAGATCGCCGTGGGCAGAATCATGTCGCAGGCGCCAGCGGCAGGAGTGAAAGTACGGCGGGGATGGGCGGTTCGTGTGGCCCAGAGTCTTGGGCCGCAGCGGGTGGCGATTCCCGATGTGACTCGACAGAGTGAACGCGTCGCTGAATTAAATGTTCGACGGCGTGGGCTGGATCTGGGATCGATGGCGCAGGTGAATCTGGCCGACGCGGCGGCCGATCAGGTGGTGTCGCAGAGTCCTCCGGCGAATGCCAGCGGAGTGTCGGTGCCGAAGATCAGTTTGCTGGTTAGTCGCGGGCCGGAACCAGCGTCCTTCGTGATGCCGAATTTTGTGGGACAGCCACTGGGTAGTGTGACGGTTGCGCTCCAGGATGCGGGGATCAAGGTGGGGAAAGTCAGTGTTGTGCCAGCGGCTCCTCCTGCCGATGTGCTGGCGGCACCGGCTCCACCGGTTCCTGCTCCGCCGCCGGGAGCGGCGAGCATGATTGTGACGCAGAGTCCCGGGCCGGGGCAGAAGGTTGTGGCGGGTGGGACAGTAAGTTTTGAGGTGCGGTAGTGTAACGGAGTAGTGCTCGCTTCGTCATTTCCCCTCTTAGTTGATTGTCATCCTGAGCGAAGCGAAGGACCTGCTTTCGCGGCGAACCAAGAAAAGCAGGTCCTTCGCCTCGCTCAGGATGACATTTTGTTTTTGTTTTTTTGGCGGAACGCTCAGGATTTCGCGGGGCGCTCGATGATAGCGGCGAAGAATCCATCGCAGGGATGAACGCCGGGAATAGTTCTTAAATAGGGGCCTCTCAGCAGAGAATTGAGATCCTTCCAGACTAGTTCACCGGAGCGCTCAAGCTGTCGCAGTTCTTCCCGGCAATCGACCAGCTTGAATCCAGTCAGGTCGGCTAACGCAGCGTTCACTACGTCCTTATTCTCTTCGCGCTCCAACGAGCAGGTGGAGTAAAGCAGGCGTCCGCCGGGAGCGAGATGGTTGAGAGTGGATTGCAGAATTGCAATTTGCCGCGCTTGAAGATCGAACAGGTCGTCGGCAGTGAGGCGCCATTTTATTTCTGGATTTCGGGCCAGAGTGCCGGTGCCGGAGCAGGGGACATCAGCGAGAATGCGATCGAATCCGGGATGGAATGGTAAGTGACGGGCGTCGGCGGCCAACACATGCACGTTGGTGGAGGTCGTCAGTTCGCGTAGCAGACGAGCGCGGTGCGGATGCAGATCAGACGCGAAGACTTGCGCGCGCGGATTTTCTTTTGCGAGCAACGCGGTCTTGCTACCGGGAGCGGCGCAACAATCCAAGATTGATTGTCCGTTGCCCAGTAACAGGGCGACCAGTTGCGAGGCTTCGTCGTGAATCGAGGCGCGGCCATCCCGAGAGGTTTGCGTCCTACTTACATCGCCCGATTCGACGCGGCGGGCGGCCGATAACAGCAGGCCCGGTGAGAGTTCGATGCCAGCTTGCGAGAGTTCGTTGGCAGTTTGATCGTCTTGAACGTGGATGGCGGTAGGTGGAATTGCCTGGTCGTGAAGGCAAATCTGGTGCGCGGTTGCGCGGCCATAGGTGGCCGCCCAGCGCTCGACCAGCCAGTCGGGATGCGCGGAGATTGCGGCTAGTGTCTTTGGGTCGCTTGCGTTGTGGATTTCGCTCGCAATGTCGGGTGCGTGAATCGTGGGGATTTTTCTTAAGACTGCATTTACGAATGACGCAGCAGAACGTTTGCGCGCTGCTTTCACAATTTCTACGCTCTCGAATATCGCGGCGTGTGCGGGGACTCTGGACAGGAACTGCAATTGATAGACGCCCATCCGGAGAGCGGTTAGAACTTCGAGATCCAGGCGCGGCAATTTCTGCGACGAAGCGGCGGCGATTTTTTGGTCGAGTACGGAACGCCAGCGCAGGACGCCCATAACTAGTTCGGTGGCCAGTCCGTGGTCGGAGGGTGAGAGCAGTGCGCTGCGATCCGAGTGCAGTAGTTCGGAGGCGTAGGATTGGTCGCGCTCGGCCCTCAGAAGAATCTGGAATGCGACGGTGCGGGCTGGGCTGACGGGCATGAATAATTATGTGGAACGAAAATTTGTGCCGTCCCTACGGACTCGGCTATGATTTTGCGACTACCCGCACTTCCGTGCCGGCTTTCGTGGCTGCTGTCTGTGCTTTGGCCAAAGGTCGCGCTGCGCAGCCTATTCTCCCAGTTTTTCCCCGGATTGTGGGTGGTAGCCGTTCACGAAGTCACGGGCTGACATGCGACGTTTGCCTTCGGGTTGAACTTCCATCAATTCAAGGGCGGTCTTCTCTCCGCAGACGGCTACGAGACGCGTTGACTCAATCGAGAGTTCACCTAGCGCCAATTCAAGGGACTGATTGATGGGATGGGCACGGTGGATCTGAAGGTGGCGCCCTCGGAAGAGAGTGTGGGCTCCGGGCCAGGGCTGGAATCCGCGCAGACGATTGAAGATTTCAGTCGCGGTGCGATGGAAGTCGATGCGGCCATCATTTTTGGTCAGGATGGGAGCCACGGTCGCTTTAGAATTGTCCTGCGGGGTTGGGCGGATTTGTCCACTCTCTAGAGTGCGCAGGGTCTCGACCATGAGGTCGGCGCCCATGGAGGCGAGTTTCGGCCCTAACGTTTCGGCGTCATCTTCGGAAGCGATGGGAAGTTCCTGCTGCATGAGGATGTCGCCGGTATCGAGTCCGGCATCGATGCGCATGGTGGTCACGCCGGTTACGGATTCTCCCTGGGCGATGGCCCACTGAATAGGCGCGGCGCCGCGATATTTGGGCAGTAGCGACGCGTGCAGGTTGAGATTGCCGAGGCGGGGGAGATCGATCATCCACTGTGGGATGATGCGGCCGTAGCCGACGACAATGATTGCGTCGGGATGAAGCGCGGAGAGTTGCTGCCGAAATTCTTCTTTGTTCTTGATCTTGTCGGGCTGGACCACGGGAAGGCCCAGGCGCAGGGCGCACTCTTTTACGGGAGAGATCGCTAGTTCCATACCGCGTCCGCGGGGACGGTCTGGTTGGGTGACAACCAGAGGCACGGAATGGCCGGCCTCGACCAGTCTTTCCAGGGTCGGAACGGCGAAGCGCGGAGTGCCAGCGAAAACTAAGAGCATAGGTCAGGGGTCACAGGTCAGGGCTCACAGGAAAATCACAACACGACTCGCGGATGTTTTCTGTACGAGCGTTCCAAGTCTAGCGGCCATTGACCTGCTCTCCTACCATTCTCCTACTTTCACCAGTTTCTTGATCTTCCGCTTGATCAGGTCGCGTTTCAGGGCGCTGATGTGGGAGATGTAGAGTTTGCCGTTCAGGTGGTCGGTTTCGTGTAAGAAGGCGCGGGCGAGCAGCTCTTCGCCGGTATGTTCGGAAAATTTGCCGGTCAAATCTTGCGCGCGCACCGTTACCGTCTTGGCGCGAGTGACGTCTTCGCGAAAGTCCGGGATGCTCAGGCAGCCTTCGGTGCCGCGCTGGCGGCCTTCTTTTTTTATGATCTCGGGATTAACGAGGACTAGCTTTGCCCGGGGATCGTCTTTGAAAGTTACGTCTACTACAGCCACCCGTTTCGAGATGCCGATCTGGGGAGCAGCCAGGCCTACGCCATGGGCCGCGTACATGGATTCGAACATGTCTTCAACCAGTTTCTTGAGGTCCTCGTCGAAGCTCGTGATGATCGCCGCCGGTTTCTCCAGCACGGGGTCGCCAAATTTTACGATGGGATGAATCATCTTAAATTTCAGTAGTTTTTCAGTTGGTCGAGATAGCCCTGGAAATTGCGCTTTGTTTCGCGCATCGAGTCGCCGCCGAATTTTTCCAGGGCGCAGCAGGCTAGAGTCAGCGCAACCATAGCTTCGCCAGCTACACCGGCGGCCGGCACTACGCATACATCGGAGCGTTCGTAGGCGGCTTTCACGGGCTCGCGGGTGGTGAAGTCTACGGATTGCAGTGGTCGGCGAAGCGTTGAGATCGGCTTGAGATAACCTCGCACGCGGATTTCCTGACCGTTCGAGACGCCGCCTTCGATGCCGCCGGCATTGTTTCGCGTGCGGGTGAAGCCGCTTGCTCCGGACGACTTCTGATATCCGATTTCATCGTGTACAGTGGAGCCGGCAGAATAGGCAGCGTGAATGCCGGTTCCTATTTCAACCGCTTTCACGGCTTGCAGCGACATGACGGCGGCGGCGAGCAGGGCGTCCAGACGCTCGTCCCATTGCACGTAGGTGCCGAGGCCGGGAGGAACATTGTGGGCCACGACTTCGAAGACGCCGCCGACGGAATCGCCAGTGCGCAGAACTTTGTCGACTTCTTCTTTCATGCGCTGCTCGGCTTCGGGATCGGCGCAGCTGAGGAGCACTTCTTCCTTGCGGGAGATCTGTTCAATTTGATCCCAGGCGATTTCCCGATCGGCAATAGAAGCGGATCCAACAGCGATTACATGGCTCAGAACTTCGATTCCTAGTTCTCGCAAGAAAAGTTTAGCAAGCGCGCCGATGGCGACTCGAGCGGCCGATTCTCGGGCGGACGCGCGCTCCAGAACGTAGCGGGCTTCGGGGAAATCGTATTTCAGAGCGCCCGCCAGGTCGGCGTGTCCGGGGCGGGGCGAGGCTACGCGCTTGTGCTTTTCGGGATCGCCGGACTCCACGGGTAGAGACTCTTTCCAGTTTTGCCAATCGCGATTTTGGAGGGTGATCGCGATGGGCGAGCCGATCGTCTTGCCGTGGCGCACTCCAGAGAGGATGTGCGCAGTATCACGTTCGATCTTCATACGGCCGCCGCGGCCGAAGCCTTGCTGACGGCGCCATAGTTCGCGGTCCACGAATTCCTGGTCAATTGCCAGGCCAGCGGGCAGTCCGGAAATGAACGCAACCAGCGCCTCGCCGTGGGACTCTCCGGAAGTGAAGTAGCGCAGCATGGGGAACATGGCATTGTAAATGAAAGGAGAAAAATGAAGCTTTTTCGTCGATTTTGGAGCGGTCGGTGCGCGGGAACGGCTACAATTGGGGTATCGTATTTTGAGTGGAAGCGGAAGGATCTACTTCCGGCTCCGACGCGTCTGCTTCGTCTGAATTTCGCCGCGAGGAGTTTGTTTGGTGTTCTCTCCGAAGTCTGATCCGTTCCGATTTGACGGCAGCAAGAAAATCCGGTGCGTGCTAGCCGACGATCACACGTTGCTGCGCGATGGTGTGCGCCGACTGCTGGAAGAGGCTCCGGATTTTTCCGTGGTGGGCGAAGCGGCGGATGCCAGCGAAGCGCTGAAGTTGGTAATCGAGCATCGTCCGGATATCGTGCTGCTGGATATTTCCATGCCTGGCATGTCTTCGTTTGAAGCGGCCCGGCTGATTGAGGAACATTGTTCGGGCACGCGCATCGTCTTTCTCACCATGCATGAGGATCAGGAGTACCTGACGCAGGCGCTGCGTTCGGGAGCGAGCGGGTATCTGCTGAAAGATACCCCCGCGCCGCACTTGTTGCATGCGCTGCGCAATGTGCATCGGGGCGAACGGTCCTTGAGTCCTCGCATCCTGCGGCAGTTGCAGGAGGCGGACTCGGGGCGACGGCGTCCGGACCGGACGACGTTGACTCCGCGGGAGCGCGAAGTGATGAAGCTACTGGCGGAGGGTCAAACCGTTCGTCAGGCGGCCGGGCAACTGGGAGTCAGCACCAAGACGGTCGAAGCGCACAAATTTAATCTCATGCGCAAGCTCGACATCCACAACAAAGCGCAACTGGTAACGGTGGCAATCCGGAAGAAGATTGTCAGCGCGCCGATTCCGATGTAGGGGTGGATATCGAGGCGGAACAGTTTGCGGAAAGATTCCGGCGACAGGCAGGTATTCGGGAAGGGCACGACTTCGAGTCGTGCCGCCAACGACACACCATAAATGGCGGCTTTTTAGCCGCCGAGGTTTGTGTGCGGCAGCCGGATCAGTCTCTCACCCCATGTGCCAAATGCTAAGTGCTGATTCTTAATCATACTTCTCATACAAAATCTGCTTGCGATCCCACCTCAGCGACTTCAAGAAGTCGCGATTTGCACTGACCATCTTATCGAGCCCGCAGATGTAAGCGTACATATCGGTTCGGTTGCCGACGATTTCTGGTAAGTGTTGTTGTACATATCCGCGCAGCCCTTGCCAGTCCGAGCCTCCGCGGCTGAGGGTGGGTAGAAAATGAAAATTGGAGTGCTCCGCAGCGAACCGCTCGAACTCCTCGCGATAGTAGATGTCCTGCTCGTAACGCACGCCGAACAACAGCCAGAATTTGCGTCCTTCATGCCGGGATGGATCCGCCAGCAACCAGTGAAGCATCGAGCGAAAGGGAGCGATCCCGGTTCCAGTCGCAATAAAGACCGTGTCCCGCAAGGGCGGACGGAGAATGAAGCTTCCGAACGGTCCTTGAAAAGTAATTTCACCACCCTCGGCCAAATCGCAGAGGTGGTTCGACATGAACCCGTCCGGCACGCGATTCAGACAGAAGGCAAAGCGGACATCATCCGAGGGTGGCGATGCAATCGAATACGCGCGCGTGATTTCCTCACCGTCAGGCTTCGAAGCTGTAAGCGAAAGCCATTGACCGGGAACAAAGCCGAGGCGGGGAACGCCCTGCGCCTCAAATTCCAGATGCCAGGTAAATTCCGAAAGAGACGTCGAGCGAACCAGCGAGGCCCGTAGCGTTTGAAATTGTGCCATTCGCTATTTGGATGACATAGAGCAGCGCTTGGAGTCAGCAAACTCGGTTCCTGAAGGGGCAATGAAAAATAAGACTTTCGAATCGGCGTGCACTCTGTGGTAGAGACGGGGCTTGCCCCGTCTCCGCCGCGATCAGCGACGCCGCTGCCGACGAAGACGCGGCAAGCCGCGTCTCTACGAAGAGCATGGGACAAGTTCACGCCACGGATTATTTCCCCGCAAGGATCCCGTCGATTTTCTGCAACTCTTCGCTCGCGAACGCCAGATTTTTGAGCGCGGCGACGTTGTCATCTACCTGCGAAACCTTACTGGTTCCGACCAGCGCGCTGGTGACGCGCGGATCGCGCAGCACCCAAGCGACAGCCATCTCGGCCAACGATTGTCCGCGCTGTTGCGCGACCATGTTCAAGTTCCGCAGCATCGACACTTTGCGCTCGTCGATATCTTTCTTTTTTAGGAAAAAGTCGCGCGACGCGCGCGAGTCGGTGGGAATCCCTTGCAGATAGCGATCCGACAGCAAACCTTGCGCCAGCGGACTGAACACGATGCAGCCCACGCCTTCCGTTCCGAGCACATCCAGCAAACCCTGCTCAGGATCGCGGACCAGCATCGAATATTTCGGCTGATGAATCAGGCACGGTGTTCCCAGCGCGCGCATGATCTTGACGGCCACGGCAGTTTGCTTTGCGTTATACGCGGAAATGCCCGCGTAGAGCGCCTTCCCGGCCCGCACTGCCGTGTCGAGCGCGCCCAGCGATTCTTCCATCGGCGTCTCCGGATCGGGCCGGTGATGATAGAAGATGTCTACGTACTCCAAGCCGATGCGCTTCAGGCTCTGATCGAGGCTGGCCAGAATGTACTTGCGCGACCCCAGATTTCCGTACGGTCCCGGCCACATGTCCCAGCCCGCCTTGGTCGAAATGATGAGTTCGTCGCGGTAGGGGACGAAATCCTTCTTCATGATCTGGCCGAAATTTTCTTCCGCCGATCCATACGGCGGCCCATAGTTGTTGGCCAGGTCGAAATGCGTAATCCCGAGATCGAAAGCCCGGCGCAGCATTGCGCGCGCGTTTTCGAAATTGTCCACCCCGCCGAAGTTGTGCCACAGACCGAGCGAGATGGCGGGAAGCTGAATACCGCTGCGTCCGGAGCGGCGATATTGCATGGAGTCATAGCGTTTGAGGTCTGGTACGTACAAGGTCGGGTCTCCTGGGCGAAAGGGCATATTTCGAGAGACAAGATTATAGCGCCCCGAGAAAGTTGTTGAAATGTCACCCCTATACTCGCCGCCTGTTGGTTTTTGGCGCCAAGCAGCCCTAAGGCATTGCGATCGTGTATGCTTTGCAAAACCGTGTCACGGTTTCTCGCAACTCATGGTCGAGTGATTCCAGTGCGCGGACAGCGATGCTGTCTGGCACGCCTCCGTAGAAAGCGCCCGCGATTCCACCCGTGATACACGCCAGAGTGTCGGCGTCGCCACCAAGAGAAATGGCCAATCTGACAGCGTCCTCATAATCCGTCGAGTCGAGAAAAGCAGTGATGGCCTCGGGAACCGTTTCCTGGCACGACTCGTTGAACGAGTAGGTCGGCCGAATCATGGCGGTTGTTCGACTCAAGTCGTAACCGAACCGCCCTTCGATCATGCGACGGATGTTGCGCTTCGCTTCGCCCTGACGGGCAAGGAATGTAGCCGCTGCGGTAGCCTGCGCTCCTCGAACGCCTTCTGGATGGTTGTGCGTCACTTCCGCGCTGGTCTTCGCTTCCTTCAGGACCTCTTCCAGCGTTTCAAACGCGAAGGCAATGGCGCCGACCCGCATTGCGGCACCGTTACCCCAGCTGTTATAGGGCTCGAGTGAGCCGGATTCTACCCAACGCCAGAATCCCATGCCGTAACATCGGTCGGGATATTTCTTGGCGTAGGCACGGAATTTATCGACATAGGAAGAGCCCGTCAGCAAGCAATCAGCAACGGCGACCGAAAGGACGGTGTCGTCCGTAAACCGGCTTCCCTCAACAAAGAGAGGAAACTCCTTGGTCTTTTGCCCCAGGAATTCGTGAACCGAGCCTATGACATCACCGGCGATCGAGCCCAGCATCCTTCTCTCCTTGCGCTTAGAGAAGATCAAGACGACCTTGAATTCAGAGTGTAGCGCAAGTCCGACGGCGACATTCTCGTGTGTAGCAGCGGGTTGTGAGTGTAAACGTCAGTTGCCGCGATCTGCGTTTGCGAGACGATCGTGAATGACGCCCCTACGCCGTTGAGATTGACGGCGGTGTTCTGGCTTGTACCTCTCAGCGGCCAATCGATGCTTGCCGAACTGCGCGCTCATATCCAGTGAAGTGCCAATTAACTGGCGGCTCTCCCCTTGAATGTTGGGGAAAAGGCAAACAAAATCCCTACCTTTTTCTTGCAATTGTGTGCTACAGTCCGTGCGATCAGCACGGTTCGTCGGGCGAACCTCCTTCCCCAACTACGATCCTTCTCGGTTGCCTGCCCCGGGGCGGGGCACACGTTCAGGGCCCAGGGAAATCCACACGGGAACCAAATTAAAGGAGGACAGCGATATGACGAGATCCGGTAGACCCGCCCGCTTGGCGCGGATTGCGGCAGCAGGAATCATGGTTACGATGTTTGCAGCCTTCGGAATGTTCAGCATCATTCCGTCACTTCGTCCACTCAACCTGGTTCAGAATTCCTTGCCAGCAGACGCTAAATCAACCTGCGTGGTTACGCCCGCCGTGTTTGCGACCTGGTTCCACTCAGGAAATGCCACGTTGGACGGGCTTGTGGACCCCGCCAATAGCGTTACTTTCCCAGATATTCCCAATTGCTCTTTCTATCAGTGGTCGGAGCAGATGTTTCTTTGGATTACTTCGCCCACCAATGGCCAACGCGTGTTCAATACCAGCACTTTCTTTGACGTGTCGGCCCCAGACCCCAACAATGGGGGTGCTCGCAGCTTTATCCCGCACCCATTGAACCCCGCTCTCATTGACGTTGAGCAAGGTCAGGCGGACGGTTCTGTCCTGGAGGCGCAGGCAACTTCCGGGGGTTCTCTCGTGTACTACATAACAATGGTGAACGATGTTTATGCCTTCCTTGCCACCGGTGTGAAGATCAATCCGCCGCTGAATCCTGCTCCGACGCACTTCCCGACGACCCAGAGCGACTTAAACCAGATCACGACATTTGCGGCACAGCACGGTGTGACCTTCCCCGATCCCAATGCTTTGGCGATCATGGTGAAGTCATCCTGGGTGCTGGCCGCGGGACTCCCGAACTTGAGCACGTACATCACTACGACGGCCACGGTCCCGACGTACGACCAGTCGAATCCTGCTCAATGGGTTCTGAACGGACAGCAAACTGTGCAGTTGGCGCTGGTGGGCATGCATGTTGTCGGAAGTACGGGAGGGCTTGTGCACCAGGATGGGTCTGTCGGGCATCCAGAGATGATTTGGGCAACCTTTGAGCACTTCGCGAACGCTCCTCGCGGCGAGTACAGGTACGTCAACACGAATAACAATAACAACATCGTAACCGTAGATGAAGACCCAACTGCGAGCTGGGTGTTCACATCCACCAATTCCGCTGGCCCGTTCAATTGTCTGCACATGACGTACAACAACGTGATTAACAACCCGCCTAGCATTAAAGCTTTTTCGCCGACGATTCCGCCTTCGTGCCCAGCCAACGCGGTAGTCAGTCCCAGCGACACCATACGCTGGAAGGCGTTTGGTGCAGCTTCCGAGGTCGTTTCGAATCCGATTGACGTCACGCCCCGAGACTCGAATACCGAGATTATTTCGATCAACAACAGTATCATCGGGATGCTCCAATTTATGAGCGGCACCGACGTACGCAGCAACTACGTGATGACCGGGGCAACCTGGACTGTAAACGGAGCGGCTCCTACCGGCATTTTCGCGAATGGCGGCAACGAGGTTGGCACCAATGTGCTGTCCAACGCCACGATGGAGACTTATAACCAAGGGACGGATAACACCCTGGCAAGTGGGGGTTTGAATTGTTTCACTTGCCACAATACCGATGGTCTGAATGTGACAATGAATGGTCTGAATGTGAGCCACGACTTCGGAGATCTTCTGCCCCTAACGTCGTTCTCACCGAATCCCGGTTACACGCTGGGCTCTTTTCCCGCCAACTTGTTCATGGAGAAAGGCGCCTTTGCCTCAACCCAGATCTCGGTTATTCCGCAGAATGGGTTCAAAGGCAACATAAAGCTTTCGGCCGCTGGCATCCCCGAAGGCGTGAAGGCAACTTTCAATCCCAAATACACCTCCACTACAAGTACGTTGACCTTGACGTCTACCTCCAAAACGCCCGCAGGCGTATCGACGGTGCAGATCCTGGGTAGTTCAGGGACGCTGACCAGCAGCACTATGGTTAGCCTCACCGTAAATGCGCCGAGTTTCGGCGTCGCGGCATCGCCGAACGAACTTACCATCAATCAGAATAGCTCCGGAACGAGTACGATCACGATCTATCCAGTGGACGGATTTTCCGGAGATGTAACGCTCGTCGCCTCCAACGCCACCAACCTGCCAAGAGGCGTGAGCGCTACGTTCAGTCCAAACCCGGCAACGTCAACCAGTACTCTCACCTTGACTGCCAGCCCAAAGGCGCCGCCAGGCTCGGTGACGATAACGATACGGGGAACCTCCGGCACCCTAAAGAGCAGCACAACCCTCGCGCTGACAGTGGTCGCCGCCCAATAAGGTGCTACCAGCCCGCCCCGCCAGGGTAGAGGTTGAAGGCAGCCTGGTGTCCAAGCCTCGCCCTTTTTGAGACCTGAGATTTCATGCCTGACGTGCGGGAAAAGTGCGTCAGTTCCGCTTGCTAATGCGCCATCCGCAAGCGCGGAACAAACGGGCGCGAGTCAATTCACCCAAGGATTTCCGTCGTAAAGGATTTGAAGATCGACTGAGCGATAGTTGGCCAAACATCGCCAATCACACCAACAACCCTCGCACGGCCAGACTCCAGGCACCTGCCATTCACCAGTCATCCACTAGCCGACAAGTCTGACGCGTGGAAAACGGCGCTAATTACTCAACCGTTACCGACTTCGCCAAATTCCGCGGCTGATCGACATCACATCCACGCCGCACCGCAATGTGATACGCCAGCAGTTGCAGCGGAACAATCTCCAGAATCGCAGACAATTCTTCAGGCGCGGGCGGAACGTAGAGGACGTGGTCGGCGTTGTGCCCGATCTCTTCGTCGCCTTCGGTCGCCAGCGCGATCACCTTGCCGGAGCGCGCCTTGACCTCCTGAAGGTTGGACATTGTCTTTTCGTAGCGGATCATCGACTGCGGGCTGTTCACATCCCGCGTCGCAATCACCACGACCGGCAAGTTTTCATCGATCAGGGCGTTGGGACCGTGCTTCATCTCGCCAGCGGGATAGCCTTCGGCGTGGATATAGGAAATTTCCTTCAACTTGAGCGCGCCTTCAAGCGCGATGGGGTAGTGGATGCCGCGTCCGAGGAAGAGGAAATCCTGCGCGCGGACATAGATCTTGGCGAGTTCCTCACAGGCTCCGTCGTGGGTGAGAATCTGTTCGAGTTTGCCGGGGATGAGGGTGAGTTGTTGCACCAGTGCTTTGGCCTGCTCGGACGGCATCGTGCCCCGCACTTGGGCCAGATAAAGCGCGAACAGGTAGAGTGCGGTCAACTGTCCGCTGAACGCTTTAGTAGAGGCGACTCCAATTTCGGGGCCGGCGTGAGTGTAGATCGTGCCGGCGGCTTCGCGGGTAATCATCGAGCCGACTACGTTGCAGATGGCGAGCGTCTTCGAGCCTTTGGCTTTGGCTTCGCGCTGGGCGGCGATGGTGTCGGCGGTTTCGCCGGACTGGGATATCACAAGCGTCATCGTGTCCGCGCCCATGATTGGATCGCGATAGCGCCATTCACTGGCGTAATCGACTTCGACTGGGACTCGAGCCAGACTCTCAATCATGAACTTGCCGGCGAGTCCGGCATGCCAACTGGTGCCGCAGGCAGTGATGTTGATCTTCTTCAGCGCTTTGAACTCGGCTTCGGTGACCTGCATCTCGTCGAGAAAAACCTGACCGCTGTCCTGCGAGACGCGTCCAATGGTAGTGTCGCGGATGGTGCGCGGCTGCTCATAGATTTCTTTGAGCATGAAGTGTTTGAAGCCGCCCTTTTCCGCCATGATCGGATCCCAGGTGATACGTTGCACCGGACGTTCGACAGGGTTCGCGTCGAAATCGGTGACCTTCACTCCCGCCTGGGTGATTACTGCCAGGTCGCCGTCGGCGAGAAAAAATAGGTCGCGGGTGTGTTCCAGCAGCGCCGGTACATCGGACGCCACAAAGTATTCGTCCTTGCCGATTCCGATGACGACCGGCGGGCCATTGCGAGCGGCGACAATCTTGTTCGGGTCGTCAATTGCAATCACGACCAGCGCAAACACGCCGGTCAGTTCCTTTACGGCCTTGCGGACTGCATCTTCAAGAGTAGGCCGATGTCCGTTACCGGTTTTCAGGTAATGGTTTTCGATCAGGTGAGCAATCACTTCCGTGTCTGTCTCGGTGGTGAACTTGTGGCCTTCTTCTTTGAGTCTGCGTTTGAGCGAAAGATAATTTTCGACGATGCCGTTGTGTACGACGACGATGCGTCCGCTACAGTCGCGGTGAGGATGGGCGTTTTCTTCGGTGGGACGTCCGTGGGTGGCCCAGCGAGTGTGTCCAATGCCGTAGGTGCCATCCAGCGGTTTAATGCGGATGACTTCTTCCAGGTTACGCAGCTTGCCCTCGGCGCGCCGGATCTGCAAGCCTTCTCCGTTGCCGGCGACCGCGATTCCAGCCGAATCGTAGCCGCGATACTCCAGCCGCCGAAGGCCCTCGATGATGACCGGCACCACTTCTTTTTTCCCCACATACCCGACAATGCCACACATGGCTGATAAGCTCCTTCGTTTTATCGTTGGGGGAACGTTCAGGGCCGAGGAGATGTGGCAACCCACGTCTCTTCAGCCGGAGTAACTACTCTTCGAGGGAGAAACGAAATTCTTCAATCACTGGGTTAGTCAGGACTTCGCGAGCGATTCGTTCGACCTCGACTTGGGCCTGGTCTTTCGAAAGACCGCCGTTCAATGAAAGCTCGAAGTACTTACCCTGACGCACGTCCTGCAAACCTTTGTAGCCCATCTTACCGAGCGCGCCCTGGATGGTCTTGCCCTGCGGGTCAAGCACGCTCTTCTTCAGCGAAACGTAAACGTAGGCCTTCATAGACAAGCTTCATTATACTTCAGGCAGACTCGCTCTCGACTGTCGTTTTCGTTATAGCGGGTATCGAAAGGTGTCGTATCAAAGAAAGAACTCGGAAAGACTGGGATTTTGTAAGCTATTCAAGAGACGAGAGTTGTCGGTCCAGTTCGGCAATGCCTTGGGCCAGCATCTCGCGATGCCGCGGATTTTCCGACGCCTCCAGTTGACGCGCCAGGTGAATACGGGAAAGGAGCAAACCCTGTCGTTTGCGATCGCGTTCGCGCTGCTCGGGCGAGAGTGGCGGACGGGTTGGCTGGCCCCGGTCAGGCATTTCAGATTGCTGTTGCTCGACCGACTTACTCTCCCAACCTCGTGCCATTACGGGAACCCTCTCCGGCAAAACCCAGAAAAATCTTTGACTCTGAGTCGCGAACGAGTAAGATACATTGTTTCCAGAAGATAAGCATAATGTCTGGAAATTTGTTGCAGACCTGAGGGGGCCTCCCATCCGGGAGTAAAAAGACTGGTTCCCAAGAATAAGGAACCGGCGACTGCAACACGGCCCATTTTTAGGCGAAGTCCCGTCGCATCGCCCCCGAAGGGCCGATGGCGACTACCCCCAAGAATCCGGCGCTCCACGAACTAGCGTACTGCACGGCGTAAACAACCGCGGCAGAAGGATGCGAGGTGTCTGCATGGCGGACAACTGGCCTCGATTTGCGGGAAAAACTCGCCAGAACGAAGAACGATTCGAACATCGGTCCGAATCGCGCCGGTCAGAGTGTCCCCGTGATCGACGGCTTCTTGAGACCACGGACCTGGTGGTACGTGCGCGGAGCCTGCCGGACCTTTTCAAGGAACTCGCCCCCCATCTGCTGAGTCTCACGGCTTGCGATTTCCTGAAATTCTCCCTGCACGATCCGGGCCAGAACTGCATGGTCACCTACTACTGGAAGAAGAGCCAGGAAAGCGGACAACTCGACGCCTTCCCAGTCGATGAATGCGTGAGCGGCTGGGTTTGGACGCAGCAACAGGAGGCGATCATTCCCGATGTCGAGAAGGAAAAACGCTTTCCTCGTTGTATGCAGGAACTGCGCCAACTCGGAGTCCGCTCGTACTGCGTGCTGCCCCTGACCACAACGACGAATCGTTTCGGAGCGCTAGGCCTTGGCCGGAACACGTCCCAAGTGGTGGATTCGGAAGACCTGGAATTCTTCGGGCGGGTTGCGTTCGTGGTCGCGCTCGCCCTCGAAAATCAAGAGGCGCATCGCGCCGCGGAAGAGCAACGCGAGCGGTTGCAAGGTCTGGTCACGATCGGACGGGAGCTGAGTTCCACACTCGACCTCGAGTGCCTGACCATGAATATCCTGGAGAATCTGCGCGGCGTCGTCCAGCACGATCATGCGGCCCTCATGTTGTTGGAGGAGGAGGGTACAAGCTTGCGGAGATATGCGACGGACTTGTCTTCCTGGGAAGCTTATCGAGTCCAGGGCGATCGCGTGCCGCTTAAGAAGGCTCTCTCGGCACAGGCGATTCAAACTGGCAAAGTTGTATTTTGGAGCGGGCAAGACCTCAGCAAGCTGGGAACTCCCATCGGCGATGCCCTGAGCGCCAGCGGAATTCAGACTTTCGTCAACCTTCCTTTGCTCGCCGCGGGTCAAACCTGGGGATCGTTGAACGTAGGCAGCACGAAAAAAGACGCTTTCAGCCCCACCGATGCGGAGTATTTGCAACAGGTCGCGAACCTGATTGCGGCGGCGGTGCGCAACGCCAGAGCCTACCGTGAGGTCGCTCAACTTCGAGACCGGTTGGCCGGGGAAAAGCGGTACCTGGAGAGCGAAATCCGCAGCGAGATGCGCTGGGACGAAATTGTTGGGAAGAGTCCGGCATTGAAGCGCGTTCTGGATTATGCGTCGATTGTCGCCACCACTGATTCCACCGTTCTGATCACGGGCGAAACCGGTACCGGAAAAGAACGCGTGGCCCGCGCGATCCACAGCATGAGCCGCCGCAAGGATCGCGGCTTTATCAAGCTGAATTGCGCCGCCATTCCCACGGGCCTGCTGGAAAGCGAACTTTTCGGTCACGAAAAAGGCGCATTCACAGGGGCGGTCAGTCAAAAAATCGGGCGGCTGGAGTTGGCAGACAAGGGCACGCTTTTTCTGGACGAGATCGGCGAAATTGCGCTGGAGTTGCAACCGAAGCTCTTGCGCGTGCTTCAGGATCAGGAATTCGAGCGACTGGGCGGCACGCGCACGATCCGGGTGGACGCGCGGCTCATCGCCGCCACTAACCGGGACCTGACGCGCGCGGTCGAAGAAAAGCAGTTCCGCAGCGATCTGTTTTATCGTCTGCACGTTTTTCCGCTGCATATCCCCGCGCTGCGCGACCGCCACGAAGACATTCCCATGCTCGTCCGCCACTTTGTGGAAAAATCCTCGGCGCGGCTGGGGCGGCGAATTGAATCCATTCCTGAAGAAGCGATGAGTGCCATGCTCAAGTGGAACTGGCCCGGCAACATCCGGGAACTGGAGAATTTCATTGAACGATCGGTGATTCTTTCCGAGGGCGCCGTGCTGCGAGCCCCACTGGCTGAACTACGGCAGGAAATTGCCCGGCAGCGGTCCAGTTCGGAGGGTACTCTCGAAGATCGGGAGCGAGAGCATATTATCGATGTTCTCCGCCATACCCGGGGAGTTCTGTCGGGTGCAAGAGGCGCGGCCGCGCGGTTGGGGCTGAAGCGCACGACACTGCAATACAAACTTCAGAAGCTCGGCATCTCGCGGATAGAGTATTTGGATTAAAGCTGTGCCTGCCGTCCGTCGGATCTGCCGATCCTTCGGCGACTCCTCAAGTTTTCCAACCGCAGTGGACCGCATAAGAGTCGTCCTTTCTTCATTCCGCTACATTCGCCGTGTGGCAAGCGGAGTGCAATCTTGGATTTGCTCGGCACATTTTCCAATCCTCAGAAATCGATGGTTAGCAGCCCAGATTGGGCGAGCAAGAATCTTATGCGTGCCCTTCGGCGCTACATGTTTTCGGATGGTTGTGTCGGTTGCAGCCTGCGGCGTGAGGGTGACTTTTGCGATCTCTCTCATCCGCTCCTGACAGAATTGCACGGGATGGGACATCTGACATTGTATCCGCCCGATGCGGTGTTGATGACGGAGGGACAAACCCCGCGAGGGGTGTATATCATTTGCTCCGGGCGTGTGAAGCTCTCGGTGGAAGCGAAGGATGGCAAGACGGTGATCCTCAAAGTAGCGGGCGATCGCCAGGTTCTCGGATTGAGCGCGGTAGTCTCGGATCAGCCCTCCCCTATTGAGGCGACTACGATCGAGACCTGCCAAATCAAGTTCGTCGACCGTGAAAGCTTTCTTCATCTACTCAACCAGAATAGCGACATCGCTTTAACTTGTGCCCGGCTGGTCAGTCAGGAGATCGGCGCCACTTTCAGTGACGTTCACGATCTTTTGTTGGCGCGGAGTTCAACGGAAAAGCTGGCCCGCCTGTTACTCTCCTGGGCGGCCAAACAACCGCACAACCTGGAGATTCGAGTCGCCACGAACTTCACCCACGAAGAGATTGCCCAAATGATTGGATCGTCGCGAGAAACGGTAACCCGCCTGCTCAGCGATTTGAAACGAAGAGAATTGATTCGCCTGGAAGGGTCAACTCTTGTGATCTCGAACCGAATCGCTTTGCAAGCCATTGCCTCATGATTTTTCCTCCCCTGGGGCGGACTCTCAGCACCCTCAAGTCCGCCCACTTTTTCTGGCCTACAAATTGAAGAGTTCCCGCAGGCGGCGGGTTTGAGCGCGGCTGACGGGAATTTCCGTCTGCTTTCTGTCATCCATGCGGAGCTGATATGAGCTCTTGAACCACGGCACCACTTCGCGGATGTGGTGGATGTTCACCAGAAACGACCGGTGCGCCCGCCAAAACAGGCTGGGATTTAGGTTCTCGTTCAGCTCTTCCAGAGTGCGGCAGTTGGACTGCCCTTCCATACCGGCGTGCCCGCTGGTGACCACTGTGATCACGCCATCGTCGATGGTGGCGTAGCAGACGTCCTTCGGGTCCGCCAGCAGCAACCGGCCCGCTGCCTTGATGAGGATCTTGGCCGTCTGCGACTTCTGCGAGTCCAACATGCGGACGAGCGCCTCGAACTTTTCGTTCGAGCCGGCGTTACCCTCAATCTGGACGCGCGCCTTCTCCACTGACTGCGCCACCCGCTTTTTGTCGAACGGCTTCAGAATGTAATCGAGGGCATTCACGTCGAAGGCTTTGACGGCGTACTGATCGAAAGCCGTGGCAAACACAATCTTGGGCAGAGGTACTTTGCGGTCGAGCAGCTTCTTGATCACGCCGAAGCCGTCGAGTCCTGGCATCTGAACGTCAAGAAAGACCAGGTCGGGACTGTGCTCCCGAATCAGATTGACCGCCTCTAGCCCGTTTTTACCCTGGGCTACGACATTGACATCGGCAACACTTTTGACCAGGTAGGCGAGTTCGTCGCGTGCCAGTTGTTCGTCATCCACGATGACTGCGGAAAGAGGCATAGTACTCAATTGTGAGTATAGTCACGCCAGAAAAGCAGGGCAATGCTTGGGGGATAGGAGGTAGAGTGTTTTCAAACTCCCATCATTACTGACTGGTAAACAGTTTGGCACGGCGCATTTGGCGGACATCGACGATGTTTCCAGACTCGCAGGAATAGGCGTCTACGATAGATACGATAGACAGGATCCCGCTGTCGCTAGGTGACCGTGAAGGTTAACGCTTTGCTGTTGCCGCCGCTGTCGAACCGAGGTCTCCGGAGAGGTTGGCAGGAGTGTGCACGGAAATCTGGGCGGTCCCGGGAGCTGAGATTTGGGTTGTGGTAATCGTGGCTTGCATCTGGGTCGTACTCAGGACGGTGGTGGGCAATGCCGCTCCGTTCCACAGAATGATCGAATTGGCATAGAAGTGGCTGCCATTGACGGTAAGCAGTAAGCCCTGCTGTACCTGGCTAAGGGCTACGGGGTTCGGTGCGAGCGAAGTTAGCAGGGGCTTCGGACGGGCACTTCCGCAGAACGGGTTGAGCGCACCGCAACCAGCGAGAAACATGATTGCGAACAGCAGACCAAACAGCGACTTCTGGATTTGATTGCGGGACATCGTCAAGAACACATCTTACCGACGACGCTCTCTGGATGTCTGTTCAAAATCGCACATTCCACAGTCTAAGAAGATCCTCGCTCAATCTCAATTGTTGTAATCAGGCAAAAACGCGCGAGACAGATCGGGTAGGCCGCTTCCGTGGAGGTACTAGTTGAGTTTCTTCCCGGTCACATCCTCGATGTGGAGCAGAATCAGTTGCCGACCGGCTTGCGGTTCGATGCGGCGGGCGTTGAGCATCATAACTCGCGACCCGAGGTGGGGGAAGTCGTGGCGGACTTCGAAGTCTTCTACAAGTCCATTATTCGGCAGAATGTGTTCCAGCAGTTCGCGCAGTTTGGGAATGTTCCATTGGCCGTCGCCGAGGTCGTAAATCGCGCGGCTCTCGGTGTCCGTGCGTGATACTCCGAAATTCCGGTAAAAGGCGGGGTTGGCATGGGTGACGCGGAGATTGGCGTCCAGGACCAGAATCGCTTCGCGAGCGGTTTCGCTGATCGCGTCCGCGAAGACCTGAGCCTGCTCGGCATTTCGTTTCAATACGTCAATATCCTGGAAGCTGACCACCGCACCTTCAATCTTGTTGTCCCAGGTTTTGTAGGGACGCACTCGCATCAGGTGCCATTTGCCGTTTCCGCTTTCGCGCACTTCGAGTTCATGGGCGACCATGGTGTCGATAGTTTCGCGGGCCAGCGTCCCCATATCCTGAAGGTCGAGATTGGGGCGGATTTCGTTCAAACGGCGTCCAATATCGCCGGGCAGCAGGTTCAACAGTTTTTGTGCGGGCGGCGTGAAGTGCCGGATGTGGAGATCGTTGCCTACGATCACGACCGGTATGCTCACGTTATCCAGCAGATTGAGCAGATCGTTGTTGGCCAGCGATAACTCCGCGTTCCGGTTCTGCAACTCCTCGTTGAGAGTGGTGAGTTCCTCATTGGTGGACTGCAACTCTTCCTTGGCGGTCTCCAACTCTTCATTGGTGCTTTGAAGTTCTTCGTTGGCCGACATGACCTCTTCGTTGGCGGCCTTAAACTCTTCCGTGACGGTTTCGTGATCTTCAATCAACCCCTGTAGTTGCTCCCGGAGTTGATTGGTTTCGCGCTGCCAGCGCTCTTTCTCACGGCCGGAGATGTTCTTTTCCGGAGAACTCTTCTTGCTCCCCTTGCGCTCGTCCAACGACTTGGAAACGGGCGCATCCTGAAAGACAATCAGATAAAAGCGTTCCGGCGAACCTTCCGCGCGAATGGGAGTGACTTCGAGATGGACTTCGCGCAGGTCTCCGTTGGATCGGATGGTGACGCCCTCTTTTCGTACCGGTGCTCCGTCTTTCTGCGCCCTGGTCAAGGCAGCGCGCAAATCCACCAACAGACCCTCGCGGGCCATTTTGACGAGATTGAATGTAGGATGGCCCGAAGCCGGCTCCAGATAAGGCCCCGTCTTTCCGCGAAAATGAACAATCTCCATCTCTTCGTTCACCACGATGCTGGCGGGAACAAACCGGTTGAACAGCACTCGGTCGGCTGCCTTCTCGACCGTGAAGGCAACTTCGGGCTCGCGCGTAGGCTTGGTGTTCTCGACCCGGCGAATGCCGTACTCAACACCGTTGAAGTAAGTGGACAGCCGGCTGACGGACTTTTTCTTCTGGAAGATACGGTTCTTCTTGTCCAGCGGCGAGAAATACTCAGCAAAGATCCCCAGAGTCTCAGATCCGCCCAACATGAGGTAGCGGTCGGGTTTGAGCGCGTAGTGCAGTGTCGGGATGACGCGTTTTTGCAGAACCGCCCCCAGGTAGATCAGCAGGTTGCGGCAGCTGATGAGATCGAGGTTGGAGAAGGGTGGATCCTTGGCAACGTTTTGACGGGCAAAGATGCACATCTCGCGGACGGATTTGTTGATTTGATATCCCGTGTCAAGCTTGACGAAAAAACGGCGCAGGCGTTCGGGAGACATGTTGGCGACCGCCGCGACCGAATAGATGCCAGCCCGGGCGCGGTCGAGCGAGGCTTCACTGATGTCGGTGGCGAAGATCTGAAAGGGCACACTGCCCAGCGTGGGGCGGGCGGTTTTCTTCGTCTCCAGCCAGATATATTCCAGCATCGCCATGGCGAGCGAATAAACCTCTTCACCGGTGGAGCATCCGGGAACCCAGACCCTGACAGTGCCTGCCCGATTGTCCTGAAACAAATGGCGAAATACATGTTTGTGCAGCGCTTCGAAGGCGTCGGGGTCGCGAAAGAAGCTGGTCACATGGATGAGAATGTCTTTGTATAACTCGTCCAGTTCACCCGGCTTGCTCCTAATGAAACGGACATAGTCCGTCACTTTCTCGAGCTTATGCACGACCATGCGCCGCTTGATGCGGCGCTGGAGCGTAGTGTGCTTGTAGTGCGTGAAATCGACGCCCGAGGACACGCGCAACAGCGACAAAAGAGTTTCCATCTGATCGCCATTGGCGATCGTTAGTTCCGGCTTCGCGGCCGCGGTGGGAGCGAGATAGGGATGCTGCCCGACCCGGGCTAACTCATGGGCGATGGCGGAAGGAGGCAGTACGAAGTCCACGCAACCGGTGTTAGCCGCGCTTTGCGGCATGCCACCATAGCGGGCCGATTTCTCGTCTTGAGCAAACGTGATCCCACCAGCTGCTTTGACGACGCGGCTTCCTTCGGTACCATCCGAGGCAGTGCCGGAAAGAATCACGCTGATGGCGCGGTCCGCGCTATCTTCAGCGAGCGAGCGAAGAAAGTGGTCGATCGGCAGATGCTGTCCTCGCATCAGCACGCGCGCCCCCAGCCGAAGAATTCCGCCCTTGATAGACATTACGGTGTCGGGCGGAATCACGTAGATGTGGTCGGGCCGGACCACCGTACCGTCTCTCACTTCGGCGACCGGAATCTCGGTCGTTCGCCCCAGGATTTCTTTCAACTCGCTGGAGTGTTTGGGATCCAGATGCTGCACGAGAACGAACGCCATGCCGGTCTTCACCGGAAGCTGACGCAGCAATTCGGAGAAAGCCTCCAACCCTCCCGCGGAGGCGCCGATGCCGACAATGGGAAAGGGCGCGGGGCGGTTGCCCCGTAGCGCTCGGGGCGCCGCGTTCCGGGAATCTATTTTCACGACCGAACGTTTCATTGGGAGAAACTGCCCGGGCGGAACAACGCCCAGCCGCATAGTTCGCGGATGAATCTTAGTCCGCCCGGCACGCTTGGTCAATGCATAGATACAGCGTTCTTCCCGATTTGGAACTCAGCTTATGATAAGGAGGGTAAGTGGAGAGACATGGCGTAAGCGTCGGGCCGGTTTGATCATGACCTGGAACATAGGTGAACTGCACCGACGACTAACCTAGCAGCCCGTGCTCAAACTCACTTTGGGACCGCAGCGCCTAAAGGCGCTTTCTTCGTGTGTCATTTGCGGCATGCCTGAAGGCATGCCCTGATACGAATCGTTCCTGCACCGCCTGCTGTTAGCGGAAATCTGCTGCTAGCGAAAGACGATCCCGCTCAACGCGAGAATTCCGAGAACGCAACAGGAGGCAGTGGCCAGCGCGCGCAGCGTCCGCTGAGGCAGGCGATCGCTAAGCCGAATGCCAAGCGCGATCGCGAGGCCGCCTTTGGCCGTCATGGCTAAGGTCCCGCCCAGCCAGGCCGCCAGCGAGGAATGGAACTTGCTCCGGCGTGAACTGCTGGAGATCGGCGCGATTGAACGGCGAAGGGTAAAGCTCCGCGATCCGTCAGACCATCTAAAGCTGCTAACCACATCGATCACCAAACTGAAATCTATTGAGGAGATCGTGCGGCTTGAATCGGGCAGTCGGGGCGCCGAATTGCGGTGCGTCATTCTCACAGACTTTATTCGCAAGGCAGAGATGCCGAAATTCACGGGTGAGGTTGCAGTCTGCGAAGACATTGGCATCGTTCCGATATTTGAATATCTGCGCCGCGCCGCCTTAACGGATATTCGTCTGGGTGTTCTAAGCGGGTCGCTGGTGATCATTCCCAGCAGCGCGGAGCCAATCCTTAGGCAGGCTGCGACAGGATTGGGAATTGAACCGCGAGACCCTCTCGATCTCTCCGCTAAGCCACGATCCAGACTATTCGAGCGTCGAAATACGCGGAGAATACTATCGCGGCTCAGTTCGCTTGATCACATCGGTTTTCCAGCAGGGCGGAATAACCGTGCTGGTGGGAACGAAATCCTTGCTGGGGGGAAGGCTGGGACGCGCCATGCATAAACACGTTGGTACTTGCCAGCTTTGTCGGCTCCTTTGTTCTATCGAATCAGATGAGGGGGCGGTCGATCCGAGTGGACTCAGCTCAGCCACAGAAAACAGCGAATATCTGGCATCTCGTTTGTGTCGAGCCGGGTCTATTTGGTCCAGGTGACGACTATGAACTTCTGGTTCGGCGCTGCTCCGCATTCGCCGGTGTGAATTCTGCCGCGCCAGTGATCGAGAACAGAACCGAGCGATTGGGATTCGGACATCCACCCTTCAGTCGCGATCAGATCACCCAGATCAATGCGAGGACCAGCAACCGTGCTCTCGACCGCGTAGGGCTTCGCCAGCAGTGGCACGATGCGTTGGGTGCAGGTTCCATCAAGCAGATGACGGACGGCTTGAAAGCACCGGACGAGTTGCTGCCTCGCGGGTTCGTTCTTGCAAATACTATTGCGGCCCTTCTGATCCAAGCAGCTTATATCGTCGTCGCGATCCTCGAATATTTTGGACGGATGCTCGGTCGAGTTCGGACCACTCAGGACTTTTGGACCTTAGCCGCATTGTTGCTGGGAATTGCTGCAATTGTGAGTTTGCCTTGGAGCCTGATTGCGCTGTGGCGCTTCATTCGGTATGGCACTCCGGAGCGAAGCATCAAGCAGATTGGGCGCGCAGTTCTCGAAGCCCTGGAGTACGGGGGCTCTATTGACCAGCACGCCGGAGTGTTTCGCGTCTATGCGGATAGGAATAGTGACGGGACCGTGTTCTGCTGGATCGGGGGCGGCACAGGCAAGGAACAGGCGACATTTCTTCGCGCTTTACGGGAGATACTGAGCCCAATCGACAACCCGCGATACCTGCTCGCACGACGCAAGATTTGGAGAGTTTTCCGCGAGGACTATTTCGCGGTTCCAGATGCGTTGGCGCGGAAGAAAGAAGTTGCTGAGATGTTCGCGCAACGCTGGAGACGTCTCGTGGGAGCGGTCGAACTCGTGTACACGCGCACTCCTGAGGGCCGCAAGGTACTGCTCCGTGCGCGCAATCACTCACTTTCCGGAGCTTTCCAGAAACGCGCAGAAAGAGTGAGCTCATGGAAGTGAGTCAGGTGCAATACTTCGCGCGTGGGGAGCGGCTAAACCACAACTCGACTCCGGATCGCCCACGGTCCTTACTTCACCAGCTCCCTCCCAAAGAACTCCTCCGTCGCCCGATACGCCCTAATCCAGCTCTTCCACATCAGGAAGTCGTGAATTTCATCCGGATAGATCAATTCCTCCACGTGCACCTTTTGTGACCGCAGGCGCTGGAGTAGGTCGACAGTCTGTGAGAACTCGACGTTGCGGTCATCGTCGCCGTGAATGAGCAGGACCGGCGACTTCCACGTCGCGATCGCGGCGTTCGGCGACGACTGAAACGCCAGCTTCAACGCGGCTTCACGGTCGGGCGCATCCTTGGGAAACTCTTCGCCAAAAGCCGACCAGTCGTGGACGCCGTGCAAATCCACTCCGGCGACAAACATGTCGGAATTGTGCGCCAAGCCCATCGCGGTGAGATATCCGCCATACGATCCGCCCCACAGGCCAATTTTCTTCGGATCGACATTCGTCAAGGTTTGGAGATAGCGTCCCGCAGCGACGATGTCTTTGTATTCGGCTCCGCCGCGAGGCCCGCCATCAGCCGGCTCGCGGAAATGGCGGCCATACATAATGCCGGTTCGATAGTTGACCGCGAGCACGACGTATCCGCGGCTGGCTAGATACTGATTCATCGCGTAGGCATTGTGGTAATAGTCCATGTAGTGGAAGCCCAGCATCATCTGGCGGATCGATCCGCCGTGGATGAAGATGAGCGCGGGCCGGCGTCCGCCTTGCTTTGGCTCAAATAATTGTCCGTGGATCTCCCACCCGTCCGACGCTTTGAAGATCGCCTGCTTCGGCGTAACCAGTTGCGCGGAAGGAAAGTCAGTGGGCAGCGCGCTCTTAGCAATCATGTCGCGGCCTTGTTCTTGCGACGTGATCACATACGGCATGGCTGGCGTGGTGGCGGTGGAACCAAGGCAGACGAACTTACCTGCAACTTCAAGGGGCGACCACTCCATCGTCGCGCCACGAGTGACGGCGGTTGCAGTTCCGCCGTCGACCGGGACTCTCCAAAGGTGCCGCCGGTCGACATCGTCCTGATTCGAGGAATAGATCACGGACATCCGGTCCGCGCTCAGCGTGACATCTTCGGTTTCGAACTTTCCCGGCGTGAGAAGGGCCGCTGGTCCGCCCGTCGTCGCAATTGAATACAAGTGATTCCATCCATCCTGCTCCGACGAAAAGACAATTCGATTCTTCGCCGCGAATTGAAACGAAGCGTCGGACGTCAGCTGCGGCAGGGAATCATCCAGGGCCGGTTCGCTCTTCCAGATTTCGCGGCCTGAGTCCTTGTCAACGTCATATGCCCAGATCGACCACAGCAACGGAGTCAACGGGATCAACGGTTGCTTCATCTCCTTGCCGACCAGACGGATGAAGGCAATCTGACTTCCGTCCGGCGACCACCGCGGAGACAGATCCCGGTCCACGCTGGGCGAAATGTAACGCAGGTCGCTCCTTCCGAATTCGTAGATCACTACAAAACTGTGATCGCCGCGGTCGCTCACAAATGCAATCTTTTTTCCGTCCGGCGACCACTTCGGCTGCGCGTTGTTGCCGCGCGCGAAGGTGAGCGCCTTGGCCTTTTCTTTCCCGGAGACCGGCGCGATCCAGAGCTGCTTCTTGGCCGACCACACCGCAAATTCTCCGTTCGGCGAAATCTGGATGTCCTCGCATCCCTCTTCCTCGCATCCCATGTCGCCGAGCAGACCTGGCTCGCCTTTGTCGATGTCAACGGCCCACACCTGCTGTGTGCGTTTCTCTACCCCACTGGTGGGATCGGCAATCTCGCCGGCGCCATTCGCTTCGGTGCCCCGCGCATAGACGGCGGTGCGTCCGTCGGGGGTGAGCTTCAAGGAAGCGAGAGGCATGCCGTCATCGCCGTTGTAGTGCGTGACCTGGCGCGCCTCGAAATTGGGTGCGTCCGCGATCCACACGTTGTGCTCGCCCTTGGACGCGAACACCCAGGCAATTCGGCCCGCCTGCTGCGCTGCAACGAGATTGGTCGGGAACGGAGAACTCATCACCTGTTCGAGCGAGAATCCCGAGGAAGCCACTTGCGCCCAACCGACCGCCGACTGAGTACAAATCACCAACGTACATGAGAACGTACATGAGAATGAGAACCAGAGGACCGCCGAGAGTCTTCGATTTGCCATTCGCGCAGCCTAACGCGAAACGCACCCGGGTGACAACCGGAGGCATCCGAGGTGTCTTCATCAATGGCGCGATCGTGTGATTCCGGCCGCCGCATTGCCGGGTTCCCGCGCAGTGCAGTGCCACTGAACTGAAGTCCTACATCGCGACTCAGTGCTAACTGCCAAGTGCCAAGTGCTGTTACTATTCCTCGTTCCGGAGGCGCCACTCCACTTATGACCTCTTCGCCGAATACAGCCCTGCGGCAGGTCATTTCTGCCGACCAGATCCAAAAAAGAATTCGCGAGCTTGGACGCCAGATCTCCGACGACTACCGTGGCGAGACTTTGATCGCGCTGGGCATTCTGGAAAACGGTTTCATGTTTATCGCTGACCTTGTGCGTGCTCTAGAAGTGCCGGTGGTGTGCACTTTCATCAAACCGCGCTACAAGCAGACCGAAGGCGAAGGAGCGATGCTCGAAATCTTTTTCAGCCACGAGCTGGCGATTGCGGGGAAGCACGTTCTGTTGGTGGAAGGCCTCGTCCATTCCGGCGTGACGACGGAATATCTGATGAGCGACCTGCGTTCTCGAGGCGCGGCCTCGGTAAAGCTCGCCACGCTATTGGATCGGCAGTCCGCGCGGCGCGTGCCGTTGCAGCCTGATTATTTTGGATTCCTCGTCGATGACGCTTTTTTGTGCGGCTACGGGCTGGGAAGCCCGGAACAGACGGGGAGAAATTTGCCGTACTTGGCAGCGACAACTTAGGGTGGAGTCCGATGAACAAAACCTTCAAGACAGTAGTTTTCTGGCTGGTGATAGCGGGTAGTGCATTCTTGCTCTGGCAGGTGGTGAAGACCAACCCCAGAGACCAGAACGTTAATGAGATCAGCTATTCGCGCTTCCTTTTACAAGTTGCCGACGGGCACGTTTCGAAGGTTGTAATAGCCAGCAATGTGGTTCGCGGGTACGACGACAAGGGCAACCGTTTCAAAGTATTTGCGCCAGCAAATCAATCTGCCATGATCGATGCGCTCCAGCAGCACAATGTGGATATTTGGTTCAACGAACTGCCGGAACCGACGTGGGGCACGTGGCTGATGAATCTGGCACCTCTGGCTCTCCTCGCAGGACTCTCATCCTCGCTTCGGTCCGTGACTTCTGTCACCTCTTTCCCCTTCCCCGTTTTCTCCCGAAAAGGTCTAGAATATGCACACGAGGCTTTGATTAATCCGAATTTCAGCCTGTGGCATCTAATCGGGATAGTAGCTTTTCCCGCAACGGGCAGGGCGCTCGATTCAGAGGAGTTTTTAGGTGAATTCAACAGTCAAGACGGTGCTGTTCTGGGCGGTCATCATGGTGTCGGCGTTCCTGCTCTGGCAGGTGGTCCGGACCGGCGGCAACAGCCAGAAAGACAAGGAAGTCAATCTCTCGCAGTTCTGGTCGGACGTGAACCAGGGTATCGTGCGCGAAGTGACCATCAGCGGTCAGGAAGTTCGCGGCAAATATAAGAGCGACAATTCCGGCTTCCATCTCAGCATTCCGGTCGCCTACCCTGACATCTATAAGGTACTTCTGGATAAAGGCGTCAGCGTCAACATCCGGGACATCAGCAACGGTACCTGGCCGACCTGGTTGCTGAACCTGGCTCCGCTGGTCCTGCTGGCGGCGCTGTGGTTCTTCATGATCCGCCAGATGCAGACGGGCGGCAACAAGGCGCTGTCCTTCGGCAAGAGCCGCGCGCGCCTGCTCTCCATGCAACAGAAGAAGATCACGTTCAAAGACGTGGCCGGCGTGGATGAAGCCAAGGAAGAACTGCGCGAGATCATCGAATTCCTGCGCGAAGCGCAGAAGTTTCAGAAGCTGGGTGGACGCATCCCCAAGGGCGTGCTGCTCGTCGGACCTCCGGGAACTGGCAAGACGCTGCTGGCTCGTGCGGTCGCGGGCGAAGCCAATGTTCCATTCTTCTCGATTTCAGGTTCTGACTTCGTGGAAATGTTCGTTGGCGTGGGCGCAAGCCGCGTCCGCGATCTGTTCGAGCAGGGCAAGAAGAACGCGCCCTGTATCGTCTTCATCGACGAAATTGATGCGGTTGGCCGCCATCGTGGCGCCGGCCTGGGGGGCGGACACGACGAGCGCGAGCAGACCCTGAACCAGTTGCTGGTCGAAATGGACGGCTTCGAATCGAACGAAGGTGTCATCCTGATGGCCGCCACCAACCGGCCCGACGTGCTCGACCCCGCATTGCTGCGTCCCGGTCGCTTTGACCGTCGCGTAGTGGTGAATCGTCCTGACGTTCGCGGGCGCGAGGAAATCCTGCGCGTACATACACGCAAGATTCCTCTGGCTGACGACGTGGAGTTGTCCGTGCTCGCCCGCGGCACACCGGGCTTCTCTGGCGCCGACTTGGCGAACATGGTCAACGAGGCTGCACTGGCCGCGGCCCGCCAGAACCGCAAAGCGGTTCTGATGTACGACTTTGAAGTGGCGAAAGACAAAGTCCTGATGGGCGTGGAACGCAAGTCTCTTCTGCTCTCGGACGATGAGAAGAAAAATACCGCCTATCACGAAGCCGGACACGCTCTGGTGGCTGCCAAAATGCCCCACTCCGACCCGGTGCACAAAGTGACCATCATTCCGCGCGGTATGGCCCTTGGCCTCACCATGCAGTTGCCGGTGGACGATCGTCACAACTACTACAAGAATTATCTCGACACCCAGATCGCGATCCTCATGGGCGGGCGGCTGGCGGAAGAGCTTTTTCTGAACTGTATGTCCACAGGTGCGGGCAACGACATTGAGCGGGCCACGGAACTGGCACGCAAGATGGTCTGCGAGTGGGGTATGAGCGAACTCGGACCACTGACCTTTGGCAAGAAGGAAGAGCAGATATTTCTGGGCCGCGAAATCGCGCAGCATCGCGACTACTCGGAAGCCACTGCCATCCAGATTGACGAGGAAGTCCGCAAGATGGTCAGCGCGGGCTACAACACGGCCAAGCAGATTCTCTCGGACAACCGCGATACGCTGACCCGGATTGCGCTCGCTCTCATCGAACGCGAAGTGCTGGATGCGGTCGAAATCAAGATGTTGGTCGAGGGAACGAGCCTGCCTCCGATTAAGCCGCTACCAACCAACGACGGTGTACAGCAGGTCATCAAGCCGGATCCGGGACGCAGTCCAGTCAAGGGTGGAGAGCGACCGGCAACAGCGTAAAAGCAGTTCCCAGTTCTCGGTTCTCAGTGGGCGGCCTTTTCGGGGCTGCCCTTTCTTTTTTCTTGTGTAAAGTTCAGGACCCGTCCCGGAGGAGTCTGTGTCATAGCTGGGGATTGTTTTTTGTGAGCAGATGAGCGACAAGGAAGCATGTCGCGATTTTTTGCTTACGATCCGGATCAGGCGTATCTACTGCCGCCGAACGTGCAGGACGTG
>Ga0137410_10000257_pt1 | contig 37829 bp, 38 predicted proteins | sample CZODoug1_16funga_FD_108878 | JGI IMG/M metagenome (GOLD analysis project Ga0137410, IMG submission 108878) | Vadose zone soil fungal communities from Angelo Coast Range Reserve, California, USA - CZODoug1_16fungal (Illumina Assembly) | ecosystem: Environmental > Terrestrial > Soil > Vadose zone... | reverse complement strand
GGCGATCGGGAAGGGCGGCCGCAACGTTCGGCTGGCCTCGAAGCTGGCGGGGTGGGAGATCGACATTTACGAGCTCGGCGGCGATACCGGCTCCGCCGAGAGCGCCGCGCCGGCTGCGGAGGCGCCGCCTGCAGAGGCGCCGCCCGCGGAGGCGACGCCGGCGGAACCGGCCCCCGAGGCGACCACGACCTCCGAGGCACCGCCGGCGGCCGCGGGAGACGGACAGGAAGAGAAGAAGAATGAGGGTTAGCGAACTCGCCAAGGACCTGGGCTACAAGGCCGCCGAGCTCGTCGAGCTCGCGAAGGCCAAGGGCATCAAGGTCGAGGATGCGCGGGCGAACATCGACGCGCGTCTCGCGGCCGCGGTCCGCGCCCAGGTTCCCCATCGGTCCAAGCTCACCGGCGCGCTGATGGACGTCTATGCGCGCGTCGTGACGGAGGAGGCGGCGAAGGCCGCCGCCAAGGCCGCCGAGCCCAAGCCGGAGAAGCCCGCGCCGAAGCTCAATCCGGACGGGACCGAGGCGCCGAAGACCCGCCGGGTCACGAAGAAGAAGGAATTGGCGCCCGCCGCGACGCCGGCCGACGGCAAGCCCGTCACCGCGGTGAAGAAAGAGGATCCCAAGGCTCCGGCGAAGGCCCCCCCGAAGAAGGCCAAGGTCGCCATGGAGTTCCGCCTCGGCGCCACCGATGCCAAAGCCCCCGGGGCCAAGCCCGCCGAGCACAAGCACGTGGAGCTCACTCCCGAGGAGCAGGAGGAGATCAAGAAAGCCACGGCCACGCCGCTCATCGACGTCGACAAGGTCATCGGCGAGGCCAAGGAACTCCACGCGATGCGGCCCATCGAGATCGAGGTGTTCACTCGGGACACGCAGGTCGAGGAGTCCAAGGAGAAGCGGCACGTGAAGCCGCCGGCAGCCGTCGTCAAGCCCGCCGCGCCGGTCGCGCCGCCGCGGCCGACCCCCCCGACGGTCCGCCAGGGGACCCCCGCCTATGCCGGCCAGCGGCCCCCGATGCCGCCGCCCTCGCAGCACGGGTACCGTCCGCGTCCCGCTCCGTATCAGCAGCACCGCGCGCCGGCCCAGCCCTCGAAGCCCCGCCCGGTCATCACCCCGATGTCCGAGCGCAAGATCGAGATCACCGTGCCGATCACGATCAAGAGCTTCTGCGAGCAGACCGGCATCAAGATCTCCCAGGTCATGAAGAAGCTCATGGACCAGGGCGCCATGATCATGAACCAGAACGCCTCGCTCGACGAGGATATGGTCGGCATCCTGGCCGGCGAGTTCAAGCGCGACATCACCATCGTCCAGGAGAAGTCGGCCGAGGACCACATGAAGGCCGCCGCCTCGGTGATCAAGGACGACCCCAAGGACCTCGTCCCGCGCGCCCCCGTCGTCACGTTCATGGGTCACGTCGACCACGGCAAGACGTCGCTGCTCGATAAGATCCGAAATGCCAATGTCGCCAAGGGCGAGTCCGGCGGGATCACGCAGCACATCGGCGCCTACAAGATCCAGACGCCGGACGGCCGCTCCGTCGTCTTCCTCGATACCCCGGGCCACGAGGCGTTCACGCAGATGCGCTCGCGCGGGGCCAAGGCGACGGACGTCGCGGTGATCGTCGTCGACGCCGCCGACGGCGTGATGCCCCAGACGGAGGAGGCGATCGCCCACGCCAAGGCCGCCGGGGTGAAGATCGTCGTCGCGCTGAACAAGATCGACAAGCCCCAGGCCAATCCCAACAAGGTGAAGGGCCAGCTGTCCGCCCTGGGTCTGCAGCCCGCGGGCGACTGGGGCGGCGACACGGAATGCATCGAAGTCTCGGCCCTCACCGGGCAGGGCGTCGACCACCTGGTCGAGACGCTCGCGCTCGAAGCCGACCTCCTCGAGCTCAAGGCGAATCCCAAACGCGCGGCGACGGGCGTCGTGCTCGAGGCGCGCAAGACCGACGACCGCGGCGTCGTCGCCACCATCCTGGTCCAGAACGGCACCCTGAAGAAGGGCGACGTGATCCTGGCGGGCGCGGGCTACGGCCGAGCGCGCTCCATGAACGACCACAACGGCCGCAACATCGAGTTCGCGGGTCCCGCCACTCCGGCGGAGCTCACCGGCCTGATGGCCGTGCCGGACGCCGGCGACGCGTTCCAGGTGGTGCCGGACATCCAGCAGGCCAAGGAGGTCGCCGAGGCGCGCGCCCACAAGTCGCGCGAATCGCAGCTCCTGGAGCGCCAGCACGTCACCATGGAAGGGCTCTTCAAGCAGATCGAAGACGGCAAGCTGAAGGATATCCGGATCGTCCTGAAGGTGGACGTGCAGGGCTCCCTCCAGGTCCTCAAGGAGGCGCTGCCCGGCCTGTCGACGGACGAAGTGAAGCTCAAGCTGCTGCACTCGTCGGTGGGCGCCATCACCGAGGGCGACGTGCTCCTGGCCGACGCCTCGGACGCGATCATCATCGGCTTCCATGTCGACGTCGAACCCCGCGCCGCGGAGGCCGCGAAGGACCGCGGCGTCGAGATCAAGACCTATACGGTCATCTACCAGGCGATCGACGAGATGAAGGCGGCTCTCGAGGGCCTGCTGGAGCCCGAGCTCGTCGAGCAGAAGACGGGGCACGCGACGGTGAAGGAGGTCTTCCGGATCTCCCGCGTCGGCGCGATCGCCGGCTGCATCATGACCGACGGGAAGATCGAGCGCAGCAACCAGTGCCGCCTGATCCGCGACGGCAAGGTCGTGCACACGGGGAAGATCGAGAGCCTCAAGCGCTTCAAGGACGACGTCAAGGAGGTCGTGGAAGGCTACGAGTGCGGCATCAAGATCTCCGGCCACGACGATGTCCGCAAGAACGACATCATCGAAGGCTACGCCATCCAGAAGATCGCCCGAAAGCTCGAAAAGAAGGCGAAGTGATCGTCGGGACCCTGAAGCTCCGCCTGGTCCTCCGCGAGTCGCACTCCCTGAAGGACAAGCGCCGCGTGATCAAGAGCCTCAAGGACACGCTGTCCAACAAGTTCAACATCTCGGTCGCCGAGACGGACGAGCAGGACGTGTGGCAGACGGCGGAGATCGGGATCGCCGCGGTGGGCACGGACACCCCGTTCGTCCAGAGCGTGCTGACGAACGTCGGCAACTACGTCCGCTTCTTCGGCGGCGTCGAGCTCGTGAACGCAGAGCAGGAACTCTACGGGGAATAGATGGGTCAGGGCTTTCGCAAGGACCGGCTGGCGAGCGAGATCGTGAAGGAGACCAGCAAGATCATCCTCTACGAGCTTCGCGACCCCCGGAAAGGGTTCGTGACGGTGACGCGGGCGAAGGTCTCCGACGACTACCGGTATGCGAAGGTCTTCGTCTCCATCATGGGGGCGGCGAAGGAGAAGAAGCGGGTGCTCGGCGGCCTGCGCCACGCCCAGGGCTTCGTGCAGCGGGAGCTGTCGCGCCGCATCCAGATGCGCTCGTTCCCCGAGATCCAGTTCGAGCTCGACGAGTCGATGGAGAAGTCGTTCGAGGTGATCAACACGCTCAACCAGCTCGCGAAGGAACGCAAGGCGAAGGAAGCCGGCACGGAGCCCGCCGGAGAAGAGGAATAAGCATGCCCCGATTCGACGGCCGAAAGCCCGACGACCTGCGCCCCGTCGCGTTCACGCGGCACTATACGTCCAGCGCCCCGGGCTCGGTGCTGGTGGAGTTCGGGAAAACCAAGGTCCTCTGCACCGCGTCGATCGCCCACGAAGTCCCGAAGTGGCTCGAAGGCAAGGGGCGGGGCTGGGTCACCGCGGAATACGGGATGCTGCCCGGCTCGACCCACGACCGCAAGCAGCGCGAGCGCGCCGGGAAGGTCGACGGCCGCACGAGCGAGATCCAGCGCCTCATCGGCCGCGCCATGCGCGCCGCCGTCGACATGGAGCTCCTCGGCGAGAAGACCATCTGGCTCGACTGCGACGTCCTCGAGGCCGACGGCGGGACGCGGACCGCGGCGATCACCGGCGCCTACGTCGCCCTGATGGACGCCGTCAAGGCCCTGGAGAAGGACGGCGTCAAGTTCGCCGCCCCGCCGGTGAGCGACTCGGTCCAGGCGGTCAGCGTCGGCGTCTTCCGCAACGAGATCCTGCTCGACCTTTGCTACGAGGAGGACTCGAAGGCGGAGGTGGACATGAACGTGGTGCTGACCGGCCGCGGCCTGATCGTCGAGGTCCAGGGCACCGCGGAGAAGACCCCCTTCGACACGTCGCGTCTCATGGCGCTGTACAAAATGGCGGAGAAGGGATGCAGCCAGCTGCGGGAATTGCAGAAGGCAGCGCTGGCGAAGTAGACCGATTCACGAATCACGGGACGTCGGAGTCTGTTGTGACTTCAATCCCGAGAGCCGATCGATGAGGACTGCTGCCGTTTCTGACCGCTGATCAGCAGGCGAAGCTGAAGACCCTGCAGGTGCGGGAATACCTTTTTCTCCAGCTTCCCGACGATAAGGAGGACTGTCGCAATCCCTGCGCCGGGGGGTTATGAGTAGACTGAGGAGACGCCTGCCACGATTGTCGATCTCCCCGTGCCTTTCGGCGCGAGGATTCTGGTCTTGATTGCGGCGCATGCCCTCTCCCGCTGGCAGAGACGGCGCGGCTCGTCGATCGTCCTTCCCGGACATCCCGTGAATCTTTCGGTGGTCTCCGGTGTCTCTGTTTCTTTGTGTTTATTCTTCCGGCGTGAAGCCCAGGACGATGTCGAAGCGCGCGCCCAGCTCGCCGATCCTGGAGCCCTTCAGCGCCGCGAAGTCGATCGTCACCGATTCGCGCTGCTTCAGGTCCTTGATCCCCATGTAGATGCCGTCCTTCGCGTTGCCGGGATGGCCTTTGACGTAGCACTGGGTCGTCCACTTCTCGCGGCCCTTCATCTTGATCGCGACATGGATGTGGGGGCAACGGCCGGGGTACGCGACGGGCTTCACGGTGCGGAAGTAGTAGTCGCCCGTCGAGCCGGTCAGGAAACGGCCGAAACCCTGATAGTTGACGTCCCGCTTGTCGCGGTTGCTCGTCCGCTCATGCAGGTAGGCGCCGTTGCCGTCCACCTGCCAGATCTCGACCAGGACGTTCCGGATCGGGTCGCCCTTGGCGTCCAGGATGCGGCCGCCGAGGTGCGTGATCTCGCCGACCGCGGGCGTGATCGAATCGTTGATGATCAGCAGGTCGTTGTCGGTGTCGAGCGGGAGCTTGACGGGATAGAAGGGGCCTTCGGTCTGCTGCGGGGTCCTCGTCAGTTCCTCGGCGAAGGCGCCGGGTTTGGCGTCCTGCGCCAGGAGGCGCGGGCGGGTGAGGGCCAGCGCGCCCAGACCCGTCAGGCTCCTCGTCATCCAAGCTCTGCGGTTCATGCCCGGCTCCTTAAGACTGTTCTCTATAACGACGGGGACGGGGGGAAATTATCTCGATCCCGCGCGCGTCCGCTGCAGCAGCGTTTCCACGTCCTTCCGGTACGGCCAGTCGGGCGGGGTCTGCCGGAGCACCGTCTCGAAGTCCGCCGCGGCCCCGGCCGGATCGCCTCCCAGCAGGCGCGCCTGGCCCCGGCCCATCCGGAGCACCGCATGGTCCGGCTTGAGGGACAGCGCGCGGTCGAAGTCGGCGATCGCCTCGGGATAGCGGGCCATCCGCACGCGGAGGACGGCGCGGTTGTTCCAGGCCTCGATCGAGAGCGGGGTCCGGGAGACCGCGCGGTCGAGATCGGCTTCCGCGCCGGCCAGGTCGCCGCGGGCCCGCCGGACCGACCCCCGGACGACGTAGGCGCCGCCGCCCTCGGGATCCCGCTTCAGGGCCTCCTCGGCGTCCGAAAGCGCACCGTCGGCGTCGCCCAGACGCAGACGCAAGGAGCCCCGGTTGGTGAAGGGAAGCGCATACTGCGGATTGATGAAGAGGGCTCGGTCGTAGTCCTGCAGCGCGCCGTCGACGTCGCCGATCCGGTCGCGGGCGAGGGCGCGGTTGTTCCAGGTCTTCTCGTGGCTGGGGCGGAGCTCGAGGGCGCGGTCGTAGTCCCGGATCGCGCCGGCGATGTCGCCGGTCTCGAACTTCGCGAAGCCGCGGTTGCTGAACGCGAGGAAGTTCCCCGGGTCCACGGCGATGACGCGGTCCCAGAGGGTGAAGGAGGTCCTCCAGATCCCGCACTGACGCCAGGTGAGGGCGGACAGGACCGCGAGCAGCCCGAGGCAGGCGGGGACGACGACCCTCCGGGCTGTCGAGGCGGGGGAAGCGCAGCCTTCCAGGCCCCAGGCCGCAAGCGCAGCGGCGGGAAGGAAGGACAGATACGTATAGCGGTCGGCGGCGATCTGGAAGCCGGTCACGGCGACGCCGAGGACCGGCAGGAGCAGCGCGAGCATGCTCAGCCACGCCGTCAGGAGACCGGGAAAGCGCCGGCGCTGGAGGACCAGGACGGTGGTCGCGGCGACGATGCCGAACATCGCGGCGACATACTTCAGGTCGCCCGGGTGGATCGGCTCGTCGATGCGGTAGATCGGGATCAGATCCGCCGGCCAGAGGGTCTTCAGCAGGTAGAAGCAGGGGCCGAAGGCGGCCTGCGCCGCGCGGTCCAGCAGCCGGTAGTTCCGCAGCGAATGCACGTTATGGATGCTGTCGACCGCGAGGAGCTGAAGGACCAGGTCTGCGGCGGCGATCGCGCCGAAGAGGGCCTTCTCGGCGAGGATCTTGCGACGGGATCCGGGGGTGAAGCGTCCCAGGGGGTGGAGGTCGAGGAGCAGCAGGACCGCCGGGAGCATGATGCCGAGGGCTTTGGACAGCAGCGACGCCGCGAAGGCGGCCGCCGAGAGGGCAAGCCAGCGCGCGGAGGGCCTGCCGGCGCGCTCCTCCTCGACGCGCCTGAGGTAGAAGAGCACGGCGAGAAGGAAGAAGAAGCCGCACACGACGTCGCGCCGCTCGGTGATCCAGGCCACCGATTCGACCCGGAGCGGATGCAGCCCGTGCAGGAGGGCCCCGAGGGCACAGGCGGTCACCGCGCCGGGCCGTCCCGTCAGCGCCAGGAGCCGGAGGAGGACGAAGAAGAGGAGGACCGTATTGGCCGCATGGAAGAGAAGGCTGCTGAGATGGTAGCCAAAGGGGTTCATGCCCCAGACGATATAGTCGGCCCCGAGCGTCATCCAGGTGACGGGGTGGAAATGGCCCATGAGGAAGGTGGTCCACATCCAGTGCAGCTGCGTGAGGCAGAGTCCGCGATACGCGGGATTCGTGGTGAAGTTCAGGTCGTCGTCCCAGTTGAGCCATTCGCCCTGCAGCGCCGGGAGGAAGGCGGCGACGACAACGGCGGCGATCAGCGCGGCGGCGGCACGGCGCTGCAGCGGGGCCCGGGCCTGGGGATCCATGAGCCGAGGATAACATATCCCCGTCCGCGGCCGGAGACCCCCGGCCGGCCTTTAAAGTGGTCAGACCACTTTCTGAAACGCCCGGGCCGCGGGCGGTGTTGGGAGGAGGGAGGGTTCTGATGCTCCGCAGCGCCGCGCTCCTGGTCCTGGCCCTGGGGACATGGGCCGCCGCCCCGGCCGCCGGTCCCGAGGTGGTCGACCTCTGGCCGGGCGCGCCGCCCGGGGACGCCGGCATCGCCGGCCCCGAGAAGGATCTCGAGCTCCAGGTGAAGGGGAAGTCCTACGAGGTCGGCGGGCGGCCCACGCGGTGGATCACCAACGTCTCGAAGCCGGCGCTCCACGTCTATAGGGCCGCGAAGGACAAGGACACCGGAGTCTCGATGCTCATCGCCCCCGGCGGCGGCTACCACAACCTCGGCTGGGACGTCGAGGGCGAGGAGATCGCCGCGTGGCTCAACTCCCTCGGCATCACCGGCATCATCCTCAAGTACCGCTGTCCGCGCCGTCCCGGCGATGAGAAAGGCGTCCCTCCCTCCGGTCCGCTGAAGGACGCCCAGCGCGCCGTCAGCCTGGTGCGGAGCCGCGCCGCCGAATGGGGGCTCGACCCGAAGAAAATCGGCATCGTCGGCTTCTCGGCCGGCGGGCACCTCTCCGGAGCGACGGCCACGAACTTCGAGACCCGCACCTACGAGGCGATCGACGCGATCGACCAGGCGAGCTGCCGGCCCGACTTCGCCGTCATGCTGTATTCCGGCTACTTCCAGCTGAACGGCGCGCTGTCTCCGACGATCAAGACGCCCGCGGGAATCCCGCCGCTGTTCATCGCGCACGCCACGGACGACCCCATCAGCGACGCGATCCACAGTGTGACGATGTACGAGGCCATGAAGAAAGCGGGGGCGCCGGTCGAGCTCCATATCTACGCCACTGGGGGCCACGGCTGGGGCGTCCGCAAGGTCGGCCATCCGTGCGAGACGTGGACCGACGCCTGCGTGGCCTGGCTGAAGAAGGGCGGCTTCCTCCCGTAGCGGCGCCGCAGGCGTCCCCTCTTGCCGTGGCCGATGGCCGGTGGCCTTCCCCTAGAGCATCGAGATCGGATCGACGTCGAGAACCACGTTGAGATTGCGGTCGTTCGGCATCGTCCCCGCGACGCGGCGCAGGGTGGGGAGCACCGGTTCCAGCTGCGGGACTTTGAGGAGCAGGTGCATCCGCGTGCGCCCCTTGAGCTTGTAGAGGGGGGGCTCCGCCGGGCCCAGCACCTTCATCTGCGTCTCGTCGAACGTCGCCCTCAGCTTGTCGGCGAACTGCGCCGCGGCTTCCTTGACGCGGTCGGGGTCCCATCCCTGCACCAGCGCGCGGATCAGCGTGACGAAGGGCGGATACCCCAGCTCGCGCCGGAGCTCCAGCTCCTTCTGCGTGAAGCCTTCGAAGTCGTAGGTCGCGGCGGTCTTGATCGCGTAGTGCTGAGGGTAGAAGGTCTGGACGGCGACGCGCCCGCCCTTCGAGCCGCGGCCCGTGCGGCCGGCCACCTGCGTGATGAGCTGGAAGGTCCGTTCGGCCGAGCGGAAGTCGGGGATATGGAAGGCGGTGTCGGCGCTGACGACGCCGACCAGGGTGACGTCGGGCACGTCGAGGCCCTTGGCGATCATCTGCGTGCCGACGAGGATGTCGGTCTCGCCGCCCCAGAGTTCGGAGAGCGAGCGCCGGTAGTCGTCGCGCGTCTTCATCGAGTCGGAGTCCATGCGCGAGACCGCAAAGCCGGGGAAGAGATTCTTCACCTCGGATTCGATGCGCTCGGTGCCCATGCCGTAGAGGGCGAGCGTGCCGGAGCCGCAGTCGGGGCAGTTGACCGGCAGCGGCTTGGAGTCGTAGCAGTAATGGCAGACGGCGCGGGCCGTCTCGCGGTGGTAGGTCATCGCGACATCGCAGCGGCGGCAGCTGAAGAACCAGCCGCAGCGGCGGCACGAAACGTGGGTGAGGAATCCGCGCCGGTTGAGGAAGAGGATCGCCTGCTCGTTCCGCTCCATCGACGTCCGCATCAGCTGCTCGAGGCGCCGGGAGAGGATCGGCTGCCGCTTGAGCTCCAGCTTCTCGGCCGCCATGTCGATGATCTCGATCTCCGGCATCTCCCGGCCTTCGACTCGCTGCGGCATGCGGGCCAGGCGGAATTCCCCGGTCTGCGCCCGGTGCAGGGACTCCAGCGACGGCGTGGCGGTCCCGAGGATCACGGTCGCCCCCTCGAGACGGGCGCGCTGCACGGCGACCTCCCGCGCGTGGTAGCGCGGGTCGTTCTCCTGCTTGTAGGCCGCCTCGTGCTCCTCGTCGAGGACGATGAGGCCGAGGGCGCGGACGGGCGCGAAGACGGCGGAGCGGGCGCCGACGATGACGTCGATCTCCCCGTTCCGGATCGCGCGCCACTGCCGCGCGCGGTCGGCCTGCGTGAGCACGCTGTGAAGGACGGCGACGCGGGGGAAGCGGGCCTTGAAGCGCGACACCGTCTGCGGCGTCAGGGCGATTTCCGGGACCAGGACGATGGCCTGTTTCCCGGCCTCGACGGACCGCTGGATCGCGCGGAGATAGACCTCGGTCTTGCCGCTCCCGGTGACGCCGTGGAGCAGGACGACGCCGCCCTGTTCGACGATGCGGAGGGCGTCCTCCTGGGCCGGGGTCAGCCGGATCTCCTTCGGTTTCTCGACCAGCGCCTCGGCCATCGCGTCGATCTCGGGTCGGACCTTTGTTTCGACGAGCAGTCCGTTGCGGACCATCCCCGACAGCACCCCGGCGGAGATGCCGGCCTGGCGGGCGAACTCGGCGCGGAGCATCGGCGAGGTCAGCCGGCCCGCCATCTCGAACGCGGCGCGCTGTTTGTCGTTCTTCGGCGCTCCGGTCCCGGCGGAGATCAGGCGGAGGATCTGTCCGGGATTCTTCGTCTTCACGCCCGACGGGATCGCGGCGTGGAGCGCCTCCCCCCAGGAGCAGGCGTAGCGCGCCGCGACCCAGCGGGTCAGCTCGAGGAGCCGGGCGTCGGCGAGCACCTCGTCGGTCGCCTCCTTCAGGTCCCGGATGCGGGGGAAGGAGGCGCTGTCGGCCAGGCCCACCACATAGCCGCTCTGCTCGCGGGCGCCGAAGGGGACCTTGACGCGGACGCCGGGGCGGACGGAGTCGCGCAGCTGCGGCGGCACCCGGTACGTGAACGAACGGTCGACGGGAAGATTCAGGACGACTTCGGCGAACTCGGCCACGGCGGGGATCGTATCAAACCGCGGCGCGACCGGATAGGTCCCCCGCAGGGGCAGCCTCGGTAATGATTCTCAGCCAATTGCCGTATTCCGAAAAAGGTGCCTGTGAAGGAGGGGTTAAAAATCTCAAAACATTTGCGCGGTATCTCATGGAGTTCCCCCCCGGCTCTTCGCTACCCTGCGGTGGGTTAAGGGGATGCGGATGAGCAGGTCGAAGTCGGGACGGGTTCTCCTCTACGCGATCGGGGCGACGATCCTCGCGGCGACCGTGGGGCACTCGCGGGCGTTCTTCCAGGCGGCCGGCACGGGGATCGTCGGATACTGGAAGCTGGACGACACCGCCAGCCCCAGCGTCGATTCCTCGGGCAACAACATCAGCGGCACCTGGCAGAACGGGCCCACGTCCATGTCGCCGGGAGCTCCGGCTATCGTGTTCCCCAACAGCCCGGGTTGCCTGTCCTTCAACGGCACGGACCAGTACATCGACTTCGGCAATCCCGTCGCCCTGCCGGCGGGGACCTCTCCCCGAAGCATGACCGGCTGGGCCAAGAGCACCACGACCGCCGCCGGATACCGCTGGATCATGGCGTACGGGACGGGTGGGACGGGCCAGGCGATGTTCATCGGCATGAACGGCACGACCCTCTACGGCGGCGGATACGGCGACGACATCACCGTCAACGGGTTCTGGGACACGAACTGGCACCATATCGCCCTGACCTACGACGGCACCACCGCCCGCCTCTACGCGGACGGGACCGAGCGGGCCAATGCCGCGAAGAACTGGAACCTGGTCCGCACGCTCGCCTACATCGGCCGCCAGGTCAACGGCGCGGCGGAATACTGGAACGGGCAGATCGACGACGTCCGCGTCTATAACCGCGTCCTGAGTCCCGCGGAGATCACCCTGATGTCGAGCGGCCAGTCGGGGCCGCCCGCGCCCACCCAGTTGACGGCGACGGCAGGCGACGGGCAGGTCACGCTCAACTGGACCGCCACGCCCGGCACCGGGATCACCTACAACGTCCGCCGGAGCACCGTCAACGGCGGTCCTTACACCACGCTGGTGGCTTCGAACCTGAACGCGACGACCTACGTGGACACGACGGTCACGAACGGGGTGACGTACTACTACGTCGTCAGCGCCGTCACCTACGGCGAAGGCCCCTATTCGAACCAGGCCACCGCCACGCCCTTCAAGCCGCCCATCGTTCTGGACACGACGGCGCTGCAGACGATCGAGGGCGGGGCCCCCGTCCCGTTCAACATCGTCTTCAACAACGCGATCGCGCCCGGGCAGAGCGTCACGCTGACCGTGCAGACCAACGTCCCGACCGAGGGCCAGGTGGCGGCGGCCGCACAGGGACAGCCCCCGGCTCCGGCGGTGTCGGCGCAGACGATCGTGTTCACGATCAACGGTCCGCAGGCGGTCGGCCTTGCGATCCCGATCCAGGTCTACGGGATCGACGACGCGTTCGTCGACGGGAACAAGCCCTATACGGTGACGGTGACCTACTCCGCAACCCCGACCGGCCCGTTCACGGGGTTCACCATCCCCGCCATCAACTGCACGAACGTGGACAACGACGTCGCCGGAATCGCGGTGTCGCGGACCGCGGGGCTCATCACGTCGGAAAGCGGTCAGGCGGACACGTTCTCGGTGACGCTGGCGACGTCGCCGACGGCGCCTCTTACCCTGAACTTCGCGAGTACGAATACGGCGGAGGGCACCGTGCTGCCGCCCTCGTTCACCTTCACTTCGGGAAACTACGCGACGGGGGTGACGGTCACGGTCACGGGCGTGGACGACACGGTGCTGGATTTCAACGTCGCGTACCAGATCACGATCACCAAGGCGGCGGGCGGGCCGGCGGAGTATGCCGCCGTGGTTCCGCCGACCGTGTCGGTGACGAACCTGGACAACGAGGTGCCGCCGGCCCTGGATCACGTGTGGGGCGGAGGCTGCGGATTGCTGGGAGTCGAGGCGCTTGCGGGGCTGGCCCTGCTGGCGGCGGTCCGCCGGCGCTATCGGAGCGGAACGCTCCGACGCAAATAGGACCGCGAGCCGCCGGCTTCCTGGACGTAGACCTCGGCCGCGCCTGCGTCCTTCGCGGGATAGTCGAAGACCCGGGAGCCGCCCGGAACGAGATCGCGCACGAGCGCCGTCTGCTCCGCCAGCCCGGGAATCCGGGCGCGGAGCGAGAGCGTCATCGCGCGATCCGTGCCGTTCAGGAGACGCAGGGTGAGCCCCTTGTTCTCCATCGAGGATTCCAGTCCGATCGCCGATGCCAGGCGCAGGCTCCGGGTCAGACGCACGCGCTGTTCCCGGCCGCGGACAACATAGCGCAGCACGATCCCCAGCTCCTGGAGCCGTTCGGATTCCGTGGGCAGCAGCATCCACTCGAACTCGCCGGAGAGGACCTCCTGCGGGGCGAGCGCCGGAGCCGCCAGATTCCGCGGCAAGACCCGCCAGCCCGGCGGGACGTCGAGGCTCAGGCTGACGTCGCGGGGCGTGTCGGTCCGCGACGCATTGCGCAGCCGGAGTGTCAGCTTCGACGGCCCCAGTTGCAGCGGCAGTTCCGCGGAGGATAAGGTCAGGATCAGGTCGACGCGCAGCGGGTCGACTCCAAGAATGAGGGTCGGCATCGCGCCGACGCGGATCTTCTCGCCGGGACGGAGCCTCCGTTCGGGGCCGAGCGCCGGCATCACCCTGGCGCCTTCGTTGAGATCGACCGGGATCTCGACCTCTCCGGAGTCGCTCCAGACCGCCAGCGCGGCATCGTCGCCTTTTCGGAACGTCGCGCTCCGAAGGGTCGCGGAGAACAGTCCCGGGTCCGCCAGCGGCTCCGCGCGCTCGAGGAATCGGTCGATCGTCCGGAGGGCGTAGAAGCCGGCGGTCGGGAATCCGTCGGCGTCGAGGAAACGGGAATCCAGGGCGGTCGTGTGGTCGGGCGCCAGGAGCCGCTGCTGCAGCGTCGTTTCGAGGGGCTCGGTCGACGCCGTCGACGTACGCCCATAGTCCTCCAGGTTGAGCAGTTCCCCGGGGCGCGGGACCAGCACGGCGAGGCTCCGGGACGCGCTGCGGCCGTCGATCGAGACGGTCAGCGCATGGGCTCCGGGCGGAACGGGGGGAAAGTCGAGCACGGCCGGCCGGTCGGACGGCAGCGTCACGGTTGCGGTCCGGACGATCTCTTTTCCGTCCGACGTCCGGAGGGCCCCCGTGACGGCATGCACGCCGGGGGGCAGTCCGACCGGCATCACCGTGAAGCGGGGATACTCCTCATGCGAATAGAGGGGGAAGGGCCGGCCCGCGGGACGGACCTCGAGGCGTTCGACGCCGACCAGCCGGAGCAGGTCGAAGTCGCCGGTCCCCCGCACATCGTCGCCGTCCAGGTTCAGCGCGACGCGGACCGAGGCCGCGCCGGCGGGGGAAGCGGCGATGTCGACGGACAGCATCGTCCATTCCGGCGCCTTCGACAGCGCCGCGGACCGGGTCTCGCCCAGGCTTTCTCCCGCAGCATTCACCCAGGTGAGCGACAGGAAGGCGGCGTCGCGCCGGGTGCCGGAGAGGCGCGTCCAGACGGAGGCCTGGTAGGGCCGACCGGACCCGACGGGCCAGGAGCGGGTGGCGCTCTGGCGCAGCGCCGTGGATCCTCCCAGCGTCTGCATCCGGAGGAACTGGCTGCCCGACCGGGCGCTCCCGGGGTCTCGCACCCGCTCGACGCTGTTATAGGGGGGATGCGCGTCCGAGGCGACCCGCTCCCAGCCCGCGGAGCCCGAGCCTTCGAAGTCCTCGACGAGGTCGCCATCGCCGGAAAGAGCCAGAGCGGCTGCAAAGAGAAGAGGAGACAGCACGAGGACTATATCGTCCTGCTAGCGGGACTTCCTGGCGTGCTTCTTCCAGGCGTCCCGGGCCGCTTCCGACACCCGGGCCAGGGGGACCCGGTGCTTTTCCGCGGCGGCGCGGACGTCCTCGTATTCCGGCGCCGCCTTGAGCGTCTCGCCGTTCAGCTTGCCCACCTTGAGCCGGATCTCGCCATAAGGGGTTGTCACCGTCGCCTCGTGGCGCCCGAGCTTGCTCCGCTCCATCAGCGTCCGCCGCACCCCGAAGGTCGGCGTCTCGCGCAGGAGGATCTCTTCGAGCGCGGTCCGCCGGGACGGCGCCGCGAGCACCGACACCTTCACGCCGGGGCGTGACTTTTTCATCTGGATCGGGGTGGTATAGACATCGACCGCCCCCGCGGCCAGCAGCTTCTCGAAGAGGTAGCCCACGAGCTCACCCGGGGCGTTGTCGAGGTTCGTCTCGATCAGCCAGACCGCGTCGCTTTCCTCGGGGGAGGTCTTCTCCCCGAGCAGGAGGCGGGAGACGTTCGCCCGCTGCGGCAGGTCCCAGTGGCCCGCGCCCCAGCCCATCGCGGTCAGCGTCATATCGGGGAAGATCCCCGGCTCGCGGACGAAGGTGGCCAGCAGCGCCGCGCCGGTCGGCGTCAGGATCTCCCGGTCGATGTCGACGGGGATGAGCGGAAAACCCTGCAGCAGGCCCATCGCCGCGGGACCCGGATTGGGGAGCCGGCCGTGGCGCGTCAGGATCTCTCCATGGGGGATCGGAACCCGGGAGCAATAGACCTCCTCGACGCCGAGCAGGTGGAAGCCGAGGCAGGAACCGACGATGTCGACGATCGAATCGATCGCGCCCACCTCGTGGAACGTCACCTTCATCGGGCCGACGCCGTGGATCCTCCCCTCGACCTTGCCGAGGCGGACGAAGCAGTCGGACGCGCGCTCTTTGACCGGCGCGGGCAGGCCGCTCCTTTTGATCAGCGCGAGAATGTCCTTGAGCGCGGTATGGGAGTGGCCGTGGTCATGGTCCTGGTCGTGATGATGATGGCCGTCATGCTCGTGGCTGTGGGGCTTCTGTTTTTCGCCCTTGATGGTGACGTCGACCTTGGTGGCGGACACCGCGTGCTTCAGGACGCGGCGCGAGGACAAGGCATAACCCTTCAGCGGGAGCGATGCGAGTCCGCGTTTCAGCTCCGCCAGCGGCAGGCCGGCGTCGACCAGGGCGCCGAGGGTGATGTCGCCGCTGAGCCCGCAGAAAAGATCCAGGTACGCGATCTTCATCCGCGGGTGCGGGTCACGAGGACCCGGTCTCCCCTCTGGATGCGGGCGGCCTTGCGGGCGCTGCCCTGATTGACGGAGATCTCGAGGTGGCCGGTGGAGCCCACCAGCGCGAGCAGGGCGCCCTTCTTGGCGTCGGCATACGACCGGGACAGCGCCCGGACGACGCGGCGGCCGACGGTGATGCGGACGCCGTCCGACGCGGGGAGCAGTTCTCCGGGGATATTGGTGATCAGGTTGCCGAAGCGGTCGATGGAGACCACCTCGCCCTCAATCCCGCCTCCCGCGCTCTTCCGGGGCGCGACGGTCTCGGCCGTCGTCATCCGGCCGATCCCCGGACCGAGCTTCGAGAGATCGAGCCCCTTCGCCAGATGCGCGGCGACGGGCGCGAAGATGTCGCGGCCGTGGAACGTGCGGGACACGGGCTTGAGGAAGTAGCGGGTCTCGGTGACGCGGACGATGCGGCGGATGCGGCCGGTGCGGTCGAGGAAGCCGAGGAGACCGTTGTCGGGCGCAAGGAAGAAGTGCCGGTCCGTCTCGACGCCGAGGATGGCGCGGTCGGTGCCGACCCCGGGGTCGACGACGGCGACGAAGACCGTTCCGACGGGGAAGTAGGCGCGGGCGGCGGAGAGGACGCGGCTACCCTCGCGGACATCCTGCGGGGGGATCTCGTGGGTGATGTCGACCAGGCGGGCGGCGGGATTGACGGAGAGCAGGGCGCCCTTGAGGATGCCGACGTAGGAATCCTGCAGCCCGTAGTCCGTGAGCAGCGCGACGATGCCGGAGGCCTTCGCCATGAAGGCTATTCAACTAAAGAAGGGAGGAGAACGGGAGACAAAAGAAAAGCCGGGGCCCTGCGGCCCCGGCCTGATTCATGGGGGTATGCGTTACGATTGCGAGTCGAGGAGCTTCTTCGCGCCCTCAGGGACGTCGATGGGCGCGCCGCCCTCGGTGATTTCGACGGTGCGGGTGATGTCCGACTCGACCGGCCCCTTCTTGTTCTCACCCTTCATGTGGACGCTGGCCTCGAAGCGGACGATCACGCCTTTGTCGTTGATCCAGACTTTCCCGGTGCCGGTGTAGGTGGCCTGGCTCTTCGCCTCGGCCTTGCTGCCCGTGCTGACCAGGCCGCGCGCGGCGGTGGCGGTCAGCGGCCCTGACCACACGGTGCAGTCCTTGTCCTTCTCGGCGGCCTTTTCGACTTTCTCGAAGTTCTTCTCGAAGCCCTCGAACTCCTCGTGGGGGAATTTGACGGCGGCGAAGGCGGCGGCGGCAGGCTGGCTCTTCTTCTCGCCCTTCGCGGCCTTCTCGAGGCGCTTCCACTCCTCGCCGTCCTTATAGACGACGGCGCCGGCCTTCTTGAAGCCTTCCGCACCGCCGGCCTTCAGGGCCATGGGTTGATCCTTCTGGTACCGGCCCTCGATCACGCCCGGTCCCGACTTGCCCCCTTTGCCGGCCTTGAGCTCCGTCTTGAACGTGTAGCTCTCGAGCGTTGCAGTCTTCTTGGCGGCATCGGTAAGCTCCTCGCTCTGCAGGGCGAGCACCGCGGCCATCATCGTTGCGATCATCGGGTCACCTCAAAAAAGTCAGTCTATCGGTTGAACCCAGGTCGTCCGGAATAGTTTCGGGGACGTGAACACAAAGGCACAATGACGACGGAAACCACCAAGGAGGGCAAATGCCAGGGCTTCGGATTCGCGATCAAAATGAGTCTGTGTCGATCAATATGATCCTGCCCCCTCGGGCCTTTCCCCATGACGTCGCGTGGCATGAAACTTGCGCCTTTAAGCTCTCCATCCCTTGATTTGAGAGGAGCCAGCGATGCCGACCAACCGTGGAACGACCAACCGCCGCACCGGGAAGACCACGCCGCGCCGCAAAGGGAGAACCCATTGGGGTGCCAAGGGCCGCTCGACGCGTTCCAAGACGGCCGGGAAGGCCGGCAAGTCCGCAGCCGCCGCTCCTGCGAAGAAGTGAACCGCCACACCTGAAACCGGAGGACTCCATTCATGGCTCAGAAGATCCGCATCCGCATCGAAGCCTACGACATCCCCAGCATCGACCAGGCGGCGCAGGACATCGTCAACAGCGCGAAGCGCACCGGCGCGAAAGTCCGCGGCCCGATCCCGCTCCCCACCAAGATCGAGCGGTATACGGTGCTCAGCTCGCCGCACGTCGACAAGAAGGCGCGCGATCAGTACGAGATCCGCACCCACAAGCGCGTCATCGACATCACCGAGCCCACGGCGAAGACCATCGATGAGCTTCGCACCCTGAACATGCAGGCTGGCGTCGACATCCGCGTCAAGGCGCTCCTGGACGAAAGATAATCCGGCGGCCTTCTCCACAAAGACTCCGGCTCCCGATCTCCCCGTTTCTTCGGGAGTATGTAAGAACCGGGGAGAGGGAGAGTTCGAGAGACGGGGAGATTCTCGGGGACTTTGGCCTGGCTCCCGGGATTGAAATCCGGGCAGACTCCGACCTCCCGTGATTCGTGATTCGTGATTCGTGATTCGCGGGGGTTACTTCTTCGGCTCGACCGTGTAGTCCCGCTTCTTCTTCGTCTTGTCGGGCGTCGCGGGCTTGTCGTCGTCCTTGTAGATCAGGTCCTTGCCGCACTTGGGGCACTTGCCGGAGAAGGCTTCCTTCACGCCGTCCTTCTCGCAGACGAACTTCTTGAGACGCTCGAAGCCCGTCATCTCGACCTTGGTCGTGTCCTTCCAGATCGTGCCCGCCTTGGCGAGCATCGCCTCTGTCGCGCCGTCGAAGACCAGGACGTCGGAGCCCTTGAGCTCGATGGAGACCTGGCCGGAGGGCGTCGTGAACGAAGTCTTGTCCTCGCGGCCTTCCTTCGTCTCCTGCTCGTACTTGCGCTCGAGGGCCAGAGCGTAGGCCTCGTAGAACTCCTTCGCGTCCTTGGGGCTGTCCCAGGTGGTGAACCACACGTACATGGCGGTCTTCTTGTCGTCCTCGAGGACGACGTAGCGGTCTCCGCCCCAGCCTTCCGCCGCGCGGTCGATCATGGCGACGCGGAGCTTGTCGCCTTTGAATTCGCGTAGGATCAGCTTGGTGGCGAACTCCCCGTGCACGTTGTTGAAGCTTTCCTTCCAGGGCCCGCCGAACAGCTTCTCGAGGTCGGGCATCGTCACCAGGATCGGGTTGTTCCGCTTCTCCTTGTCGTAGTACTTCTCCGGGTGCAGGATCTGCTCGCTCGAGAGCGGGAAGTCCTTGAACAGGTTGTTGATGTCCTTCAGCTCGCCCTTGGTCCCCTTCAGGTACTTCACGATGAAGTCTGTCCCGTAGCCGTAGGGGAAGGTCAGCGACAGGCGCAGGTAGGCCGGCAGCTTGCCCGCCTTGCCGGGCAGCATCCCCGTCTTGTAGGTCTGGTTGATGCCGCCGATCACCATCTCGAACTGATCCTTGAACTGGTACTTCCAGCCGACCGCCGAGGCGTCGCCTTCGATGACGCTCTTCAGGGCCATCACCAGGTCGTCGTTCGTCTCGTCCTCGATCGGCAGCGTCGACAGCTCGAAGTTCTGGTCCTGCGCCGCGTGGGTCAGCTCGTGGACGAGCGTGATGCTCTCCATGTCGATGCCCATGGCCTTGAGGGCGTCCTCCTCGGCGTCGCCCTTCTCGCCGGCCCGGATCAGGCGGAGCTCCTTGGTCTTGGGATGGTAGAACCCGGCGATCGAGCTGCCGAACAGCTCCAGGTAGGCCTCGTAGATGTCGAGGTCGGCCGGGATCAGCCCGAATTTGGCGTACCCGCGCTGGTAGCGTTCGGCCTTCTCCTTGGGGAGGTCCTTCTCGAACTCGGCCTTGAGGAAATCGAGGAGCTCCTGCTTGGAATAGGCGCCGACGGCGACGGGCGCCTTGAACTCCAGGCCGCGGAGTTTGGTGACGTCTTCCTTGTGCTTGGCGGTTTTTTCCTTATAGTCGTCTTTCTTCTTGTCCTCGTCCTGCCCGACGGCGGAGGGGAGCAGGATCAGGGCCGCCGCGAGCGCGAACAGGGCCGGAAAGTGGGAGCGGGTCATTCGGCGTTCCTTAATGGCCACTGGTTATACGCCTGGCGGCGGGATTTATCTGTAAGGGCAACCCGCTAGGTACTATTATCGAGGCACCCCGAACCGGGTCAAGATGAATCTCCGGAAACGCAGCAGCACCGTCCTTCGAGAAGAGATCGTCTCCACCACCCTGTCCTGCGGTCTCCCCGCCTTCGCGATTCCGAAGAAGGGCTTCTCCAAAAAGGTCGGCATCTTCGCGACGCGCTACGGATCGATCGACCTGACGTTCACCCCGGAAGGCCAGCAGCGGCTGGAGACGCCCCCCGGCATCGCCCACTTCCTGGAGCACCAGCTGTTCAAGAAGGCGGGCGGCGAGGACATCCTCATGGAGTTCGGAAAGTACGGCGCCTCGTCCAATGCCTTCACCGACTACTGCACCACGGCGTACTACTTCACCGGCAGCGGCGCCTTCGAGAAGAACCTCGCGCTGCTCACCGGGTTCGTCTCGTCCCCGTACTTCGAGGCGGACAACGTCGCCAAGGAGAAGCTCATCATCGAGCAGGAGCTCCGGATGTACGAGGACTCCCCGGACCACCGCCTCTACAAGAACCTGATGGGTGTCCTCTATACCGTCCACCCCGTCCGCCTCGACATCGGCGGCGAAGTTTCGGACATCCAGAAGATCGACCGCGACCTCCTCGAGCAGTGCTACCGGATGTTCTACAACCCGTCCAACATGGTCCTGGTCGTGGCGGGCGACATCGACCCGAAGACGGCCTTCGAGGTGGCCGACCGGACCCTGAACGGCGACGGCTTCAAGCCCCGCGGGGTGATCGAGCGGCACTGGCCGCCGGAGCCGGCGGGCGTGAAGGACCGCGTGGTCCGGGCGGAGATGGCGGTGTCGCGTCCGCGGATCCTGATGGGCTTCAAGGACCTTCAGCCCGCCGGCACGAAGGCCCTCGAGCGCGAGATCCAGTCCTCGGTGGTCCTCGACCAGCTGTTCGGGCGGTCGAGCGAGTTCTACTCGAAGCACTACGAATCGGGCCTCATCGACGACAGCTTCTCGTTCTCCTACAACAGCGAGGACGCGTTCGGGTTCTCGCTGATCGGCGCCGAGTGCGACGAGCCGGAGCGGCTGGCGGAGGAGGTCCTCCTCGAGCTCCACCGCGCCCGCAAGGGATCCCTGAAGACGAAGGACCTGGAGCGGTCGAAGCGGAAGCGGCTGGGCAAGTTCATCCGGTCCTTCGACACGCCCGACGGGGCCGCGTTCCTCATCATGGGCTGCGTGCAGCGGAACGTCGACCTCTTCCAGGTGCCGCAGGTGATCGACAAGCTCAGCCCCGGGGCCCTGGAGCGGCGGCTGCGAGACCACTTCGACGAGCAGAACTACGCCGTCTCGATCCTCTCGCCCAAGAAGGCTTGAGCGTCCCCTCCGCCCGCGTGGTAAAGTAAGTCGCGATGGAAGTCCTGCTCGCACTCACGTTCCTGTTCCAGGAATCCGCCGAGGAGACCTTCAAGAAGGTCGAGGCCGCGGTCGAGGCAACGAAGACGATCCGCGTGCTCTTCACGATCACGTCCGAGTCGGGCCTGGGCGGCGCGAGCCGGGGGACGCTCCTCATGGAGGAGGACCGGCGGCTGAAACTGTCGGCGGAAAACCGCCTGAAAGACGGGACCCGCCAGACGATCTGGTCGGAGGTCGAGAACGGAACGCTGCGCTCCGGCCGGGGAGAACGGAGCATTGAAGTGGCGGTCGACAGCCGGCAGGCGCGGCAGAACTTCAATGCCTACCTGAGCCGGCTGGGCATCCTGGCGGGAGCGTCCTTCGAGCAGGGGTTCCGCTCCGGCGCCGCCCGGGCCGGAAAGCCGGTCGGGGTGGACCTGAAACAGTTCTTCGGTCTGACCAATATCGTCGATCTCGGCAACGGCCCGAACGGCACCCGCGTCCTCAGCTACGACTTCGCGGCCGTCATCAAGCCCCAGCCGTTCAAGTGGGCGAAGATCTGGTTCGATCCCAAGACCCTGCGGATCGTCAAGCGGGTGATGCGCTGGGAATCCGAGGGGAAGGAGGAGACCTTCACCGAGGAGTATGAATACCAGGGCGGCGAGGAAAAAGGACCCGAAGGCGGGACGAAGACGCCTCCCGCACCCGTCCGCCCCGAGGCCGAGCAGGACATCCTCTTCATCCAGGCCCGGCTCCAGGTGGCCCGGGAGAATCTTCAGCAGGGGAAGAAGCAGAAGGCGATCGACGTGCTCGAGGATCTGCTGCTGAGTTTCCGGAAGCACCCCCTGGCTCCCGATATCCAACGGTTGCTCGAGGAAGCGAAAAAGTAGCCGGCTATTTCCGGTCGGGCGACTTCGCCCGTGCGTCGCAGTTCTTCTCGAGGCCCTTCCAATCCCAGGTGCCCACGTCGACGATGCGGATATTGACGTCCGCCCGCGACACCGGCACGAGCTTGTCCCAGCGGAAGAGTCCGACCCAGAGATCTCCCGTGGCGGCGTCCAGCGCCATGAAGTCCGGCGTGACCGTCGTCGCGTCGACTTTCTTCGCGTCGACCTTCCAGGACTCCTTCCGGAACTGCCGCGTCATCGTGCGGCGATCGCCGTCGATATAGACGGTCCCCGTCAGCACGCCCGTCGGCTGCCAGGGCTTTCCCTTCGCATCGCGGAAGGCGACTTTCAGGAAGGCGACGTCGCCGGTGTACTTCCCGTTCTTCAGCGTCATGCCTTCGACCCAGAAGAGCCCCTTCAGTTCGGCGGTCGCCGACCCGGCCGCGAGCGGGTCCTTGGATTTGACCGGGTCTTCCTCGAGCGGATCCTTCTCGCGCGGCTTCATCCCGAGGGCCGCGTCGGCGCCGGTCTCCTTCGACTCGGTCCGTCTGGCGGCGAGGACCGGCGGCACGGGAGTCACGGTTCCCGGCCGGACGGCGTCCCCGTACGCGAGCGTGAAGGCCCAATCGTCGAAGGCCGGGCATTCGGCCACCAGAAACTCGAAGTCCTTCTCCTCGCCGGCCTTGAGCGGTGCGGGCACCGCGATCGTATACTCCCCGCGGCCGAGCTTGAAGGTCGCGCTCGCCTGGATCAGGTCCTGGGCGAGCCCGTTTCGCGCCCTGCCGGCCACCCGGACCGAGCCGTCGGTGAAGCGCACGATGCGCGTCCCGCCCAGCGCGAAGTCGCGGGGCTCGACCTGCAGGGGCGCCGGCGAAGGGAACTCCGCCGCGATCCAGCCGACGGCGGCCTGGACGGAGGCGAACGCGGGGACCTGCGGGACGGCGACGTCGAACGCGTCGCGGCAGCGCGATTTGACGGAAGGGCCGAGCGAGACGCGGACCTTATGGACCACGGCCGCCTTCGCGTCCTGGAACGAGAGGACCGCGAAGGGCTCGCGCGCGTCGAGGTCGCCGAGATTGACGACCGTCAGCTTCACCGTCGCATCGCCGGGGAAGGCCTTCGGCTTGACCTCGGCGCAGGACTCGACGGCGAGCTTCTCGGGGAGCGAACGGGGCGACGGGATGGGAGCCTTCTCGTCGCCGACGTAGATGAGCTTCAGCGGGCCCGACTCCAGCAGGAGGACGTAGCGGCTGAAGTTCGGAAGCTGGACGGCCTCGATCTTGAACTCCAGCGACTTGCCGGCGGGGACTTTCGCCAGCGTGACGGGCTTCGACTTGCGGAGCTCCCGGTCGCCCTCGAAGAAACTCATGAGGATGCGCACGTCGTTCAGGTCCGCCGAGCCCGGGTTCACGAGAGTGGCGTCGATCAGAACCTTATGCTCGATGCGGACGCGGGCGAAGTCGAACTGGGTGAAGCGGGGGAGAGATTCCTGGGCCGCCGCGGACAGCATCGCCAGCATCCACGCCAGGACGGGGCCCGCGACCCCGATCATGACAGCAGGCTTCGGAATTGCACACGGAGCGCGCTCGACGGGCCCACGAGCATGAGGACGCGCGACCGGATCAGCCAGCCCACGGCCACGCAGGCCAGCGCGAAGGGGACGTGCAGCGCCGAGGCGATCTCCGTGAGTTCGACCTGCGGCGATTCCTCGAGCAGCAACAGGATCCGTCTTCCGATCTCAGGGACCCGGTCGTCGGGGAACGACGGGAACTCGTGCGCCATCATGGATCACCTCCGCACGATGGTGTCCACCAGGATGGACTGGAGCGGGGCGAGGGTCCGGAGGCGGACCGCGGCGCCCACGATGCGCCGGCCTTCCGAGGGGCCGTCCGTGGCCCACGCGCCGTCGGGGCCCTGTCCGTCCAGGACGAGACCGCGCAAGCGCAGGGCTTCCGCGGAATTTCGCCCCGCCTTCGCCTTCCGGGCGGCGACGAGGAGTTCCTCGGGATCGGTCGGTTGTGCCGCTTCGCCGTGGTCCTCCTCGAGGAACTCGTCCCAGCCGCGGTCCCGGTCGAGAGACTGGCGCGCATATCGGGCCAGCAGGCGGGGATCGACCACGTCCAGGGGTCCGTCCCCCGATCGGCTTTTGCACGCGATCAGGGACAGGACTGCCAGACTCGTGCTTATCCGGATGTCGGGCCAGCGGGCGAAGCGGAAGGCGCCGTCGCGGCTTTGCAGCGATTCGACGTAGCGGACCGAGCGGTCGAGGAGCCCGTCGAGATCGACCAGGTCGGCGTTCCCCGTCGCGAGCAGCCCCATGACGAGGACGGTCCCGATCTCCCGCGGAAGGTAGCCCTCGGTCGGGAACGCTCCCGCCTCCGTCTGACGTCCCGCCAGCCATTGAAGGGTGCGGGCTTCCGGATCGGGTTCGGGTGCCTGGACGCGGGCAGGCTCCTGCGGGGCGCAGCCCGTAAACGCCAGGAAGGCCAGGAACAATAGCGCGCCATAAGCTCTCAGACTCCGGGAGGCGGTAGGGGACGCTCCCGGAGTCGAGAGACACTCATGAGGGGGGCTCTGGGTCAACGCCCCTCTTCTCCAAGGCTTGGTCATCAGGCGAACTCCTTATCCGGGACGACGGACCCCGGTGCCCGGGGAAGAGCAAGGTTTGTGCCATCCGCTTCCCTGCAAAAACGAGCAGGTTTCGGGAGGCTGCTGAGCAGCTGCTGTGCAGCGCTGTCTGGTCCCGGCGCAAAGGGTCGCCACGCGCGGATGCGCAGAAAGCGAGCAGACGAAGCGCACTAAGCGCGCAATAAGGCCCTGTTTCGCGGTCTGGCACGGGGGTTGCGTTTTGCGAGCCCAGGTCGGACTCCGTCCGGCCTTCCGTGACGAAAGAGGTGACTGATGCAGGCGCTCGCGGCGATCCTGATGACGGCCCTGGCCGCCTTCGAGGCCGGTCAGGACGAAGAAGCCAAGAAGCGCGAGACCTTCCTCAAGGAGTTCAAGGACAAGACGCCGGCCAAGCGCATCGACGCGGTCCAGAAGATGGGCGGCTCGACCGAGGACAAGTCCATCGTCGCCGTCGCCGCCGGTCTGAAGGATCCGGTCCTCGACGTCAAGAAAGCGGTTGCGGGCTGTCTCCAGGAGTGCACGGACGCGGGCGGGTCGGCAGTCAAGCCGCTCTGCGCGGTGGTCAACAACAAGAAGGAAGACAAAGACGTGCGCCTGGCCTGCATCAAGGCGCTGGCTAAGGAGGAGTACAAGGCCGAGGCGATCGACGCGATGATCCAGGCGATCACGATCGACGAGAAGGAAAAAGAGCTCTACATGTTCGGCGCCGAGGTCACTCGGATCCTGGCCGGCTTTGCGGGACAGGATTTCGGTGCGACCAAGGAGACTCCGGCCAAGTGGCAGAACTGGTACAAGCTGAACCAGGGGATGCTCGCCAGGGCGGACGCCGAGAAGCTCGCGGCCTGGAAGAAGAGCGCCGGAAAAGGCAAATGAGATGCTCCCGACCATGACTTCTCCCCAGCCGCCGTCGGCGGAGAAGTCGGCCACCGTGCTCGTCGTCGACGACGAGGAGTCCATCGTCTGGGCTCTGCGGAAGGTCGTCGAATCTCTGGGCCTCCAGGTCATGTCGGCATCCTCCGCCGAACGGGCGCTGGAGGCGGCGAAGCTCCGGGCTCCGCAGGTTGTGCTGCTCGACGTCAAGCTGCCGGGAATGAGCGGCCTGGAGGCGCTGGAGGAGTTCAAGCGGTCGATTCCCGGCGCGAAGGTCATCGTGATGACCGCGCACGGCTCGCTGGACACCGCGGTCCGGGCCCTCAAGCTCGGCGCGATGGAATATCTTCCCAAGCCGTTCGACCTGGTCCAGGTGAAGTCGCTGCTCGAGGCTGCGCTGCAGGAGGTGCCCGCCGATCCTTCGATTCAGAAGCTGCGCAAGAGCGTTCCCGCCCCGGCCGGCATCGTGGGCCGCTCATCCGTGATGCAGGATCTCTTCCGGCAGGTCGCAGCCGTGGCCGCCTCCGAGACCAGCGTGCTGCTGATCGGCGAAAGCGGCACCGGAAAGGAGCTGGTCGCCCGGGCGATCCACCACAACAGCGCCCGCGCGAGCGGCCCCTTCGAGGCGATCAACTGCGCGTCGATCCCCGAGACGCTGCTCGAGAGCGAGCTCTACGGCCACGAGCGCGGCGCCTTCACCGGCGCCGAGCGGGAGAAGCTCGGCAAGCTCGAGATCGCCAACGGGGGCTCCGTCTTCCTCGACGAAGTCGGCGACCTTCCCCTGTCGGCCCAGGTCAAGCTTCTCCGGTTCATCGAGGACCGCAAGCTCTGCCACGTCGGCGGCACGCAATTGATGTCGATCGACCTTCGCATCATCTCCGCCACCAACCAGGATCTCGAATCGAAGATCGCCGAGGGCCGCTTCCGCGAGGACCTCTACTTCCGGCTGAACGTCGTCAAGATCGTGATCCCGCCCCTGCGCGAGCGCAAGGACGACATCCCCCTCCTCGTCGCGCATTACCTCGATCACGAGCAGGGAGCGGGGATTTCGGCCGAAGCCCTGGAGCTCCTGCAGAGGTACCCCTGGCCGGGCAACGTGCGCGAGCTGCGGAATACGATCGAGCGCGGCGTGGTGCTGGCCCGGAAGGGAATCATCAAGTCGGAGCATCTGCCGGAGTCCATCCTGGCCCCGATCGTGAGCGTGGAGACCGACGTGGACGCGGGCATCCGCCGCCTCGTGGACCGGCTCATCGCCCAGGCGGCGCACGGCGACGTGTTCCGCCAGGTCGAATCCCGCTGGGAAAAAGCGCTCCTGCGACGTATCTTGGACATGACCCGCGGCAACCAGCTCAAGGCGTCGGAACTGCTGGGAATCACACGCACCACCGTCAAACGGAAGATGGATCTGCACGGACTCTGAGTTGGAAGCGAGGAGAAGACTCATGAAGACGATGACGACGGCCCTGCTCGTCCTGCTGGCGTTCCCCGCGGCCGCCGCTCCGCGCGACGACGCCGAGCTGGCGAAGAAACTGAAGGAAACCTACGCGGCCGCGGCCGACAAGCTCGTGGCGATGCAGGACGCCGCGGGCGCCTGGAAGATGGGGCCGGAGGGCAAGCAGACGCCCAGTCCGTCGTCGACGGCTCTCATCGTGGCAAGCCTGGCGCAGGCGCCGCAGGAGATCCGCGCGAAGCACAAGGACGCGACCGCGAAGGGGCTGGCCTTCATCATGTCCAAGAAGAACGCCGACGGCTCCTTCGGCGAAGGCCCGACGGGCGCCTTCCTGAAGACCTATACCACCGCGCTCTGCCTGGTGGCCCTGTCGGCCGTCGAGCGGACCGACGCGGTCGCCGACGCGATCCGCGGCGCCCAGGCCTACCTGAAGAATAACCAGTTGAAGGAGGGGCCTCACGCGGGCGGCCTCGGCTACGGCGACGCCCCGAAGGCCGGCGAAAAGCCCGGCCGCGGCGACCTCTCGGTCACCGGCTTCGCGGCGGAGGGCCTGAAGGTGTCCGGCCTGCCGCAGGAAGACGCCTTTTGGGACCTCGCGGTGAAGTTCGTCCGCAAGTGCCAGAACAACAGCGAAATCAACAAGGACGCGGACTTCCTCGCGGAGCTGAAGGCGAAGAACATGACGGTGGGCGATGACGGCGGCCTCTACTACAGCCCCGTCGCGAGCGACAAGGCGAGTCCCGCCGGCACGAAGAAGGTCGCGGACAAGGAGGTCATCCTCAGCTACGGCGCGATGACCTACGACGGGATCAAGACCTATATCTATGCCGGTCTCAAGAAGGATTCTCCCGAGGTGAAGGCCGCGATGGACTGGGTCCGCAAGAACTACTCCCTGGATGCGCACCCGGGCTTCGTCTACGAGGAAGTGAAGCGCAACCACCTCCGCGGCATCTATTACTACTACCTGCTGATGGCCCGCGCGCTGGACGTCTACGGAGAGAACCCGCTGGAGACCTTCGACGGCAAGAAGCACGACTGGCCCAGGGAGATGGCCGAGCAGTTCGTGAAGGTCGTGAAAGACAGCAAGTTGTGGCAGAACGAGAATCCGGCGTGGTATGAGAACGACCCTGTCATCACGACGTCGTATGTGCTGCTGACCTGCGACCTTCTCTTCAAGTACGTCAAGTAGGATGCGAGCGGCCCCCGGGTTCACGCTCCTGCTTCTTCTGCTCGCGGCCTGCGGCGAGAAGAAGAAGGCGGCGCCCGTCGACTTCGTGGCGTACGGCGACTGCCGGCACCAGCCCCAGGTCCACCGCAAGGTGGCCAGGGCGATCGCCGCCAGCGGCGCGAATCTGTTCCTCGTCACCGGCGACCTCTGCGATGGGCCGGACGAGGAGGCGTCCTGGGTCGAGTTCCGCGACATCGTCAAGGACGTCCGCTCGAAAGGCCCCTATTACTGTTCCTTCGGCGACCACGACAGCGGCGAGAAGAACCTCTTCATGAAGGAATTGGGGATGGCGAAGCCCTATTTCGACAAGGTGGAGGGGGACTATCACGTCTTCATCCTCGATTCGCGCGACAAGTTCCGCGACGCCGCGCAGATCGAGTGGCTGAGGAAAACCGCGACGGCGTCGAAGTCGAAGCACAAGTTCGCAATCTTCCATCATCCGCCGTTCATGGTCGACAAGGACCGCGGCAGGGAAGCCGACGTGATCCGTCCCAACATCCATCCGGTGCTGACGGAGTTGAAATTCTGCGCCGCCTTCTGCGGCCACCAGCACGCGTTCTACAGCACGCTGCGGGACGGGGTGCGCTACGTGGTGACGGCGGGGGGTGGCGCACCCTTATGGAAGATCGATCCCTCGTTGGGCGGGCCGGGCGACCTGTCGCGCCGCTTCCATCACTTCGTGGGCCTGAAGGTGAACGGCCCGAAGATCGACGCGCACGTGATCGACGAGGACGGCGTGGAGGCGGAGGACCTCGCGTTCACGCTGTGCGATCACTCCCGGTAGGTTCAGCGGCCGACGCGGTCGCGGACCGCGAGCTCGACGCGGACCCGTTCGTCGATCGTGTGCTTCAGCGTGGTCGGCGCCAAGGGCACGGGGGCGGCCTCGGCGGAACGCGTGGGCAGGCCCATGGCGATGAGGGCGATCGCAAGCACCGTCAGGACTTCAGCCCAGGGGGAAGGGGGATTCTTCACGGCGTCACTCGGAGAGCATGCCGAGGCAGATTTCGAGGACGGCCCAGGCGCCGAGGACGAAGGTGAGGGGAGTGGACAGCTTGAATCCGGTGAAGGCGACGCACTGGCCGGCCAGGACCGCCGTCGTGAGCAGCACCAGCCGGAGACGATGGGCCGTCGTCCGGCTGACCAGGTGAAGGCTCAGGTCCCGCCTCATCTCACCGACTTCTCTCGTTGTCTTCATCATAGCACCCGTTCAATGCAAATGTGATGCCATCCTGCATCCTCCATGGGCCATTGCAAAGGCGACATCCCGCGAGGTCATTTACGACAAGAGTGTCGCCCTGGTGGCGTTTTGCCAATCGGCGGGGTCTGCGCCGCCGCGATGCAGGGCTGATCAGCCGGTAGGCGTCTGGCTCGCCGACCCCTCAAAACCCGCCTGATTTCGGGCCTATCGCTGGCATGAACCTTGCGCTCGCAGCAGGCATGGAGCGAGTCTCAGGCCTGCGGGTTCATGTTCCGTCTTCGTCTGCGTCGGAGAAGCGCGTGGAGGAGCTCGGGCGAAAGCTCTATGCGCTGCTCCGGGACACCGAAGAGCTGGAGCTGAGGCCGCGGGGCCCCGAGGCCCACGCGTTCCCGCTGCTCTGCATCGCGGCGGGTCGCCTGGTCGAGGCGGGACTCGTGGAGCTGTTCGAATGCCAGGGTCGACTGTACGTGAAACGGCGGCGCCGTCCGGCGTGAGGTCGGCGACGCTCGGCCGCGCGCTCTTCGCGTGCCTGCGCCTCATGGACGAGGAGGCGGGCGCGAAGTGGGGTCTCGAGGATTACGGGCGCTTCCTGCGGCCGGAGCTGAAGCGGCCGTCGCACGAGGCGGCGTGGGTCCGGCGCGTGTCGGAGCTGCTCCGTCACGACTCGGTGGCGACGCTGCTCGACGCCCGGTATCCCGCCGCACCCCGCAATCGCTGCGGCTTGCGCCTGACCTTGCCCGACGGGGCCCGCGTCTGGATCGAGACGAAGGGCGCCTGGAAGACCTACTGGGCGCTGAAGCGCAAGTTGTGGGTCTACCGGTCGCTGCTCTTTCATCCGCTCCTGCCGGGCCTGGACCGGCGGAAGCGGCACACGGCGGCGCTCGACGTCGCGCGGCTCGCGACGCTGTCGCGGCGCGACGCGGACCATGCCGCGTTCCTGCTCGTGGGCTTCGACGACGGGCTGCATCCGATGACGCGGGACGTGGACGAGTTCACGCGGCTCGCCGGGCTGGACGGCTGGTCGACGTCGGCGACCTCGTGGCCCTGCATGCGCCGCCTGGGGCATCAAGTCAGGTTATGGTACTGGAGCCGTCCGGCGCTCTGAGGGATCAGCGGCTCCGCGCGGAACCCGCGGCTTCCACGGGCTCGAGGCCGGCGGCCGCCGGCTCCCGCCAGCGACGGTGCATCCACAGCCACTGCTCGGGATGTTCCCTCACCCGGCTCTCGATCAGGTCCAGCCATCGCTGGCTGATCTCCGAGAGGGAGCCTTCGGTGGAGACCGGGCCGTCGAAGCGGACGTCCTGGGTGCCGTCGGAGGCGACGGACGCGGTGACGACGACCAGCGGGGCGCGGTAGCGTCGGGCGAAAAGCGCGGGCCCGGTGGCGGCCTCCACCGGCCGGGAGAAGAAGGTCGCGGGAACGCCGCCGGCGATCGGATGCTGGTCGGCGTAGAACAGGACGACGCGCCCGGCGCGGAGCCGGGACGGCGTCTTCTCCAGGGCTTCCGACTTCACGATGCCTTCCAGGCCGTACCAGCGCTCCAGCGACTCCTGGAACCAGCGAAGGGTCCATTCGTTGTGCTGGCGCTTGAGGAGGACGCTGCTCGGAAGCCGCAGGTCGCGGAGCACGGAGCCGATGACGGTGAAGTAGCCGAGATGGGCGCTGACCAGGACGACGCCGCGTCCGGCCGCGGCGGCCTGCGTGAGGATGTCGGGGCCATGCAGGCGGTATTGTCGGCGTCCGTTGCGGCCGGACCGGGCGAATTCCGCGGCGTGGCGGCCGATGTGGTCGAAGATGCGCCGGGCGAGGGCGCCGGCTGGAGGCCGTGGCGCAAGACGAGGCCTTCCGTTTCCGACCGGTCCCAGTCCGGTCCCATCGCCACGAGCATCCGCTGGATGTCCCGCAGGTGTTTGGTCGATCCGCCCTCCCGATAGTACTGAAGCTTCCTGACGATGACGTACTCCGGCGGCGCCAGGGCCAGCGTTTCGCCCTCGATCTCGGTCTTGCGAATCCTCGGCAGCGCCCACTCGTGAAGGGGATCGCTGCCGCTGAGATAAATGTCCGCTTTGAATCCGCTCCGGCGATGAATGAGATTGAAGTGGCCGCGACGGGCCCTCCCCAGTTCGAGCCGGATCACCTCTTCCGGAGGACAGTAGTATTGGTCGGGAGGGAATGCTGCGGCCAGGCGCGGTACGTCACCGGCCTGGAGATAGAGCACGATGTCGACGTCGTTGGTGAACCGGGGCTCGCCATAATAGATCGCTGCCACGCCCCCGCTGACGGCATAGGGGATCTGAAGCCGGTTGAGGTTCGGCAGGATGAAAAGCAGGGGGTCAGGTGCGGGCATGGAGGAAGATCTCTCGGACCTCCCGCTGGATCCGGTCCTCCGTCCAGTCCGGATGCCGGTCCCGCAGCCACGCTGTTTTCAATTTGCGGGCGGACCAGTACATCGCGGCCGCGGCTTCGAGCTTCTGAGGTCCCGTCAGGCGCCGCAGCGCCGCCACGTACTCCGGCGTCAGGTCGGGGTCCCGGCTCTCCATGCGGGTATTCTAGCCCGGGCGAGCCGGACTTTCCAGCGCGGGCCGGCCGCTTCTAAATAAAACTCGATTTCAAATATATTTTTCCTCTTGACTCCAGCCGTCCGGTTCGATACAAGCATATTTGAAAATGGTTTTCAAAATGTGCCGGACGAAAGGAGGTCGACGCGGCGCCGCGCCGCGATAGCATCCGTCCGTCTCCACCGCAGTGAGCCAGCCTTCCAGGCCAGCCAGCCACGCCGCGCGCCTCCCGCCCGTCGCGCCGTGCGCCGGGCGACCTCGTGCCCGATAGACCTGGAAGGAAACGCCATGAACCGTTCCCCCAAACGCGCCCGCCTCTCGGGCTTCACCCTGATCGAGCTCATCGTCGTGCTGGGCATCCTCTCGATCTTCGTCGCCATGGTGCTTCCCAAGCTCGACGGCCTGCAGAGCAACGCGAACCACGCGGTCGGGGCCGCCAGCGCGAACGACCTGGGCCGCTACATCCAGATCTACAAAGCGACCAAGAACCGGCTCCCGGACGGCTACGACTCGCTCATCGATCCGGACACCGACGACCTCTGGGCGCCCTTCAACCCGGGCACGACGCCTCCGACGCCCGGCCTCCACACGGCCTTGAGCGGCGCGACGCACAAGCTGGTGAAGACGACGCTCGCGGCGGGCGAAGTCGCCGCGCTCAACAGCGCGGGCATTTACACGCTCTACGATCTCTCCCCGGGCACGGTGCGTCCCGGCGACCGCTTCAACACGCCGGTCGTGATCGCCGTCGACACGCCCGTGGCGACGCTGGATCCGGTCAACGGCAAGAAGATCATCAACCACATCTATCGCGACAACCTGAAGCTCGACGCGGACGGCAACGCCATTCCCGGCAACGACGGCAAGATTCCCACGGGGAAGCGGCTGATTGCCTTCGGCTTCGGTCCGCACAACGCGATGGTCGGCAAGACGATGGTGGAGACGCCGGCATATCCGAACGTCGATCCCACGCTGACCTACAACCGGAACATCGTGATCTTCGAAGTGGGCACGACGGGCCGTGCGGTCATCAAGGCGGTCGTGGGCACGGACGGCGACCTGCTCGACGACATGGCGACGGACTTGTTCAAGGACGTGCAGTAAGAGACCCAACCCAATCCTCCGACTCCCTCCTCTCCTTCCCCTGGAGAGGGGGGATCGGGGGACCCCAGTCATGGCTACTGTGTGCGCAGCGCTGCATCAAAAGTGCTCAGCCTCCAAAAGGGAAGGGAGGCATGGGCGCGATTCAGAGCCAGGAGAGGGTGGCATGCGGATTGCTGTCTTAAGTGCTTCCCGGACGGGCTTCAAGTCCGTCCGGTGGGGGGCGACCCGGGAGAATATGCAGGATCGACCGACAGTCCGAGTCCCGTTGCGCTCCGGTTTCACGCTGGTGGAGATGCTGATCGTCATCGGGATTCTGGTCGCGATCACGGGGATCGTGGTCGTCGTGGTAGGGGACACGCTCTCCACCGCACAGGACGTTACTACCAAGACCACCTTGGAGGCCGTAAGGGCAGCGATCGTCGGCACAACGACGGTCCCTGGATTCATTTCGGATGTCGGCCGCAATCCGAGCTCGATCACCGATCTCCTTGTTTGTCCCTCGTATACGAGCGAAGGAAATCCACCTCTTCATTGGCGAGGTCCCTATTTGACCTCATCCGGAGGGCGATTCCCGAATCCGACCCTGGCTGATAGCATTACCCGCCGATTCTCTACATTCAATACGATCTGGTTCGTAGTTCCCGACGGCAAAGCTCTTTACGGAGGTAACGACACGACCCCCGGAACTCTCGATCCGGCGATTCTGGACGCCTGGGGGAATCCAGTGGTGCTCCAGGTCCCCAACTGGGGACTTTATAAGGCGGTGGAACCCGATCCGCTGGACTGGAAGTATGCGCGGATAGTTTCCGCGGGACCGGATGGGATTATCCAAATTCCCTCTCTGGATGCGGCTTCTACTGCGCCCGACCATGCCCGACTGCCTTATGTCTCGGAATGCGGCGATGACATCGTTCTCTACTTGAAAGTTGCCGACATCCGGCCTGCGCATCCATGATCACCTGGAAGAGCACGTCCGGACTCACACTGGTAGAACTGCTTGTCGTTCTGACAATCATGGCGGCAGTTACAACTGCTGCGGTCGTATCCACGAACGGGATCTTCGATCAATCCAAGTTTGAGGCGAGTCAGCGGACACTTGAGGAGATCCACTTTTCTGTCTTGGGTGATGCATCGGCTCGAGATGAGAGAGGAAGCCTCCGGCTGAGCGGATTTCTTGCAGACGTAGGAAGATTGCCAAAAGCCAAAGGGAACGATCCGCTACTTCAGCTCGGTGAATTGTGGGATCCTGCAGGTTTGCCGGCGTACTCCTCCCACACAGCTGCAGGGGATGCCGATGTCACGATGATGACGGGCTGGAACGGTCCCTATGTTCGAATCACAGTTGCTTCGTTTCAGCAGGCTGACGGATGGGGCCGGCCCTTCCTGTTTTTCAAAGCAGACGGAGTCACCTCAGTCGCGGATACCGATGAAATTGCCGTTATCAAGAATCTCGGAGCAGATGGAGCAGTGGGGGGGGTGGGATTCGACGCGGACTTTCCCCCGTTGGCTCTTTCTACTTTGCAGTCGGCCGACCTTTCCGGCTACGTGTATTACAGAACCTCGGGAACCACTCCCGTCTTGATGCACGGGAATCGAATCATCGTCCGGGTATACGGACCGGATCCGGCGGACAGTTCCCTCAAGACGCTAAAAGAGTCGTCTCCTATTCCGGTTACCGGATCACCGATATTCTTCTCCTTACCCGCGGTCTCAAAGGGTCCTCGGATCATTCGTGCTTATCAAGTTGATTCCACCTCCGTGCCGGCCACGATGGAATCTGTGATTTCCGTGGCAGGAGGGGAAGCAGTGAGCGGCCCTCTGCGAATCGCCCATGACGGCAGACCCCAGGATCTGATCCTCAATGACAAGTAAGGGTTGATCGTATGAGCACCATCATCCTCGCGTCGCGGAGTATCTTGGCCCGGGCGGATGGAATTGAAGGCAACGTTTCCATACTTCGCCAGGCGCGGGCGGCTGGATCGCTCGTCGATGCCGTTGAGGCCTCTGTAGCCCTCGGCGGCAAACTCCGCGGGCCCGTCTGGGTTCTCACCGACGAGGTCTTCACCCAGGCCATCTCCGTCGCTGCGGGCGCGGTCCGCGGACTGCCCGAAGCTGAAGTCGCCAAAGCCCTCGCCTTCGAAGCGTCCACCCTGTCCGGCGTCGCCGCCGAACACTCCCTCATCGCCTGGAAAGCCCTGCCCGGCGAGAGCCGCGAGTCCGAGTTCTGGGTCACCCAGATCGGTCGCCCCGAAATGGAGCAGGTGCGCTTGGCCGTCGCGAAACTCGGCGGGAAACTCGCCGGCATCGCCCACCCTGCGGGCGTCCCCGCTCCCCTCCGCGCCCGCGAAGGCCCCTGGCGCCGCGTCGAAATCTGGCAGGATCTGTCCGCCACCGTCGAGGGCGTCGGCGACGGGGCGATCGTCGTCCGGGCCGGTCGCGGCGACCTCTCGCGCCGCACGCCGACCGACCTCGCCCCCAGCGAAATCCTCATCGCCGGCACGCGCCCGCCGCCGATGCGCATCGACGCCGATATCGTCCGTCTCGACGATGAGGCGACCTTGCAGGCCTGGCTCGGTCTCTGGGCCAATGCCCTCTCCCAGAAAACTCCCGCCGTCCCCCTCGTGCGGCCGCCCGACCGCGTCCTCGGCCAGTCGATCCGCATCGGGGTCGCCGCCGGCGGGTTTGCCGCGATCGTCGCGCTGGCCGTGCTTCACTACTTTCCGTTGAGAGCCGAACGCGCACAGCTGGAGGCCGATCTCGCCAGGGTCCAGGAGCCGGCCAAGAAACTGGCGGAGATCAAGAAACAGGTCGACGCCGCCGAGGCCGAAGCGACGAAGTTGCGCGCGGCCGGCGGGCCCGTCGGCACGGCGTGGAGCCGCCTGCCGGCACGCATCATGGACGTCCTTACCAGCCGCGTTCCCCAGGGGCTGGTGGTCGACGACTTCGACGCGGGCTGGGATCGCGCGACGATCCGGGGTCTCTGCAAGGATCCCGTCACGGCCGATCGCCTCGCCGAAGCTCTCGAGCAGGATCTGGCGAAGGACAATTGCCGCGTGACCCCGGCGTTGAAGGCCCTTCACAGCCAGGCCACCGGACAGTACGAGTTCGAGATCGAAATCGTCTCGTCCTTCGCTCCGGCCTCGAGCGCGGCGGCCGCCCGGCCCCGTTCCAGGAGGGGCGACTAAGCCATGAGCCTGAATCAACGACAGACCATCCTCAAGCTGCTGCTTCCGGCCCTGGCCCTCGGCATCGTGTATGTCTACCTCCTCGCCCGGCCGCTCAATCAGAAGATTCAGGAGTTGAAGGACGCCGTCGCTGCCGCGGAGAAGGCGGCCCCGAAGCCCCTCGCCGAAGCCCAACTCCTCTCGAAGCTGAAGCAGACGAAACAGGAAGTCGAGCGGCTCAAGGCTTCCCGGAAGATCGTGATCGATCCGGCGAAGGGCGCGGTGGAGGTGGACCGCGCCGAATACGGCAAGCGCCTCACGGCCGCGCTCGACAAGTACCAGCTCCATCTGATCGCGGAAACGGCGGAATCGGCCCCCGGTCCGCTGCCGCCGGGGCTGGCCCCGCCCGCCGGGAAGACGCCGGCCGCGACGGACCCCGCCCGCCTCGAGGGCGGCGCGCGGTCGATCCGCTTCACGGGCCGCTATAGGGACGTCCTCTCCGCGCTCAAGGAGCTGGACGGGCCCGAGCACCATGCGCTGCCGCTGCGCATCAGCATGAATCGCGCCGAGGAAGGGTCGAAGGCCCTCGTCTGGACCCTCGTGATATGGCTCTGAACGAGCCGAAGAGTCCCGGACCGGCCGAAGCCCTCGAGGCGCTGCTGCAGGAGTGCGTGCGCCTGGACGCGTCCGACCTCCACCTCGCGCCGGGCATGGCGCCGTTCTACCGGATCCACGGCGACCTGCTGCCCCACGAGACGTATGCCCCCCTCGATCGGGAGGAGGTCGACGCCCTCTGCGGCGAACTGCTCCGCTGGAGCGGCGACGAGGGCCTGAAGAAGACCGGTTCCCAGGACGGCGCCCTCACCGCCGTCGGCGCCACGCGCTTCCGCTTCAACGTCTACCGCCGCCTCGGCGGCATGTCCGCCGCCATCCGCCGCCTCGAGGAGAAGTTCCGCACCCTCGGCGAGCTCGGCCTCCCGGAATCGATCTACCAGTTCTGCGATCTGCCCGACGGGATCGTCGTCGTCGCCGGTCCGACCGGCGCCGGCAAAAGCACCACCCTCGCCGCGCTCATCGACCGCATCAACCGCTCGCGCCGCACCCACATCGTCACCATCGAGGACCCGATCGAGTACATCCACGTGCCGGATCTCAGCCTGGTCGACCAGCGCCAGGTCGGCTCCGACACGTCCAGCTTCAACGACGCCCTCGTCGCCAGCCTCCGCGAAGACCCCGACGTCATCCTGGTCGGCGAAGTGCGCGACCTGAATACGATCCGTACCGCGATCCGGGCGGCGGAGACGGGACACCTGGTCTTCACGACCGTCCACGCGGGCGACTGCGTCGGGACCATCGAGCGCCTGGTCTCCGTCTTCCCGGCCGACGAGCAGGCGGGCATCCGTCAGCAGCTCTCGCTCGTCCTGCGCGCGATCGTGACCCAGCATCTTCTGCCGCGCGACGGCGCTGTGGCGGCCGAAGAGGGGCTCAAGGCCGGTTCGCGCGGGCGCGTGGTCGCCAGCGAACTCCTGATCGCCAATCCGGCGATCGCGCACCTGGTCTCCAGCGGACGGTCGACGCACATCTATACCGCGATGGAGG
>Ga0137410_10000256_pt1 | contig 37856 bp, 30 predicted proteins | sample CZODoug1_16funga_FD_108878 | JGI IMG/M metagenome (GOLD analysis project Ga0137410, IMG submission 108878) | Vadose zone soil fungal communities from Angelo Coast Range Reserve, California, USA - CZODoug1_16fungal (Illumina Assembly) | ecosystem: Environmental > Terrestrial > Soil > Vadose zone... | reverse complement strand
GACCATGCCGTAAGGCATCACCTTCATCATCTCGTCCTTGGGACGATAGACATTGGGGTACTTCATGAATTCAGTTTTCATGGATGGCCATGCGGCGAACATGGCAAAGCCATAGACAAAGTAAACGACCATAGCCCCGAGGGAGGCCAATGCAATGCGGGCGTAGTTCACGGTCACTCCTGTTAAGCGGGGCTGGATTCGCCGGAGAATTCTACATCAGCCGGTTACTTGGTTGGATGTTTACCGGTAAACCGGAAGTCAACTGGTGAAAACGGGCGATTTCACCAACTACTGGACTCCGTGCCACTAAAAGTCGAATTCGGACGCTGGGGACAACGGATCCCTGGCTTAGCTCAGGATGACAATTAGCAAGTTACCCACCAGGTTTCCCTTCTCAGCGTACGGTTACCGATTGAGAGAGTGATATCTTTACGAACCTCATCCCCACTTTGATGGTGTACTCGCCTGCATGGTCGGGCAGGAACTCGAAGTCGTAGGTCTCGCCGACGGTGACGAGTTGAGTGGCAGGCCGCATGACGGCTTGGGCGGCGGGCAAGGTCCAGCCATCTTTGGCGACGGCGCGCCACGCGACCGGCTTAGCACCGTCACCGAAAACCGACACGATCGCGTCGGAATCGTTGCTGCCGATATTAATGAAGCGCAGGCGATATTTCGTACCCAACTTCAGCGCTACGGCCTGCGGTTGCGGCGATCCGTTCAAGAGCAGAGTTGTTTCCCCCTCATCGGGACACCGGCGGCCGATGATAAAAACCTTGTCTACGTCTGGATCGAACTTCTGCCCAGGTTCCACGACGATGATTGGACCGTACAGTCCGCTGGTGAGCTGGGCAACGTCGTGCCAATGAGTGTGGTAGATAAATGTGCCGGCGCGCGGCGGAGTCATTCGCGCAACGAAAGTGCCGCCGGGTAGAATGGGTGGCGTGACCTGAGCAGAATCACCACCCCAGCCGGGCACGCCGTCGTAATAACTCTCCAGTTCAATCCCATGCCAATGGACAGCCGTTTGCTCCTTGAGCTGGTTCACTACCGTGATCTCAACCGGCTCGCCGCGTGTGAGCACCAGGGGAGCTCCGGGGTACGGCGGGGGATTCGAAGTCTCTTTGGCGTTCTCCTCCAGGATCTGATACCCCATGCGAGCGAGCGAGAAACGAGTCGCCGGAGTTTCTTTCACCAGCAGACGCAATTGGCGGGGCTTGGCCGTGGACGGAGTCGCAACGGAATATTGTGATCCCGGCGTAACCGTGATGCCCAGTACCAAGCCGGCCATCATTCCCCCCGAGTCCCCAGGAGCATGCGAAGCGTGGGGGTCGGTCGCTGTCCCTGAGTTGGCAGACGTCAGAACAGTCTCTGAAGACACCATGTGGCCGGTCATATGGCAATGAAAGAGCCAATTGCCCGGACGCGTAGGCGTCCACGTGATCGAAGCGGTTGTGCCGGGATCGAGATGTTGCGTGACCGCGTGGGGAACCTGGTCGGGTGGATAGATCTGATCCCGGTCCTGGTCGCCGATACTGTTTACCTGAAAGTGGAAACCATGCAGGTGCATGGCATGATCGCTCAGGCTCGTGTTAAGGACGTGCCAATGCGCGGAATCGCCGGTCCTGTAAGAAAGGCGCTCTGTGTACGGCCAGGCCTTGCCATTGATGGCCAGGACTTCCCGAAATGGTGGAGCGAGTATGCCTGACATCCAGTTCGTGATGACAAAGATTCGATCAGCGGCAACAGTACCGGGCGGATCAACGATGAATGCTCCTTCCAACTGGCTTTCGATGCCGAATGGACCTTCGCCCATCGGAAGATCGTCAACAATAGAGAGAGCACCGAGTTCGGTCAGCGACATCTTTGTACTGCGCGCTGAGTAATAATACGTCCCCAGAGAGTTCGCAGTGCTGCGAAATTCGGCGGACCCTCCCGCGGCAATCTGGACTGGCTCGGGGGTTTGCAGCCCGCGTACGAACATTGCGACTGAAAGAGTGTTGTGTATTCGTAATCGAAGTTCAGTACCCTGCGGGACCCGGATTAGCGGCGCAGGTATCTGCGGTGCTTTGCCTTTTTCAGCAAACGCATAGACAGAAAAATTGAATGCTCCGTCCTTGTCTGGGTACCACTTTGCCAGGACTAATTCCAAGCTGAGGCGCAGTACTCCACCCTTCAGTTCACCGGTTGTCGAGCGATTGTCATTGGCTTGCGTTGTGGGAATGACTGAAGGTGTTGTGTCCGACGCATGTACGTACCATGCGAAAAAAATCAGCAACAGAGTGGCCAGAGATCGACGTGTCAGAGGTCCCGCCCCCAATTCCAAGTGCCGGGCCGAGACTAACGTGGCAGCAGACGGGTGTCAATGAGCCTGTTGGGCTAGTGCAGACGCGCGTACTCGTCTTTCGCCTGTTTCAGGGTGGGAAGGTCGGGGTCGGCGTCTTTCCAGAGAGCGAACAGGTCCTGATAGGCGGAGCGTGCACCGGCTGTGTCTCCGGCGAGGGCGAGAGAGCGGGCCAGTTGAAGTTGGCTGAGAAAATGGAGCGGGACGAGAGGAAAAACTGTCCTGCGGTCGACGGCCTTTTTGAATTCGGCGGCGGCTTCTTTGCCCGACTTCATGGAAAGGTACGCGAGTCCGCGATAGAACGTTGGGCCGACGTCGTTTGCCTCGAACGGATCGGCCGGCTTCAGTGCCTCGACAGCGGCGGCTGGGTTGCCGCGCTTGATGGCGATGGCGGCTTGCACCTGAGGAATCCAGTTTTGCTGGAGTTGGGTGTCCTTGGCGCGTTTCTTCCCTTCCGTGTCGATGATCTTCTGGGGCCGAGTGGGATCGCCCGCCAGCGCTAGCGGGGCTGCCGCCCACACCGTCTGGTCTTGCGATAGATCCAGGGACTGATTCGTCCAGGAACGAGCCGCGGAAACATCGCCCAGCCAGAGTTCAAGGGTTCCGCGGAAAAACGCTACCGCAGCGGCGGTGGAAGAAAGATCGAACTTCTTCGCCAAATCGAAGGCGTGTTGCGAGAGTTCGCGCGCCCTCTTGAGTTGTCCCCGCGAAGCGGCAATCTGTGCCTCGGAAAGCAAGAGCGTCGCTTCCTCCGGCTTGCCGGACGCCCAGGCGGCCTGGCGGTCAATCTCCTGGTTATCGCCTTCGAGGTAGGCAATCCCGAGCCTCGTGTTGTGCAGGAACGAGGAATCCAGCTTCCTGTCCATGGCCTGCTGGTAAATCGCCTTAGCTTCTTCCAGTTGGTTCAGACGAAGGTACGTGCCCATCGCGTTCTGATAGGGGAGAACGTCGTTGGGCTGGAGGCGGAGGCATTCCAGCGCCTGCACCAGAGCTTTCTGAAAGTCTCCCGTCAGCGAGTAGTCGCCGACCAGGTTGTTGCGGGGCGACCAGTCGCGGGGATAGGTCTGAATCCACAATTCGAGGTTTTCAACGGCCTTGGGCAGTTCTCCGGTCACGTCGTTGTAGTAGTGATCGGTGATGTACAGCTTCTCCAATTCGCTGGTGCGGTCTCGCAGATCGAACGCCTTCTGCGAATTTTCCGCAGACTGGCGAAGATCGCCTTCATTCCCGTACACAGCTCCCATGCGGGCATAGGCGACCGCGAAATTGGGATCGAGTTCCACCGCGCGCTTGTAGAACGGCAGAGCGGCGAGGTCGCCTTCGCGGGAGCGCTTTTCGTCTCCCAGGGAAAACGCTTTGAGAGCTTCAAGAGAAGAAGTGGTGGCCTGGTCGATGGGCGCACTGAAACGTTCGATTGAGGCCACGGTTTCACCGAGCGGCCCGCGGATTTGTTTGGCTGCCGTTCCGAGAGCTTGCAGAACTTTCTCTTTGCTGGCGGCTTCGGACTGCTGGCGGGCAATGGTGTCCCCAGTACGGCAGTTCAGAGCTTCGAGGGTGACCACGTAATCCGATCCCATGGATCCGATCGAGCCGGAGAGCACCGCTTTGATCGCTTCGCGCTGGCATAGGTCACGGGCCACCGGCACGGTGACGCGGTCGTCAGGAGAATGTCCGGCGAATTTCAGGGCTTCGCGCACACGCTCCTGCGGATAAACATTAAGAAAGGGCGACTGCTCGAGCTGGACAGCGAGCGCTTGCTTCAGGGTTCCATCGAAGACCGTATCACCGGTGGTGTTGGTGAAATCCGTGAGGAGGATGAAATCCTTTTCGGTGAGGGCGCTGGCGCGGCGGTTGTAGAAGAATCCTGCGGCGACGAGGGCGAGGATGACCGCGGCGGCGGAGCCTAGCAGCCAGCGGCGGCTTTTCGCGGGTTGGGCGGCACCCGATGCGGAGGACGGAGCGGCGATGGGCGCGCTAACTGGCTCTGACGGCGCTACACCCGATGGGACCGATGCGATGCGGCCTGGAGATGGAGACGGCATTGTTGCCGCGGGCTCCGAGGCCGCGGGCATCGCGACCGAGCGTCCGGACTCGGTGTCGCGCTTGAGGCGCTGCAATTCAGCGCGCATGTCGGATGCGCTCTGGTAGCGCAAGTTGCGATCCTTTTCCAACGCGCGATTCAGCATGCGTTCGAACTCGACGGGCAACTCGGGATTCAGGCGCACCGGAGACGCGGGCGAACGACTCAAAATCCCTTCAAAGATCACAGCCGAAGTTTCGCCGCGAAACGGGACTTCGCCGGTGGCCATCTCGTAGAGCACGGCGCCAAAGGAAAAAAGATCGGTGCGGTGATCAAGATCCTTGCCGCGCGCTTGTTCAGGGGACATGTAGGCAACGGTGCCAAGCGCGGTGCCGGGGCTGGTCAGGTGTTCGACGTTGACTCCGGCGGTCTGGGCGACGGTAACGGCCGCGGCGTCGCGCGGATCGCTGGTTTTCCCGGTGACTTTTGCGAGTCCGAAATCGAGAATTTTTGCGTGGCCGCGTTTGGTGGTGAAGATATTTGCGGGCTTGATGTCGCGGTGGACGATGCCTTCGGCATGGGCGGCGTCGAGCGCATCTGCAATTTCGATTGCCAGCGGGAGCAGGACTTCCAACTCCATCGGACGGCCGGCGATCTGATGCTTCAGGGTCATGCCGTCCAGAAACTCCATGACGATGAACCACTGGCCTTCGTGGTTGGCGATCTCGTGGATGGTACAGATGTTGGGATGATTCAGAGCCGAAGCGGCGCGGGCTTCACGGCGAAAGCGTTCGAGAGTTTGCGGATCGCGAGCGACTTCGTCGGGAAGAAACTTGAGGGCGACGAAGCGGCCAAGCATGGTGTCCTCGGCCTTGTAGACGACGCCCATGCCGCCGCCGCCGAGCTTCTCCACAATGCGGTAGTGAGAGATGGTTTGGCCGATCATGCGGTCGCGCGGGGGAAATCCTGGTTGCCGTATGGTAGGGGCGCGCGCGTCCGAAGTCAAAGGAAACCCTTGGCTACGGGGCTGCCCAGTCGAGGGCGTAGATCTCCTGGTTGCTGTTGTCGCGCGTAACCAGTGGGGAGTCATCCGGCGCAAGGCCACTCCAGGGGCCGAAATTGGCCTGGAAGCGCTGCACGCCCTCCAGGCTGGCGACCTTTTCCAATTTGCGGTCAGCGACGCGGACGCGGAAGATGCCGGGGGTGTCTCCAAACATTGTGTCGAAGTAGATGAACTGACCATCTCGCGACCAATTGGGATAGCCAATCGGACCGAAGGGGGGAGTGGTCAGATCGCTCCAGCGTCGGGTTGCCAGATCGAACAGGACCAGCTTGTCGGAATTTCTGGTAATGGCGGCGATGGACTTACCGTCTGGCGATGGACGCGGCGAAAAGAAATTTTCACTGCCCGGCAAGATGGTGATCTCTTTCGTGGCCAGATCCAAAATCGAAATCGTTCCATCCATGTCGGCGGGCAACAAGCTTGCATGGCCCGACGCGGAGGCAGGGTCGCTTAGAGTCAAAACGATCGACTTGCCATCGGGCGTCCAGCCCGGATCGAAGCCAACTGGGGCTCCAGGAATGAGCTCGCGCAGGTCGCCTCCGTTCGCCGAAACGACAAAGGCGCGGAAGTTAGTATTTTCGTTGCGTCCCATGAACACAATCTGCTTGCCATCGGGGGACCAACGCGGAAGTTCCGCATACAGGGACGAAGAACTAAGTTGCATCGGCGAACTGCCATCGATCCGGCTTCGCCAAAGTGTGAAATCGGGCATCGAGACGTATGCGACCCATTGGCCATCGGGAGAAAAGGCAAGATCGATGGCCGATGCGCCTCCTGAATATGAAACCCATCCCGACTTGGGATCGAAGCGCAGCAGTTCGGCGCGGGGTTGCCATCCCACCATGAAAATTTTCTTGCCATCCTTGGCAGGAACGGGAAAGCCGAATTGGAGAGGTCCATTGGTGAGTTGCACCGGTTCAGGATCAGGGCTGAACCAGTGCAACTTCTCCGGCAGTACCCAAAGATTGTTCTTGCCCAGGCTCGAGTTCTGGAAGATGTAGTACTTGCCGTCTCGCGTCCAGTTACCACAACACAGTGGTGTGGATCGATTCCATCCGGGCAGCAATTGATGCAGATCGGAACCGTCCCGTTTCATCTCCCAGAGGAACTGGGATGCAGTGCCGGGCTCGGTGACCGCAAAGCGCAGCCTCTGCCCGTCGGGAGAGAAACGAATGCCGGTTACGATACCGCCCTTCGAAGAGGACAAGCCGGCAACTTTGCCGTTCGCAGTGGCGATCTGGCGCGCATATGTTCCGTCGCTTTTCGCCAGATAAATCGCCGACCCTCTGGCATACACAATCTGAGTTCCGTCCGGAGAATAGGTCGCAGCGTTGGGAGACAGATCGGTGAGACGGCGCGGCGCGCCCGCGGGAAGAGGCAAGCTCCAGAGCGCGGGCACCGCTTCGGTGGTCTTCATGTTGGCCAACAAAAGTGCGGAGCCGTCGGGGGCTATGTCACCAATTCCGACGTTCCGAAAGGGAGTGGGCACCACCACGGTGTCCCCTCCGCCCGCGGACACTTGGGCGGCTACGAAGTGATCGTCCTGAAGCTCGAAGAAATAGAGCCGCTGGCCATCGGTGACAATTCCCCCTTTGAGCCGGCCATCATGGGTGACTTGTGTGTATCCCAGAACTCGAATTGGTCTGGAGGGTACGAATCGGAATGCCATTGCGACCGCGAACAGGGCGAAGACTCCGCCAGTAACAAGAAGCCTCTTGCCGCGAACGGCAAACCTCCGGGGGACGGCTGCAGCCTGTACCGGTGGTACCGGTGTCGCTGCTGATGATGACGCTTGCGGCTGCTGTGGAGTAGGTTCCAACAGCCCTGTCCCGTTTGTTTTTGCCGCTCCGTTCACCGGGCCGATGAAACGATAGCCGCGGCGATAGAGGGTCTCGATAAAACGGGGATTGTCGGAATCGTCGTTTAGCGCTTGACGCAATTTCTTGACTGCGCTGTTCAGGCTGAGATCGAAATCGACGAAGGTGTCGGCCGGCCAAAGACGTTTTTGCAGTTCCTCGCGGGTGACGATCTCACCAGGACGCTCCAGCAGCGAAGCGAGGATTTGAAAGGGCTGGTCTTGAAGCTTGATTCGGATGCCGGACTTTCTCAGTTCTCGCGCCTGAAGATCTAATTCGAAGAGACCGAACCGAACAATAGAGGAGTTCTCGGCGGTAGCCATACAGATCGCCTTCGTGACCTACACAGATTTTACTACGGCGCCCTCAGAATCTCTTTAGTTTGACGGGTCACATTGTTCAGGGTTAGCCATTAATTTCAATATTTTAGATGGTCATAATTTCCCCCGGATCGGTTCAGGACCGACCCATTGTCATGCCGGCGCGAGGCTGCCAGATTGCGCTTCATGCCGTGGGTTGAAAACGGCAAAAGCTGACAGGGTCCTTCCCGGTTGGCAACTTCAGAAGGAGATTTTATGAAAAGACAAATCGTATTGACCGCAGCTCTGTTCCTGGTGACACTGCTGGCATTACCGGCCTACGGACAGGGGCCCACAATTAAGGCGAATATACCGTTTGAGTTCAACCTGGGCGACAAGACTTATCCGGCCGGGGAATATGCTTTCTCGGAACTGAAGGAGAACGTGATCGCGATGGAGAAAGACGGTCGCATAAAAATCGGCGTGTTCCTCGCCGATCACCTCTCCGGGGACAATTCCGCGCAGGTACGGTTTCAGTGCTATGAGCAGCAATGCTTCTTGTCGCAGGTCTGGATTCCGGGCCTGGATAACGGGTTCCAGCCGCGTCGTTCCCGCAGCGAGGTGGAAGTTGCCGCCAGGGTCACGGGGAGATACGTCGCACTGGTGGGGACCTCGCCGCAGCGATGATCCCGAAACTCAAGGTTCCCCCGGTCGGCGCAACATCACGTCCGGCTGGTAATGCGGGCCGGGGGACCCTTGCTTTCTCTGGAAAGGTCACAGGTATTGACGGAATTTTTCCTTGTAACGCGTATAGAGGTAGGAAACGAGGACCAGGGCCGCGCCCAAGGCGATCAGCGTAATGTATTTCGATTGCGGGTCTAGGCCCCAGACGTCGATCAGGAATATTTTGGCGGCGCACATCAGGAGCAGGCCCAGTCCGGAGAGGCGGAAACTGCGCTCTCCGACCCAGACGGCAAACAGAAAGACGACTACGCCTTCGATTCCCCAGTTGACGGTGAGCTGGCCGCGAGTTGAATCCAGTGCGACGAGCATTGTCAGCAGAACGAACGGGACAAAAAAGAATACTTGCTCGGGAGGGATGTCCTGCGGAAAGGTGTCGGCATCTCGCGAACTCGAACGACGCAGGGCGAACGCAAAGGGCAGCGCGGCGCACAGAAGAACGATGGCGGTTCCAGCGTACACTCGATTGCTCTGCAAGAAGGAAGTTCCAACAATGTTTAGCTGGAAGAAATTGTAGGCAATTGTTCGCACGGCAACAGCGGCGGCCAGCAGGAATGACTGGTGAAGGTAGTCGCGGCGCTTCACGCCATACGCGGCTGCAATCGCGATGAGGGCAAGCGCCGCCCATCCTGCTGCGACCCATGGCGGTTGCAATTCGAAGTCGAGGAGCGCGGCAAGAGTAATCGTCCCCAGGTAAGTGAAGACCGTTCCGGCTTGCTGCAATTTTTCCTTCTTAACATCGAGACCAGACGCGGCCCGGCGCAGACGCCAGTCAGTGTAGTAATAGGCGATAGCCAGAGGAAGAACTCTGGAGATGCGAGGGCTGATCTGTCCGGGAGCGACGGCGGCGTCCAGATTCACCACTAACATTTGCAGGAAGCTGGCTACGAGGGCGGTGTAACCCTGCACGCGCAGGAAGCCGGCGTTCAAAGACAAGCCGATTTCGAGCAGGACAAGTCCTAAGAGCATCCAAACCAAGGCAACGTTGAGGGGAGCGACTTCGTTCCAGACCAGCAACCCAAGCAGGATGGAGGCCGCCCACGTGTAGGCGGCAGTGAAGACCGACCATGGTCCATCTTTACCTTCGTCGGCAGCGCGGGCAAAAGGTGCAGCGGCGTAGAGTAACAACGCAGTTATGCCCACGGTTATGAGGCGCAAGCTGACGCCGTGCCATTGCTCGGCGGAGAAGAGGTTGAGAGTGATCAGCCGGACGATCGCTGCGACTGCGATCAGGTTGCCTTGCACAGCCAAAGCGGGCTGCACGAATTCTTTTCCGGCTACTCCGAGCAGAAGGGCCAGCGTTGCCCAAACCACGGCGGTCGACATTCCCGGAAATGCAAACCAGGCGGCGAGGAGAGCGAGCAATCCGCCTACATACGTCAGACTGCTCATTATTGTAGAGTCGAATTCCTGCCGGAATAAATTAGGCCAACGCGTTCGCACCCAATGTGAGTTGAGATAGCAGAGGAATGCGCCCACGGCAAAGAGAACTGCGGTCGTGTAGTCTGGCGTCACGTCGGGGCTGCTGGACAGGCGAAGTTCCAGCAGGGGCGCGCCAGTCCCGAAGATCATTTGCGCAGACACAATCGCTAGCGTCAGCATCCCGATGCGCCGGAAAACGATTTCGCGAGTGAAGACTCCGGCCAGCAGGAAGGTTTCGGCGGCGACCAGCCACAGGACTGAAAGATCCGATCCGGAGTAACGGAACGGAACGGCAGCCACCAGCAGAGCCGATCCCAGAGTTGCTAGAACCACGAACGCGATTCGTCTGCGACGCGCCGCCAATGCAGCCAAGGCAAGTTCTGCGGCGCCAAGTGTAAGCAGGGCCCAGAACGCCCACTCCGGATGCACCGACTGATAGCGCAACAATCCCAGGAAACAGAATCCGTTGAGCAGAGCGGCGGCGGTCGACTGGCGTTCCTGGTTATCGTCGTCAACTTGCCGGTAGATGTACGACAGCCGGAAGAGCAGCCAGTAGAACGCGAGCAACAGAACGCTGAGGCGAAATTCCGGAAACTCAACTCGATTGGCGCCCATCCCTTCGATCACCGGCGAGACCCACAAGAAGTGATTGAAGTAGGTGGCCACGATGCCGAAGACTTCGAGTGCGAACCACTGCATCCGGAACGCGAGGGCAACGATCGTTACTGCGAGGATGACGCTGGCCGCGAGGCTGTAAAACGAGGTGTGATGGATTCCGACGGTTAGATATGACAGCACGAACGCCAGTGCTGTCGTGGCCTGCGATTTGTAGCGCAGACTGTAGCCCACGATTGCGGCGGCAACGGCCAGCATCAGGAAAAAGTCCAACTCGCGTGAAAAGACTACTTGCGCAGCGGGCACGTGATAGACGGCGTAGCTTACGAAGTAGAGGAGCGCCCAGCCCCCAGCGGCGCTCGCACGGGCCAGAATGCGGTAGCGTTCGTTGGTTTCGTAGCGCACTCCTACAGCGATCATGGCTGCGCTTAGGCCGACGCCGAGGAGTACCTTTCCTGCGGGTCCAAGATTCTGTAGCTGGTAAGCAAGAAAGAACGCCAAGCCTAGCACCAGAATGCCAATACCTATTTTGTTCAGCCAGTTGGTGCCGAGCATCTCCTCGAGATCGAGGCCACTACGAGGCGCGGGCTCGGCGGCGGGCCTTACATAGGCAGGAGGCGGGGTTGGGGGCGTCTGCGCATGTTGGGATGGCGCGACAGGGCGTGGCGGAAGCACAGGTGGTTTGACGTCGGGCGGCGTGGGCGAAAGTTCCGGACGCGGGATGTCCGGCTTGGTGAGGACAGGAGGGACCGGCAACGGAATTGAAACTGGCGGCGGGACCCGGCGCGGTGGTGCGGGCACAGGCGCGGCGGGAATTGTCGCGGGCGCTACTGGGACGGGCTCGTGAACTTCGGGGACTGGTGCTCGCGGAGCCGCGCCTTCGTGTTTCAGTTCTTCGACCTTGGTCTCGATGACATGGAGACGCGCGGTCAGGTCTTGCCAGTAGCGTGTACTTTCCTGGCGGTCGCTCTGCGCTTGCCGACGCAGGTTCAGGATGGCTGCCACGGCCCAGATGGGCAGAACGATTGCGGCGCCGATCAGGGCGAGCGCGATAAGGACGCCAAAGGCTTCCATGAGGTTGTCCGCAGAGCAGGGCTCGGCGGAGGGGTTGCACGTGAACCGGAGGCATTCTAATACAGGTGGGGGCGGAGTATGTGGAGGAGAGAGGGCCTGCCTCGCTTCCACGCCTATTTCTCCCGGAGGGACAAGTCTCAGGTGTTTCGCAGGGCAAGGCGTCATTCCCAGCGGAGCGAAATCGCTGCGCAAATGCCGGGTAATGTTTGAGCGATTCAGCGTGTCTACCCATACGATCTCTCTGCCCATGGTTCCACAACCATCGAAGAGATGCTGTGATGGCGGAACATTCAGTTTGTGATGAAAGCATGGACTCGATACTGCGGATGGGGTGAGCGGAGTTTGCGTCGAGAGACGGCTTCCCTCATCTTCGGGCCGGGCGATTCCGCTGCCGACGGAGACGCGGCAAGCCGCGTCTCTACTCATCGGTTATTGACAATGGCCTCAGTGCCGCCAGATCTTCATCGGACTGGAGACCGGCTGCACGGTCGGAGTCGGCGTTGAGACCAGCGGAGCTGCGGGGGCGGTGGCTTCTGTTTTGACGGGCAGGTCGTCGCCGCGGAAGAATTTGCCTTTCACGAGACGCATTTCCGGCATGGCGGTGTAGGGTTTCGAGTAGTCGTTGTTGGCATTCCAGAAGAGGAAGCCGATTCCGCCTTTTTCTTTGGCTACTTCGATCTGGACTTCAACATACTTGGGCGAATAAGTTTTCGTGCGCCAGGCGAAGGCTTGCAGCCAGGGACGGATCACTACACCGCTGTCTTTGGTGATCTTCATGAAGCGGTCCATGGACTCGCCGATGAAGTGTTCGGGAGCGTCGCCGGGGCGGACGATACCGTCCATCCCGAAGAAGTGCGAGGGATAGATCATGGGCGAGAGCACGTCACAGTGCTTTGCCATCGCAACAATGTCCTGGCCGGTGTGAGCCAAGTCCACGGGACGCTGCCACGCCATGATTCCGAAAACGTCGAGAGATAACAGTGCGCCGGTGGGGTGGACCTCGGCGTAGGCGCGCTTCAGGAAGTCGGCGATGACTTCCGAACGCTGCCATTTGGGATGCTCGGTCTGAAAAACGAAGCCGGCATCTTTCTGGTCGCCCTCGGCGGGAAAGCGCACGTAATCGAACTGCACTTCGTCGACGCCGGATTGGGCTACGAATTTCGCCAGCGCGATGTCATAATCCTGCACTTTAGGATTTGAGGGATCGGTCCAGACCAGCTTGCCATTTTCGCGCCAGGGTTGTCCGGTGCGGTGCGACTTCACGGCCAGTTCGGGATGCGTGGTTACGAGATGCTCATCACGGAAGATTGCGATTCTGGCGATAGCATGCATGTTCTGCGAATGCAGGAAGCGAGTGAACTTGGGTAGATCGTGGATGTAATGCTTTTGTCCGGTGGCCAGAGGATGATCGAAGGCGATGTTGACAATGCCGTCGCTGTCTTTGATGTCAAACACTACCGCGTTGCCGCCGACTTCGTGCCAGTGGCGAACGATGCGCAGGCCGTGGTCGCTGCCGGCCATCACGCCGGTCAGGTAGATGGCGCGGGCTTCGAAATCCTTGGGGACGGAGACGGTTTTCTCTACAATGGGCACGTCGAGAATGCCCGGGACGATCAACTGTTCACCGGGGTGGAGAAAAGTTCCTGTGCGGTTGCCGTTCGCCTGGCGGATGGCTTCGGCGAGTTCGCTCGAAGTCAGGTAGCTAGTCTTCCTCAGGTACTGGCGCGCAACGGAGGGAATGCTGTCTCCGCGCTGGGCTTGGTGGACAACCGATCCGGGGGGCGCAATGAGGGGAGCCACTTCCGGAGCAACGGGCTTCCTGGTCTGGCTCTTGACTGAAATCAGGTGCAGAGCGTGCGGATTCTGAACCGCGTTGGCAGTCGGGGGAAAGGTGGCCAGAGTGAAGGGGAATGCCAAGGCGAAAATGACGCGCGCCGAGAGTTGGGACAAGGCTTTTCTCCGGTTAATCACGGTGTTACTAAGAGTAGGGTGGGTAATCTTCGGTTGCCAGTTACGGCAGGCCAAGCAGGGCGGGGGCTTACGGACAACGGCAAAGGTAAGGGGGGAAGCCCGGGGCGGGAGGAAGTTCTCCAGCAGTCTGCAAAGAATTTCCCTCCAGGGGAAGGGCGGGTGATCCGTAGCCGTGTCCGGTTACCGGCCAGCTGCATCTAAAACGCTAAGGAAGAAAGGAATACGGGGCTTTGGAAGGGATGGCTAGCCGGTTGCTCTGAAGAGGGGGAGGCGGGACGAAATCTGCCTTTCTCCACTGTCGAAAAAGGGAGCTAAATGTCCAGCGTTCCAGAAAGCCTGTTTCCAGAAAGAAAGAAGAGCCCAGACCCTATGAGAACGAACCTTGCAACCGTCCTCGACCCGACACGTCGCAGCAGCGATGCGCGCGACTTCGACAGCACCCTGCGGCGCAAGATCGTCGGCCAGGACCAGGCGGTCGAAAAGGTGGCGGAAATCTACCAGATGTTTCTGGCTGGGCTGAATGCGCCGGGGCGTCCGGTGGGCAACCTGCTGTTTCTGGGACCGACCGGCTCCGGCAAGACGCGAGTGGTGGAAGCAATGGCGGAAGGGCTGTTCGGCGATGCGCGCGCTTGTATCAAGATTGATTGCGCGGAATTTCAGCACTCGCACGAGATCGCCAAGCTGATCGGTTCGCCTCCGGGATACCTGGGACATCGCGAGACTCATCCGCTGCTCACGCAGGAAGCGCTGAATCAGTGGCACACCGAGAAGCTGAAACTCTCGATCCTGTTGTTCGACGAAATCGAAAAGGCTTCGGACTCGCTGTGGCAGTTGCTGCTCGGAATTCTGGACAAAGCAACGCTAACGCTGGGTGACAATCGGCGGGTGGATTTGTCGAACTGCATCATCATCATGACTTCGAACCTGGGCGCCAGCGAAATGAGCGGCCTGGTGAACGGCGGATTGGGTTTTGCACCGAAAGCTGTGCAGGTGGATTCGTCACTTGACGAAAAAATCAGCCGCACGGCGGTGGATGCGGCACGACGCAAGTTCTCGCCCGAGTTCATGAACCGGATCGACAAAGTAGTGGTGTTCAAGACGCTGCGTCCGGAACACCTGGAGCAGATTCTGGAAATTGAATTGGGCATGGTTCAGCAGCGGGTCTTGATGGCGGCAGGCGCACACCAGTTCGTCTTCAACTGCACGGCCAAGGTGAAAGAGTTCTTGCTCGCGGAAGGCACCGATCCGAAATACGGAGCACGCCACTTGAAGCGGGCGATTGAAAAAAACCTGGTCTTCCCGCTTGCCAACCTGGTTGCAACCGGGCAAGTGAAGCTGGGCGATTTTGTCCGGATCGATCTGCTGGGCGAGAACAAACTTACCTTCGTCAAGGAAGCCGAAGGCGCCATGGTTCCGGTGCTGCTCGAACGCTACGGAGCGGCAGCTGGAGCGCCGGCAATCGCAGCGCGGGCCGTGCGTCCGATTGCGCAGCGCAAGGAGTTTGGCGCGGGCGGATTGACCGAAAACAAATAAAATTTCGAGTTGCGGTAGGTAAAAGAGGGCACCGCTGAGCGGTGTCCCTTTTTTTTGCGAAGAATAATAGTGTTGGAGACGCGGCTTGCCGCGTCTCCAACGGCAGCGGCATCACTCACTACGACTGCATTGCCGTCCGCAGCGGAGACGGGGCAAGCCCCGTCTCTACCTTGAGATTATTCCGGCAACAGCCACACTCTGGGCGTACATCACCTTCGGTAATCTGTTGTGGCTAATCCTTTCGTGCGATTCTTCAAGTGCGGGAAGCCGCACCGACCGCGGATTCGGGCCCACTCCCATCCACCGCGGAACTCTTGCGAGGTTCATTCATGTTGCAGTCTCCGGAACCGAAGTATTCTCCAACGGCCCCCACCAACAGCTATACGCCAGTCAAGACAGCAGCCCCGACGATGGAGCAGGCCACCATCGGAAAAACGCTGGTCATCAAAGGCGAAGTGAGCGGCGCCGAAGCGCTCTTTATCGATGGCCGCGTCGAAGGCAGCCTCAGCTTTCCGGATAACCGGATTACCATCGGGCGCAACGGGAACGTGGCGGCTAGCGTCCACGCCAAAGAACTTGTCATTATGGGTAAGGTAGAGGGCAATGTCGAGTGCGCCGACCGGCTGGACATCCGCAGCGAAGGGTCGCTCACCGGCGATGTGATTACACAACGCATCAGCGTGGAAGAAGGGGCGATCATGAAGGGCGGAATCGAAGTACGCACTCCGGAAAAGAAATCTCAGCCCCAGAACCAGGCTAAACCGGAACCGCCCAAGGCCATGGTTGCAACCGCGGGCGCGTAGAAATTTTTTTCGAGACCTGGGTTGTCAAAACGACGGACGGGCCAAAGGCCTGTCCGTCTTTTGTTTGGTCTGCTCGAACCGAAGGGTAGAGACGGGGCTCGCCCGTCTCCTTCCGCATCGGCGATGCTGCTGCCGGCAGAGACGCGGCAAGCCGCGTCTCTACGCTAAGTTGTTCGAGAGCTACTCTTTCGGTTTGAAATCCAGCGAGGCCGAGTTCATGCAATAGCGGAGGCCAGTCGGTTTTGGGCCGTCGGGAAAGACGTGCCCGAGATGGGCGTCGCAACGGGCGCAACGGGCTTCGGTACGGGTCATGCCGTAGGCTCGGTCAGTGTGCTCGGTGACGTTTTGCTGGTCAATCGGAGCATAGAAACTGGGCCAACCGCTGCCCGATTCGAACTTGGTTTCAGATTCGAAAAGGGGCGCGCCACATCCCACACAGTGGTACATCCCGCCCTCGTGATTATTCCAGTATTTGCCGGTAAAGGCGCGCTCGGTGCCGGCTTCTCGGGCTACGTGGTATTGCTCAGGGGTCAGCTGCTGGCGCCATTCGGCTTCGGTCTTGGCGACTTTTTCGGTCAGTTTTTCAGACATATTTCTCTCCTCCCTTAGGATGCGGGAAGGCGGGAAAAGTGGCAAGCCGGCGGGTCTTGTCGTAGAGACGCGGCTTGCCGCGTCTCCTGTGCCAGGCGAATGGCCGACCGCGGGCGGAGACGGGGCAAGCCCCGTCTCTACAGTGAGGGTGCTGGCTAAACCGACCACGCGGGGTGTGACGAGGCTCACAGAAATTATCGGGATTTCCCGGTTTCATAGAGCTTCGATCTTGGGCCGGAGGTCCAACGCGGCTCTACGAAAAGGCGGGATAAACACATGGGGGACTTGAGTCCACATTTTTCAAAGACTGAGCTGGCATGCCGTTGCTGCGGAGAATTGAAAATCGAGACGCGCCTGGTGGATGCGCTTGAAGAATTGCGAAGCCTCGCGGGCAAGCCGATCGTGATTCACGACGCGTATCGTTGCGAGCGGCATAACCAGGAAGTGGGCGGCGTGACGGACAGTGAGCACACACGAGGGATGGCCGCGGACGTCGACATACCCGGCCTGACGTTGCAGCAACAGTATGAGCTCGCGGTCCAGGTGCCGGACTTCGTCGAAGGTGGCATCGGAGCTTACGACAGCGGATTTCTGCATGTGGACGTGCGCCTGACGCGCTCACGCTGGGCGCGCGTGAAGGGTCAGTACGTGGGCGTTCATCACCTGGTGCGGGAGCCGATGCTGTTGGCGAAACTTGAAACTAGTTCGTCGTCGGGATAGCAGCCAGCGGCACACTTGAGTTCAGGCCAAGCGTCCACCACGGAGCCACGGAGAAAACCAGAACTGAAATTCAAGACTTTGATCTTCTCCGTGCCTCCGTGGTGAATGTTTCTGGTTGATAGCTGGAAGCCGGGTGGCGCCTCAAAACCCTTGCCCAGAGCGGGATGTGGGGCGGGCAGGAGTGCCCTGCCTCCACATCAACTTACTCCCGTAACGCTGGGCGCGTTACTCATAATGTGCAGAGGCTTGCACGCGGTCCCGGGCGTCGACGGTAAGCCTTGGACTTAAGTTCATCCCCACCAAGCAGTTACGCCACACCTTAGGGATGGTTTCACAGGTGCACTTAGCAGGATAGCCCAGCAGACCGGGCAGCTTGGGGGGCACCTTGACAGTCATCTATACGGCGCAGACCGCAGATCCTCAGCCGAAGTCGCGGGGAGCGCTGCTGCCGTTGCTGGTGGTTTTGTTCCTGGTTTCGTACGGGATCTTGACCCTGCTGGTAGTGGAGCAGGGGCGGACCATTGAGGCCCAGCGCAGCCTGCTCCGGGAGATGCTGAAGGACAGCAGTCAGTTGGCGACGTTGAAAAACAAGCTTGCGCACGAGGTCCCGGTGCAGTCCCACGACAAAGCGACGGCCCCAACAGAACAAAAAGAAGCCGCGTCCAGCCGCTCGTCCGGCCTTGCGCCCAAGGCGCCAAGCAAAGATGCGAAGCATCCGGGGAAATCGGCGCGCATTAAGAAAGAAGCTCCTGAAAGGCCGGCGGCGGACTTGCAGGATGTGCGACGCTCCACGCGCGTAATTTAAGTTTCAGTTCGGTAGGAAAGCGGCCCGTGGTAGGGCCGCGATTGAGAGAGACCCTATGAAGGCCCTGACCCTCGCCTTATTCTTGTCTCTTCCCTTCTCCAGGTTGACGCCACCGGTGAAGCCCCTCCCCACTCCCATCAAACAGGAGGCCCACAAGGGAGGGCGCTGGCACATGGCAGCCAACGGGCACGCGGTGTATTGTTATGGACCGGTGATGACAATGCCACAGGCTGCGGGCGGCCTATTGCGAGTTGCAACTTTCTGCCGTGGTGATCTCACCATGGTACCCCTCAAAGATTAACCAAGCACGCCTTGCATGCACACGCCCGAAGGCCGTCCCAATCTACTATCGTCAGTAGTTGACAGGCCGCACCAAAACGGCCAGAATGCTCGGCAGTGTTTTTCCCCACTTGTTCCCAATTCCCAACGGTCACTGGGAAATAAACAATCGCAACTCTCTTCCAGGAGGAAGTCTGTGAACCATTCCAAGAAGTTTCTCCCCTTTAGTGGGACACTCGCTTTGTGTTGCCTCGCGCTGACAGGCGCGCTGGCACTTGCCCAAAACGCCAACAACAAAACCACCGTGCGCTACCCAACCGGCTATGCGGTTTCGTCCCCGCTTAGAGAGCTGCCGATCGATATTTTGGCGATGGAAAACCGGGAAATGCCTGAACCTCGGTCGCTTCCAATGGGGTCGAAGAAAGTCGGGCCCTGGCAACAGGACTCCGCGCTGCAAACGGAAACCAGACCCATGGTTTCGGCCACTCCAGGCACTGATTTCGACGGGATTCCGGCGAACGGGTTTGCGCCTTCGGACTCCAACATGGCAGTCGGTCCCAATCACATCGTCGAGACTGTCAACGTGCGACTCGCGGTCTACAGCAAGACCGGTACCCTTTTGTCGGGCCCAACCACTTTCGGAACCTTCTTCGCTCCGCTCGGCGGTAACTGCGCTAATGGCGCCAGCGATCCAATCGTACTCTACGACCGCGCGGCTGATCGCTGGCTGATCAGTGATATCGGCTACACCGGCAGCGCCCCTTTCCTGGAGTGCGTCGGAGTGTCGAAGACCAACGATCCGACGGGCGCCTACGTCCTCTACGCTTTCTCTTTTGGCACGAGTCTGAACGACTATCCCAAACTGGGCACCTGGGCCACGGCCAGCAACGCCGCATACCTGGCTACCTACAACATTTTTGGTCCAGGAGGTTTCCTGGGCGCGGACCTCTGCGGTTTCGACCGTACCAAGATGCTGGCGGGTAACCCGGGAGCCGCACAACTCTGCAAGATGACTCCCAATAACGATGGTAGTTACCTTCCGTCGGACATGGATGGCCCAACTCCTCCAACCGATGGCACGCCCGGACTGTTCGTCACCTGGAACAACAACAACCCCGGCGAGTTGTTCCTCCGGAAGCTCACGCTGAACTTCGGAGCGGGCACGGCCACTCTCTCTTCGCCGACGAGCATCCCTGTGGCGAACTTCAATGTGGCCTGCGGTTCCTGCGTCCCGCAATTAGGAACATCTCAGAAATTGGACACGCTCGGCGACCGCCCCATGTATCGCTTTGCCATCCGGCATTTCGCCGATCATGATCGGGCGGTCTTTAGCCACGCCGTCGCCGTCACCGGGAGCCAGGTGGCGGTTCGCTGGTACGAGCTTTATGACCCGGCCGGCGCGGTAACTGTGAATCAGCAGGGGACCTTCGCTCCGGATACCACCTATCGCTGGATGTCGAGCATCGCCGAGGATCAGAACATGAATATCGGGCTGGGATACAGCGCGTCCAGCAGCAGCATCAATCCCGCTATTCGTTTTACCGGCCGTGTTCCCAGCGATCCCGCAGGGACTATGGAGACCGAAGCCAGCCTACTGACAGGTACTGGATCGCAGACCGGAGGCCTGAGCCGTTGGGGTGACTACACCGCTATGCAAGTTGACCCCAGCGACGACTGCACCTTCTGGTACGTGGACCAGTACGAAAAAGTCACTGGCAGCTTCAACTGGAACACGAACATCGGATCGTTCAAGTTCACTGGTTGCGGTGGCGGAGGTGGCGGCCCGGTGGTCACCCTAAGCAAGTTACACATCAATTACGTGCCTCGGCCAGTGGGCAACACGAGCTTGCCGAAGATCGAGAAAGTGACCAACACCGGGACGGCGACGCTGCACATCTCCAGCATCACCATCAGCGGCGACTTCGCCATCTCGTCGAACACCTGCGGCGCCACGCTGGCCGTGGGGGCGCTGTGCAAAGTGAAGGTCACGTTCACGCCTACTCAGGTAGGGACTCGAACGGGATCACTCACGTTCACGGACGACGCGAACAACAGCCCGCAGGTCGTCCCACTGAAAGGCACGGGCCAATAGACCGTAACTCTTGAAAATCAGCCGGGGCGGGGATCGAATCCCCGCCCTTTTTTGTGGGTCCATGTGAACGTCATCTGTGCTGCTACTATCGACCGATAGTATCTGCGCTCCCCCGCGCAAATCGCTTGACAGTGGCCGGAAGTGCGGACAAAATGATCGTCAGAGTTTTAGTGACCCCTCTGTTCCCCCCGGAATCCCACCGGTAAAGGGATACAACGACTAAGCACGGAAAATCGAATCAACTCTCTCAGGAGGAAGCAGTGAGCAAATCCCAGAAGTTTATAGTGGTCTCTCTCTGTCTAACGTTGTTGGTAAGTGTAGGCTTTGCGCAAAAGATCACCCAGCTCAACGTCAAGCAGGGCAACTCGGCATACATCAAGGACGCGAAGCCCATGTTCGCCGTGATCCCACGCGCGAGCAATGCTCCGCAAACCGACCAACCCGATGTCCAGGTTCCAATCTGGACGAACACCTTCGTCTTCGGTGGTCAGACCTTTACTTATCACATGGTTGGCACCGATCCGGGAGCCGGCTCGATGACTTCCAACATCCCGATGGTGATCATCCCACTCAAGTTCCATTTCGCGGATGGGACTAACCTTTCCGCAACCCAGACGGTCTGCGGTGACATAAAGAACACCAAGTATCGAGTAAAGAACTCGCCTTTGATCAAGAAGGTTCCATTCAGCCCGGGCGGCACGAATGTGGGAACCACCCAATACATTGACGCTTTCCAGCGCGCCAACTTCTGGAGCCAGGTGAGTACGGTGTCACCGAACTATCACGTGCTCTTTAGCCCGATTTCGACGAAGCCAGTGCAGACGATCAACGTAGGAACTCACGGCTCTACGGTGTCCGGCCCATGCGCGCGCATCGGTGAAGTCGATATCAACTTCTTCGACACCATCGCGATGAACCTACTCACCACCTTGAATATTCCGGCCAACACGCTGCCCTTGTTCCTGGACTACAACACGTTCTGGACCTCGGGTGGTTGCTGCATTCTCGGCTACCACAGCACGAACAATGCAGGAACGCAGGCGTACGCGGTAGCAGCTTACAGCGATCCTGGAGTTTTCAGCGTTCCCATTCAGGATATTCATGCGCTCAGTCATGAACTAGGCGAATGGATGGACGATCCGCTCATCCCCCAGGTAAACTTCGTTCCCCCGTGGGGCCATGTTGGCCAGGTGGGTGGATGTCAGAACAATCTGGAAGTGGGCGACCCGGTTACGGGCAAAGCCTTTACGATCACTACGGGTGGGACGGCTCCGTTTACCTACCATCCGGAAGATCTGGTCTTCTTCCCGTGGTTCGCGCGCATTACTCCGTCAACCTCGGTGAATGGCTGGTTCACTTTCCTGAACCTCTTCAGTGCACCGCAACCAGTTTGCCACTAGATCAGTAGTCTGTTTGTCTTTGCGGGGCTGCATCAGCAGCCCCGTTTTTTTGTGCGTCGTGGTTCGTCAGGAGGCATTTCTGGTCTTCTTCGCCTTGGCACGAATGAAGGCATAATTCAGCTGGGGAAGCGAATTGAACTCTGCTGCCTTCTTGAGGTAATCCTGTGCCTTGGCATGGTCGCCTTTGGCCTGGTAGGCCTGGCTTAAGCGGTACAGGTTGCGGGGATCCTGGTCGTTGGCTTGGTCCAGTTCCGCGATCGCGGTGGTGTAGTCTTTTTCTGCGAGAGCGATTCGCCCGGCGAGTTCGTGCGCGAGTTTGACTTGTCCGGGATTTCTCGAGGCGTCTGCGCCCGCGCGATATTCCTGTGCATGATTCTTGGCCGCCGCGTAGTCCTTTTTCCCAATCGCAAGCACAGTCAGATTGAAATGGTGCTGAAGCTTCGCGTTGTCCTTGATCGCCTGCGAGAGGTTGGAGGCCTCGACCAATTGGAGCGAACGATCGAACTGCTGTTGGGCGAGGTCGTACCGCTGCATCTCGGCGATGATGTTGCCTTTGGCTTGCAGGTCGGCGGCCATGGATGCCGCGTCATTCTTATTCTCGGCGACGGCATACTCCTTATCCATCTGTTGGACAGCTTGGTCCAGCTTGCCGCTGTCCACGGCGACCACTGCCATGCCAAAGTAAGCGGTCCTCAGTTCGCCATCATTGCGCGCCTGATCCACCATTCTTTGGAGCTCGGCGGCGGCATCGTTGTGTTTCCCCTGATACATGAGATCGGCGGCAATCCCGAAATGCGAAGGCACAAAGTGAGAGTCCATGCTGAGCGCCTTGCGATATTCCGCGATCGAATCGTCGAAACGGCCCATCTTGAGCAGGAGTTCGGCGTAGGAATCGTAAGGATTGGGATCGTTGGGGATCAGCTCGATGTACTTCTTGAAAGCCTGCTCAGCGTCTTGATAATTTCCCTGCTGCCGGTAGGCGTAACCAAGAATGTTGTAGGCCGGCGAATAGTTGGGAGCGAGTTCGGTGGCTTTCTTGTAGTGCGCAATCGCCTGCTCGTACTCTTGTTGGCCAAAATAATAATTGCCGAGATTGAAAAGCGCACGTTCATCATTGGAGTGAGCGGCCACCAGCTGATCGAGATATTCCTTCTGCTTGACGACCTCGCCATTGGCTGCGGCTTCGTTGGCGAGAATAAGAAGGCGCTCTCCTTCCGACGCCTTACCAGCAAGCGCCACGGACTTATTCAGGTGCTCAAAGAAATCCTTGGCGGTAGGAGCGCTGTTCGCGCGCGCCAATTCGGCGAAGGCAAAATCGGGATCGAGCGCGAGCGCTTTGTCGAAGTGCGCGACGGACTCCTGTCCGCGAAGCTTTTCGGCGAGATCGCGGCCCTCGATGAATTCTTTTCTGGCTTCGTCAGATTTTGTGGAGATCAGAATCTTGCCACCGTCGGCGGAGGCCGCGGCAGCGGACGGCCCAGCGCTGTCGGATTTGCCGCAAGCAATGGACGAGGCCATCGCGCTGACCGCGAGAATTGCGAAGAAAATCCGTCGCATCGATTTCTTTAGAATCATGATGTTTTCTCCTTTGAGCAGGCGATCGCCGCAACCTGGGCAGATGAGGGAGCAGTGTCGCAGTGTGTTTTTCGGAGCTTGAAACGATGAGTGCCCGTAGCTTCTAGACGTGGGGGGCGTGGTTTGGATAGCAACACGCCGGATTCGGGGGCGCGGTTAACAGCAGTCTACTGTTATTTGCAAACTGGCAGCCCGTCTAAGAGCTGTGCGATACTCAGGCCGTAGATGGTGAATTTTGGCCGCGTCCCCAGCCGCTGACGCGAAGAGATTTATAACCGTGGGCCCGTAGCTCAAGCGGATAGAGCATCGGATTTCTAATCCGAGGGTTGCAGGTTCGACTCCTGCCGGGCCTACCAGACTCAGTTCTCAGTTCTCAGTAGGTGCTCACTTTGGTGGGGCTGGTTTCTTCGGCTTCATCATCTGCCACTCTTTTTCCGTGAGTTGACGACCTAGTTCCGTGAATTCGCCCGCGCCCTGGAGCCATTCCCCTCCGTCCATGGTGACGACTTCACCGTTGATATAGCCAGATCCGTCGCTGACAAGGAACGCAGCCAGATTGGCGAACTCTTCTACGGTGCCGAAGCGGCCCAAGGGATTTTTCTGCTTGGCGAGTTGCTCGAGTTCGGGACGGGGCAGGAGACGCGAGAACGCTCCTTCGGTCGGGATGGGGCCGGGAGCGATGGCGTTCATGCGAATTTCGCGATTGCCCCATTCGACAGCAAGGCTGCGGGTCAGAGCTTGCACTCCGGCTTTAGAAATCGCCGAAGGCACCACGTAGGCTGAGCCCGTCTCAGTGTATGTGGTCGTCACGTTCAGCACGACAGCGTGGTGTCCGGCTTGCAGCCAGCGGCGTCCACAGGCAAGAGTGGTGTGCAGAGTGCCCATCAGGACGATGCCGAGCACAGACTGGAAAGCGCCAAGTGAGAGTTCTTCCGTGCGCGCGAGAAAATTGCCGGCGGCGTTGTTCATGAGGACGTCGAGCGGGCCATCGGCCCAGATGGCGCCAATCATCTCTTCGACAGCGGCTGCGTCGCGTACGTCGCAGCGGCGCGGATGTATCTTGCCGCCGGTGCGTTTGCTGAGTTCCTGTGTGGTTGCGGTCAGTACTTCTTCCCGGCGTCCGCAGATGTAAACTTCCGCGCCGAGTTCGAGGAAGCGCTGGGCGGTGGCTTTGCCGAGTCCGGTGCCTCCGCCGGTGATCAGGATGCGCTTGTTTCGGAGAAGATCGGTCTGGAACATGATTGCAGCTCCTGGCTTTTAGCTCTTAGCTCCTAGCTCTTAGCTTCTATCTCAATCAACTTATCAAGCGCCCATTGTGCGTGCTTGGCGACGACCGGGTCGGGATCTTCGGTTAGATTTCTCAGGGTTGGTTGGAATTTCATATCTCCGCTGTTTCCCATGGCGACTACCGCATTGCGGCGGAGGCCAGTTCGTTTGGTGCGTCGGATGGGCGATCCGCGAAAGACTTTGTTGAACTCTTCCTGCTGCATTTCGGCCAACCAGTCGAGGGCAGGATTCACCAGTCGCTCGCGGGGTTGAAATTCGCTGGAAGTGGTGACCGGAGCTTTGCGGTTCCAGGGGCAAACGTCCTGACAGATGTCGCAACCGAAGACTTGGCGGCCGACTCCGGCGCGCAGTTCTTCCGGAATTTCGCCACACTTCTCAATCGTTAGATAGGAAATACACAGCCGGGCATCGAGTTCGCCGGGCGCTACAAATGCGTGGGTGGGACAAGCGTCGAGGCAGCGGGTGCAACTTCCGCAACGATCGGGAGCCGGCAGGTCAGCTTCCAGTTCGAGCGAGGTCAGGATCACTCCCAGAAACATCCACGAACCGAGCTTCTGATTAATGATGCAGGTGTTTTTGGCAATCCATCCGATGCCCGCGTATTTCGCGTACACGCGTTCGGGGAGAGGGCCGGTGTCGACATAGGAACGGAAAGAGTGGTTGGTGGCTAGTGGGTGGTGGTTCGTTAAATCATTCTGGATTGCTGCTTCTACTTGGCGCAGACGTTGCAGAACGGCGTCATGGTAGTCCTCGTGGCTCCAGGCATAGCGCGAGATCCAGCCGAGGTTTTGATCTTCGCCTTGCGTTGAATAGGGCTGGTCGGTGTTGTAGTTGAGTGCGCAGACGATCACACTGCGGGCCCAGGGAGCGACGCGAGCCAGCGACGCTCGTTTCAGGTCGCCGGCATCGTTGCGCGCTTCCATGTATTTCATTTCGCCGTGACGTCCGGCGGCGATCCATGCAGGAAACGCTTCGATCTCACGAAACTCGCGGACGGGTGCGATCCCGCAGAGGTCAAATCCAGCCTGGCGGGCGAAGTGCTTGATGCGGGATGGAAAGTCCGATGGCGCGGGGATCGGGTGTTTCGTTCGATTAGCGCCGGACCGTGCCCGAAGGAATTGAACTCCTCGTGGGCCTAAGCCCGGCGCACCTTGAGTCTATCGCAACATTTCGGTAACGTACTGTCCCGCGAAGGTCTCAGGTCGTCGCGCCCCGCAGCAGTATCTGAAGCAATAACAGCCACCGCCTCACGTTGGTGGTCATCAAAAAATTTTCCTTGACGTGCTCGCTGCCGTTGCGGCCCAGCTGAGCAGCGAATTCCGGATGCGTCAGCAGGTAGCGGATCTGATAGGCGCAGCCTTCCACACTGTGCACCAGCGAGCCGGTCAGGCCATGAATGACTTGGTTCGGAATCCCGCCGACGGCACCGGCGATGGTGGGCTTTCCTTTCCAAAGAGCTTCGGTAACGGTGAGTCCGAAACCTTCTTTGATCGACTTCTGAACGACCAGGGTCGAAGCTCGTTGCAGCGCGTTAATTTCGAGCGCGCACCAGGGCGGCAGATCGAGAATGATGACGTCCGGATCGTTGTCCACGGCTTCTCGCACTTCTTTTAGAACGATCGCGCCCTCGGGATCGTCGCTGGCTCCTCCGCCCGCAAGCACCAGTTGGCAATCCACATACTTCCTGGCGAGTTTGAAAGCCTGCACTACTCCCACTGGGTCTTTAAGGCGGTCGAAGCGGGAGACCTGGGTCACGATGGGACGCGACCGATCAATCCCGAACTCATCGCAGACTTTTTGAACGAAGCTGTCGTCCAGCGGCTTGTTTTTCTCCGACAACGGGTCGATGCATGGATAGAACAAATACTGAGGAATCGGTAACGGGCGGGCAAAAGACTGGGAAGAGACAATCGTCGCGTCGTATTGCTCGATAAAGGGCCTGAGAAAACCCCACACTTGCGGGTGGGGATTCGACAAATCGATGTGGCATCGCCACACCCAGTGCGTCGGCCCATCATGCCGGGAGCGAATGAGTGGTGCTGGCTGCGGATCATGAATCACCACGACGTCTTCATTGAACTGCATGCGTTGCCGATTTTGCTCGGCGTACGTCAGGAAGATTTCCTGGGCATGGCGCGTGAGTTCATAGGGACTGCCGTGCAGCGCATTGTGAAATGCCTTGGTCACCTCGAAAAAATCGTTGCCTCCGGTGATGACGTCCCAGTGGGTGACGACCTCCAGTTCACCGAGTAGCGGCACCAGACGGTTGAGCATCTCGGCCACTCCTCCGCCGACCGCGGTGGAATTAACCATCTTGAGCGACTTGCCCTTAAGGTCGCGGGCGAGGAATCGAAGTTCTTCAATCACCGCGGACCCGACGATGCTCTGATAGTCGTCCAGGTGGGGCGACGGAACCGGTGCGGGCGGCGTTTCCCAGGTGCGAGGCGCGGTACGCCGCTCTGGGCGCGGGGACGCAACGGAGTCGAAGGTGGTCTCAGACAGCGCCGGGCTGGGGGCAGTTTGAGAATTCACTGGTTCCATAGACTCTGACCGTTACGTCAACGCTCGTTCCAATATCCGCACCATCTGGTCGCGGACGTCTTCCAGAGTCGCGGTATAAATGTCGATCCGGTTCAGCGAACGCGCTGTTTCCGTCAGGCCCGCGTCTTCGTGCAGCCATTGAGAGAAATCGTTCGACATGAGTTTGATCCGGAGGCGTGCCTCGATGAAATGATGATGGATCGAGTGCACGCTCACACTCCTGATCCCTTCGGTGAACTCGTGCAGCGTGTGAGCCTGAAAGCTGGTCGGCATCACGACAATGTCAGATGCGCAGAAATAGAAGGGTTCGTCCGCCACGTGCGTGCCGGGTTCGGGGTTTTCGCGCAAATATTTTTCCAGTATCTGGATGAATCGCACGCGCAGCTCAGCCACCGAAGTAAATTCGCGCACGTCTACACTGGCAAAAGCTTCCGCGAGGCCGGGTTCGTTGCAGGCCGCCAGTGCCCAGTGAGCGAAATCGTTGGAAAAGCCGGCGCGAAGAAAGTGATGTTCCTCCAAGGTTCGGAAGGTGTGCTGGAAGATCGAGTCTTCCGGACATTCGCGTAGCGCGTCGAGCAGCTCCGCGAGTGTGCCCGCTTTGTACTTGGTGATGCGCAGCAGATGCGCGGAAGTATTGAAGTAGAACGGCTTGGCGGGGATGCGCTGGAGAGTGATGCTCGCTGCGGCCATCATCCGGTCACCGCCGCGGCCGCTTCCCCGCCCTGGGCGTCACATCCACGGACGGCTTCCAGCCATTGGGTTAGAAAATCAAGCAGTTCCTGAGGCGGCTTCAGCCACAACTGCGCGGCGGTCTGCCGCCAGCGCGGACGCACCAGTACACTCAAACCGTGGCCATTGATGGCTCGAAAGGCGTGCTCATCGGTAGCGTCGTCTCCCAGATAGGCAGCGGGTATGCCGGTTTCCATCTGACTCAGCACGAGCTGAACAACGTCTCCCTTGTCGGTTTCGGGCGGACGAATCTCGACGCCGCCGTCAAACTCAAGGAGTTCCAGCCCAGAGTGGTCGGCGATCGGTTTCCAGCCTAGCAGCACACGGCCTCGCAACTCCTCCACCTCCGATTCACTCAAACCTCGCCAATGAACTGCGATGCTCCCGGTTTTTAACTCCGCCGTGTGCCGCAGATGCTGAAAGCTGAGCCATCGGTCGGCATCGGACAGAGCGTCGAGATAGCGTTCCTCGATCCGCACCGTTTCGATGTTCCCGTCGGGCTTGCGGCATTGCAAACCATGAAGGCCCCAGACTTCCGGAAAGGGTGCAAGGCAGAGCAGAGAAATTGTCTCCCGCACATCCCGTCCCGAGATAATCACCACGCGAGTGTGACCGCTGCGAACGATCTCCTGCAAGACCTGTTCAATCCCCGGATACGGGAAAGCCTGGTCACGCTCTTTTTTAAATGGCGCCAAGGTGCCGTCATAATCGAGCAGGAGCAGCGACCTCTGCGCCTGTCTCACTTGTTTCAGAAATCCTTCACTACAAAGTTGCGCTTCAGGTTTTAGCACCTAGTCCTCTCTCCAAGAGTTTTGCGGATCATGCAATCGACGCGCTTGCTCGAAGTTTCTCGTGCGCGTCTTCCGTCACATCCAGCCGGACCTCGCAGAGCTCAGTGATTAGATTGCCGGCCCAGCGGTAGATGTTGTGTTCTTTGATGGTTCGGCGCATACGCTGGACGCGGAGCTGTTTGTCTTCAGGCTCCATTTCCAGCGCGACCCGAATTGCTTCCGCGCACTGATCGATGTCGTATGGATTCACCAACAGTGCGTCGCGCAGTTCGCGGGCGGCGCCGGTGAACTGGCTCAGGATCAGGACACCACGTTCATCCCGGCGTGCCGCCAGGAATTCTTTTGCGACTAGGTTCATGCCGTCGTGCAGAGATGTAACCAGGCAGAGATCGGCCGCGCGATAGTAGGGCGCGATCTCGTTGTGGCTGTGTTGCCGGTTCAGGAACACGATGGGTTTCCACTTGCCTGCCTGGAAACGCCAATTGATCCGGTCGGCTTCCGCTTCCACCTCAGCCATCAGATCGTGATAGCGCTTGATATGTGTTCGGCTGGGCGCTCCAATCTGAACGAACGTGAATTTTCCTTGATAGGTTGGATATTTCTCCAGGAACCGCTCAATCGCAAGAAACCGTTCCAGGATTCCTTTGGTGTAATCCACCCGGTCGACGCCGATCCCGAGAAATGTTGCCTCTGTGCCCAGACTCCGCAGCAATGACTGGCGCTCCAGATACGTGGATTCGTGGGCGCTGTCCTCGGCTGGCTCGTCCTCCGTCAGATCCACACTGATGGGGAAGGGGCGGACAATCGTGCGATGGTCCTGACGCAGGACGGAAAAGTGTTCCCAGTCCACGCGCGACTCTACGGCTCGGTCCACCGTCTGGAGGAAGTTATTGCAGTGCGATTGCACGTGAAAGCCGATGAGATCCGCTCCCAGCAGGCCGTCTATCAACTGCCGCTGCCAGGGGCAGATGCCAAAGGCTTCCGGATTCGGCCACGGGATATGCCAGAAAATAGCCACCCGTGCGTCCGGCCTCTTCTCTTTGATCATTTGAGGCAGCAAGGCGAAGTGGTAATCCTGGACCAGTATTACTGGGCTGGGGATGTCGTCGATTTCCTCCAGCAGCGCGTTCGTGAACTTGCGGTTGACGTCCTGATAGTGCTGCCAGTCGGAGGCACGAAAAATCGGACGCGTATGCGCGACATGACAAAGTGGCCAGAGACCCTCGTTGGCAAACCCGTAGTAGTAGCCTTCCTCCTCCTGCTTGCTCAACCACACGCGGCGCAAGGTATAGCGAGGATCATCGGGGGGAACGCGGAGACGATCGTGTGCATCGACAACTTCCATGTCCGCATCTCCGCTGCCGTGCGCGATCCACGTACCATCACAGGCGTTGAGAACAGGTTCCAGAGCGGTCACCAAACCGCTCGGTGGCACCACCACATTCAGCGTCTTCCCATTCCGCTGGTGAATGTAAGGTTCGCGGTTTGAGACGACGAAGAGCCGGCTGCCGTCCAGGCGAGTTTGGAGATGCACGGAGAGCCGGTCCGCTGTCCACATTGACTCGCCCGCTTCTCGCAAACGAGCCTCATTTTCGGCCGCGTTGCGCGCATGGTTGAGACTCCGGGCAATGGTGGCAACTTCGCGAGCCAGGGGCCGGAACATTTCGAGGTTCGGCATCTGCTGGGATGAAGAGACTTTTCCAGTGCGCAAAGCTCGCATCCATTGCGCCGCCTGCGCGATAGGCCCGCTGATACTCCAGCGTACGATCAGGAGCGTAATGAGCACGATCAGAAACACCTGCGCCAACACGCGGAGAAATGCTTCCCGCCACACTCGCGACATCTGTTCGCGGATGTAACTCACGTCATACACAATCGCCAGTCCACCCGACAACTCGTCCTGGCGGTGAAGAGGCAACGCGAAAATCAGAACTGGCGTAGTGCCCAACTTAACGAAGGAACTCTCGTTTTGATCCTTCTGGATGACTTGCGTCACAGCCTGCGGGCTCGATGTGAGCGTCTTCTGGAGCTCTGGAGTCATCGCGACGACCGCACCCTGCCGGTCATAGACTGCGACACCAATCAAATGCTCGCGATTTCCAAAACGCTGCACCAGCCGTTGTAGTGCCTGGTTCGATCCCGTTCCCCATACTTTCTCGACATTGCCGGCCAGACTCTCGCCGAGAACCTCAGCCCGGCGCTGCAAATCGCCGCGGAGTGCGCGCCTTTCCCCCACCACCTGGTAGTAGGAAAAGCCGAGCGACACCAGCGTGATACCGAGAATCAGAGAAATAATGAGCCGAACACTCAACAAGCGCATACATGGACCTCCTGGCGCGAGGTTGTGATGTTGCGGGATCGACGAAGATCGGGCCCGAGAACGGGTTTCGGAAAGCAACACTTAGGTTATTAAAGAGGGCGGAGGCGCTCCGTCCCTCTTTTCAACGGCAATTAGGCCGGATCGATCGCGGTCACCCGAATCACTCCAGTGGAGACATCGAGAACCCCGGTTACCTTCACTTCCTTGTTGACGAAATCCTTCGCCTTCTGTTGATCATCCAGTTTGTAGGTCGTCTTGCCTTCCGCATCTGACAGAACAAGCATATTTCCGTGTTTAACAATCTTTCCCGCAAATGTTCTCGTCTCAGATGCAGGTTTCTGATTGTCGGGTTGCTGCATCTGATCCTGGGACGCAGGTGTGTCAGGCTTTGTACTCTGTGCATTTGCGGTCTGCCCTATATAGCAGAATCCGGCGATCACAATGACCGCTGGCAAGGTGGCGCGCAGCATAGTTCGTATCTTCTTCATGGCAGTCTCCTGGGGAGGGAATTTGTTTTTCAGAGGATGGTGCAACTAGCCTTCCAATGCGAAGGCGCGCCCCTAAATTGCTGAAATGCCAGCTACTTATCCTGACGCAGGAAACCCGACATAGTGCAAAGATGCCGAATAAGAGGAAAATTGTTCCCGGGTCCGGCAAGGTCGTGACATGACAACAAGAAGCCAGGAGCGAACCCCCAAGACCCGAAGGTCAGCGGATTTTGAGGGCTACGGTGCACCCTCGCAACCGACGCGGGTGCAGTGTTTACGCGGGTTTAACCGGCATGTGGGAGCGGGTTTTCAGGTATCGCGAAGCTATGCCGTGTAATGCCCTGTTAGGTATAAAGTGGGGTTAAACGTCTGGCCGTCGAACGAACAAAGCTGTCAGCAAACGGCACCGGCAGCGTCTTGACCAGTGGAGGCAGCTAGCATCTGGAATTCTTTGTAGCCATGCGCGACCTGCGGCATTCGGAACTCGTGTATCGAACCGTCGGACGGGTAGATGTTTTCATCGTTATTCTCGATAAGAATGTCTTGTCCCCGTTGCACGATCACGATGTGGATATGTGCGCTGATACCGCTCTTTGGGTGATCGGCCAACGTGCGGGAAATCGAAAATCCAAGCTGCCGCGCCCACCCGCCCGAGTGCATGACCTCCGCCTTTAGTATTCCGCTTGTCAGTCGGAACAATGGTTTGAGACGGTGCTTGTATTCTCTAACGCCCGCGCCCATCCCAATGCTGAACAGCTTTGTGGGCTTATGTTGTCGACAACATAAGGTCACTTATGTGGCGCAGCGATTTATGTGGCGCTCGCCTTGGGACGCGCAGAGACGGGTTGCCCGGCGCAGCCAAGGCCACATAACTTGACGCGCGAATGCGCAGTCTGCGGGTACCTAGATGCTCAACGTGGATTTGCCGTCATGGAGGCGCGATGTCCCGTTGTCGTCGCCCAGTAGTCGATCCACTGCTGCCGAATGCCGTTAGCTCGTTCGATGAGTTCGTGGCTAGGGCTATGCCCGTGCTCGACCAAAACGACGATCCCAGTGTTGAACTTTCTTTGGGAGTGATCAACATCGGGTGACCTCTGCCCTTCCTCTGCGATCACGTCTTGAATTGTCACCTTTTTTCGTTCACCCTTGAATATAGGGTGTCCGTTTGCGTCCTTACCGACTGGCGCAAGGCTCTTTAGGATGAAGAAGTCCGGCACCTCTGCGGCAGAGATCAAGCCCATCAGGTACAAGTCAAGGTAGGAATAACCCGTCGCCGGTACGAAGTAACCGTCATGGAGTTGCGTGTACGTTCCATCGAAATTGTCTTGCCAGACACCCCCTCCCAAGGTGGATGCTTCCGTCGGTCGCGAATAGGGGAATACAACCGGGGCTTGCAATCCTCGCGCCCAGTGCGGCCAAGGGCCGAGGGAAATTATTTCTCCATTAACTTTCGCGGACACATAGGCGGACCAGCGGTGGCCCACTTCATGCCCGAGGTGCCCGATCGCGTAGTTGTACGGAAGGGGCCCTTCCGTCCGAAAACCTTCCTCAAGTTGGTGCGAGTAGAAAGCTATGTCGTGACTGCTGCCGATGGGTGCTCCTTCTGGAGGCCTTTCTTGCATTTCGTTCGAGCCAACAAACACAGGCTGCGCGAATCCCAATTGGAATCTACCCTGGGTGCAGCGGCTATCGAGGGCCTGTCGCGATTGGTCATGCTGTGTTTGCCCGATCCCTGTGACGTTGCCACCCACCGGACCATCACTCGGACTGCTGGCTTCTTGGCTATCGACGCGAAAGTCGGAGTAGTAGGCCAGAAAGTCGAACTTGTCACCGAGAGCCTTGATGATTGTGCAGGAGAGATCCTGAGGTTTTGGCAGTGCAAGGTGGTGGAACGATTCGTACATAGCGGCAAAGGGACCATCCTTGCGCGCGAGCGAAGAAAAGTGAACCGGCACAGGTTTTTCCCCGCCCGAGAGCACCGGGTAAATACCAACGATGGCGTCCCTAGAGCTCAGTTCCTTGTATGACATCTCAATGGAACCGTCGTGATGCAGCACAGCTTGAAAGCGATTGATCGTCTTGAACCACGTGAAATCGAGCAGACTTCCGAACGGCTCAGTGAGATCCCAGGTAATGACGACACGATCCGGCAGTTCCTTCACATAACGCGTCCCTGACATCCGCGGTTTCAGGAACACACAGATGGATGGGGCGTTATTAATCAAGGTGCTGGCCACTTCTGCCAACTGGTCGAAGCGGTCAAGGGATATTCCTCCCTCCCGATGTCCGTAAGGGTCAAGGCTGATGTCCTTTTCTGACGCCCCGAAGCGAATCGATCCGGTTGTGCCCACAAGCAACGAGGTCCACGACTTATCGGAAAAAGGAAAAGCGAATTGGTGGAGTGTAACTTTGGCACCAGTGAGTTCAGGACCGAAATCCGAGTCCCAGCGCAGGGGCCCGCTTTCTACCCGGTACCGCGAACCCTCCGGCGTGAAGCGAAGCGTGTGGGCACTGAGGTCGAATAGGTTCGCCTTCCCCAGCGCACCGTCGTCCAACTCCATTACGATCAGGTCTCCTTTGGTCGAGACCTTGCCGATGGAATGCCCAGGCTCATTCTCCTGCTGCGCATATGACGGGCTAAATTTAGGAACAGACCACACAAAACCAAAACTGCACTCCCCGACAAACCGGCGACACGCTTTCTCACATCATCTCCAATCCGCCAAGAAGGCAAAGAGTCCGCTCGCAGAGAATACGTGAATCTCTGTCCGAGAGAAAACCGATGAGAGTCGGAGGGGGGACAACGGTGCCATTGTGGCCGACTATTTTCCGAATCCCTACCTAGAGTTCACCACCACAAGTGCAGCCCACCGGAAGGGCTGGCGGATACTGGATGGATTTTCCTTCGAGAGGAGAACCACCGTGTCCAAATCGATGCACGCCAAACAAGGCAAGCCGTCACCTTACAACCACCACCTGCACCAGTTCCTGACCTTGCTCAAACACGAGAGAGGGTTCGCCGACGCCACGATTGTCAATCGCGAACGTTCGCTGAGACCCTTTCTAGCCTGGCTGGTCGCACGAGACGTGCCACTATCCACCGTGTCGCCGGTGGTGATTACCAAGTACTTCACACGCAAAAGATCCTTGGTCTGGCCGTCCCGAAAGGTGACCTGCACGTCCGAATACAGAGCACCATAGCCGTAGATCGTCGAAGCTGCGCAGACCCAAGTCACGGATTGATTCCCCGATCCTTCATAAGCTGCGCGTATCGCTCGTCGTACAGTTCTTTAACTTCAAATACCGGCATCAGCGCAGTCCATATTTCGTGGATACGCGGATTGATTCGAGCGCCATCGTCGTCGAAACGGAAATACGCCTGTAGTTCCGTGACGATGGACAGCAATACCACGGCCGCACGCGCGATGTGTGTGGACAGAATTTTGGCGTGCTGCGCATCTACGGCGGGACGGGCTTCATGAGGCAAGCCGTCCGTAATGTAGTACATCGCCGTCAACATCAAGCCTTCAAAGGCTCCATGCGACATGGTGGAGTATTCCTTCCAGCGGCCTAAGACGAAGGTTTTTAGGAAATCTTGATGTGGTGTAAGCGTACCGCTGGGTTGTTTGTTGCTGGTGTACCGTCCCAGCGTGGGCTACAAAGGTGTAGCCCGTGCTTCTGCCGCGCTGAGGCCATCGGCTCGCATCCCAAGGTCAAGCCCATCGCGAGCCTGCTTAATCCAGCGATCCCACTCGGGCCGACCACCATATCGGGCCTGATCTTCGTCAAACGCCTCAAGCATTTTCCGGTACGCGCTCTTGCGAAACCACGGACCATTCAATCGCGGATTTTGCAGGATAGCAGTGATGTTATACAAGCAATCAATCATATTGCGGATCAACGGTAGCGTGACAATGGTGTAGGCATTCCGCCAGTAGCAGTCGTTTTCGCGTCGCTCATCCGCATTCAGATAGAAGAGCAGGTCGTACGTGTGCATGGTCTGCCGAACCAACACGTGCAGATCGGCGGCGACCATTGGCGGAGCCGCTAGAAGCTTCGGAGCTTCGCGCTTAACTTTCTGAGCCAACACTTCGGCCAGTTGGATGATCGGCTTCTGAAATGCGGAAGCATGAGTGAGATCAAGGATCTTCTGGGAATTGTGGATCGTAGCCTCGCGGATTCAAGGGTCGAAGCTGTTTCGACCGACCTTCGATTTATCACTGCTTTCAACGCCGCGCTCTGTGTCGCGACGACAGGGCTCCGCGCCTCAGGTCTGCGCACCGTTACCCAAGCAGGTCACCACGTCAAAACAATCGAATCTCTGGAACTCACCATAAAGGCCAACCCTAAGGTCATTCAAAGATTCAAGACCTTCAACAATAAGAGGAACAAATCGGTTTACGACGTTGCGGGCGCCGTATCAGATCAGGAGTTGGGAGCGATGGTGAAACTCGCGGAGGAACTAAACAACAACACCCTAGCCTGGCTCCGAGACTTCCATCCGGAGCTATTGAAAGCCTAGAACCTATCTCATAAATGGCTGCCACTGATCTGGGCCAGGCTTCGGCATAACCGAGGAGCGCGTCTGGACAGGTAGGCGGACACTAGCCGACTTGTCGTTACTAATCCGGCCAACTTCCTCGAAGCCCGTTTCTGGCCACAACCCATCCAGAATGGACGGCGGCGCAGTCTTAGAACTCCAATTCGGCAATCAACTTCAAGAGTCGAAGAAGTGTTGTGCGTTCTTCCGGAGTCAGTTGTTTTCGGAGTTTATCGTCGGCGGCTATCCTCGCATTGATCAGGCCTTTCCTGTATTTGTGGCCTTTTGGCGTCAACGTAACGTGAATTGCTCTGCCCGATTTTGCTTTTCTCTCCGACACAAGCCCTTCCTGAACCATTGACTTGATGGCTCGGTGCACGACAGTTCGGTCGATACCGAGAAGTGTGGCGATTTGATTCTGATTGAGCGCGGCACCGCCCCGGAGTGTGGATAGGATGAAGCCACGAGTCGCAGAGCACCGAGACTTTCGTTCAAGTCTCTTGGCGACGGAAAAATAGGCTGCAGAAACATGGGCAAGTACTGAGTCCCTTAGGATGTCTTGAGGAATATCCTTCTTTGGAACGATGATCATAGGACGGTCACCGTGGCATCCAGAGGTCGCCGCCACTGAGGCGGTTCCGCATAAGCAGCCGATTTCTTCCCGATCGCAATCACCATCACAATTTCATGATACCGGGTTGACAGCCCTAGAAATCTGGAGAGTCTGCGGCCATCGAATCCTTCCATGGGGCACGTGTTGAGTCCCAGTGCTTCGGCGGCAATCATCAGATTCTCACAGGCCAACGATGTACTCTTCGTCGCCCACTTTAACAAGTCCTGTCGAAACACTGGTGGCATCCCGATCGTCTTCCACAAATTCACCAGTCGAAAAATTGCCCACTTGACCGCGCCAAAAATGCCGAACGGTCCTGGCGTGAACAGGATTCGGCCGATCTTCGCCGTCCGCTCGTAGTCTCGGACTTTGGCGTGGCTGAAGCCGCTCCTGCGCATCCACTCCAACTGGGCTTGCGAGGTTGCTGCCAGCGACCCAATGTCGGCCACCGCAACCACCAGCGCCGACGCCGTTGCCGCAGGCATCTGTCCAAGGCAGAGTTTCGCCGCGGTTGCCTTTCTGGGCGACGATTCCACCCAAAAGAACCGGTACGGTTGCATATTGAAACTGGAGGGAGCATGGCGGGCTGCATCGAGGATTTGTTCACGCAGTACTTGTGGGATTTCGACCGGCTCAAAGGCCTTAACTGCTCGCCTATGGAAGAGCGCTTCCAGGATTTCGCTCATGGGTACCCTCTATGTTGCCATTACAACATAGAAGTGTTGCGAGTGCAACATACAAAACGCAATGCCGGCGCTGGGTCTATACTGCGGTACTCAGAAAACGATTCGGGGCCAGAAGTCGGCTTCGCGGAGATCACCGTGGACCTCCTCGAAGTTCGTTCCGGGGAATTCGCTCTCCGGAACCGCACCTGAAGCAACCAAACCCCCTAACGCATCCGGCCATTCCACCCAAGCTCAAGAGGGCGTGGAATGACGACATGATGTGACGCTCTGGTATCGCTTCTCGAGCATCACGGCGTGAGTATTCGTCCTAACACTGTCAGTGTCTATGGGGCGATGGCTGGTTCGATGGATGTAGCGATGCGCTAGGTTTGGCAGTATCATGCATAAATCGGATAATACACGTATATACGTGCATAACCAATTGTATTCGTGCACAATGGGCACAGTGAAACCAGAAGCGGAAGCAAGCCAAATCGCTCTAAAAGAAGAGCGCCACCAGTACATCCTGGAGGTGCTTGGCAGTGAGGGCCGAGTCCTGGCCGCGGACCTTAGCAGTCGATACAGGGTCTCTGAAGACACGATTCGTCGAGATCTGCGCGAATTGGCGAGTTCGGGAAAGATCCAACGGGTACACGGCGGCGCCCTGCCTCGCCGTGCCGAG
>Ga0137410_10000255_pt1 | contig 37913 bp, 44 predicted proteins | sample CZODoug1_16funga_FD_108878 | JGI IMG/M metagenome (GOLD analysis project Ga0137410, IMG submission 108878) | Vadose zone soil fungal communities from Angelo Coast Range Reserve, California, USA - CZODoug1_16fungal (Illumina Assembly) | ecosystem: Environmental > Terrestrial > Soil > Vadose zone... | reverse complement strand
CGGCTGCTGGCGGTACTGCTGCGCCCAGCGGATCCGGCCCGTCTTCCGGTCCAGCGCGGCGATCGCCCCGTGGTTCGTGCAGTAATAGACGGTGTCCTCGCCGATCGACACCGGCGACCCGAGCGATTCCCGGGTGGAGTTTCCGAAGAGGTTGATCTCCGTGCCGCCGGAGGCCACGTAAGTCGACCACACGATCCGCCCCGTGACCGCGTCGATGCAGAGGACATAATGCTGGAAGGGATCGGTGGAGAGCTTCTGCTTCACCGCGCCGACGTAAAGCCGGCCCCCGTCGGCGACGGGCGCCGTCGCGAAGCTGGCATTCTCCTCCAGGGCCTCGGCCCCGAACTTCCCGCCGACCTTCCACAGCAGCTTCCCGGTGTAGGCGTCGAAGGAGTAGAGGCCGCGGCGGGGGAACGGGAATTTGACGCGGACGTAGCCGAGCTGGTTCTCCTCGCCGCCGACGGAGGAGATGAGGTTCGCGTAGACGCGTCCGTCGTGGACCATGGGGGCGAAGATGACGCGGTTGTCGAACATCACCTCGCCCGACGGCGTGGGCACGCGGAACTGCCAGAGCTTCTCCGCCTGCTTCGCGTAGAAGTTGTAGGCGGTCAGGACGATCCCGTTATGGACATAAAGGATTCCGTCCGACACCGCCGGGAACAACGGGCGGAATTCCGCGCTGAGCTGGAGCGCGCTGCTCCGCCGGGCCAGCGGCTCGTCGCTGTTGCCGTCCAGGTTCGGCAGGCCGACCACGTCGGCCCAGGCCACCTTGGCCAGGTCGACTCCCGGTTCCGCCAGCCGGGTCCCCGAGGGTCCGCCGCCGATCGACTCCCAGGCGGGCAGGGCCAGCGGGGTCGCGGTGGACCGCTCCCGCACCTCGGACGAGAGAGCCGTCAGGTGCTTCGCGAGGGAGACCGGATTCTCCCCGACCTGGACCGTGGCGGCCGGTAGGTCGCGTTCCACCCGGCGGATGAGGTCTTCGAGTTCCTTGCGCCGACCGTCGCAGGCCAGGGCGAGGCCGAGCCGGGCGATCGTCACCGACCGGTCGCCGCCGCCCTCCCGGTCCAGGAGCCGCCCCAGCGCTTCCGCCGCAGCGCCGCACTCGCCCGCGTCGAGCCGCAGGTTCGCGATAAGGGCGAGGGCGTCGTCCACGACGGAGCTGAACGGATACTGGTCGACCAGCCGCTCCAGCGCCTCGACGTCGCGGCTGCGCTTGGCGCCCTGGAACGCGTGCTCGGCGAGGGGGTCGGCGCGACGCCGGTAGGCGGCCTTGCCCTCTTCGGGCCAGGACGCCACTTGGCCGAGGATATAGTCCCGGATCCCGACCCAGCGGGTGCCTTCGACGGGGACCACGCAGGCGGGTCCGTTCCCGAGCGCCTCCTCGTAGATGCCCAGCGCCTCGACATAGCGGCCTGCCGCGGCCAGCGCCGAGGCATGGATCTCGAGCTCGCTCAGATCCGGATACTTGTTGGGGATGGCGGTGTTCTTCTGCTGGTAGCCGTCTTCCTGGACGCCGCGGACGGGGAGGCCCCCGGCGGCGCCCAGCAGCGTCCAGACCAGCCCGATCGTCGCGTACCGCTTGGCCATTTTACAGCATGCGGAAAATCTTCCGCAGGATCCATTCCATCGTGATGATCGCCGCGAACACCAGATAGACCAGCGGGGAATCCCACAGGTCGTCCTCCTTGGTCTCGCGCAGCATCACGTCGTTCTTCTGGATTTCCTCGTTCAGCCGCCCCACCTCGTCCACGGGGAAGTACTTGCCGCCCGCCGACTCGGCCGCGAGTTCCTTGAGCGTGGCCACGTCCAGGATCGGCTCGTCCTCCTCCCGGTCGGGGATGAACACGACGAACTTCGCCGACGCGCGGCTGGCCTCGTCCTCGTCGCCCGCCCAGATGCGGTACAGGCCCGTGTCGTCCGGCCGGTACTGGCCCTCGTAGCCGCCGTCGCGGGTCTTGTCCTTGAGCAGCGTGACCTTGATGCGCTCCAGCCCGGCCCGGCCGGCGGGCGGATCGACGAAGACTTCGATCGTCGGGTCGGTCCGCAGCTGGAACTTCTCGTCGTAGGCGGTGGCGAGGACCGTGACGGGCTCGCCGCGGGTGTAGCGTTCCCGGTCGACGCTCAGGCGGTAGCGCCGCGCGCCGAGCAGCTTGCCCTCGCGCGTCCAGTACATCGCCTGCTGCCAGAACGGATAGAACCACGGATAGTCGCCGGCGACGTAGCGCCACAGCCAGGTCTCGTCCGTCGCGCTCCAGAAGACGCGGCCCCGGCCGACGTGCTGCGTGACGAAGAGCGGGGGCCGGCTCGATTCCGCCGCCATGCCGACGATCTCCACCAGCGGCGACGCGCCGGCCTTCAGCTTCTTGATCCGCGTGAACCAGCGCACGCCGGGCAGGCCCATCCGGGGGTTGGCCCGGGCCTCCCAGTGCTCCTGGTTCCGGTTGACGTCGCCCTTGAACTCCTTGAAGTTCGTGATCGGCGACGTCCGGCCGTCGGGGGTCAACTGGTAGCCGAAGGTCTGGGAGTAGACCTTTTCGTGCTCGTAGAGGTCGCGGTTCTCGTCGGCGACCACCGGGAGCAGGTTTGCCAGCGGCGTGTTGGCCAGCATGCGCGGGTTGTTCGTCGCCCCGCTGATGAAGATGATGCCGCCGCCGAATTCGGACACGAAGGTCTCGATGTTCTTGGCGGCCTCGTTGCCGAGCTTGCCGGGGTCCACGTCGCCGAGAATGAGGACGTCGTATTCGAGGAGCGACTTGAGGTCCTTGGGGAACTCCTTGAGCGGCTCGCGGAAGAGCGGATCCTCGGACCGCGTATGCTCCTGCGGGAAATCGGTGTCCGCCGACGTGAGCAGGCAGTGGACGAGGATCTTCGGATCGCGGACGAGGGAGTTCTTCAGGTAGCGGTACTCGAAGCGAGGCGGATGTTCGACGTAGAGGACCTTGATCTTGTCGTCCGCGACGCGCAGGCGGTGCGTGAGGTAGTTGTTGTGCGCGGTGTTCTCCTCCGGGCGCGGAGCGATCCGGAGGATCAGGAAGTAGTCGCCGGGGACCTTGGGCGAGTAGGAGAGCTTCTTCAGCTCCTTCTTGTTGCTTCCCAGCGGGATCTCCAGGTCCGTCTCCGTCTTGGACTCCTCGATCAGGCGGTCCAGTTCCTTCGGATCCTGGCCGGGCTCCTTGTCCTTCTCCTTGATCGGGTAGGCGTAGAGGTTCGCCTTCACCGTCTCGCCGTCGTATCCGAAGCTCGAGACCTTGAAGTTCAACTCGAAGAGGTCGTTCGCGAGGACCGCGTCGCGCGCCTCGAGCTCCTGCAGCGCGATGTCCTTCGGCGTGTGCGGGACGCCGGCCGCCACGGTGTAGATCGGGAGGTAACGCTGCTTCAGCTGCGAGGCGATCTCCTTCGTCGCCATCCCCGAGTTGTTCTTGCCGTCGGTGAAGATCACGACGCCCGCGACATACTGCCCCCGCAGCGAGTTCAGCGCGGTCTTGATCGCGTCGCCGATCGCCGTCTCCGTGCCGATGCAGGTCTCCCGCTTGTAGTCCTCGAGCAGCTTCTCGCGGCTCTCGCGCGACATCGCCGAGCTCGAGAACGTGAAGTAGGCGACGTTGAGCTTGTTCTCGAGCTCCTCGAGGATCCGGAGCTTCGGGTTCTCGAGCACCTTCTTGACCACGTCCGCCCGGCTGAGCTGGCGGAGCTCGTTCTCCCCGGTGACGCCCGTGACCTTCGACACGGCCTCGCGCTCCTTGTCGGTCTGGAGCAGGTCGACCTTCTGCATGGACCGGGATTCGTCGAGCAGGACGAGGATGAACGCCTTTCGTTTCTTGATGGTCTCGACCGTCAGCACGGGCCCCATCAGGAGCAGCAGCGTGAGCAGCAGGAGCGAGGCTCTCAGGACCGTGAGGAAGATCTTCGGACCCGTGCCCACGTCCTGCCGCTCGCGGCGGTACAGGAGGCCGATGACGGCCAGGATCGCGGGGATGAGGATCAGGAACAGCACCCAGGCGGGGGGCATGTGCTGCCAGGCGATGGACCAGTCGGCGTCCGGGGAGACGGAGACGCGGTCGATGCCCAGGAGTTTCCCCCAGAGATCGCCCTCCTTGACGGCTTCCTGGGCCAGGACGGCCGTGGCGGCGGCGATCACTGCTTCCCCCTTCCGAAGAGGCACGCGAGGGCGGACTCGAGCAGGAGGAAGCCGACGAGGAAGTACATCAGGTATTTCCAGAGGCCGCTCGCCGGCGGCGGCGAGACGTCGATCTCCTGCTCCCCGTCGCGCTTCTCCCCGCGGAACTCGATCTTGAAGTCGGGGAAGCGCGACTGGATCTCCTCCTTCGTGATGCGCTCGAGGTTGCCCTCGACCGCCTGGATCTCCTCCGAAGTGGGCTCGCGCGGGCCGACGTTGACCGCAAAGTACGCGAGCAGCTTCTCCTCCTCTTTCGCGGAGTTCCGCGTCAGGCGGTACTTGCCCGCATTCCGCACGCCGTCGTTCTTGAACGCCTTGGGGTCGTCCGACTTCGTGCGCGAGGGATAGAAGAGGCGGAAGAACTTCTGGTCCTTCTCCGGCGTGCTGGCCGGGAGCGTCACCGACCCCTCCGTCGGCGTTTCGAGGATGAAGGGCGGCTGGTACAGCTCCACCGGAAGGTCGAGATTGACGAGGTCGCCGACGAACAGGTTCCGCCGAGCCGAGGGCCGGGACGACAGGTAGCGGCAGAGGTCCCACATGAGCGGCAGGTACGGCGGATGGGCCTGGATGCCGGCGTTCCATTCATGGTCGATGGTCGACGTCAGGAGGATCACCTTGCCCTCCTCGAGCGGCTTCTCGAGGAAGAGCGGCGAATTGAAGTTGTCGTCCAGCGAGGCCAGGACTTTGTCGGGATCGTAGTCCTTGACCTTGTAGTACTTGTAGAAGACGAGGTCGTAGAGGGCCGCCATCGTCCGCTTCTGGAAGGTGCGGAACATCGGGTGGCCCAGGGCGAACTTGGCGATGCGCCGCTCGGTGCCCCGCTCGATGCCGCCGCCGGGCGCCTCGCCGACGATGTCCTCCAGCTGCGCCGGCGAAAGCCCTGCGCCCTTCTTCCAGAAGAACTCGTTGAACGAGACCTTGTCGACCTTGGCGCCCATCGTCAGGAACAGCCCGCCGCCCCGCTTGACGAAGTTCTCCACCTTTTCGACGCGGTCGGAGGTCAGGCTCTGGACGTTCGCCAGCACCAGGAAGTCGTAGCCGTCGAGGCCCTCCGCGTTGAAGAGCTCGACCGTCTTCACGTCCACCGAGAAGAAGATGCCCTGCCGGCCCGGGTCCAGCGCGAGCACGAACGCGAACGTCTCGCTGTCCTTCGGGTTGTCCTTGGGCTCGCCGTCGATCACCAGCGCCCGCAGCGAGCTCTTGACGTCGACCGACAGCCAGCGGGAATCGTCGACGTCGAGGTAGTCCGGATCGATGGAGACGCGGACCACGTGGGGCGCGGCCTCGGCGAAGTCGTACTCAAAGGCCACCTGCGTCGTCGCGTTGGGCGGCAGCACGGTGGGCTCGGTTTTGACGAGCGAGTCGTTCACGTAGAATCCGACGTTCACCGCGGGGCGGGGGATCGACGAAAAGTTGTGAATGGAGGCGGTGAAGCGGGTGGTCCGCTTGGTGGTGATGACGCGGTCGTTGGCGCGGAGGTCGACGATCGCATGGTTGAAGGCGTCGGAGGTGCCCGCGTCGTAGAGGAAGAAGCGGGTGTTGTCCTTCTTCGAGAGGGCCTTCAGGAGCTCGGCGAACTTCTTCGCCTCCTGGTCGTCGCGAAGCACCCAGCCGCCGCGCTGCAGGTCGGTGAAGATATAGATGCGGCGGTCGCGGTTGCGGATCTCGGCCGACTCGAGAAGGTTGCGCAGGGACTGCATGGTCGCGTAGACGCTCGTGCCGAAGTCGGAGGGCCGCAGTTCGTTGATCGCGGTCTGGATCCGCTCTTTGCGGTTGCTGTTGACGAGGATCGGCTCCGGATACGAGCTGAGGGGCAGGATCGAGAAGCGGTCCTGCTCGCTCGGCCGGATGTCCTGGAGCACCTTGAGCGCGGCGCGCTTGGCGACGTCCAGCGTCATGTGCTGCGCGCGCTTGTAGGCCATGCTGTAGGACTGGTCGATGACGAAGAAGTGGTGGGTGTCGGTGTCGCCGAGCGCCTCGACGGGCGCCTCGCGGAAGAAGGGCCGCGCGATGGCGAGCGAGAGAAGGATCATGATGAGGATGCGCACGAGCAGGAGGAGGAGGTTCTCCATCTGCATGCGCTTGCGGGTCTTCTGAAGGGCGCGGAGCAGGAACTCCATCGCGGCCCAGCGCATCCGCTTGAACTTCTGGCGGTGCAGCAGATGGATAATGACCGGGATCGCGCCTCCCAGCGCGAACCAGAGCAGGGCGGGATTGAAGAAACCCATCTCAGCAGGTGGATCCCAAGACCCGGACGCGGAGACACGGAGAAGACCCCCGTCCGTTCCGGTCGCACTTCCGGAGCAGCCTCTTCCCGGTGTCCCTGGTGTCTTTGTGTTTCATCTTAAGTCAGCTTGCCCCGGATCGAGAGACGGCCGGCGAGGTACTTCGTCAGCTCGACGTCGAGGTCCTGGTCGGTCGAGATGCGGACGTAGTCGACCATCTGCTTCACGCAGCCCTTGCGGATCTCCTCGCAGAACTGGTTGACCTCGGCCAGGTAGGCCTTCCGCAGCGAGCGCGGGTCGACGAGCTGCTTGGGATACTCTTCGAGCCCCTCGAAAAGCGTCATCCGCTCGAAGGGGAAGGTCAGCTCGTATTCGTCGAGGACGTGGAAGACGATCACGTCGTGCCGCTTGTGGCTGAAATGCTGCAGGCTCTTGAGGATGACCTCGGGCCTGTCGAAGAGGTCCGAGATCAGGATGATCAGGCCGCGACGCTGGATGCGCTCGGCGAGCGCATTGAGCACGGCCCCCAGGTCGGTCTTGTTCTTCCCCTCGGCCTGCGCGAGCGTGCCCAGGATCGGCCGCAGGTGCCCCATCGAGCTCGACGTGGGGATGAACGTCTTCACCTCCTTGTCGAAGCAGACCATGCCCACGGAATCCTGCTGTTTCAGGATCAGGTAGGCCATCGACGCGGCGATGTGGCTCGCCAGCTCGAGCTTGGTGGTCTCCCTGCCGCCGTAGTCCATGGACTCCGAGGTGTCGAGCAGGATGTGCGAGCGCAGGTTGGTCTCGAGCTCGTACTCCTTGATGAAGAGGCGGTCGCTGCGGCCGAAGACCTTCCAGTCGAGGTGCTTGAGGTCGTCGCCCGGGGCGTACTCGCGGTGCTCGGCGAACTCCACCGAGAACCCGTGGTAGGGGCTCTTGTGCATGCCCCCCATGAAGCCCTCGACGATGTGGCGCGCCTTCAGATCCAGGCGCGTGATCTTGTTGAGGACCTTGGAGTCGAGAAACTTATGCGTGGCGTCGGCCATAAGGAAATCCCCTCACGGGCACCGAGGACGACGGACCCTCTAAGCCCCGGTGACTTTGGGAAGCGCCTGGTCCTTCTCGAGCGAAGCCTCCTTCGCGGGGATGACCTCGAGGAGCTTGTCCACGATCTTGTCCGGCGTCACCCCTTCGGCCTCGGCCGTGAAGTTCGTGACGATGCGGTGCCTCAGCACCGGGTGGGCGATCGCCCGGATGTCCTGAATCGTGACGTAGTAGCGCCCCTGCAGCACCGCATGCGCCTTGGCGCCGATGATCAAGTACTGGCTCGCGCGCGGTCCGGCGCCCCAGTGCACCCACTCCTTCACGAAGTCGGGCACGCCGCCCTCGGAGACGCGCGTCGCCCGCGACAGCGCCATCGCGTAGCGGATGACGTGATCGGCCACCGGCACCCGGCGGACCAGGTCCTGCAGCCGGAGGATCTCGTCGCCCGACAGCACCGTCGAGAGCTTGTGCTCGAAGACGGAGGTCGTGAGCTTCATGATCTCGAGCTCTTCCTGTTCCGTCGGGTAGCCGACCCGGATCATGTACATGAAGCGGTCGAGCTGCGCCTCGGGCAGGGGATACGTGCCTTCCTGTTCGATCGGGTTCTGGGTGGCCAGGACGAAGAAGGGGTGCTGGAGGGCGTGGCGCTTGCCGCCGACCGTCACCTGCAGCTCCTGCATCGCCTCGAGCAGCGCCGCCTGCGTCTTCGGCGGAGTCCGGTTGATCTCGTCCGCCAGGAGCACATTGGCGAAGATCGGCCCCTTGATGAAACGCAGCGCGCGGTCGCCCGAGGCCTTGTCGACGTCGATCACCTCGGTGCCGGTGATATCGCTGGGCATCAGGTCGGGCGTGAACTGGACCCGGCTGAAGGAGAGCGAGAGGGTCTGGGCGAGCGTCCGGATCATGAGGGTCTTGGCGAGGCCCGGGACGCCGACCAGGAGCGCGTGGCCCTTCGAGAAGATGCAGGTCAGGAGCTCGTCCAGGACGCGTTCCTGGCCGACGATCACCCGGTGCATCTCCGCCTTCAGGGTATCGTAGGCGGCTTTCAGCTTCTGGATGGATTCCATGTCTCCGCGGGAGCCGTCGGGAGTCGAACCGGGGGCCAGAGGGTCCATGCGCGCCTCCATCAAAGCCAAAAACCGAAGGTACCAGAAATACTACGGCTCACCAATAGAAATGGTGGGAACGCCATCATCTACTATAATTTTCCCGGAAGATCCGGATGCAGATTCGACGCCGGAGGAGGCTCTCGTGCCCTGGAAATCGCTCGCGTCCGCGGCCCTCGCGCTCGCCCTTCTCCTGATTCCCGGCTGCGGATCCAAGTCTCCGTCGCAGCGGGCCGGCACCGACCAGGAGATCGCCCGCAATATCCTCTGGCGCTTTCACCAGGATCCCGGGAAACGGTTCCAGGACGTCCGCGTGACCTGCGAAGACCTCCAGATCACCCTGGAGGGGCGCGTGGCCGACGCAAAGGCCGCCGGCGACGCCGTCCAGATCGCCCTCAACGAATCGCGCGGCAGCAAGGTGGACTCCCGCCTCGAAGTCCGCCTCCGCTGACCACAAACGCACCGGTTGCGTTTGTGGGAATGTAAGGCCCTGGCCGCCAGTTACTTGTAGTGACGTTGACGGGGCCGATGAACTCGAGCTATGATCCCCATCTCATGAGTGAATTCGCATCGATCCCGGAAGTCCTGGACGAGCTTCGCGCCGGCCGGATGGTCGTCCTGGTGGACGACGAAAACCGCGAAAACGAGGGCGACCTCGTCATGGCCGCGGAGAAGGTGACCCCCGAGGGGGTCAACTTCATGGTCCGCAAGGCCTGCGGCGAGCTCTGCCTGGCGCTGACCAGCGAAAAGTGCGATGCCCTCGGCCTGGGCCTCCAGGCGCTCGACAACACCTCCAAGCACGGAACCAACTTCACCGTCACCATCGACGCGGCCGCCGGCATCTCCACCGGCACGTCGGCGTTCGACCGGGCGAAGACCATCCTGACGGCCATCGACGACCGCTGCCGACCAGCGGACCTGGCCCGGCCGGGCCACGTCCATCCCCTCCGCGCCCGGGAGGGCGGCGCGCTCGTCCGCGCCGGCCATACCGAGGGCTCGGTCGACCTCGTCCGGCTGGCCGGCCTGAAACCCGCGGCGGTCATCATCGAAATCCTCAAGGAAGACGGCTCGATGGCGCGGCTCCCCGACCTGCTCGAATTCGCGACGCAGCATCGATTGAAGATCGCCACCATCGCCCAGCTCATCGAGTACCGGCGCCAGAAGGAGCGGATCATCGAGAAGGTCGTCGAAACCACCCTCCCCACCCGCTTCGGGGACTTCCGCGTCCACCTTTACCGCTCGAAGGTCGACGAGTACCTCCACGTCGCCCTCTGCGCGGGCGACGTCGGCGCCGTGAAGAACGGAGAGACGGTCGTCCAGCCCGAGGCCGTCACGGTGCGCGTCCACTCCGAGTGCCTGACCGGCGACATCTTCCATTCGCTGCGCTGCGAGTGCGGCGAGCAGATGGAGGCCGCGCTGGAGATCATCGCGCGCGAGAAGCGCGGCGTCTTCCTGTACATCCGGCAGGAGGGCCGCGGCATCGGCCTCATCCAGAAGCTCAAGGCGTACAAGCTCCAGGACGAGGGCTCCGACACGGTCGAGGCCAACCTGAAGCTCGGCCTGCCCGCCGACGTGCGCGAATACGGCACGGGCGCGCAGATCCTCTACGACCTCGGCGTGCGCAGGATGCGACTGCTGACGAACAACCCCAAGAAGATGCACTCGATCGCGGGCTACGGCCTCGAGATCGTCGAGCAGGTCCCCATCGAGATCGCGCCCAACGAGCACAACCGGAAGTATCTCCGGGACAAGCGGGACAAGATGGGCCACTCCTTCAAGCAGATCAACGACCTGATCGAGGGGACATGACCGATCTGTTCTTCATCGGCGGCCCCTGCGTCATCGAGTCCGAAGCCCACGCCCTCCGCCACGCGAACGCCATCGCCGAGATCTGCCGCGCCGCCGGCGTCGACTTCGTCTACAAGAGCTCCTACGACAAGGCCAACCGCACCTCGGGCAAGACCTACCGCGGACCGGGCCTCAAGGACGGCCTCGCGATCCTCGCCAAGGTGAAGAAGCAGACCGGACTGCGCTTGCTCACCGACGTCCACTCGCCCGAGGAGGCGAAGGCCGCGGCGAAAGTCGTCGACGTCCTCCAGATCCCCGCCATGCTCTGCCGCCAGACCGACCTGGTGGTGGCCGCGGCGAAGACGAAGCGGACCGTGAACATCAAGAAGGGCCAGTTCATGGATCCCTGGTCGATGCGCAACATCCTGGAGAAGGCGACGTCGACGGGGAACAAGGACGTGATGCTCTGCGAGCGCGGCGCGACCTTCGGCTACCAGAACCTGGTCGTCGACATGCGCGCGATTCCGATCATGAAGTCGTTCGGCTGCAAGGTGGTGATGGATGCGGGCCACGCGGTGCAGCAGCCGGGCGGGCTGGGCAACGCGTCGGGCGGCATGCGCGACATGATCCCGGTGATCGCGCGCTGCGGCGTCGCCGCCGGCGCCGATGGCCTCTTCATCGAGGTGCACGAGAACCCCGACAAGGGTCCGAGCGACGGCCCCAACATGCTGAAGCTCGCCGACCTCCCCGCCCTGCTGCGCGACGTGGTGGCGATCCGAAAGGCCGTCACGCCAGCTTGAGGCCCGCGTGCTTCGCCATCGGCTCGAAGTGGCGCCTGTCGCAAGTCCGCAAGGGAAGCCCGTTCTCCAGGCAAACCGCTTCGATCGTCGTGTCGAAGGAACTGACCTTCACCCCTTTCCGCCTCAGCTGCCGATAGAGCTGGGCGACCCGGAGACAGGTCCCGCGCGTCGCCTCCCGGTAGCGGAACTGCGCGAGATTCTGCCGCTCCCGCCGGAAGTCGTCATCCTCCCGGATCCCCTGCAGGACCTCCTGGAGGATCGCCCCGCAGAGCCGCACCCGGTTGACCCGATGCAGGGCCTCCCGCAGAAGGGTTGACTCCCGGCCCCATCGGGCGGCGAGGAATTCAATCCAGACAGAGGTGTCCACGACGAACACGGCCCCTCATCTCGTCCAGGTTCCCCTCCCCCACGACCTTGCCCGCGGACTTCAGGATCTCCCGCTGCTGCAGATGCTCGACGAGGATCGCCGGCCCCCCGTTCACAAGGGCGACCTTGCGCTTCTCGCCGCTCCATTTCATGGCGCGCTTGAGGAGCTTCTCGGGAATCACTCCTTCAGGATCACCGAGATTCCGCCGCGACCGGGTGCGGAGCACGTGAAGCGGACGCGCACCGGCGCGGGGCCGTCGACCCAGACTTCGCGCGGGCCGAGGATCGTCACGCCCTCGCGGTCCGGAACGACTTCCAGTCGATGCAGACCCGTCGCCTCGGGGAGGCAGACCTCCGCCTCCACGACTTCGCCCACGGAGGCCAGCTCCCGCGCGAAGCGCACGGAGATGCGGACGTCCGCGGTCGGGTCGAAGGCCTCGAAGACCAGCTCCTTCCCGCCGGGGGCGGACGCTTCGGACAACCGCCACGCGAGGGGGGGATGTCCTGGCGGCGTCGGAAGGGAGGGCCGCCCCGCGCAGGACATCCCCCCGGCGAAGAGAAGAAGGGAAAGGAGGGACTGCTTCATCCGTGACGGGGATCGTCGGGATCGGGATCCCGGTCCTCCTCGAAGCGCTCGAAGTCGATCTGCGCGCAGAGCGGACAGGGACAGCGCAGGATCGCATCGAGCGGCCCCGACTCGATGATCGTGATGCCCGGAACGACCTGGGGGAAGTCGTGCCCCGTCAGGGCATGGGCGCGGCAGATCTCGCACTTCTCGTCCGGCTCCCCCATCAGGATATGGAAGAGCGAGGGATCCCCGGGAATTCTCGGCCCTTTCATTTCGGGCTCCTTTCGTCCCTCTTCACCTCGCAGCCCCACGGTTTGAGCTGCTCGGCGGCGGCCTTCCGCGCTTCCTCCTCCCGGCGGGGGGCGAGACGCTGACGCGCCTTCTCCGCCACCTCCGCCGCGGCCGCCGTCTGCGCCTCGCCGATCGCGGCGTTCACCCGCCGCTCCGCTTCAAAAGTCTCGGTGAGACGCGTGATCTCGTTCCTCAGCTGCTGGCGCCGCCGTTCCAGCTCGCGCCGGACCTCCGGCGTGGCGAGCAGCTCCCCGGATTCCAGCGAGCGCTCCGCCGACTGCGCCTCCCCGACCACCTCGGCCAGCGCCTGCGCCGCCGACACGCTCCTCACCGCCGCCTCCCGGCGAGACGCCTCCATGGCCGAGATCCGTCCCAGCTCTTCGCGGGAGACGGGGCCCAGTTTGTCGATCGGCGCCTTCCAGGGATCCTTGAGCGCGTCGTTCCAGAGCGCCGCCTTCTCCTTGCGGCGGACCTCATACTGCTCCATCACCGCCGTATTGCGAGCTTCGGCCCGGAGCGTCCCCGCCCCGATCTTCAGCGGCGGCACCAGCGTCTCGGGAATCCCCAGGTCGCGGTTCAGATCGATCTCCCGCACCGGCTTCCCGTCCAGGCCCCGGAGCTCCGAGGTCCGGCGGCAGGCTTTCTGCGCCTCGTCCAGCGCCATCCCCTGCTTCGCCTTGGCATCGAGACACTCCTTGATGGCCCGGGCCTGCGACTCGCGCTGGACGCCGTCGAGCGCCCGTTCCAGCGAACGGCAGCCGTCCAGCTCCTGCCCCAGCATCGTGTTGGCCGAGATGCGGTAGTGCTTGATCGCGTCGCACACGGTCGGCGACGCGTAGCAGGCGAGCACCAGGGCCGACCCGGCCAGTTCCGACTGCACGGCCGACAGCGCCCCACCCAGAAACTCCTCCTTCAGGTTCTTGGTGAAGAGGCTGCGGAAGCTGGCCTTGAGATCGAAGCTTCCGCACCCCAGGTCCGGCGCCGCGTCCAGCTGGATCGACGCCCGCTGAGGCTTCACGTCCTTCAGCTCCACGCCCGGAGGCAGACGCCGCCGCAGCTCCCGATCCCGCTCGATCAGGTCCTGGCCCAGGAGCAGCCCGAGGAACAGCAGGCTAGTCATGCGGCAGCTCCTTCATCAGCGCTTCGCGCGGCGTGAAGCCGCGCAGCACTTTCCCCCCGGCGACCAGTGTGGGCGTCATCGTCACGCCATACTGCGACCAGAGCGGGGATCCGGCCGGAACGCGGACGACGGGGAGTCCCTGCAGCTCCTGATCCTGCCGGGCGCACCAGGGGCAACCCTCGCGCGAGAAGTAGAGCAGCGGCGCCTCGGCCTTCCTCCCCTGCTCCGCCTCCACCGCCGCAATGGCCGCCCGCAGTCGTCGGAACCGCTCCTCCTGCCAGGCCAGATACGAGCGCGCAGTCTCGGCGCTCGGAGCGTCCAGCAGCCGCTTCACCGCCGGCGGCGCCGCCGAGTCCGCCCAGAGATCCGCCGCCGCGGGCTCCGACGCCTTCCGCCGGCTGTTCCAGAAGTCCACGTCCCGCCGCTCGAAGAACCGGCTGTCGTCCCCGACGAGCGCCCATAAGGCGATCAGCGCGCGCATTTCATCAGCTCCTTCACGTCGACCTTCGTCCCCGTCGCGACGTGGACCCGGTCCCCGCGCACGACGGCGACCGCCGGCAACCGCCGGATGCCGAGCTTCCTCGCCATCCGGAGGCCGTCCTCGTCGAACGGGCGGACGTCGCCGGCGGCCTGCACCGTGGCAAGGAACGCCTCCGAGGGCTCGCGGTCGCCGAAGTACCGCTCGACGAGCAGCACCGCCCGCACCTTCTCCCCCTTGACCTGCTCGAAAATCCGGGACGCATCCGGAGAGTCCGGCGAGAAGAAGATCCAGATCGTCGGAGCGTCCTGAGAGGAAGCCAGCCCGGCGACGAGCAAGGCAGCGAGCAGTTTCATAAAGACCCGTTCAACCCAAAGCCACGAAGGTCACCCAGAACACGAAGTTCCATTCACGACGCGGCGGATGCCCCGCTGCAGCACCGGGGTGCGGAAGTTCAAAAGAAGGCCAAGCCACTTTCCCGTGGGTCGGAGATAGGGTCACCTCGTGCACCAGGCACTCCTCGTAGATCGATTCGAAGAGTCCCGGTCCCAGCGCCCGGCGCACCGCATTGGCGGCTCCGATGATCCGGGGGGACACCGCCTTGATTTCTTCTTCGGTGTCCTTTGTGGCTTGTGTTCCATCATCCGCCTGAGGAGTGGGGGGGAAGGGGGAAAAGTCGGCAGGAAAAATGATCGGCCCGCATTATTGCCGTCCGGCCCACTACCCGGGTGGAGGACGAGCGAATGTGGAGCGTGAAAGACGGAAAGCTGTTCTGCAGACGCGATCCCGTCTCGGTGCGGCGCGTGGTGGTCCAGATGGTGATGGGGCGGGCCACGGGGCCGGTGCCAGACGAAAAGGCCCGGCACATGCTCCGGATGGAGCGGGCGTTGTCGCTCCGGAGCCTCTCGCAATCGCTCCAGGAGGAGCGGACCGCATGAGCCAGATGGAGCCGGTCTTCTGCCACTTCCCCGAGACGCTGCGGCTGGTGCAGGTGGTCCGGCTCCTCGACGAGTGCCTCCGGCAGCCGCCCGCGGAGGATGCGCGGGAGCGAATCCGGGGCCAAGTGCGTGACTTGATCGATCGCGGGCGCGAGATCGCCCGGGAGAATTTCGTGACGTAGACCCCGGCCGGCGCAGGCGGCCCGGGCCTGCACCCCTCGCGCGAGGGTGCAGGTCAGGGAGGTGCCGATGGCGCCGGACGGAGGGCCGCGCTCCGGACGATACCGGGACCGGTTCGTGCGGGAGACGGCCCGAAGGATCTACTTCCTCCTCGCCCTGTCGTCCCGGTTCGCCGAGCCGGCGCGGCTGATGGAGGAGCTGCGGCGGAGGCTCTGCCGATGCCGCGGCCGGGCCGAGGGGCGCTGACCCCCGGCCCGTTCTTTGAGATTGTTGCGCGAAGCTCTTTCTTGAAGCTTCGCTTTGCCGCCAGGACGGCGCCCCTCCTTGTGGAGCGGTGTCGGGGCACTTTGACTCCGGCATCGCTCCTGGTCAGCGATGCTGTTCCATGGGAGGGACTGACGATGGATGGCTTTCAGAGCTTCCTCGATCAGGTCCTGCAGACGGTGATCCTGGCCCTGCCGAGCTTGCTCGACTGGGTCATCACCCGGCTGAAGGGCTAGCGCCGACGGCGGCGTCAGGGCCGGCCACGGGGGGGATCCCCCGTGGCCCGGTCCCCCTGAGGGGCCCTATGGACTTTGGACGCTACGAGATCCTGGAAGAACGGGCGCGCGGCGCCTGCGGCATCGTCTATCAGGCGCGCGACCGCGAGCTCGACCGCATCGTCGCCCTCAAGGCGCTGCGACAGGACGACTCCGGCCCGCTTTCCCGCGAGCGCTTCCTCCGCGAGGCGCGGCTGGCCGCGTCCCTCGACCACCCGAACATCGTCAAGATCCTCGAGACCGGGGAACACGAGGGCCGGCTCTTCTACACGATGCCGCTGCTCGAGGGCGAGCTCCTGCGGGGGCCGCTGCCGCCCGCCGAAGCCTGCCGCCTCCTCGAGCGCGTCGCCCGCGCCGCCGCGCACGCCCACTCCCGCGGGATCGTCCACCGCGACCTCAAGCCCTCCAACATCGTCGTCTGCTCGGGCGAGCCCGTCGTGACCGACTTCGGCGTGGCGCGCGGCCCCGGAGATCCGCGGTTGACCGAGACCGGCGAACTGCTCGGCACCCCCGCCTATATGGCGCCCGAACAGGCCCGGGGAGACTCGCGCGAAGCCGACGGACGGGCCGACGTCTACTCCATCGGCGTCATGCTCCACGAGCTGCTCTCCGGCCGTCTCCCGCACAGCGCGCCGTCGTTCCTCGAGCTGTCGTCCAAGATCCTCAACGATCCCGCGCCCGACCTCGAAGGATTCGACCCCGCCCTGCGGAATCTCGTGCGCCGCTGCCTGGAGAAGAATCCGGCATCGCGGCCCGACGCCGTCGCGCTCGCCCGGAGCCTGGCCCGCTGGCTGCCGCGCCGGCCGTCGCGCTGGCCCGCGGCACTCCCGATACTCCTCGCCGCGGCCGCCGCCGCCCTGTGGGGCGCCGCGCCGTCCGACCGGCCGCCCCCCTCGATGATCCGGATCGGCGAGATCTGGATTGACCGCGAGGAGGCGCCGCCGCGCGCGGGAGGATATTCGTATCTCGACGCCGTCGCCTACTGTCTGCGCGCCGGCAAACGGCTGCCGACCGAGCCGGAGTGGGAGGCGGGGGCGGCTGAAGGCTGCCGGGATATGGCCGATCACCTGGCGGAGTGGACGGCGACCGAGGGACGCCCGGGGCGGGACACGCGGGTCGTGCGCGGCGGCCACTGGCTGAGCCCGCAGGACCGCCGGACGATCCGCGAGCGGCAGGAACTGCCCGTCACGAAGCGGTCGCCGACGCTCGGCTTCCGCTGCGCCAGCGCGTCGCCGCCTTAGGTGCCGTCGCGCACGAGCAGGTATCGGGTGTGGGGAAGCGCCGTCCGGGAGACGTGCTCCGGCAGCGTATGCTGGATCGCGACCCCCGGGACCAGGTCGATCTCCGCGACCTTGAACACGGCGCGCACGAACGCCGAACAGAAGGCCGAATCCCGGTCCGCTCCCTTGTCCATCGTCTTCCGCATCATCGCCCAATAGGTCTGGAGGATCCCGGGCAGGTCGTACTTGGTCCGCTTCGCGACCAGGTCGAGGCCGGCAACCACGACCCGCCGGACGTCCTTGTCCTTGAGCCCGAGATCCAGCACGGCCACGTTGGGCCACTCCTTTTCGCTGCCGTACTTGTCGATGCGGTTTTCCTGCACGCCGTTGCGGAGTTGCCCCTTGCCCATGTCGAAGTCGCTCTCGAGCAGCCAGTGCTCGCCGTCCACGCGCTCGCCCTCGAACACCGCGACGTGCGACCAGAGACTGGGCCTGGCCTCGTCGTTCATGTCCTTCTGCCCGACGCGGATCGCGCGGTCGATCCCCGAGCTGCCGCCGAACAGCCCCACGCAGCCGGGCTTGGCGTATTTCTTCATGAACTCCACGTTGCCCAGCGCGGTGATGCGGTGAATCCTGTTCTCGCCCATGTCCTATCGGATCCCGAAATCCCTGAAATCCTCCAGCGTCTCCTCGTACGTCACCGCGATGTCCGTGACGCGCGCCTCCTCCGGGCCGCGATAGCACCACTTGATGAGCTTCTCGACCTGCTCCCGCGTGCCCTGCGCCACGGCCTCGACGCGGCCGTCCGGGAGATTGCGCACCCAGCCCGTGACGCCGATCCCCTGCCCCTCGCGGCGGCACGACCAGCGGTACCCCACGCCCTGCACGATCCCGGAGATGAGCAGGCGCGCGCGGACCATCAGAGTTTCCGGAAGACCCCGACGACCACGCCCTGGACGTCGACGCGGTCGACGACGATCGGCGCCATCGTGCCGTTCGCCGGCTGCAGCCGGATCCTGCCGTTCTCCTTGTAGAAGCGCTTCAGCGTCGCCTCGCCGTCGTCGAGGAGCGCCACCACGGTCTCGCCGTTCCGCGCGGCGGGGGTCCGTTCGACGATGACATAGTCGCCGTCGCGGATATGGTCCTCGATCATGGAGTTGCCGCGCACCTCGAGGGCGAAGTAGTCCTTGCCGGCCTTCATGACCCCGAGCACGTCGAGTTCGTCCGGATGAACGATCGCCTCGATGGGCTTGCCGGCGGCGATCCGGCCGGTGACGGGCAGCCGGCGCGTGGAGGTCAGCACCTCGATCCCGCGGCGGCGGTAATAGCTCCGCTTGATGTGCCGGGACTTCTCGAGCTGGCGGAGGTGGCTCAGGACCGTGACCTTCGTGATCTTGAGGTGGTCGGCCACCTCCTGCAGCGTCGGCGAGTAGCCGTTGCGCTGCGTGAAGTCTTCGACGAACCTCAGGACTTCCAGCTGCTTGGGCGTCACGGTTTGTCCTTCTTGTCGGGGGCGGGGGGAGGCTTGTCGCCGTCGTCCTCCTTGAACGACTGCTTCACCGACGGCGGCCGCGACAGGACCCGCGCCGGCGGCGGCTCGAAGCCCTTCAGCGGCGTGCGCACCAGTCCGGGCGGCAGCTCGAAGTCCGCGTCGGGGATCTCACGCGCCTGCGCCGCCGTGACCTCGAACTGCTCGACGATGCGGTCCATGAAGAGCGTATAGCGGATCGTCCCTTTGGAGGGCAGGCCTCCGAGGGAGCGCAGCTTCTCGGCGACCGCCGGATGGAAGCCGCCCGCGGCCGACAGCGCGTCCATCCATCCCGGGGCCTGGAGGTTGGCGTTGACGTCGACGGAGATCCGGATGCGGTCGCCGTTCACGATCACCTCGCGCCGGAGGCCGTCGGACTTGAGCTCGACCTGGGGGGCCGCTGCGAACTGGTCGAAGCCCTGGAGGAGGTCGTCGAGTTCCTTCTCGTCGGCGGTGCCCGGGACGCGGGCCTTTGCCGCGCGGATCTCGTCCAGTCGCGTCTTCCGGAGGGCGGCGGCCTCGTCGAAGGTGAACTCCGCGTACTCCCGCGCCAGCGGGTCCGCCTTATAGATCTTCTTCAGGTCGCTGCGGATGATCAGGCGCTCGCCGAAGGTGAGGTCGAGGATGGCGAGGTTTCCGCCCTTGATGAGGATCCGTTCCTTCCGCTGGACCTCGTCGCGGCGGCCGAGCCAGTCGATCGTGGTCCGCTTGACGGTGCGCTCGACCGCCACCCCGTTCGACGAAGGGTCCTGCGCGAGGAGCGCGAGCACGGCCAGGGCGGCGAGCGTCATTCGTACCTCACGGCGGCCACCGGCTCCATCCTCGCCGCGCGCCGTGCGGGGAGCCAGCCGGCCAGCACGCTAACAAACACCGAAAATACCACGGAGCCGGCCGCCAGCCAGGCCGAAACGTGGAAGAGGCTGACGGTCGGCGGCAGGTCGAACACCGGATGGGCGATGAAGTTCAGCGCCTTCCCGATCAGCGCGCCCGCCGCCAGTCCGACCGTCCCACCCAGAAGCCCGATCGACGCCGCTTCCGCCAGAAAAAGGCGGCCGATGTCGCCGTTCCGGGCTCCCAGCGCCTTCATGATACCGATCTCCCGCGTCCGTTCAAGCACCGCCATCGCCATCGTGTTCGCGATCCCGAAGAGTGACACGACAAGACCGATGGCTCCGACGCAGGCCATGAAGCCTTCCAGCACCAGAAAGATGAGGTTGATGTTCTTGAGGAGCTCGACGGCGCTGAGGGTGGCGAATCCCGAGTTCCGCAGCCGACGGGCCACTTCCTCGGACTGCCGGGGATCGCTGAGGCGGACCTCGGCGGACAGGTAGCTTCCCCGCTTGGACGGCAGGAGCGGATGGGCTGCTTTTCGCTCTCTCAGCGAAAGGGCCTGATCGAGGGGAAGATAGATCTGGCGGCCCTTGAAGCCAAAGGCCTCGGTGTCGAGCACGCCGGCCACCGTATAGACATCTTCGTCCGGCGCTTCGGCGTCGTCCTGGAGGAACCCCGTGAACGTCACCTTCCGGTTCACCGCCTCCCCGGGCTTCAGGTTCACCCGGAGCTCCAGGAACGCCGTCGGCAGCAGGCAGACCTTGTCGGTGCGCGAGGTCCACATCGACCCGGCGACGATGTGCTTCGCATATCGGGCCTCCTCGTCGGCCCCGACGCCCTCGACCGGATAGACGACGGCGCCCTCCTTCCCTTCGATCGCGACGCGGAGGAACAGGTTCAGCTCCGGCCTCACGGACGCGATGCCCGGGATCGCGCGGATCTCGTCCAGGTCCTTGTCGGTCATGGGCAGCATCTGCGCGTCGAGGCCGAAGTTGAAGGGCGCGGCCTTCTTCTTGGCCGCGTCGCCCCGCACGCGGCGGACGGTCAGCGTCCGGAGCGATTCGTCGGTCTCGAAGAGCTGGACGACCTGGCGCTGGAGCCCGAGGCCGAGGGAAACCATGAGGACCAGGGAGGCGACGCCGACGACGACGCCGGCCGAGGTCAGCAGCGTCCGCCCCTTGCGGCGCGCGAGGTTCTCCCAGGCCATCGAGAGGGTGTCAGCGGCGTTCATCGCCGACCACCTTGCCGTCGCGAAGCTCGACCGTGCGCCGGGCGAAACCGTCCGCCAGGACGCGGTCGTGGGTCACGACGAGGATTGTCTTGTCCTTCAGCGTGCGGAGGAGCTCGAGGATCTCGGCGGCGGTCTTCGAGTCGAGGTTCCCGGTCGGCTCGTCGGCCAGGAGCAGGGGCGGATCGTGGACGAGGGCGCGCGCGATCGCGACGCGCTGCTGCTCTCCGCCGGAGAGCTGGCCGGGACGGTGCGCGCGGCGGCCTTCGAGCCCGGTCCGCGAGAGGAGCTCGGCGGCGCGCCGGGCGCGCTCGGCTTTCGGGACGCCGGCGAGCACCAGCGGCAGCTCGACGTTCTGCTGCGCGGTGAGGGTCGGGATCAGGTTGAAGAACTGGAAGATGAACCCCACGTCCTGCCGGCGGTAGAGGGCGAGCTCGTCCTCGCTGCTCTCGGCCAGGCGCTTCCCGCGGACGAAGACCTCGCCCGAGGTCGGCCGGTCGAGGCCCCCGATGAGCTGGAGCAGGGTCGACTTGCCGCTGCCGGACCGCCCCACGATGGCGGCGATCTCCCCCGTGGCGAAGTCGAGCGAGACGCCGTCGAGCGCGGAGAGCACGGTCTCGCCCATCACGTAGCGCCGGGTGAGTCGCTCGATCCGGACGAGTTCGGCCATGAAGGGGCCTATCCTGCCATCGCCCCCCACAAAATAGCCAGTCTATTTTGTGGAACACCACAAAGGTGACGGTCTTGTTTGTGGAAGCTCGACAGGAGCGGCGGGTTCCGATAGGCTTCGGACCGCCATGAGCACCGAGGCCCCGCCCTCCGCCGGCCGGCGCGCCGCCTTCGTGTTCATCTTCATGACCGTCGCCCTCGACGTCCTCGCGCTCGGCGTCATCATCCCCGTCCTCCCCAAGCTGGTGAAGACCTTCGTCGGCGGGGACGCCCCGAAAGCCGCCCACCTCTTCGGCCTCTTCGGCACCGTCTGGGCCCTGATGCAATTCCTCTGCTCGCCGTTCCTCGGCATGCTGTCCGACCGCTTCGGCCGCAGGCCCGTCATTCTCCTCTCCTGCCTCGGACTCGGCGTCGATTACTTCGCGATGGCGATGGCCCCGACCCTGGCCTGGCTCTTCGTCGGCCGTGTCGTCTCCGGCATCACCTCCGCGAGCATCGGTGCCGCGGGGGCGTACATCGCCGACGTCACTCCGCCTGAGAAGCGGGCCGCCAGCTTCGGAATGCTGGGCGCCGCGTGGGGGCTCGGCTTCGTGCTGGGTCCGGCGATGGGCGGGCTCCTGGGCGGCATCTCCCCGAGGCTCCCGTTCTGGGTGGCCGGCAGCTTGAGCCTGGTCAACGCGCTCTACGGGCTTTTCGTGCTCCCGGAGTCCCTTTCGCCCGAGCGCCGGGTCCGCTTCTCGTGGAAGAAGGCCAACCCGATCGGCGCCCTCGTCCTCCTCCGCTCCTATCCCCGCCTCACCGGGCTTGCGAGCGTCTTCCTCCTGTATCAGCTCGCCCACCAGGTACTGCCCAGCGTCTTCGTCCTCTACACCGACCACCGCTACGACTGGAAGGAGCGCGACGTCGGGCTCTGCATGACGGGGGTCGGGATCTGCGGGGTCATCGTCCAAGGCGGCCTCGTCAAGCGGATCGTCGCGCGCATCGGGGAGCGCCGCGCGATGCTGACCGGCCTCGTCTTCGGCATGGCCGGCTTCACCATTTACGGGATGGCGACCACCGGAACCGGGATCCTGCTCGGCATCCCGGTCTTCTCCCTGATGGGCCTCTTCGGACCCTCGGCGCTCGGCCTGATGTCCCGGGTCGTCGACCCCACCCAGCAGGGACAACTGCAGGGGGCCAACAGCTGCGTCGGCGGCATCGCCGGACTGATCGGACCGGGACTCTTCACCACGGCGTTCGCCGAGGCCATCCGTCCCGACCGCACCTGGAACCTCCCCGGCGCGCCCTTCCTGCTGGCCGCCTCCCTCCTCGGCGCGGCCTTCCTCCTGACGCTGATCTTCACGCGCCCGTCCGCCCCGCGCGTCGCGGATTGACTTCGATCTTCGACCCCCGATATACTGAATTCATGAAGAAGATGCTGTGCCTCCTGCTCCTGGCCGCCGCCGGCTGCACCTATCCCGCGTATACCGTCCGCCGGGTCCTCCCCAGCGAACCTCCCGTGTCCCGGGAGGAGCTCGAGCGGCTCTCCAACGCCGGCGTCTCCGAATCGGTCGTCAATGAGCTTCTCGAGAAGCGCGGCGCCCAGCCGCTGACGACCGACGACCTGGTCGCGCTCAAGAACGCCGGGGCCCCGGATCCCATCGTCCAGAAGGCCATCGCCTCCGAGCGCAAGATCGTGGAGAGGGTCTACGTCGAGGAGTACCCCTACTATTATGGCTATCCCTACTACGGGTATCCGTACTACTACGGCTACCCCTACACCAGCGTCTCGTTCAGCTACGGCGTGGGCTGGGGCTGGGGCTGGGGCGGCGGCTACTACCACGACGGATACCCCCGCGGCTACGCCGGCGTCCACGCCTATCGCTGACGGGTTCTATAATCTCCTTGACCGTCCCCCGTGCCGGGGCCTAAGCTCCTGACCATGGCCGCGAAGGAATCGAAGAAGTCCGAAAAATTCAAGATGACCTTCCCCGCCAAGATCGTCGGGGAGCCCATCATGACCAAGCTCTCGCACGACTTCGGGGTCAGCTATAACATGATCCGCGGCCGCATCACCGACAAGGGCGCCTGGCTCGACGTCGAGCTGCTCGGAGCCCCCAAGAACATCGAGCACGCCCTCACCTTCCTCAAGGATCGCGGCGTCACCGTCGCCCCCCTCGAAAACTGAAGCCGGATCCGCGGCGCGGATCCGTCATCCCCCGTGGATCACCTTGCGCGGCTTGAGCCCCAAGTCCGCCTTCTCCCCGATCCCCACGAAGCGCGGGCCGCAATAGACGCGGACGATCCCGCCGACCGGACGATCGACCACGCGGCCGTTCTCGAAACGGTGCAGCTCCTCGGTCGTCAGGCGGATCTCCGGCAGGTGCAGCAGCGCCGCGTCCATCGGCAGCAGCTCGGTCGACGCGTCCTCCACGCGGAACGGACCGCAGGCCGTGCGCCGCAGCACCGTGACGTGGCCGCCCAGATCGCGCGCGATCGACCTCACATAGAGGCCCTTCGAGCCGCGCACCCGGAACCTCGCCCGCGGCGGCTCGTACGACAGCAGCGCCAGCTCGTCCACGCGCACCCGCCGCTCCGGCGCCTCGACCTCGCGGCCCTTCCGGGCGTATTCGTACAGCTTCCGGCCCTCGACCTTCACGGCCGAGTACTTCGGCGGCCGCTGGACGATCTCGCCGAGCAGCTTTGCCGACGCCGCCTGGAGCTCCGCGCGCGACAGCACCGGCCGCTCCCCGATCCGCGGCCCGTCCGCGTCGTCCGTCTCCGTCAGGATCCCGAGCTCGAACTCGACCTCGTACGTCTTGTCGTACTGCATGTACTCCAGCAGCCGCGTCGCCTTCCCCACTCCGAGGAGGAGCAGCCCGGTCGCCAGGGGATCCAGCGTCCCCGCGTGGCCGACGCTCCGCTCCCCGAGTTCGCGGCGGACGGCGTCGACGACATCGTGCGATGTCTTTCCCTGGGGCTTGTCGACCAGTAGAATTCCGTCCATGCTTTACGTGCTCGCGACGCCGATCGGCAACCTCGAGGACCTGTCGGCGCGCGCGCTCCGCATCTTACGGGAAGTGGACGCGATTGTCAGCGAAGACACGCGCACGACGATGAAGCTGCTCGCCCGCCACGAGATCCGCAAGCCGCTCATCGCCTATTTCCAGTACAGTCCTCCCCGGCGCCTCCAGGAGATCCTCGAAAAGCTGAAGGCCGGACAGTCGATCGCGCTCGTAACCGAGTCGGGGACTCCGGGCGTCAGCGACCCCGGCGCGCGGCTCGTCGACGCGGCCTTCGATGCGGGCATCAAGGTCGTCCCGCTGCCCGGCCCCTCGGCGGTCGCCGTCGCGGCCTCCGTCTGCGGATTCGGCGCCGACGCCTTCCACTTCGCCGGCTTCCTCCCGAAGAAGCCCGGCAAGAGACGGAGGATGCTGGAAACGATGAAGGCCCTGGAGGTGACGCTGATCTTCTTCGAGTCGCCTTATCGCGTGGCCGCCCTGCTCGACGACGTCCAGGCCGTGCTCGGGGACCGGCGGATCACCGTCTGCCGGGAGCTCACGAAGCTGCACGAGGAGGTGTGGCGGTCGACGGTGTCGAAGGCGATCGAGAAGTACAGAAGGGAGGAGCCGCGCGGCGAGTTCACGCTCGCCGTCGAGGGCCTGCCCGCCGAAGCCTCCGAGGAGGAGGACCTACATCCCGATCTCAAGCCCGACGAGATAGGATAGGTTCAGCGAGAAGTTCGTCGACGTCTGGTGGAAGTCGGTGTTGATGCCGTCGATCACGAGACCGACCTTCAGCCGCAGCATTTCCCAGAGGCGCGCCGTCACGGCCGCCTCGCCCGTGACCGTAAACCCGATTTCGTTGCGGACCACCGACGAGTCGAGCCACGTCGGACCGACGCCGCCGCCCAGCACCAGGGCGAACTCCGGATGCAGCGGGACGTGGATCCCGGCCCCGAAGAGGAGCGCCTGCATGCGGATGTCCTCGGGCGGCGCCGAGGTGGGACCGTTCCCGAACTCGTTGTAGCGGTAGGTCATGTGGACCGAGATGTGCGGGAAGATCTCGACGCCGTACCGGACGTAGAACCCCATATGCGACTTGAGCTGCAGGTCGCTGCTGAAGTCGGTGTACATCGCGCCGGCCTCGAGCTCGCTGTGCCGGTAGAAGAACTCCATCGGGGTGAGCGAGGCGGTGTCGTCGGGCCGCTGCCGGTCGTTCTCCACGTCCTGCCGTTCGCGGGGCTCGTCCTCGAGCGACATCGTGAGCGGGAGCCCCAGTTCGTCGGCGCGCGCGGCGGCCGCGGCCGCGAGAAGGAGCGGGAGCGCGAGGACGAACGGCTTCATGGACGGTCTCCCTTCAGGTACTCCAACCTATACATCGGCTGGAACGCCGGATCTATTGAGAGCAAAAGAGAGGCGGCGTCAGGATCCGAGGCGATCAAGGATTCCCTCGAAGACCCGCTGAGCGGGGGCGCGGGCGGGATTGCCCCCCATATAGGGGACTTCGCCGAGCAGCGGCGCTCCGGTCAATTCGACCATCGCAGCGGGATTCAGCCTCTCCGCCAGGCCCTTCCGCGACCGGGTCGAGTGATTGACGACCAGACCCAGGACGCGCAGCCCCAGGGTGCGGGCGGCGTGGAGGGTGAGAGCCGTGTGATTCAGGGTGCCGAGGGAAGGCCGGGTCACGATCACCAGGGGGAGCCGCAGCTTCCGGGCCAGATCGACGACCGTGAACCCGGTGAGCAGTGGGACGAGGAGTCCTCCGACTCCTTCGACGATCATCGGGGCGTGACGGCGGCGCAGGGTTTCGTAGGCTTTCCAGACTTTGGCGAGCCGGATGGGCTTCTTCGCCACCTGCGACGCCATCAGCGGGGCCAGCGGCGGCTTGAGGCAGACGGGATTGATGAGCTCCAGGGGGTCGTCGACGCCCGCCGCCCATTTCAGGAGCTCCGCGTCCTCGGAAACCAGGCGTCCCCGGACCGTTCGGGCGCCGCTCGCGAACGGCTTCATGACCCCGACGGACAGCCCGCGCCGGTGCAGGGCGGCCGCCAGCCCGGCGCTGATGAAGGTTTTGCCGATGCCGGTATCCGTTCCCGTGACCAGAAACGAGGGGATCACGGGAGGGAAGGAACCGTCACGGTTATCCCTGCTCGGAGGGGTCGCCGCCCTCGGAATCCGAGCTGTCCGCGGCGTCGTCGGCGGCGGTGGTCGACGGTCCGGCGGCGGCCGCCTCGCCCTCCGCCTTGATGTCCTTGTACCACTCCTTGGGGAAGCGGCGCGTGTTCTTGCAGTCGGGATAGCCGCTGCAGGCGATGAAGCCGCCGCGACGGCCGTAGCGGATCCGGAACGGCTTGCTGCACTTCTCGCAGTCTTCCTTCCAGTCCTTCGGAATTTCCAGCCGCTTGTTGCCCCGCGGCAGCGACCGAGTCCCGCGGCAGTCCGGATACCGCGTGCAGGCCAGGAAGCGCCCCAGCCGGCCCGACTTGATCACCATCGGCGCCTGGCAGAGATCGCACTTCTCGCCCTTGGCCTCCTCCGACGGCAGCGACTTGGTGTTCTTGCACTCCGGGAAGCCGGCGCAGCCGAGGAAGCGGCCGTACTTGTTCCAGCGAATCATCATGGGCTTGGCGCATTTCGGGCAGACCTCGCCCGACGCCTCCTGGCCCTTCTCGCTCTCCATCTCCTCCTTGGCCTTGTCGATCCCCTTCATGAAGGGATCGTTGAACTCCTTGAGCACGTCGGTCCACTTCCGCTCGCCGTCCTCGATGTCGTCGAGGTTCTTCTCCATCTTCGCGGTGAAGCCCAGCTCCATGATGTCGTTGAAGTGCTTCACCAGCTTGTCGTTGATCAGGGTGCCCAGCTCCGTCGGGAAGAGCTTGCGCTCCTCGTTGCGGACGTAGCCGCGCTCCTGGATCGTCGAGATGATCGGCGCATAGGTCGACGGGCGGCCGATGCCGTTGCGCTCCAGCGCCTTGACCAGCGACGCCTCCGTATAGCGCGCCGGCGGCTCCGTGAAGTGCTGATCTCCGGTCAGGTCCTTCAGCTCGGGCTTGTCCCCCGCCTCGAGCGGCGGCAGGATCTGCTGGTCCTTGCCGAGCGCGTGACCGAGCAGCGCCGTGAAGCCGTCGAACTTCAGCTCGCGGCCCTTCGCGGCGAAGGTCGCCCGCCCCGCCTTGATCTCCGCCTCGGTGAGCAGGTACTGGGCGGGCTTCATCTGACAGGCGACGAAGCGGCGCCAGATCAGGCGGTACAGGCGGTACTGGTCCTCGGTCAGGTATTGTTTGATCTCGTCGGGCTTGCGCGTGACATAGGTGGGACGGATCGCCTCGTGCGCCTCCTGGGCGCCCTTGCGCGCCGCCCGCAGCACCGGCTTCTCCGGCACGTAGTTCGGGCCGAAGTCCTTGGCGATCAGGGCGCGGACCTCGTCCAGCGCCTCGTTCGCGATGCGGAACGAGTCCGTGCGCATGTAGGTGATCAAGCCGACCGCGCCCTCGGACCCGAGCTCCACGCCTTCGTAGAGCTGCTGGGCCATCATCATGGTCCGCTTCGCGGAGTAGTGCAGCCGCGTCGAGGCGGCCTGCTGCAGGAGGCTCGTGGTGAACGGCGGGGGCGGCTGCTCCTGCCGTTCCTTCTGGCGCACCTCGACGATCTCGAAGACTTCCTTCTTGAGCTCCTCGACCAGCGACTTCGACTGCTCCGTGCTCGAAACCTGGATATAGGGACGCTTCTCGGTCGATTCGCCGGCAAGCCCGATCTCCTTGCCGTCGAGCTTCGTCAACGTCGCCGAGAAGATCGTGCCGTTCTTGTCGAGCTTGGCGATGATCGTCCAGTATTCCTCGGGCTTGAAGGCCTTGATCTCGCGCTCGCGCTCCACGATCAGGCGGACGGCCACCGACTGCACCCGCCCGGCCGAGAGGCCGCGCCCGACCTTCTTCCAGAGCAGCGGCGAGAGCTTGTAGCCGACGATGCGGTCCAGGAAGCGCCGCGCCTGCTGGGCGTTCACGCGGGGCATCGAAATGTCGCCCGGGCGTTTGAACGCCTCCTCGACACCGCGCTTGGTGATCTCGTTGAAGGTGACGCGCCTGGCTCGCTCCTTCGGGATCTTGAGCGCCTCGACCAGATGCCACGCGATGGCTTCGCCTTCGCGGTCGGGGTCCGGCGCCAGGTAGACCATTTCCGAGCTCTTGGTAAGCGCCTTCAGCTCGGAGACGATCTTGGTCTTCCCCTTGATGGTCTGGTAGGTCGGCTGGAAGTTGTTCTCGACTTTGATCCCGAACGCCCGCTCGGGGAGGTCCCGGACGTGCCCCATGCAGGCCTTCACCACGAAGCCCGTGCCCAGGATCTTGTTGATGGTCTTGGCCTTGGCGGGGGATTCGACGATGACGACGGGCTTGCCCTTGGGGGCCTTTTTGGACTTCTTTTTGGGCTTCTCCGGGGTCTCGCCGTTGCCGTCGACGGGGGTTTCCGCAGCCTCGGCGGCGGGCTCCGGGGCGGGCTTTTCGACGGCCTTCTTCGGGGTCTTCTTTTTTGGCTTCGGGGCGGGCGCGGCCTCTCCGCTAGCCTCGGGAGGGGCCGGAGGGGCGTTCAGGGCTTCCGGCTCGGCAGGGGCGTCGTCGACCTTCTTTTTCGGCTTTTTTCCAGCCATGTCCGCGAGGATTATGTCCCCGTCTACTTTAAAATGTCAAGGGGGCGGCCCATTATGGGGAAACCGGGGTCCTCCGGGCGCGCATCCGGAACGGGAAATCCCAGCGCCGGACCTTGATGAGGGCCAGGAAGATCTCCACCGTGGTCCACCCCAGGTTGACGAAAATGCTCCAGCGGCGGATCGTGTGGGCGGCCAGGCCGATGTCGTCCTCCCAGATCACCGAGGTGAACTGCACGATCCAGAGGATGAACATGCCGGCGGCCTCCCACCACTCGAATTTCATGTTGAAGAGGAGGATCATGCAGAGGGCCGCCTGGGTGGCCGTCAGCAGCACCTCCTCCTTCTGGTCCTCGGTGAAGAGGATGGGGGCGTACCAGCGCCCCGACGAGACGGCGTAGACGATGGGGATCATGGCCACGAGCATCGTCATCTGATTGATGTTGGAGGAGAGGAAGTTCATGAGGCCCATCTTGGCCTTGCCTTCCTTCATCGCCCAGCCATACGCGCTGACCTTCTCGGGGAACTCCGACATGAACGGCGCGATCCACTGGATGAAGAAGTAGCCGGAGATGCCGACCAGCGCGGCCAGCGACTGGAGGCTGTTAACGAAGGGGTGGACGCAGAGGTAGAGAATGACGCCGCCGCCGATGAAGATGGAGGCCACGCCGATCACGCGCCCGTGCTTGCCGCGGCGGAGCACCACCCGGGCCAGGAACGGCAGCTCGTCGATCGACTCGTCCTCCTCCTCGGGCGGCATGCGGAGCAGCAGGAACATGTACATGACGTAGAAGCCCAGCAGCACGACGGAGTCGAGCAGGTCCAGCCGGCCGCGGTAGACGATGAAGAAGAAGTAGATCGTGGGGGGGAAGAGCGACACGATCTCGACCGAGTGGAAAGGATCGAGGCTGATCGCCTTCTCCACCGTCGTGTTCTTCCGGTTCATCCACGCGCGGATGAAGTAGACGGTCGGCATCCCGAAGCCCATGAGCAGCCGGATCGACCCGGTGAAGTTGGCGGTCACCAGCGAGTCGCTGTAGCCCTCCGTATGCCGCGCCGCGTTCCAGGCGATATCGGCCTCGACCGCGAACTCCGGCAACGTCTGCAGCCAGGCGAGCAGCGCCAGGGCCAGCCCCTGCGAAACCATGAATTGCAGCGCCTCCGCGCCCCAGGCGATCAGGAACGCCGACCCCACGATGAGCGGGGCGGACCAGAGGAAATGGATCCAAGACCCGCCCGAGGAGACCGCGGCGCCGGTCAGTCCCAGGGTCAGGGCCGCGAGGATGCGCATCATGCCGTTACGAATTCACCACAACGGGGCGGAGGACACAACCGAAATCGATGAAGAGAGAACACAAAGACACCAGGAACACGAAGGCCACAAAGAAGGACGGTTTCATGGCGCTCCTGCGTACCGCGATTCCGACGGGAATCCTGCCCGCGGTACCCCAGGACTTGAAGAGGAGCCCAAGGACACCGGGGACCCAGAGACCACAAAGAAAGGGTAGTGTTGTGGGGCTTTCCCGCGCAGCATTCCGTCCCAAGGCTTGGGGATGGATGCTATTTCGTCCGGGTCATCTCGAGGGGTGGGGGATCTTCTCGGGGTTCTCGAGTGTCTTTGTGTTTCTCTTAATGCGCGAACTTCTGCCGCCATTCCAGCCGCAGCGCCATCACCTCGGACACGATGTCGTCCCGCAGGGAGATGAGCTTGTGGGTGACGTGGTCCGCGCCCTTCTCGGGAAGGTGGTGGGCGCCGCGGATCTCGTGCAGGGCCTGGAGGGCGAGGTGCGTCGCCCGGAGCGCGCGCTTCAGGTACGCGATCGAGAAGCCGATCTCGGCCTCGTCGAGCCGCCCCACCCCGGCCGCGATCATGGCGCCGGTCATGTACGCGTTCAGGACCAGCTCGTCGACGGGCTTCGGGTCGCGCTTGCGGCGACGCGGACGATAGAGCCGGGAGACGCGGTGCACGTAGGTGCCGAAGCGCAGGGCCTTCCGGTAGAGCGGGTGCTTCTCGAAATCCTGGAGCGCCTCGATCTCCGGCTCCGTCGGCTGCAATTTCTTCAACATCCGACGCGTTTTCGGGCTGTTGAGGAACTTTTCAGCCTCGTACTCGTCCAGCGGTCCGTTCGGCTCGGGCATGGGGCCTAATAAATAGCGAGGTCGGTTTGGCGGCACAAGAGAAATCCGTTAGAATCGCGGCATGCTGAAGGAGGCCTTAACAAAGCTCGCGGCGGCCCAGGATCTCTCCGCCGACGAGGCCGCGGCCGCGATGGGCGAGATCATGGACGGCAGCGCCACGCCCGCCCAGATCGCGGCCTTCCTGACCGCGCTGCGGATGAAAGGCGAGACCGTCGACGAGATCGCCGGCTCCGCCCGCGCGATGCGGCAGCGCTCGGTGAAGATCGACGCCGGCCCGGGCGTCGTCCTGGACACCTGCGGCACCGGCGGCGACGGCCTGGGGACCTTCAACATCTCCACGATCTCCGCGTTCGTCGTCGCGGCATGCGGCGTCAAGGTCGCCAAGCACGGCAACCGCGCGGCGAGCTCGAAGTGCGGCAGCGCCGACCTGCTCGAGGCCCTCGGCGTCCAGCTCGAGAACCCGAAGGAGAAGCTCGAGGGCATCCTCCGGGAGGTCGGCTTCGTCTACCTGCACGCGCCGAATTTCCATCCCGCCATGAAGCACGCGGCGCCGGTCCGGAAAGAGCTCGGCTTCCGCACGATCTTCAACCTGCTCGGCCCGATCTGCAACCCCGCGGGCGCCAACGTCCAGGTCATCGGCGTCTTCGCGCCCCACCTGACGAAGCCGATCGCCAAGGTGCTTCAGGCCCTCGGGACGACGCGGGCGTTCACGTTCCACGGCCATGGCGGCCTCGACGAGCTGTCGACGACCGGATGGAACACCGCGATCGACATGAACGCCGGGAAGCTGATGGACGTGTCGATCGGCCCGGAGACGGTCGGGGTGCCGGTCGCCAAGGGCGCCGACCTCCTGGGCGGCGATGTCGCGGAGAACGTCGCGATCGCGAAAGCGATCCTCGCAGGAAAGAAGGGCCCGAAGCGGGACATCGTCGTCATGAATGCGGCGATCGCGCTGGTGGCGGCCGGCCGGGCGAAGAATCCCAAGGACGGCGCCGCCAAGGTCTCGGACGCGATCGATTCCGGCGCGGTGAAAGACAAGGTCGACCAATTCGTGGCGGCGACCCGCTGATGGCCGTCATCATGGACCCGAAGTTCTGCTCGCGCTGCGGGGCGCCGATGGTGAAGTCCGTTCCGCCCCACGACCAGCGTTCGCGCCACGTCTGCCCGAAATGCCAGTTCATCCACTACCTCGAGCCGAAAGTCGCCTGCGGCACCATCGCGGAGGTCGACGGCCGTTTCGCCCTGATCCAGCGCGGGATCGAGCCGCGCAAGGGCTTCTGGAGCTTCCCCTGCGGCTTCATGGAGATCGACGAGACGACCGAGCAGGCGGCGATGCGCGAGACGAAGGAGGAGACGGGCCTCGACGTCGCGCTCGAGGGCCATCTCGGGACCTATTCCTACCCGGACAACTTCTACGGCGGCGCGATCGTCGTGGTCGTTTATCGCGCGAAGATCCTGGCCGGCACGCTCAAAGCCGACGACGACTGCATCGACGCCCGTATGATCGGGTCGAAGGAAATCCCCTGGGACCAGCTGGCCTTCAAGTCGAGCATCTCGGCCATCCAGGACTGGCTCAAGCACAAGGGTCTATCGCAGTAGTCCCACAAACAAGCCAGTCTTGTTTGTGGGGTCCCGGATTCCCCGCGCCGATCCAGTCCCTTCGGACAACGAAGGGCGGGGTGAGCCATCGGGGGTGAACGATGGCTCGTGCAATCCGCGCGTTCCTGGTCCTCTCCTGCCCGACGCTGGTCCGCTGCGGGGGCGGGGGCGGCGAAAGCGGCATCCATCAAGGCACCGGAAACCTGCCGCCCGGCTGGCAGACGACCGATATCGGCGCCGTCGGCTCCGCGGGCAGCATCCTCCATCTCGGCGGCCAGTACTCCGCCACCGGATCGGGCGCGGATATCTGGGATAACGCCGACGCCTTCCACTTCGTCTACCGCAGCCTGACCGGCGACGGCGAGATGGCCGCGCGCGTCGTCAGTCTCGCCAACACCGACGCGTGGGCCAAGGCCGGCGTCATGATCCGCGAATCCCTGGGCCCCGGCTCGACGTTCGCCAGGAGCGTCGTCACATCCTCGAACGGCACGTCCTTCCAATACCGGCCGCTGACGGAGCAGAGCTGCGCCCTCGCCTTCGGACCGTCGCAGCCCGCCCCTTATTGGGTTCGCATCGTCCGCGTCGGCAACAGGCTGAGCGGGTACGCGTCGGCCGCGGCGCCTCGTGGACCCTCATCGCCGGCCAGACGATCAGCATGGGCGCGACCGTCTATATCGGGCTCTGCGTGACCGCGCACAACAACTCGGCCGTCTCGGCCGCGACGTTCGACTCGGTGACGTGGACCGGCTCCGCCAGCTTCGCCGTCGCCGGGCTCGGGCCCGACGTCCGCCTCCTCGTCGCCAGCGTGTTCGACGGCCCGCACGCGACGTTCGCCGGCGTCTACGTCCAGGTCGTCGACGGCCACGTCATCAGCCGCGGGACGGTGACGGTGACCGTCGGCGGCTCGAATCCGACGACCGGCGTCGGCAACCACCCGGCCGCGTTCCGATCGGTGCGGTCGAACCTCGTATCAGTGGCGCCAGGCCAGAACGTGCAGCTGACCGCGGACGCGTTCGACGTCGAGGGGAATACGCTCGACTATGGGTGGGCGCCCGCCAGCGGCGGGACGATCACGGGGACGGGCCCGACGGTGACGTGGACGGCGCCCGCGGCGGGGTCGGGCCGTCCCGCGAAGGCGGGCTTATGGATCTGGCCGGGATCGCGTTCGTCGGGCGCGCCGCGACCGCGCACTTCTGCGACACGTGGATGCCGACGTGGGCTTCAGACGGGACGATGTATTCGCCGTGGCAGGACGGCGTCTTGATGACGTCGCCCTTCGTCAATATGGGCGGCCGGCACGCGGGCGATCCGACGGCGCTGAACGGCTGGGGCAAGATCGTCGGCATCGATCCCCAGGACCTGCTGCTGACGAACGCCGGCGAGCTGGCGGGCCCGCGCGGGAACTGGTCGGGCCGCTACCCCGCGGCGATCTTCGCCAAGGACGGCGTGGTCTATTATGGCGTGCGTTCGACGGCCGTCTACGACACCAACGGCAACCTGTCGACAGATCCGAACACGAACTACCGCTACGCGAGCGGGACCTTCATCGGGTTCCATACGTCGACGGACGGGGGCGCCAGCTGGTCGGCGTCGCCCAACGCGGACGCGCCGCTGGTCAACGAGCCGCACGGCGGCAACCAGCGTCTGAAGTTCGGCCAGCCCTATCAGGTCGACTTCGGGAAGAACCAGGAGCGCTCGCCGGACGGCAAGGTGTACTTCGTGTCGAGCGGCTCGACGGACACGAGCGCAGGAACGGACCATCTGAACGACGATCAAGTGTACCCTGTGCAGCGCGACGGCGACGGCGTCGGCGGGAGGGATCAACAACATCGCCACTTGGGAGTTCTGGAACGGCGGCGGCTGGTCGGGATCACCATCGGCCGCGTCGTCGATCTTCGAGTGGCGCAATCACGTGAGCGGAGCGACGATGACGTGGAACCCGGGGCTGGGCAAGTACCTGATGCTGTTCTAGAAGAACGGCTACTCGGTGACGGGGACGAAGACGGACTTCGGCGAGTTCGACAGCTATACGGTGGAGTCGTCGTCGATGACGGGCCCGTGGAAGCTGGTGCACTACTGGCCGTCGTTCGGCAAGCAGGCTTGTTATCCGAACCTGCCGTCGAAGTTCCTGTCGTCGGACGGCCGGAACGCCTGGCTCTGGTACGGCTCGAACTTCTCCCCCTGGGACCGCGAGCAGGACCCGCCCGGGAGCGGCTACCACCTCTGCGAACAGCGCATCCGGTTTCTCACCGCGGCGGATACGCTGTAGGATTTCATTTATCCAATACTGTCGAGTGCCTGTGTTCAGTGACGAAGTCGGCAATCACTGCGAGGACCTAGAGCCTCTGGCAGTCCGTAGTGAAATCAGAAGTGAAATGACTAGTGCAGCTCCAAGATATCCAGAAATCACACCAACCTTTGGCATCATCCATTCAAATCGCACGGACCCCGAAACTCCGACCAGATCTGAGGACCATGCAAATAGAAAGACAAGCGCATCGAGCAATAGCAGTACTAGAAGAGCTGTTGGAATACCCCTTGGCTTCCTCTCACACCGGAATCAAACTGCAATTTCTTGGTGTCTATTTGGCTGAACTGCTCCCACAGAACATTTGTCCTGTTGCCCGCTCATGAGGACTGCTTACCTCTTCTCCCCGAGTTCCTCGATCGTGATGTTGCGGAAGGAGACCTCCGACTTCGCGCCGCCGTGGATCTGCAGACCGATCAGGCCCTCCTGCTCGAGGGTCTTGTCCTCTTCCGTATAGTCGATCGTCTGCACGCCGTTCAGCTTCAGGACCCCCCGCGGGCCCTCGCAGCGGATCTCGTACGTGTTCCAGTCGCCGAGCTTCTCCGTCTTCTTGATCAGCTCCGCGTCCGCCTTCGCCATCACCTTGTTGCGGCGGGACTCGTCGTAGAGGCTCCCGGTCCAGCCCACGCCGATGTCCGCCTGGTACCCCTTCATCTCGTTCGCCGGCTTGTCGATCCGGCGACTGCGGATCTGCACCCCGCTGTTGATGAAGCCCTCCGTTCCCGTCAGCTTGTACTCCAGCTTCAGGACGAAGTCCTTGTAGGCCTTCTTCGTCGCCAGGAACTCGTTCTGCTTGTTCCCTTCCAGCGAGCCGCCGACGATGACGCCGTCGGCCACCCGCCAGACCTTCTCGCTCCCCTCCCAGCCGTCCAGGGTCTTGCCGTCGAAGAGCGGCACCGCCTGCGGCCGCGTCGAGGTCGCAATCATGCACAGTAGCGCGAGATGTCTCAGCATTCGGTCCTCCCTGCTTTCTTAGACCATACGTCTGCGGCGTGCTATCCTAACCGCCCATGAGAACAATCTTCGCCCTTATTCTCCTCGCCGGCTGCAGCAGCGCCCCCGCCCGGAACGCCGACGGCGATGTCGAGATCTTCGACGGCAAGACCCTCGTCGGCTGGTCCGCGCCCGACATGAGCTACTTCTCCGTCGCCGACGGCGCCATCACCGGGGAGGCGACCCCCAAGCATCTGCCTCCGATCAACCAGTTCATCGTCTGGCAGGGCGGCACCGTGAAGGACTTCGACCTGCGCTTCAAGTTCCGCATCACCGGCCCCAAGGCCAACTCCGGGATGCAGTTCCGCAGCACGGTGAAGGAGAAGGGCCTGGTCCACGGGTATCAGGCCGACATCGCGCTGAACGGCCCCTACCTGGGCGGCATCTGGGACGAGTACGGCCCCCGCAAGTCCCTCGCCGCCCGCGGCGAAAGCGTCGTCATCGACGAGGACGGCAAGAAGACCGTCACCAAGTTCGCCGACCCCGCCGACCTCGTCCAGGGCGTCAATATCGGCGACTGGACCGACTACCGCATCCTGGCCCAGGGCAGCCATATCGTCCTCGAAATCAACGGCCGCAAGGTGAGCGAGCTGGTCGACCGCGACCGCGAGCACGCCGCCGCCGAAGGCGTTCTCGCGATGCCCATCATCTCCGAGCCCATGCGGGTGCAGTATAAAGACCTCCGCCTCAAGAGGTTGTAGTGTAATCGGGGACTCGGAGTCACGGATTGCACACTCGGGTCTTGCACCCGGCCCCCCCGGCGGCTTAGAATTCAACGCCCATGCTGAAAATCAAGATCTGCGGGATCACCCGACCCGAGGACGCGGTCGCCGCAGGCGCGGAGGGCGCCGACTATGTCGGCCTCATCTTCGCCAAGTCCGCCCGCAGGATCGAGGTCAAGACCGCCCAGGACATCCTCTGGAACCTCCCCCGCGGCGTCGAAGCCGTGGGCGTGTTCATGAACCAGACCCTCGACGAGGTCCGCCGCATCCTGGACGCGACCGGGCTCAAGATCGCCCAGCTCCACGGAGACGAATCGCCCCGCTTCTGCAAGGAGCTCGGCGTCCCCGTGATCAAGACGTTCGACACCTTCAGCGACGGCTCGATGGACAAGCTCAAGAAGTACGACGCCTTCGCGTTCCTGCTCGACCTGCCCAAAGGCGGCGGCGCCGGAGCGCGGTCGCAGATCGACACCGAGTGGGCCTCCCTGGCCAAGCGCCACGGCAAAGTCCTCCTCGCGGGCAAGCTGACCCCGCACTCCGTGGGCGACCTGGTCCGCAAGGTCCGGCCCTGGGGCGTCGACGTCTCCAGCTCCGTCGAGCAGGCGCCCGGGATCAAGGACCGGTCGAAAATCCGGGACTTCATCCAGGCCGCGCAGGCGGCCTACAAGGAAACGACCCGCATCAAAGTCAAAACTCGATAAGGCCCTCCCCGTGAACTGGTCCTTCCCCGACGCCCGAGGCAAGTTCGGCCCTTATGGCGGCCGCTTCGTGCCCGACACCCTCATGGCCGCGTGCTCGGAGCTCGAGAAGGCCTACGCCAAGGCGCGCAAGGACAAGTCGTTCTGGAAGGAGTTCCAGAAGTACAACGACGACTTCGCCGGCCGCCCCACCCCGCTCTTCCTCGCGGAGCGCTGGACCCGGCGCCTCGGGAAGCCGTCGATCTACCTCAAGCGCGAAGACCTGAACCACACCGGCTCGCACAAGCTCAACAACGTGCTGGGCCAGGTCCTGCTCGCCAGGCGCCTCGGCAAGAAGCGCATCATCGCCGAGACCGGCGCCGGCCAGCACGGCGTCGCGAGCGCGACGGTCTGCGCCCTCTTCGGCCTCGAGTGCATCGTCTATATGGGCGAGGAGGACACCCGCCGCCAGGCCCTCAACGTCTACCGCATGAAGCTCCTCGGCGCGACCGTCGTCCCCGTCACGAGCGGGACGAAGACGCTCAAGGACGCCTGCAACGAGGCCATCCGCGACTGGGTCACGAACGTCGACACCACGCACTACATCATCGGGTCGGTCGTCGGCCCGCACCCCTACCCGATGATGGTCCGCGACTTCCAGTCGATCATCGGCAAGGAAGTCCGCAAGCAGCTCAAGCCGAAGCTGCCCGACGCCGTCGTCGCCTGCGTCGGCGGCGGCTCCAACGCGATCGGCATCTTCTACGACTTCATCCG